>Ga0080006_1147441_pt1 | contig 17667 bp, 15 predicted proteins | sample RS3BMetagenome_FD_69209 | JGI IMG/M metagenome (GOLD analysis project Ga0080006, IMG submission 69209) | Ferric oxide microbial mat and aquatic microbial communities from Rainbow Spring, Yellowstone National Park, USA - RS3B (SPADES... ... | reverse complement strand
AAGATGGGCGAACCTGGGGGTGGCCGGGGACGGACTCGACCCCGGGTCGTGGCCGTCGGGTCAGGCGATGCTCCGGGGTCGAGTCCATCCCCGGCCACCCAGAAAACTGCTGGATCGGGAAGAATCCCAAGATTCTGCGGTGACACCCGGCCAGACCCTCCGGTCGAATCATCGCGGATTGGGTTTGAAACCCGGGTCGCGATCGGTTCCAGTGGATGGTGAATCACTTGCCCGAGGTGCGCCGAAGTGGCGTGGCCCGGTGCTCTTGCGATCGACCCCCGTCGGAGTTTCCCATGACGTCTCGGCTGCTTGCAATGTTGAGCCTGGTTGGCCTGATGGTCGGCCTGGCCTCGGCCCAGGAGAAAAAAAAAGAGGAGGTCAAGGAAAAGGCCTCGATCAAGGCTCAGGTCAAGGAAGCCCTGGAAGCGGCCAACGAAGACCTGCCCAAGGCCATCGGTATCCTTGAAAAGGCCCTCAAGGACTCGCCCGATGAGACCGTGACGAAGCGCGACCCCGACGAGCGGACGGCCATCTACCTGCTGGGCGCGATGACCGCCGTTCAGGGAGAGAAGGCCGAGGCCAAGGACGAGAAGATCGCCATGGTCCGCAAGTCGACCGCCGCCTTCGCGAAGCTCCAGAAGCTCTACAAGCCGCTCACGCCTTATGAGAAGGCGTTTCTGAGCAAGAGCAAGATCGGCGAGGCCCGCGTCCTCGCGATGGACGGCAAGGCCGAAGAGGCGCTCGCCACCATCAAGGTTGCGATGGATTACGGCTTCGACGACCTCGATTCGATCGAGAAAGACGCGGATCTGGCCAGCGTCCGCAAGCTTCCCGCGTACAAGACGATGGCCGAGAACCTGGCCAAGGCCAAGATCGAGCAGGCCAAGAAGGAAGTCGCCGAGGAACTGGCGAGCAACAAGCCGTTCCCGTTCGACTTCGATCTGAAGGACACCGATGACAAGCCGGTCAAGCTGGCCGACTACAAGGGCAAGGTGACGATCGTCGACGTCTGGGGAACCTGGTGCCCCCCCTGCCGGATGGAAATCCCCCACTTCGTCGATCTCTACAAGGAATACAAGGGCAAAGGACTTGAGATCGTCGGCATCAATTGCAACGAGAATGGTGGCCCGGCCGAGGTCAAGAAGAAGATCAAGGATTTCGCCAAGGAGACCAAGATCTCCTACACGTGCGTGATCAATGATGGCAAGACCGAGGAAAAGATTCCCGGCTTCCAGGGTTATCCCACCACCCTCTTCCTCGACCGCACGGGCAAGGTCCGCTTGATGCTGGTCGGCTACACCGCCAAGGAGAAGCTCGAAGCGATCGTCACGAGCCTGCTGGCCGATTCGGCCAGCACCGAAGCTTCGAAGGGCAAGTGATTGAATCTCATCCAGAGTCTTCTTTGATCGATGCTCGATGAGGGATCGCGAGGCTTTCTCGTCGGGCATCGATGATCGATTCGCAATCATCCGGTTCGATCGACTACCTCGGATTGACGTCTCGCGGGAATTTCCCTAAAGTCCCGGCCGATCTGGAACGAAGTCGATCCCGAGCGAGACCCTTCACGGGGGCAAGGAGGTCCCTTTGAACTGGCGATGGAACGCCCAGCGTCTGGCCATCTCCGCTTTCCTGGCTTTTCACCTTCTCGCGGTGGCGGTCATCAACCTGCCGCCCTCGCCGCTCCGGGCCTCGCTCTGGTGGTCGGTCGAGGATTATCTCGTGCCGATCGGTCTCGATCAGTCGTGGGCCATGTTCGCGCCCAATCCGGTGCTCCATCCCGCGACCATGGAAGTGAACACCGTCGATAAAGACGGCCTTCAGCGCATCTATGTGTTCCCGAAGATGACCGACTTCTCGCCCTGGCGGGGAATCCCCCGGGTCCGGCACTCGAAATTCACGAGCGTCTGCGGCCTGCCTCAAAATACGGCCCACCGCGAGTTTGCGACCCGATACGCGATCCGCCAGCTCAAGATCCCGGCCAGTTCGTTTCCGGTCGAGGCGGAGTTTCTCTACCAGGTCAAGGAGACCCCGCCGCTCGGCGAACCGCCCCGCGACCCGCTCCGGCCGCCGGTTCCCATGACCCTGGCGACGTTTCGATTCCCCTCGATCAGGGAGGTTCAACCGTGATCCACCCGATCCGCGCCTGGAATCGCTTCTTCTTCGGGCTCGTTTCCGCCAAGCCTCTGGGACTGATCCGGATCCTCTATGGTCTGATCGCCCTGGCGAACCTCGGGTTCTGCTCGGTCGACCTCGAATACTGGTACACCGACTTGGGCCTGCTCCGGGGTGACGAAGCCTGGGTCATGGCCGGGCCGCTCCAGCCTTCGCCGCTCCACTTTTATCAGGATGTCACCTCGGTCCGGATCGCCTTCGTTCTGACCGCGACCTTCGCCGCCCTGCTGACGATCGGTTGGCGGACCCGTCTGATGAGCATCCTCTATTACATCGGGATGCTCATGATCCACAACCGAAATCTGGTCAGCTCGAGCGGGGCCGATGTCTTGCTGCTGGTCACGGGCTTCAACCTGATGCTCAGCCCTTGCGGCGCGGCGTATTCGGTGGATGCCTGGCTCGCGTCGCGAAAGCGAGGCACGCTCGCCTCTCCCTTGATCATCCCCTGGGCGATGCGCCTGATCCAGATCCAGGTTGCCGTGGTCTACATGGGGGCCGCGATCCTGAAGATGGGCGGCAGCCAGTGGCTCGCGGGCTCGGCGCTGCATCATGTGCTGAACAACACCGAGGTCATCCGGTTCGACGTCCGCTTCCTGACCCAGTATCCGCTCCTGATCAACCTGATGACCTATTCGGCCCTGGCGATGGAGTTCGCGCTCGCCTTCTTCATCTGGTTCCGCGCTTGCCGACCGTTCGTGCTCTACCTCGGCCTGATGCTCCATACGGGCATCCTGATCACGATCAACATCCCCTGCTTCGGCGAGCTGATGTGGATCGGCTACCTCTCGTTTCTGACTCCGCCCGAGTTCGACGCCTTTGTCCACGCCCTCGATGTCCGTCGCCTCTTTGCTCGGTCGAGAAAGGGTCAGACGGTGCCCACCGCCGAGGAGCTTGAGTCGGAGGTTGATCCCGAGCTGATTGGCTCCGAATTCCACGACCCGACTCCCGCTTTCCGACCCTCGACGATCATGGTCCGGATCGACTCGGGTTCCGGGATTGCGGGACCTCACTGCATCGACGCGACGGCGATCCGGTCAAACGAACCCTTTGGAAGCCACGACCTCGATTGATTTTTTCGAGTCGATCGTCGATGCTCCGTAACGTTCCTAGCCCAGCCCAGGAGTTCCAGGTCGATGCGCTATCCTCTCGGTTTCACGCTCGCTCAGGCCGGCCATCGCCGGAAGATGAACAAGGCCAAGCGGACGCGCTACCCCTCAGTGCTCATGCTGGAGCCGCTTTATACCTGCAACCTCGCCTGCCTCGGCTGCTCGGTCGAGCGGTATTCGGGCAAGCTGGCCGATCGGATGCCGCTCGAACAGTGCTTCAAGGCTGTGGAAGATTGCGGGGCTCCCATCGTCAATGTCTGCGGCGGCGAGCCGACCCTCTATCCCGAACTCAAAGGCCTGATCGAAGGTCTGATCGAGCGCGACAAGCACATCCTGATGTGCACCAACGCTTTGCGGCTCGATGATAAGGTCTACGGCGTCATCCCGCCGAGCAGCCGACTCTTCCTGATGGTCCATCTCGACGGCCTTCGCGAGACGCATGACTACGTCTGCAATCGCAAGGGGGTCTTCGACAAGGCCATCGCGATGATCCGCAAAGGGAAGGACATGGGCTACACGATCTTCCTCAACACCACGGTCTATCGCGAGACCAAGGTCGAGGAGGTCGAGGGGCTCTGCCAGATGATCGACGAGCTTCGAGCCGACGGCATCCTGATCTCGCCCGGCTACGAATATGAGAGCGTCGAGCGCGACATCTTCTTGACCGGCGAGCAGATCCACGAGAAATTCAAGGCGATCCGCGACTTCTCGCATCGCTACAAGATCAATGCCACGCCCATGTTCCTCGAATTCGCCGCCGGCCTTCGCGAATTGAAGTGCTCCCCCTGGTCGACGGTCAACTACACGCCCAAGGGCTGGAAGGCCCCCTGCTATCTGATCGAAGGCGAAGGGCATCACCAGGACTGGGAGACCTTCTGGAACGACACCGACTGGGAATACTGGGAGAGCCGCCAGGATAGCCGATGCCAGAACTGCAAGATGCACTCCGGCTTCGAACACAGCGCCGTCGAGGAAGCGATGAAGACGGTCAAGGGGACGCTTCAGCTCGCCGCCTGGTCGCTGGGCTGATCCGGGTCGATAGTCGATGATCCGGGGACGAGGGTTGAGTGCAAACTCGACCATCGTCCCTTGTCCATTTCTGGTCTCACGCTTTGGGAGACCTCGAAGGCCGACCGGAGGCTCCTGGCTTTTTCGCGAAGCTCTTTGGCTTTCAACGGCTGTCCCACCCGGTCCCAGATCTGCGATCGACGCTCCAGGGCTTCGAGCAGCTCGTCGAGCCTGGCGTTCTGATCGGGGTGCGCCCGGAGTGCCGCCTCGATGGCCAGAATGGCACGATCCCAGAGTGATCCCGCCTCCTCCAGGGAGACTCCGGGCGAGATACGATCCGCCCTTGCCAGCCGGACCTCGGCGGCCACCTCGATCAGAGCCGGGTCGCCATCAAGGTTCGGGTCCAGCTTTTCGAGGATGGCCCAGGCCAGTGTCGCCTGATGATTGTCCTGGCTTCTGGCCTCCGGATGGCCAGCTCGGGCCTGATCGAGCAGCGCCCGACAGGTCGCTATCAAGGCTGTCGCATTGCTCTCGCGACGGTCCTCGGTCTGGAACCACCGCCCGGTCGGATAAAGCAGGCCGACGACCAGGACCAGGCAGGCCCCGAACTTCGTCAGTCGGGATCGCGAGAACCACCGCGGTTTTTCTTTCGAGGGAACGACGGCTTCCGGCCTGGGGCCGATGGGATGGCTGTCGAGAAAGTCACGGAGGTCGTTTGCGAGTTCCCTGCCCGATTGATAGCGATCCGCGGGCTCCCGGGCCAGGGCCTTGAGACAGATCGTCTCGAGGTCGGCGGGAACCTCCTCGTTGAGTTCCCGGGGCCGGATGGGATTGGCCTGTTCGATCTGGAGCTGGATCATCCGGCCTCGTCCCTGGAATGGCCGAGAACCGGTGATCAGCTCGTAGAGCACGATGCCGAGGGAGAAGAGATCGCTCCGGCCGTCGACCAGAAAGGTCTCCCCTCGGACCTGCTCGGGCGACATATAGGCGAGCGTGCCGATCATCAGGCTCTGAGAGCCGGCAGGTGAGAGGGTGGACTCGCCCACCTCGTTCCTGGACAGACCAAAGTCCATGAGGTGAGGGCGACCCTGGAGATCCAGCAGGATATTCGACGGTTTGAGGTCACGATGAATGATCTCATGGCGATGCGCATAATCAATCGCGTCGGCCACCACATAAATCAGCTCGGCGGCCTCTTGATGCGACAGGGGTCGCTCGCGAAGCCGATCGGCCAGGGTCTTTCCCTCGATGTAAGCCCGGACGACAAAGTCGATGCCATCGATCCGGCCGGCGTCGAGAATCTCGACGATATGGTCATGGCGGAGATGGACCGAGTTTCGAGCGTCACGAAGCAAGAGCCGAGAGTCGGAGTTCAGCGTCCCTCCCTCGACCTTGGGAAGCTTGACCGAGACCTGCCGCTTGAGAACCGTGTCCCACGCGCGATAGACCACGCTGCACGAGCCGACCCCGAGCCTTTCGCGTAACTCGAACTTGCCGAATCGCCGGGGAAGCGGGCCATCGATGGCCAGAACCCGATGGGCCTCCGGTCGATCGTCGGGCGGTGCCGGGGTCGGCAGGCCGGGCAGAGTAGAGAGGTCCTCGCTCTTGATTTCGAGATCGTCTCGGAGTTCGGGAAAGCGGCGGGGATACTCCCGTTCCACTTCGCATTCACTGCGGCTGCGGATCTTGCATTCGGTCCGGATCAGGTCGATGACCGTTTCCTTCCGTCGTCTCAGGCTAGGATAGCGCAGGAGATAGTCTTCAACCCGGGCCTTTTCCTTCGCCTTGAGCCGGAATTCCAGGTCGGCGTGGACCAGTTCCTGGAGCAATTCGTCGCGTCGCGGTTCATCCTCGGGCAAGAACTGGCTGATCCTGGGTCGTTCTCCGTTCTGCCAGGCGGTTTCGAACCGTTCGATGATTTGCTGATGTCGGTCCCAGTCCCTCTCAGGCATGTTTATCCTCTGGGCCGCACTCATGGGCGAAGACTCCAGCGGATCGACAGGACGAAATGGGAAGGTCTTGAGTCGTCAGGGAGCGGAAGACCAACGAATCGCCAACCCTACAAAACCCAACCCTCCGTATCTGGCGGTCTCTGCGAGATGTCGAAATCAAAGCTTCAGGCCGTCCGACTCGATTTCCAGAAGCCATTCTCGGATCCGTGCGACCACTCGACCCACGGTTCGCTCGGAGCAGCCGAGTTTCTTGTGGATCTCGACCTGCGAGTAACCCTCAAAAAAGAGTTCAGCAATCGTTTGTTGCAATTCGTTGAGCCGGCTTGTCAGCTCTTGAAGCATCTCGGTGAGGATGGTCGCCTGTTCGGGAGTCGGTTCGTTGCCGATCACCTCGAGCCATTGCTTCTGGCGATCCTCCTCGCTTTCGCCTGGTCCGGAACTGACTTCCCGGCTGATTTCGCGACATTCGGCATTGTAGAATCGGTAGCGCTGGATGCATTTGCGGACGGTGATTTTCGCCAGGAGGGTCCAGAGTCCTTCCCAGGTGGCCAGGTCGTAGTTCGACCGACCGTCCCGCCGGAAAAAGCTCTTGAGCGCCGAGAGGGCCAGATCCTCCGGGTCTTCCTTGGTCTTCAATCGAGCATTCAATCGTCGGCTGGCCAGGGCAATCAGGCGATCGACAAATCTTCGAAAGACCTCGGTGGCGGCTTCCTGATCGCCGTCGCGAAGTCGGGCGATCATCACCGGGAATGAAGAATCCGGAACCAAGGGGAGGCTTGTGGTTGTCATCAGCATGTCAGCCTTGAAAAGCCTAAATTTCGTCCTGGATTTGACTTCGGTCAAGCATCAAGTCCTCGTTCGGAATCTTGCGCAGAAATTCTCAAAATCTTTCGCCGATCTTGTCCGGTTTGAGGGCCGCAACGCCATCTACTGATTACGAGACCCGATTCAAGATCGTTAGAAATCCGGGGTCGCGTCGTGCACCTTGTCGCTGGGATCAGATCTTGTTTGGATTCATGACCGGAACCAGACAACGAATTTGCCCGACTGACAGGGTGCCGTCAAGAAGTTATGTCCTCGATCTCACTGTTTTGGGTGTGTCGCGGAGAACAGAAGAGGTGGAAAACCTCGAAGGGTTCAGAGCCCCGAGTCAGAAATCACGAAAAGAGCGAAGTTTAATGATCGATCGTTTCATCGCAATTTCATGTTTTCTAGAACTTGCTAACTGATGTGCCGCATGGCCGGCCAGAGGGTCTGGTGGGTCTGTAAGGATATTGTGCGGGAAGCTCAAACTGGTTGTGACAGCTTGAGCTTCATGTGCGGGGTCCCCGATCGCCACCCCCCGCGAGGAATCGAGAGTCCTTGTTGGCGATCTTTTGCCGACCCGTCGACCCGCCTGGTTTCTTCTCCATGCCCTCCAGTCTCTCGTCGGAGATCGACCGAGGGGTATGACGCCAGAGCGACCGACTGGCCAGGGATCTCGACTCTCGCGGGTGGTCTAAATTCTGAAAGAAAAAATTTGTCGATGTGCATCGTGTGTGGCTTCCCCGCCTCTCAGGCCTCGCCGTCACCGGATTGATTGCCGTTTGTCTCCTCGCTAAAGTCGTGACACGGTCCCCGACTCATTAATTCATCTCAGGAAGGGTCTGGGAACCGGTCGACGAACCCGAAGGATGCTCACGGACGCTCAGGGGACGAAACATGGATGGACGATGGGGCCTGGGGCCGGTCTTTGCCTCCGAGTGGCAAACCGGCTCGCGATCGCCTCGCGTTTACGCGATCCGGGCGGGGTTTGTTTTGATGCTCCTGGCGGTGCTCGGGCTCGTCTGGTTCTCGGGCGGGCCGTCCAATCAGCATCAGACTCTCCGCGACTTCGCCGAGACGGGCTCTGAATTCTTCTTCGGCCTGGTCGGTACGCAACTGGCGCTCGTCCTGCTCGCCGCGCCGGCGGCGACAGCCGGGGCGATCTGCCTCGATCGATCGCGAGGCAGCCTGACTCACCTTCTCGTCACCGACCTCTCCGACCCCGAGATCGTCCTGGGCAAGCTCGCCGCTCGACTGGTGCCGACGATTGGCCTGGTCCTCTGTGCCCTTCCCGTTCAGTTTCTCGCCTCGCTCCTGGGTGGTATCGATCCCACTGCCCTCGTCGGGGCGTCGGTCGTAGCCTTGAGCCTGGCGGGGTTCGCCTGCTCGCTCGCGCTGACCTTCTCGGTCTGGGGTCGCAAGACGCAGGAAGTTTTGCTCGCGACTTACGCCGTGCTCCTGGTCTGGCTCCTGATCTATCCGACTTTTTATGCCTTCGGGTACGACTGGGAATGGCTCTGGAAGCTCGACCCGTTCCAGCTTGCGATGGCGCCTTATTCGACCTCGCCAGGGTCGGTCGGCTGGCTCGATTATCTGGTGTTCCTGACCGTGATGATCGCGGCGTCGGTCGGTTTGATCGGAGTCTCGATCTGGAGGTTTCGCGCGGTCGCCGCGAGCGGAGATCAACCGAGACGCTCGAAGGCTCGCCGCGAGTTCCGATGGCTCGGGCGGTTCCGGCCGACTCTCGACGCCGACCCGATCTTGTGGCGGGAGTGGCATCGCGATCGACCCTCACGCTGGACTCGAGCGATCTGGTGGCTCTATTACGTCTTGATCTTCGCTTTTGGAGCTCTCGCGATCATGCGGAGCTTCAAGATCGGGGGACCGGATGAGATGGCGATTTATGCCATCGGGTTCGGATCGGCGATCGGGTTCTTGCTCCTGAGCGTCGACTCGGCAACCTCACTGGCCGAGGAACGCGCGAGAGGAAGTCTCGACGTCCTGATGACCACGCCTCTGGAAACGCGGTCGATCGTCTGGGGGAAGTGGCGAGCCTCGTTCCGTCGGGTGCTCAGCCTGGCGATCATGCCCGTCCTGGTCACGCTCGTTTGCGTTGAAGTGGACGAGCATGCCTGGGAGAGGTGGTATGCGGGGTCGATGGTCCTGGGCTTGATGCTGGCCTATGGGGCGGCGATCACCAGCCTGGGGCTGGCCGTGGCGACCTGGGTCCGTCGGCTCGGCCGGGCCGTGGCGCTCTGCGTGGGGATCTATGTGGTCGGGACTTTCGGCATCCTGTTCATCGCCGCGACGAATCTGCTCCCCGAAAATTCTGAAGAATTATTCATGGTGGGCAGTCCGATCATTGGTCCGTTCTACCCGATGATCAGGACTCAGATGAGCCCCGTAGAATCTCAGAGACTGTGGGTCGCCCCGGCCTGGATCGGCGTCTACACGGTCTCGGCCGGGCTTCTCTTGCTCGCGACGCTGGCGACCTTCGACCGGAGCCTGGGCCGCGCCCGGGTTGGCGGCGAAGGGTCGGGCTCTCGACTGGCGCGTCGATTGCGATCCGGTGGGAAATGGTCCTTCGGCCGATCTCACCACAAGCCCGCGAGCCTCCGCCATGCCTGGGAAGAATGAAGACCTGCACGGCAACGCGCCCGACAAGTCGCGAGTCGCCTTGCTCCTGATCGACGTGATTAACGACCTCGAGTTTCCCGAAGGGGAAAAGCTTCTCGAACACGCCTTGCCGATGGCCGACCGGATCGCCGAATTGTCCGACCGCGCCCGGGCCGCCAAGGTCCCGGTGATTTACGTCAACGACAACTTCGGCCGATGGCAGTCGAACTTTCTCACCCAGGTCGAGCATTGTCTCAAAGACGGGGTCAGGGGCCGTTTCCTGGTGGAAAAGCTTCGGCCCCAGGAAGAGGATTATTTCGTTCTCAAGCCCAAGCATTCGGCGTTCTTTTCGACGACGCTCGACATCCTCCTCGACTATCTGGCGGTCGAAACCTTGATCCTCACGGGGGTCGCGGGGAACATCTGCGTGCTTTTCTCGGCCAATGACGCTTACATGCGTGATTTCAACCTGGTCATCCCCGCCGACTGCGTGGCGTCGAACACCACCCGGGAAAACCAGGCTGCGCGGGAAGTCATGGCGCAGGTCCTCAAGGCCGACGTCTGCCCCTCGAACGAGGTCGACTTCGAAGCCCTGAAACGAGGCGAGGTCCGTTCCCGAAATCCGATGGGTCACTCGGCCCAGTTTGCGTCCTGAAAAAAGGGTGCGCCTCGGTCGATCGGATCTGAGATGATCCTCTCGGGAGCCGTCGAGGAATTGGGTCAGGATGATCTTCTCGACACAAGTCTCGTCGATGGGAGTGTCTCTGATCCCCTGGACCTGTCGAGACAGATGGCTGGCTTTCTGGCTTTCCCTGATCATGCCCGGGGCCGGGCAGCTTCGTGCCGGTAGGTGGTCTTGCCTGACCTACTTCGTCGCGGTGGCGGCGACGGTCACCACCCTGCCGAGGCCGGCCTCGGGCGTCGTCATTCTCGGGCTCGGTCTCGTCTCGGCCGAGCAGGCCCGGCGGTTCGTCGAGGCAAGTCGATGGCGGGGCCTGGCGAAGTCGGCCGAAGTCCGGAGTCGAGTCGTCGATCGATCGGGCCGGGGCCGTCGCGTCTCGTTCCGGATTGAGCTGGAAGTGAACCGGTCAATCGCCGAGGTCTGGGATCTGGTCGCGGATTTCGCCGAGTTTGTCACCATCGACCCCTTTCATAGTCGGGTCATCCTTCTCGGTCCCGAGCTCAGGCCGGGTGTGGAAATGGCGATGGAGCACCGTGCGTTCGGGCTCCGGTTTCTCCGGTTTGGTCGGCTCCTGACCTGGCGCGAGGGCCGCGGATATTCCTTCTCCGACCTCTCTGGAAAGATCGAGGGGCCCGGCTTCTTCCCTCACATCTTCGACTTCTCGATCGAACCGGCATCAAACGGACGGCAAGGTTCGTCCCGCCTGATCGTTTCGATCCGAGGGAAATGGACAACTCGCGGGCTCCCCCGATGGGTTGGCCTTTGCTGGTTCCGGCTGGTCTGTCAGGAACACGCTCGGTTGCTCAAGGGAGCCCTGGAAAGGAAGGTCATCCGCGATGTCCCTTGACCCGACCGGACCGGCTTACTGCCTGCGCTGCAGTGCCCGCTTGCACGTTCATCCCCTGGATGACCCGGGGCCGTCGAAATGCGCCCGATGCGGGTTACCCTATGACTCCGAACGGCCGGAGACTTATTCCCGACGACCCAGGCCGCTGCAATGGAACCTCTGGGTTCCCGGGCTGATCATCGCGATCGTGGCCGGAGTCCTGGCCTATGCGAGAAGCGTGGACCAGGCCATTCTCGGCTACACCGCCTTCTTCGGGGTCCCGTTCGGGATCGGGATTGTCGTGGGGTTCGCGACTCGCTCGCCGAAATACTGGCTGGTTCCGCTGCTCAGCCTGATCGCCACGGCGGCCGTGGTCGTCGCCTTGATCTCGATGAATATCTCCGGACTTTTCTGCGGCGCGATCCTCGGAGGAATATTTCTCGGTCCCCTGCTCGTCGGCGCCCTGGTTGGCTGGGGGATTCGCCGGGTGGCCCGATCGGCGGCCTGGGACCGTCGGCGGTTTTTCTTCCTGGCCATCTTCGTCGGCCTCCCTTTCGGCGCGCAGGAGGTCGAATCTCGCCTGCCGTTCGACCGGCCGATCGTCGAGGTCAGCACCAGCGCCACGTTCAAGGCCCCGGTCCGGGCGGCCTGGAACTCGATCCTCCTTTACGAGGAAGTCGAGCATCAGCCGCCCTTCTTGCTCAAGCTCGCCCTGCCCCGCCCACTCCGGGCCGAAGGAAGCAAGGCGAACGTCGGTGACGTCGAGCGATGCCTCTACGTGAAGGGGTCGATGACCAAGACGATCACCCGTCGCGAGGAGCTTCGACTCCTGGCCTTCGACGTCTCGGAACAGCATCTCCACTTCGAGCACGATGTCGAGCTGGTCGACGGCAGCTTCATCCTTCAAGCGATCGGCGAGAACCAGACTCGCGTCATCCTGACCACCCGATATCGTCGGCTGCTTCGCCCGGCCTGGCTCTGGCAATGGATGGAGCGGGAGATCATCCACACCCTGCACGAGCACATCATGGTAGGGATGCGCCGCCGGGCCGAAAAATAAGCCTGGTGAGGGAACACGGATGATCGAGCTCAACCCGATTCATCCGTGTTCTCTTCGACTGATGCGACTTTGTTACTGACCCGCGGCCGAGGCTGCCGCGGTGGGCGTCGGAGTCGGCGTCGGCGTGGTCGAGCCGCTCGGGATGGTCTCCGTCGGTTTACGCGGGAGCTTCTGGTCACGCATGGCCGTCTGGTAGACGAAGGCGGCCATCACGGCGGCGGCCTGCTTCATGTCCTCGGCCTGGATCCGGTCATAAAGGTCCTGGTTCGAGTGGTGGGTCCGGGTGTCGTACTCGACGACGTCCTGGATGAACTGGAACCCAGGGAGGCCGATCGCGTCGAACGAGAGGTGGTCGGTCCCCCCGGTGTTGGAGATCGAGATGGTCGAGGCGCCGAGGTCCTTGAACGGGGTCAGCCAGGGTCGGAAGACGGCCCGGGCGGCTTCATTCCCCTGGAGGTAGATCCCCCGGACTTTGCCGGTCCCGTTGTCGAGGTTGAAATATCCGGCGAACTTGTCGTAGTCGGGCTTGGTCGTGACCTTGGGCTGCGGTCCGGCACTGGCACCACCGCCACCCATGGCGGATCGGGTGCCGTCGCCTCGCTGGCCGAAGTGCTCCTTGACGTAGGCGGCCGATCCCAGGAGCCCTTGCTCCTCACCGCTCCAGAGGCCGATCCGGATCGTTCGTCGGGGCTTGAGGTCAAGCGTCTTGAGAATCCGCATGGCTTCCATCCCGACCGAGACTCCCGCCGCGTTGTCGGTCGCGCCGGTGCCCGAGTGCCAGGAATCCATGTGCCCGCCGAGCATCACGATCTCGTCCTTGAGGTCGGTCCCGGGGATCTCGGCGATCGTGTTGAAGGTGTCGACGTCGTCCTGGGTCTCGACGGCGAGGTCGAGGGCAATCTTGGGAGTCTCGCCCTGGCGAATCATCCGGATCAGGCGGTTGTAATGTTCCTTGGACAGGGTGATCTGCGGAAGAAATTTGGGCGCGTCCTTATCCCAGGACGAGATTCGACGGCCGCCAGGAGCGGCGCCGGGCTCGGGAAGCGGGGCCGTGGGGACGGTCGCCTGGGAGACGAAGAGAGTCCCACCGTCGCCGATGCTGCTGACTTCGAGGACGGCCGTCGCTCCTTCTTCCATGGCGAAGGTCATCTTCTTGCGCTGAAGTTGCATCCTGGCCCGCATTTCCTCGGTCATCGGACCTCGGCCGCCAGGGGCGGTCTGAGCGGGAGGTGTGGTCGGAGCCGGGGTATTGGCGGCGACGGGGCCAGTTGGCGGGGTCGTCGGTGCGGGGGTCCGGGGCTGGCGGGCCCGTCGGGCCGTGGGCTCGGCCGCGTTGGCCAGATCGAGAAGTTCCTTGTCGGTCAGCCGGGTTCCCAGGGGTTCAAAGTGGGCCTCGACATCGGCGGGCGGGCTGATGAGAACGAAGGTTCCTTTGAGCTTCCCCTTGAGCTTCGCCAGGTCGGCCTCGGTCTTGATCGCGTCGAGGTCAACGACCTCGCCGACGACCGGGCCCGTCACTCCGGGCGACCAGGCCTTGGGAAAAGCGATGAGGGGAATGCACTGCGGCTCGACGACCTGGATCGAGAACCGCTTGAGCGTCCAGGACTTGCCGAAGGTGCCCCACTTCTCGATGTGGGCGTTTTCCAGGCCCCACTTGGCCAGGGTGTCCCTGGTCCAGTCGTTGGCCCGCTTCATGTTGGGAGAGGCGGTGAGCCTGGGGCCGATCACGTCGGTCAGATAGCTGAGGGTGGCCATGACCTGCGAGCGATTCAGGGCCTCCTCCTTGATTCGCTCGATCGGGTCGGTCGGGGCCGTCGGCGCGGCCTGATTCGGCGTGGGGGTCGTGGGAGCGGTGGTCGTCGGCGGTGGCGTCTGGCCGAGGGCCGACAGAACCGGCATCAGGGACGCGGCGAGGACGATCGAAAGTGGGATCCGGGCAGGGTGCGGCATGGCCACGTCTCTCCTCGAAAGAAGCTCGGCGTGATAGAGGGCGAGAGTCGGACGGGAGAGGTCCGTCAAACCGATCGGACGATCGGGATTGCCGATTCTAGCCGCCTCGGACCCGACAGGCACGCATCTTCTTCATGATCGCAACCGGATTTCCTGACCGGTTCGAAAGCGTCGAGGCCAGCCGGATGATCCGGCTGGCCTCGTGATGGTCGAACTGACTCGATCGAGCGATCAATATCAGGAGATCTCAGATGGTCTTGCTGGCCGTCGTCCGATTGGCGGAGCCGATCCTCTCCCAGGCGTCCCGGGAGGCGTGTCGGGCGTTCTTCCAGTCAAGGGTGGAGTGCCCTCGGCGCGTGGTCCACTGGCTTTCGAGTTCGCTTTCGATCTCGTCCCAGGTCTTGTCGGAGTAGAGCGACCGAGCTTCCCAGCCCTGCTGATAGGCCGGGCGATAGTGGTCATAGGTGGTTTTCTTGTCGAAGTAGGGACGCGAGGCGTGATTCTCTCGCCAGTAGGCGTCTTCGGCGGTGGGGTCGATCTCCTCGGCGACGGCTTTGCCACCGAGACCACCGGCCACCGCGCCGATCACCGCGCCGACGGCCGCGCCCACCGGTCCAGCGACCGCCATTCCAGCGGCCAATCCGGCCGCGCCGGCCCCCGCGGCGCCGACCCCCGTGCCGACCGGGTGCGCGCCGGGCTCGCCGCTGATCGGGTCTTTGTTCTCGTCGTGCGACGCGGCATTCTTGCTGTGGGAGGTCGACATGATGGGACCCTCGAAGTGCTTGGGGTTGATCGAAGGGATCGGGCTGCTCGCCATTGATAAGGAGCAAACTTGATGCCGACGACTCGCTCGAAGTTCTCCAGATCGGGCCGATCAGTTCCCCGACCGTCGCTCCGCCTCGTGCCCCTGGTTGATCAGACCGTACTTGTAGAGCTTCTTGTAGAGCGTCATCCGGCTGATCCCCAGCTCACAGGCTGCCCGGAGGCGGTTATTGCTATGCTTCTCCAACGCTTCGGTAATCCTGGCAAGTTCCGCGTCCCGCTTGATCTCGGCCAGGGTCGAATTCGTCCCGGAAGGCACGGAGAGGTCCACCGGTGCGAATGCCGAGCGACGGACCGTGGACATCTCGCGGCGGGAGACGGCTTCGGGAAGGTCGTCGGGTTCGATCACGGGACCCGACGCCAGGGCAACCGCCCGGTCGATCGTGTTTTTCAGTTCGCGGATGTTGCCCGGCCAGTTGTACCGCTCCAGAACCTGAAGAGCCGGCTCGGAGATGGATTTCCGTCCATCGCCGTCCGGACCGACGGCCTGAGCCAGGAACGTCGAGATCAGCGAGGGAATCAAACTTTGACGCTCGCGGAGCGGGGGAAGCTGCAAGCCAATCACGTTGATCCGGTAATAAAGGTCGGAGCGGAATTGTCCCTCCTCGATCTCCTGCTCGAGATTCCGACTCGTGGCAGCGATCAGCCGGGCTCGGAAGGGAGTTCCCCCGGGCTCTCCCATCGATTCAATGACCCGATCCTCGACGACCCGAAGCAACCTCGATTGGATCGACAAGGGGAGAGCGTCGATTTCATCGAGAAAAACTGTCCCCAACCCGGCCTCGATAAGTTTACCCATCCGATCTTTCCGGGGAAGCTCGAGCGATCCTCGGGCGTGACCGAACATCTCGACTTCGAGCTGACTGGCGGTCAGCGACCCGCAGTTGATCACGACAAACGGCTCGGCCCGGCGATTCGAGAGGTCGTGGATCTGGCGGGCGAGTCGGGTCTTCCCCGTCCCGGTCTCACCACTCAGAAGGGTCGTCGCGGAAAGCGAGGCAACTCGATCAACCTGGTCCATGAGTAGGTTTCCCGCTTCGCCTTTCTCGACGAGAACCGGCGCCGGCGAGGCGGGTTCGGACGGTCGATCCATCCCCGATGACCGCGGACGCAACGAATCGCGGGTCCGGATCGTCAGGATCTCCGCCAGATGGGTGATCCTGGCCAGGTTGAGAGGTCGCCCCAAGTAATCCGCGACACCCATCCGCAGGAAATTCAACTCCTTCTCGGAGTTGAAGTGGTCGGCCACGACAATCGTCGCCACGGGCCGCCTGTGTCCGGCGATCGTTCGGAGGAATTGAATGACTTTGTCATCCTGATCGATCCGCTGGATCTGAATCAGAACAAGCGCCACGCGGTCCCATGATGGATTAGAATGCGCCGAGTCGATTGTCGGCAGGGACACGAGCTTCAAGCCTTCGATTGATTGGATTGCGCCATCGATCGAGTCAATGAATGATGTGTTATCGCTGATCACCAGCATGACAGACTCGAGCATCGGATGTTTGAACCCCTGGCTTCTGGGACATCGTCGGATCGGATTCGGTGGATGAACCAACCCGCGACACTCAGAGAATTTCATCCCGTCCCCCATGGTTGCCCCCAAGTCACTCGGTCATCTCGAATGACGAGCGCGGAGCGAAACATGGGTCAGAGCCCATCAATTTTCACGACCAAATTCAGGACCTGAGAGCAAGCCGGATAGCAGCTTCAAAGCCGCATCCCTGATCCAAGCAGTGGGGAGGAAATATGACTTCTTTGACTTCAAGGATGAGGGGAATCCTTGGCTGCCATCATACTGAAGACAGAAGGGGCTTGTGACTCCGTCTCTGTAAATTTTCGGGAATTTCGTTTGACGTATGAGTGATAAATTGGCGTCCTGACTGCATCCACTGTAGTCTCAAGTTTTCTTGGTGGCGAAAAGATCTCTGCTGCCGTAAGTCGTGATGGGAGAATTGTCTTGGATAAAATAATCCCTGTTTTGGAAGAAGGATAGCAACCCAAAAAAATCCATGATCGAGGGATTTTCCTCCAGGAGTCGAGGAGAAACCGGTTTTAAAAAACTGTCAACTCGACCCTGGTCGTGTTGCGAATTCAGGACACGAATCGCTCACGATCCGATGACTTTGATCAACACTCGTTTCTTCCTCAATCCATCGAACTCCCCGTAAAAGACTTGCTCCCAGGGACCGAAGTCGAGTTTGCCCGACGTCACGGCAATGACCACCTCGCGTCCCATGATCTGGCGTTTCATGTGGGCGTCGGCATTGTCTTCCCCGGTCCGGTTGTGATGGTAGTGATTTGCGGAGGCATCAAACGGGGCGAGCGTTTCGAGCCATCGCCGGAAGTCGCCGTGCAGGCCAGGTTCGTCGTCATTGACAAAGACACTGGCGGTGATGTGCATGGCGTTGACGAGCACGAGGCCCTCGGTGATCCCGCTCTTGCGGACCACTTCCTCGACCTCGGTCGTAATGTTGACAAACCCGACACGCTCAGGGACCTCAAACGTCAGATACTCGGTTGCAGATTTCAAGGAATTAGGTTCCTGGACAATCGGGTTGGATCGTAAGGAATGCCGGTTTTTTTAGTGGTGCATCCGGCAGGTGATTTGCAGGTGCATGGAGGTAACCCCAGGGGAGTTGCACCATGGCCGCCCGCGTCTATCTCCG
>Ga0080006_1162371_pt1 | contig 17672 bp, 15 predicted proteins | sample RS3BMetagenome_FD_69209 | JGI IMG/M metagenome (GOLD analysis project Ga0080006, IMG submission 69209) | Ferric oxide microbial mat and aquatic microbial communities from Rainbow Spring, Yellowstone National Park, USA - RS3B (SPADES... ... | reverse complement strand
ACCCCGTCCTGGCGCGCCCACGCGCGCGCACAACTCTGGGCATTCTCACCTCAGAGGAGCACTTTCCGCGTCAATCGCACCCCTGTGACCAGCGCGTTCTGCAATATCAGGGTCAGACCCACATGGCCCCCTGGCGGGGGCCGCCATGGCGGATGAGAATGGTGCTCGGTCGCCCGCCGAGCCCGGACTCTCATTGGTGCCACCGAGCCCGCGGGTCAGACTGGTGCCGGGGCCTGCAGGCACCACGGACTGTCGCTACGAGCACGTACCTCAGATTCTCCAACACCACACAGGCCCCAAGGGCGACCGCCAACGAGCACCAACTCGAAGGAGGAGCCGATGGAAGTCATCGTGGAGCGCTGTGCAGCACTCGATGTCCACAAGGACACGATCATGGCGGCAGTCCGGCTGCCGGGCGAGAAGGGCAAGCGCCGCACCGAGCTGAAAGAGTTCCGGACCTGGACGTCGTCGTTGCGTGAGCTGCGAGCCTGGCTGGTCGGCCACGGCGTCACCCAGGTGGCGATGGAGGCGACCGGCGTCTACTGGAAGGCGCCCTGGCACGTGCTCGCGCCCGAGCCGAGCATCGAGCTGTTGCTCGTCAACGCCCAGCACGTGAAGAACCTTCCGGGTCGCAAGACCGACGTCGCCGACGCCCAGTGGCTCGCGTCGCTCTTGGAGTGCGGCCTTTTGCGCGGGAGCTTCGTCCCTGACCCGGTGATGAGCCGCCTGCGGGACCTGACCCGGTATCGCAAGAAGCTCACCGAGGAACGGGGCCGGGAGACCCAGCGGATCCAAAAGGTGCTCGAGGACGCCGGTATCAAGCTCGACTCGGTCGTCTCCGACGTGCTCGGCAAGGGACCGCGTCACATGATCGAGGCGCTGATCGCCGGCGAGCGCGACGTGAACGTGCTGGCCGAGATGGCCCTCACCCGCTCCCGGGCGAGGATCCCCGAGCTGCGCCTCGCCTTGGAAGGGGGCTTCAGCGAGCACCACGCCTTCATGCTGCGCACCCACCTCGACCATGTCGACCACTTGGGCGCCCAGATCGACACCCTGGACCAGCGGCTGGAGGCCGAGATCGCCCCTTTCGAGCGTCAGGTTGAGCGGCTGTGCACCGTCGTGGGCATCGGCCGGGTCACCGCCCAGGCGATCGTGGCCGAGATCGGGGTGGACATGAGCCGGTTCCCCACCGCTGCCCACCTCGCCAGCTGGGCTGGGATGTGCCCGGGCAACCACGAGTCCGCCGGCAAGCGCCGATCGGGAAAGGCGCGCAAGGGCAACGCCGCCCTGCGCTCCACCCTCATCGAAGCGGCCTGGTCGGCGTCACATTCGAAGGACAGCTACTACGCCGCCCTCTACCGGCGCTTCTGTCGTCGCTTCGGCAAGAAGAGCGAGTCCAAGGCCATCTTCGTCGTCGCCCACTCGATGCTGGTCGCCATCTGGCACATCCTGACCAACGAAACCGACTACGCCGACCTCGGCGCCGACTGGTTCGACCGGCGCAGCGACAACGAACACCACGCCCGACGTCTCGCCCACCAGATCGAACGGCTCGGCTACAAGGTCACCGTCGAGCCGGCCGCCGCCTGAACCCCAAGTCAGGGCTGACGCCCTGAGCGGGGCTCCGCCCCGCACCCCGTCCTGGCGCGCCCACGCGCGCGCACAACTCTGGGCATTCTCACCTCAGAGCAGGCCGAGGTGGGCGGAACAGGCCGGCCAGGGCTCCCAGCCCCGGAGGGCTTGAAGCCTCGCCGCGGCCTGGTCCTGCACGGCCGGCGGCGCGTCGCTGGGCAGACCGGTCTCGCCGATCCCCTCCCAGGTGTTCAGGGAGAACTGGTAGGCGCCGTAGTAGCCGTTGCCGCTGTCCTCCGCGTAGTTTCCACCGGACTCGCACTGTCGGAGCGCCGCCCAGACGGCGGGGGTGGGGGCGACCGGCCCGGGGCCGGCGGACGGCGCCGAGGGGCCTGGCGAGGGCACGCCCGCCGGTACGGCGGCAGTGGTGGTCGTGGTGGTGGTCGTGGTGGTGGTAGGAACGGCGCCGGGAGCGGAGGCCGCCTCCGTGGCGAGGGGATGAGGCGTGGTCGGTGGTGCCCCGGCCGGCAGGCGGAGCGCGGCGAGGGCGACGTCGGTGGCCGGGGTCACGCCGGCCGATCCCTGGAGCGGGGCGACGATGGCCTCGGCACCGATGCGGGAGCTCACCTGGGCGGCCAGCTGTCCGAGGTCGCCTGGTCCCCGTCGCACGGCGGCCCCGGCGGTTTGCGCGGTTGCGTGCGGCAACACCACGACCGCGGTCGCCCCGACCAAGACGAGGAGGGACAGTCGGTACCTCTGCATCGCTCGCGGCTCCTCGGGGTCACAGACCCCTGCGGGGTCTCGAAGACGGCTTGGGGTTCGGGCCACCGTCGGGGGTGCATTCGGCTCGCAAGCCGGCGCCGAGCAGGGCGGGCGGCTCTGGACCGGCTGTGGGTCCGAACGAGGTGCAGGCGGAAACCCTGTTGAGAGGTGGGCGGGGCGACTCCTGAAGTCGGCGTACAAGGTCTCTCCCCCCATCGGCCCGCACGGCCCTCCGCTTGAGTGCGGCCTTCGCCTGCCGTCCGGGGGCAGTGGGCCCCCGGACGGGTCAGCGCCCTGCCGACGAGGCGGCCGCGATGGCGTCCGCCAGGGCCCGTTCCCCCGACTCGGTCCGGTCCTCCCGGACACCGGTCAGTGGCGTCAGGGACGCCCAGCCCGCCGCGATCGCTCCGGCGTCGGTAGCCGGGTCGATCTCGGCCCGCTCCTCCGTCGGGTCGGAGCCCCGCCCGCCCCGGAGGGTGAGGGTCACCGCCCCGCCCGTCCGGTCGACCAGCGAGTCGCCGATCGGGTCTGTCGCCCCGTCCTGCCGGGCCGATCGGATCAGGCCCGCCCTGCTCAGGGTGCCGTGGCGCACCCCACGGAGCCCGTCGAGGGGGACGGCGGGGATGTTGAGGTTCAGTACGGTGCCGGACGCCATCGCCGCCAGCGAGGGGACCACGGCGGCTGCCAGGGCGACCGGCGTCTCCCAGGGGATGGGCTCGGTTCCCCAGGCCAGGCTGACCGCCAGGCCGGTCAGTCCGAACTGCGCGCCGGTGAGGACCGCCCCGACCGTGCCGGAGTGGAGGGCGGACCGCCCCGCGTTGACGCCGTGGTTGATGCCGGAGACCACCACGTCGGGACGGTCCCCGAACCCCCCGATACAGGCCAGGATGACGGCCAGGGCCGGGGGGCCGTCGATGCCGAAGGTGGGGACGTGCTCCAGGCCCGGGATCTCGACCGTCTCGAACGGGATCGACTCCCGTTCGTAGACGCGGCCGACTGCCGCGCCCGCCCCGCTGTGGTCGACGAGCGGGGCCACCACCACCAGCTCGGCATCGCTTCCGAGGGTGGCGTCGAGCCCCCGGGCGAGCGCGGCGATGCCCGGGGCGAAGACCCCGTCGTCGTTGGTGATGAGGATGCGCATGCGGCGACCGTCCGTTCGGTGTTGGGAGGGCCTTCGCCGATGTGGCGCCACGTCGTGGTTCCCGCGAAGGGTCCTTCGGGCCTGCCCGGCCCGGTCGCCTACCATACCGGTCATCCCCTGCCGCCCGGCGGGGCGCGATGCCCGAACGGTTGCCCCGATGACGCCACGATCCCCCTCCGACGACCAGCGACCCGCCGAGCACACGGCGGCCACCGGCGACCAGTGGGTGCTCGGGCACGGCCACCAGCGGGCGGTCGTCACCGAGGTGGGGGCGACGCTCCGGTCGTTCACCGTATCCGGCGTCCCGGTGGTGGCCGGGTTCGGCCCGGGCGAGTGGTGCCACGACGGGCGGGGCCAGGTCCTCGCCCCGTGGCCGAACCGGCTGGGCAACGGCCGCTACGAGTTCGACGGCGTCCGCGCGGAGGTTCCCCTCGACGAGCCGTCGAGGGGCAACGCCATCCACGGATTGGTCCGTTGGCTGCCGTGGAGGATGGTCGGCCGGGCCCAGAACCGGGTGACGCTGGCCTGCGTGCTCCATCCGTCTCCGGCCTACCCGTTCACGCTGGAACTGAGCGTCGAATACCGGCTGGGGCGCGACGGCCTCACCGTCGTGGCGGAGGCGGAGAACCAGGGGGCCGGATCCCTCCCGTTCGGGATCGGCTTCCATCCCTATCTCACCCTCGGCACCCCCGACGTCGACGCGGTCCGGCTCACCGTGCCGGCGGCCAGGCGCCTGGTCACCGACGAGCGCGGTCTGCCGACCGGCGACGCCTCGGTGTCCGGGACCGAGTTCGACTTCAGCGGAGGCCGGCTGATCGGGTCGTCGGTCCTCGACACTGCCTTCACCGGACTGCGGCGCGACGGCGACGGCCGGTGCCGGGTTACGCTCGACCGCCCGGACGCCGGGCCGGGGATCACCCTCTGGGCGGACCGGTCCTTCCGCTGCCTCATGGTGTTCACCGGCGACACCCTGGATGCCGGCCACCGTCGCACGGCGGTGGCGGTGGAGCCGATGTCGTGTCCGCCGGACGCGTTCCGCTCGGGGGAGGATCTGGTGACGCTGGCGCCGGGCGGGCGCTGGAGCGGGTCGTGGGGGATCTCCCCCGGGTAGGCGACGACGGGGCGGTCGTCTCCGTCGGAGGAGTGGCAGCTCACCGGCCCCGTCCGGTCGGGGTGGCCCCGGCGGTGGGCCGGCCCCGGTCGACCAGTCCCGGGACGGAACGCGGGTCGAGTGGGACGGAGAAGTAGTACCCCTGCGCGTAGCGGCACCCGAGGTCCACCAGGCGGTCCCGTTGCGCCTCGGTCTCGATGCCCTCGGCCACCACGTCGAGGTCGAAGGCGACGCCGAGGGTGACCACCGCGGTGACCACCGCGTCGTAGCCGCTCCCCAGCCCGTCGATGAAGGCCTTGTCGATCTTGACGATGTCGACAGGGAGGCGGGAGAGGGAGAAGAGGGAGGAGAACCCCGTGCCGAAGTCGTCGATGGCGAGCCGGATGCCGAGGTCCTTCAGCGCGTGGAGGCGGCGGACCGCGGCCTGGATGTCCCGGATGAAGAAGCTCTCGGTGATCTCGAGCACGACGTGCCGGGGAGGGAGCCCGGTCTCTCGCAGGATGCGGGCCACGGCGTTGACGAACTGGTCGTGCTCGAGCTGGCGGCTCGAGACGTTGACGCTGATCGAGAGCTCGGCGAGCTCCGGATGGTCGTGGTGCCATCGGGCCAGCTGGACACAGGACTGCTCCAGCACCCACCGTCCGATCGGGACGATCAGGCCGGTGTCCTCCGCGATGGGGATGAACTCGACCGGGGGGACCTCGCCGTGCTCGGGGTGGTTCCAGCGGAGGAGCGCCTCGGTGCCGATCCACCGTGCACTGTCGAGCTCGATGACCGGCTGGTAGACGACGTGGAACTCGCCCCGTTCGAGGGCCAGGTGGAGCTCGGCCTCGGTGGCGATCCGGTGGGCCGCTTCCAGGGTGAGCGCCTCGTCGAAGAGCTCGACCCGGGCGCGGCCGTTGCGTTTGGCCCGGTTGACCGCCGCGTCTGCGTTGCTGAGCACCACCTCGACGCGGTCCGAGGCATCCCCGAAGGCGACGCCGATACTCGCCGTGATGTAGCAGTCGATGCCGTCGACGGCGAACGGCTGGTCGAAACAGGTGAGGAGCCGCTCCGCGAAGGCGAGCACCTTGTCGGGGCCCGTGAGGCCCTCGACGAGGAGCCCGAACTCGTCCCCGCCCACGCGCGCCATGAAGTGGCTGCCCACCGCCCGTCCTATCCGGGCGGACACCGCGACCACCAGGGAGTCGCCCACCCGGTGCCCCCGGCTGTCGTTGAGGTATTTGAAGTGGTCGAGGTCGAGCAGGCACACGGCCACCGGAGGGTCGACGGACAGTCGGCCGTGCAGCAGCCGGCCCAGCCGCTGGGTGAAGAGCTCGCGGTTGGGGAGGTCGGTCAGCTGGTCGTGGGTGGCCTGGTAGGCGAGGCGCCGCTCGAAGGCCCGGCGGTCGCTCACGTCCCGGATGGCGGCGGAGATGACCTCGCCCTGGGGCGTCTCCAACGTGCTGAAGGAGATCTCCACGGGAAGCTCGGTCCCGTCCTTGCAGAGTGCGAAGACGTTCTCGTCGAGCCCGATCACCGATTCGCCCAACCCCTCGATCCAGTGGTCGACCATCGACATCTGCTCGCTGCGGACCCGCTCGGGCATCAGGACGGTCGCCGGCTGTCCGACCAGCTCGTCGGCGGTGTAGCCGAACAGGCTCTCGGCCTGGTGGCTGACCTCCACGATGGTGCCGTTGCCCGCGTCCGCCACCACCACCGCGTCTGGGGCGGACTCGAGCAGCTGGCGGAACCGGCTGGCGTCGGTCCGCTGGCGATCCAACAGGTGCGCGTTCTCGAGCGCGTGCCCGGCCTGGGCCGCGAGCATCTCGAAGGCGGCCACCTCCTCGCCGAGGAGGGACCTGCGCTGGCGCGAACCGGCTTCGAGGATGGCGGTCAGCTCGCCGTTCACCCAGATGGGCCCGGCGACGACGCTCACGTAGCCGCCGTCGCGGAGCGCCGGGATGGCGCCGGGAAGGGTCGCGTAGTCGTCCACGACCACCGTCCGGCGCTGGTCGAGCACCATCCCGACGATGCCTCCCGACACGGCGTGGTGCCCGGCGATGTACTCGGCTCCGAGCTCGCGGGCGCAGAGCACCCGGTAGGTGACCCCGTCCGGGTCGATCGCGCAGATGTCGGACGACTCGAATCCGAGGGTGCCGAGCGCCCCGACCACCGCGTCGAGGACGGCGTCGACGTCGGGGGCGTCGATCTGGCGTGCCACGTAGGCCATCCGGCTCCAGAGGTCGACGCGGTTCTCGGACGCCTCGTTCTCGGCGCGCTGGCGCTGAAACGCCCGTCCGAGCTCGTGGTTCAACACACCGACCGCCAGTGCGGAGGCGGCCATCATCCCGACCCGGAAGGTGAGGTCGGCCCAGCTGATGCCCCAGCCGGTGGCCACCAGGGTGAGGACGTACCCGAGCACCATCACCGTGGAGAGGCCGATCTCGAGACTGATGGGATAGGCCGGTCCCGCCAGGAAGACCGCCATGACCACCAGCACCACGTAGAGCTCGGAGGAGGCACCGCCGGTGAAGGCGATGGCCAGATCGATGACGGCGACCATCACCAATGCCCATCCGTAGATGGCGACCTTCCCCTGCTCGTGGACGATGATCCTCCGCCAGGGGAGGAAGCCCACTATCGCGGTGAGGGCGGTGGCCACCAGCACGAGGGCGACGCTGGCGGCCCGGTTGACGTCGTGGTGGCCCGGGAGGAACAGGTACAGGGTGACCACCAGGATGACGAAGACCGACGAGAGCATCCCTCCCCGGACCGCCTGCAGCGTGTAGCGGACCCAGGGATCCTCCACGTCCGTCGTCGGCACGCAGCCCCACGGCGTGCCCTGCCCCTCCTCTGACTCCTGGTGCTCGTGAGCGTTCACCGAACTGGGACCCCCCGGTCAACCCCTCGAGGCCGGGCGTCCTGCGACGGGACGGCGACCCTTGGGGCATCGTAGCGGGGAACCTGCCCAGGTGACAGAGGCAGTCGACCGGCGGAGGTCGCCAGCTCGGATGAGCGGGTCGCCATTCGGGCTCCCGACCTGCGCCGGGCGCGGCGATGGGGGAGGATCTGTCGGTGGTCCTACCGCCGGATGACCTCCGTACCCGGCTGCGAGCGGAGGAACGGGCGGTCTCCTCCGTCGGCGCCCGTTCGGTGCGTACCTGGCCGGATCGGCTCCGGGCGACGGTGCGCTCGGCCTCGCGGGACCGCATCACGACCAGCGCTGGGAGCCTGTCGTTCCACTGGTTCCTCGCCATCTTCCCGGCGATCGTCGCCCTTACCGGTCTGGCCAGCCTGGTCGGGCTCTCCGGTCGCAACCTCGACTCGGTGGTCCACGGGGTGGGCATTGTCCTCCCGAACGGCGTCTCGCAGGTGCTGACCGAGGCGCTCCGTCGTCCGGCCAGCGCCCGGGCATCGGTCCTCGAGGTGGTGTTTGGGCTGGCCGTGGCGTTGTGGAGCGGCGTCGAGTCGATGGCGGCGCTCCAGGTCGGTCTCGACCTCGCCTACGAGGTGGAGACCGACCGGGGGTTCGTCGGCCGCCGACTGATGGCCTTGCCACTGCTGGCGGCGACGGTGGTCCTGGGTGCGACCGCGTTCGCCCTGGTGGTGTTGGGCCCCCCGATCGCGACCCTGGTGCATCGCGACGTGCCGCTGGCCGGAGCGGTGCTGGTGCTGTTCGACGTCGCCCGGTTGGCCGGGGCGTTGGTCGCGGTGATGCTGCTGATGTCGGTGTTCTACGCGCTCGGCCCGAACCGGCCTCAGCTCCACTTCCGGTGGGTCACTCCGGGGAGCCTGGTGGCGACGCTGGGCTGGCTGCTTGCGTCCGCACTGTTCTCCGTGTACCTGAACGACTTCGGGCACGAGGCGACCAGTTACGGAGCGTTCGCCGACATCGCGATCTTGTTGCTCTGGCTGTTCCTTGCGGCCATCGCCGTGCTGGTCGGTGCAGAGTTGGACCACATTCTCGGGCACGAGGGCTTCCGCCCGCCCCCCGTCGGAGAGCCTGATCCGGTAGAGCCCCCTCTGACCTGGTGCGCCCCCCGGGATTCGAACCCGGAACCTGCGGATTAAGAGAGTGAATCGATCGCTGTCAGGGGGGTTCTGGGGACGACTAAACACGGCCTGACCAGGTCTTATCGATTTGGCCGAATGGGGATCCCTGTTCGGGACCTGCAGAATTATGGGTTTCATTATGGGTTTTTTCAACCGGCGGATTGCGGAGTCTGCGTGGTGCCACTCCGAGACGAAAAGGCGGTAGGCGGGACCGCGGATCCATGCAGAGTCCGAGCTCGGCTACGACGGGTCGACGAGAGAACCGGAGCTGAGACGGGGCGCAGATGTTGCCGTCCGGAATGGGAGCGGGCCAGCTCTGGACAATGTGTACGAGGACAAACCCATCGGAAGGAACCCCAGGTAAGATGAGTGGATGGTGGCGGTTGCCCATTTTCTCCCTCGAGCACCATCGGACCGATGGGGAATTGGCCTAGCTTTTGCCGCCGCCGCTCTTTCGGTATGGCCGGTGAGCCACCCCACCGCGAAGCGAGTCCTCGCGCTTGGGCTCTGGGTTGCCGCAGCCGCCGTTCTCCTCTCTGGCCGGCTCCACGGCAGGGGGTATGGCTTCGTCGTGGCTGGAGTGACCGCCCTGGGCGTTGTGGCGGCGTTCATGGTTATCCGCCACCACCGTCGAGTGTTTGAACCGCAGGTCGGCTATGCCACCCCCGACAGGTTCGCTGGAGCTACCCAGGGCTCCATGGCGACCCCGATGCCCGATGGACGACTCCGTATCAACGCCCACAGTCCGTTTCCTGTGAGGAGCCACGAGGGTAATCTGCCGTTCAGTGTCCACATGGAGGGGCCGTATGGTGAACGAGAGGGCGTCACGGACGACGTGGACCTCGGTACATCATTCCTCTGGACAGCGGAGAGCGTGACGATTGTCAACAGGTCCGACGAGCCGATCACGTGCATGGCCTTCCTGGTGGTGGCGTCAGAGGAGGGGGGAGCGCCCCAAACGCTCACCCGCCAGCCAAACGAGCCGATTTGTTTGTCGGCTCGGGGAACGGCGCAGGTGACGCTTCAATTCCGTCACAAGGTTCACATGTTCAGTGATCGCGACCGGCTTGTCCCCGAGACGCCCGAGAAGCTGGTACTTGCGGAAGTGGGTCCGAAGCAAAGGAATCTGACGGCTCTCTTCACCGGCACCGGTTCCGGTGCCACGATCCGTATCGCCGACCTACCTTCGCCGGTGGTGTTCCGCGCACCGCCGATGAGGGGCTACTCACACGACGACGGGGCGCCAACGGCCTCGTCGTCTAGGTCGGGCTCGATCTCATCCGTAGGACCTTCGCCGAACTAATCGGCGCCCAGGAGCAGATTCCAGACCTCCTGGTGCGTCCAGCAGCTCGGGCGCACAATCCCCAACTGAAAGGAGGTAACTGCTGAACCAACCGAGCGAGAAGCTCACGACAGCCAGCCGGTGCGAGTCCGGTCCTGGGAGACGCCAGGGTCCCAGGTAGCACGGCTCCCGGCGTCAGGGGAGACCCGAGCGTCGAAGCGGAGCAACAAAGCCTCCCTGGTGGAGGCGAGCAACTGGCCGGTCTGCAACATAAAGTGAAACCTGCAGCGTCGTCACTGGACCCTCCGCCAATGGCGGGGACAAGGGGGAGCCGAGCCTGTCAAGAGAAGGCGAAGGCCACGGACAGCACCAGAGAACCTGGAGCGGGTGCCCAAGAACCCCCCGGCGCATGGGGCGTTGAACGGTCAGAAGGTTGTCGTGGGAACTGGAGAGAGCCGTCTCGGCCCCGGGCATGCGGCCCGGGAAGCGATGCTGTGCCTATAACCGGTGACCCCGGGAAGTGGCAGGCGGTCGAGCGGCAGTCGGAGGGGGTCGTAGTAGTGACGATGGCGAGGACAACACAACCTCGCCGGAGCGAAGGACCCCTGCTTCATCGGCGCACTTCGGTGCCAAGGAAGGGGACTGGCCAGTGCCCGCAGAGGGTCTAGATCAGCCAGACAGTCCGAACGCAAACCATGATGGCCCGGCTCCGTTGCGAGCACGGGCCTTGCGGCGTGCTGACGGCCTGGACGCCCCCCGTGCCTTGCAGCGGGTGCTCTACCGCAGTGCCAAGCAGCAACCGCAACGTCGGTTCCACGCCCTGTATCACCACGTCGCCCGCATCGACATTTTGTGGAGGGGATGGTTCGACGTCCGTGCGAACCTCGGAGCCCCCGGCATCGATGGCGTGACCATCGATGACGTGGAGGAGTTCGGGGTGAGCGCCTTCGTGGAGGAGATCGCCGAGGCGTTGATGGCCGGGACCTACCGACCCCAACCGCTGCGACGGGTCCTCATCCCCAAGGCCGAACCGGGGAAGTTTCGCCCGCTCGGCATACCCACCATCCGCGACCGCGTGGTCATGGCGGCGGCGAAGATCGTTCTCGAACCAATCTTCGAGGCGGACTTCTCCCCGGTGAGTTTCGGGTTCCGCCCGAAGCGGTCGGCCATCGACGCCTGTGAGGCGATCAGGGCTGACGCCAACAAGGGAAGGGAGTGGGTGCTTGACGCCGATGTGGCGGACTGTTTCGGGAGCTTCGATCAGGACGCCCTGATGGCCCAGTTGGCCAGACGGGTGAGTGATCGCAAGATGCTGAAGTTGATCCGCTCATGGCTGAGGGCCGGGGTGCTCGAAGGAGGAATCGTCAAGGACACCGAGACCGGAACCCCCCAGGGGTCTCCGATTTCTCCCCTGTTGGCGAACGTCGCCCTGCACGTCCTCGATGAGGAATGGCAGGCGAAATGCAGCCGACTTGGGAAACTGTCGAGGTATGCGGATGACTTTGTCATCCTCTGTCCCACTCAGAGCCGGGCCGTAGAGGCCCGTCGACGGGTGGCAGAGATCCTGGGCCGCCTCGGGCTGCAGTTGCACCCTGACAAGACCAGGATCGTGTGTCTCACCAGAGGGGAGCAGGGTTTCGACTTTCTCGGTTTCCACCACCAGATGGTGGAGTCGAGGAAGTGGCGGGGCAAGTACTACCTGCAACGGTGGCCGTCGAAGCGAGCCATGGCCTCTCTCAGGGCCAAGGTGCGCAATGAGACGGACCGCCGTCACGTAGGACGGTCGATCGAGTGGACGGTGGAGCAACTGAACCCGATCCTTCGGGGTTGGGGGAACTACTTCCGCTGGGGCCACTCCGAGGCCAAGTTTGTGGCCATCGACAGCTACGTCCACGAGCGGGTGGCGCTGTTCGCCTCCAAGAAGCACGGGCTCTCGGGGCGCAACTGGAAGCGCCGCTTCACGGTGAAGTGGTACCAGAGCCTCGGAGCTCATCGCCTCTCTGGGACGGTGCGGTACGTCGCTGCGAATGCCTCGCGGTGAACGATGTCGGGAAGCCGTGTGCGGGAGAACCGCATGCACGGTTTGAAAGGGGGCTGCTGGGGACAGCAGGCGAGCACCTCGGAGATACGAAGATGCGCCAAAGTGACGACCCCTCACCGGGCCACCGTCAGTCGCCGAGTGGTCAATCGCTCAACCAGCGGCCTACCTCACACATAGCACCCGACTGACCCCGTTTGAGCTGCCACTATCCACCACTTCGGGTCCTGAATATGACATAATCTCTAGTGAGATATTGGAGATTCCGGGAGGTCGGATCGTGGTGGTCGCAGCAGCCAAGATGGGGTCGATGCAGCCATTGCCACTGGCCCCCTCAGGCTCCTCCCACGTCGCCGACGGGGTGGCCTTCCTCGAAGATGCAGAGGGCAATGGCTCGGTCTTCCTGTGGGGGATGGCGGCGTGGTGTTGGCGAGCCGGGGACGCTGCCGCCCGACGCCTGGCCGCCGTGCAGCTGGTGAACTCGAAGGCGGCGAGACAGCGCCAGGTGGCCGACGCCTTCGGGGTGCACGAGAACTCGTTGGTGCGGTGGCGCTCCTCCTACGAGGCCGGCGGTGTCGAGTCGCTGATGGACGATCGCCCCGGACCGAAGGGCCCCTCCAAGGCGACAGAGGCCAAGCGTCTTGAGATCACACACCTGCGTTCCTCAGGTCTGTCGTTGGCCGAGGTGGCTCGACGCACCGACGTGTCGACGGCCACCGTCCGCCGGGTCACGCTCGGCGTGGTTGACACCGATCCCTCGGATCCGGACGTCGATCCCGACGGGCGCAACGACGAACCGACAGAGGCAGCTGACGATGGTGAGCTCGTTCCCCTGGCCCGACCCGTCGATCGTTCGCAGGAGCGGACCGCTGCACGCTTCGGGCTCATCGACGAGGCCCCTCCGGTGATCTGCGAGGGTGCCTCGCTCCCTTTGGCCGGGGCCCTGCTCATCCTGCCCGCCCTGGTTGCCACCGGCCTGATCGAGATCGCCGCTTCGGTCTTCGGCGCCCGCAAGGCGGCCTTCTACTCCCTGCGTTCGTTGTTCTGCTCCATTGCCTTTGCCTGCCTCCTCGGCGAACCACGGGCGGAAGGGCTGACACGAATCGGCCCCACCGACCTCGGGCGCCTTCTCGGACTCGACCGGGGCCCTGAGGTCAGGACCATCCGGCGCCGCATCGAGGAGCTGGCCGGCATGGGGAAGGCCGACCAGCTGCTCGACCAACTGGCCCGCCACCACATCGAGTCCCGCGCCGATGCCACCGGCATCTTCTACGTCGACGGCCACGTCCGCGCCTACCACGGAGGACGGGAGGTCGGAAAGGCCCACGTGGCCCGCATCCGGCTGTCCATGCCCGCTGAGCTGGACACTTGGGTCTGTGATGCCAACGGCGACGGGGTGCTGGTGTGGGGGGCCACCCCCGGGGCCAGCCTGGTCGGCGAGCTGCGCACCGTGGCCGACAAGGTCCGTGCTCACGTGGGCGCAGATGCCCGTCCCACCATCTGCTTCGACCGGGGTGGCTGGTCGCCCACGCTGTTCCGTGAGCTCGACCTTGCAGGCTTCGACATCCTCACCTATCGGAAGAAGGCCGCCCCGGCCGAGCCGGTCGGCTCGTTCCACCCTCACGTGCACACCGATGCCGCCGGGAGGGCACACCACTACCTGCTGGCCGACCGTCAGGTGACCATCGCCTATCAGGGTGGCAAGAAGCACTTCACCTGTCGCCAGATCACCCGGCTCGACCCCGAGACCGGCCACCAGACCCAGGTGCTCACCACGCGGGGCGACGAGGATCCGGCCGCTATCGCCCATCTCATGTTCAGCCGGTGGAACCAGGAGAACTTCTTCCGCTACATGCGTGCCCACTACGGACTCGACGCGCTCGACACCTACGCCACCACCGGTGACGACATGGGTCGGATGGTCCCGAACCCGGCCCGCAGACAGGCCGATCGCGCACTGGCCGAAGCACGAAGGAGCCTGACAACCGCACAAGCCAACCGGGGCCTGGCCTCGCTCGACGGGCGACCTCCCGACAGTGCGATCACCCGTGCCTTTGCCGATGCAACAGCTCATATCGAAGAACTGGCCACGGCAGCACGGGCCATCCCCGCCCGGGTGCCCCTCGGCGAAGCTCGACCCGGTTCGGTCCGGCTCGCCCCCGAGCGCAAGCGGATCCACGATGCCATCCGCATGGCGACCTACAACGCCGAGTCCGCCCTCGCCCGACTGGTCGGTCCCCACTACGCCCGGGCGGACGACGAGGCCCGGACGCTCCTGCGCGAAGCCTTCTCTTCGCCGGCCGATCTGCAGGTCGTGGGAGGCGAACTCCACGTCCGTCTCGACCCTCTCTCGGCTCCACGGCGCACGAGGGCCATCGCCGGGCTCTGCCAGGAGCTCACCGCCACCAGGACCGTCTACCCGGGCACGGACCTGAGGCTCGTCTACTCGGTGAAAGAGCTGGGCTGACCCCCTACGGATGATGTCACCATGTCAGGAGGTCTGGATTCAGGGCGTCCTCATCGTCCAGGCCGACGTTCACCGGATCGTCGTAGCCGGGGAATGCATCTCGGGGGGACATGGAGACAGCCTGCGGCGATCTCCGCAAGTGACGATGTACGGGCACTGATCTCGACGGCTATTCTCTGCCTGTGGCGACGCAAGTGAACTACACGCGTGTGTTTAAGGTGGCATCAAGTGTCTGAATCGGATGTGCCCCGCTACTACGCGAACATCGTCAACGTTGCCACGGGCCCATACGATATGACGGTGACATTCCTAGATATTGATATCACCGCCATCGAGGACGCTCCAGGGATGCCAGCCGGGGTATCACACAAGCCAGCACTTCGTTCAGAGTGCCAGGTGGTTATGAGCCTTGGACACGTCAAAGCAATGGTGCCGCTCATCGTCAAGGCGATCGCTGATTATGAGACCAGAAACGGCGTGATACCAGCGCCTGGGTTCGACGAGTCCTCGAAGGGGTGATCTGAATCATGTCAACGACAGCGAGTACCACTGCGAGCGCAGGTCCGAGCCGCTGGACCGGTCGAATTGTAACCGAGAACGAGGAGCCCGTTCCCTCCCCAAGCCTCAGCGATATTTTGGATCGCCTTCCTCCATACGACAGCAGCCCGGAACCGTTTCTCGGATCACGGGCGGTTTGGAGCGCATTGATGGAACGCTACGGTTTTCCAGTCGTTGACAGGGTTGACCAGCATGATCCAGAGCAGGCGTGGTATTGGACGCAGACTTGGCAGGTAAAGGAGGCGGAGGCTGAGGCGGACTACGCCGCTGGTCGTGTTGCTTCTTTTGACAATGGAAATGATTTCCTTGCGGACCTCAACTCAGATGACTAAGAGTGTCCCCCACCTTCGACCGTGCGGATAGTTTCAAACGTGACTACAAAGGTTTGGAACCCGAAGAGCGCGAGCAGGTCGGCGAATCCCTTCAGCACTTCATCGAGGATCTTACGGGCATCGAGGATGGGCGTCTGAATGACTTCAGGGCGAGTCTCCGGGTAAAACCGATGCAAGGCAACCCCGGAATATGGGAAATGACCTGGGAACGTGGCGACGGTCGGGCGACGTTCAAGTGGGGTACACCGGTCTTGCCTGAGAAACGCCACGTTGACTGGCGTCGGATCGGGGATCACGGGATCTTTACCGATCCCTAGGTGCCCTTCACTCGCCTGTGACTGATCCGCCGTCCAGCCGTCTGGCCCATGAGCCGGTTGAGTCGTGGCTGTCGGTCATGGCGCACGTGGGGTACCAGAAGTCGCACTCGTCAAAGTAGCGCCCCAGGTGCTTCCGGCTGACGTGGTGGTGGGTGCCGTTCAGGGACCGCTTGAACTGGCTGAAGTAGTTCTCCGCCTTGGGGGTATTCATCTTGAGCCGACTCGCGGTCTCCAGAGCCCAAGATGTAGTGGTGCTGATTCATCGGGGACCACAAGATGCTGTGGTTAGTCCGGTCACATGAATACCCCTACTCCGCCTTATTGACACAGAGTCACGGACGTACTCCCCGGCGCTGTGGTTGACCGACTCGTGGGAGAGGAACTGGCGACCGACCGGCAGGTACCAAGCGCCCTCGTCGGTGTAGAGTTTGCTCGACTCCATGGCGACCTGCTCGGCCATGACCTTGGCGACCGTCTTGCCGTCCACGTTGGCCACGACCTTGGACCGGATCTCTCCGGTGTCGGCGTTGATGAGCGACACGACCGGCGTGTGGTTGGGGTGCGCGATCCGCGCACTGTGCGGCTCGACCTTGACGGGCTTGTTGACCTGCGAGCGATGCTTGTTGGCCAGTGAGCCGCCGATGTAGGTCTCCTCCGACACGATGGTGCCGACCATGAGCGCCTGGGGAGCCAGGCCCTTCATGGCCTCCCGCAGACGGTGGGTGATGAACCACGCCGTCTTGGGGGCAACCCCGAACATGCGCTCGACTTCGCGGACTGTGATGCCGTTCTTGTTGGCGCATATCTCGTAACTGACGAACAGGCAGGTTCGGAGCGGCACCTTGGGGCCATGGAACACGGTCCCGGTGGTCATGGAGAACTGCTTGCGGCAGGAAGCGCACTTCCACACCCGTCGATGGCTCACAGCGCCCGTTCGGGTCTTGCGGCCGCCCCCTGCGCCTTCAGGAAGTAGTGCTTGTCGGCGCGGAACCTGTCAAGCATCTTGAGACACGTTCCTATGACGCCTTCTGTGCGACGTCCTCGTCGGGAACCGGTTCGTTGATCCAGGCGACGGTCGGCAGCTTTGGGGGCTGCGGACGGCGGTGGCGGAACCGGGCGGGGTTCGCCGCGTAGGCGGCGCCGAGGGTCTCGGCACGTTGAGCCCGGACTTCTTCCGCCGTGCCGAAGTGGACCGACGCCGGGGTGTGGTAGCCGATGCCGGAGTGGCGGTGCTCGTGGTTGTAGAAGCCGAAGAACGCCTCGCAGAACGCCCGTGCGTCCTCGATCGATCCGAACCGGTCGGGGAACGCCGGGCAGTATTTGAGGGTCTTGAACCCGGCCTCGCTGTAGGGGTTGTCGTTGCTCACGTGCGGGCGGCTGTGGCTCCGTTCGACGCCCAGGCGGATGAGCAGGTCGCTCACCGGCTTGGACGTCATCGACGTGCCTCGGTCGGCGTGGATCGACAGTTGGCCCTCGGGAACCTGGTGGCGGGCGACGGCCTCGGCGATCATCTCCTCGGCGAGCTCGCCGGACTCGTTGGGCGCCAGCCGCCACGCGACGACGTAGCGGCTGAAGATGTCCATCACCACGTAGAGCTGGTAGAAGACGCCTTTGGTCGGGCCCCTCAGCTTGGTGATGTCCTATGCCGACCGTTCGACTATGCCGATGTTGTTGGCGGTCTGCAGGTTATCGGACGTACCGAAGTCCGGGAGGTCGGCATAGTCCCAGCGTCTTGAGCACGCTTCAGACACATCAATTGTCTGGAGGTGAGGTTCGTGACGAAGAGATCGCCGACGGCCCGGCCGTATCCGGTTCGGGTCCCGAAGGTTGCAGTGGGCCCGCTGGCGCCGGTGGTGCTGGCCGAGTGCGCGCAATGGCTGACAGCGAAGGGCTACTCGTCGGGCTCCGCGGCCGCGGTGGTGAACCTGGCGGAGCGGCTGAGTATGTGGATGCAAACAGTCGGCTCCGGGGTCGACAACATCGACGAGGAGCTCCTCGCGCGGTTCGTGACCGCGGAACGTTCCCAGGATCTTCCCTGTGCCTCGGTGACACGGCAG
>Ga0080006_1142887_pt1 | contig 17690 bp, 12 predicted proteins | sample RS3BMetagenome_FD_69209 | JGI IMG/M metagenome (GOLD analysis project Ga0080006, IMG submission 69209) | Ferric oxide microbial mat and aquatic microbial communities from Rainbow Spring, Yellowstone National Park, USA - RS3B (SPADES... ... | reverse complement strand
CCTGCGCCGGCACGGCTGTCGTCGCAGCCGGAACCTCCCTCTTCACCCGCGTCCGCGCAGCAGGACGAGACCTACATCTCTGCAGTGGATGTGCCCGCTTCTCTGATGCCGGCCCACGCGGCCTCGATCCCCGCCACCGTGCTCCAGGAGCACGCCGGTTTTTACCTCGATGCCGCAGCGCTCCTCGGCCGCCGCACCGCCGAGATGCACCTCGCCCTCGCCACTCCCACCCACAACCCCGCCTTCGCCGCCGAGTGCTTCACCACCTCCGATCTCCTCGAAGAGGCCGACCGCATCGACGCGCAACTCGTCCGCTCACTCGAAGCTCTCAAGCGCGGCATGTCCCAACTTACCGAGACCACAGCAGACAACGCCGCCCTTGTTCTCAGCCGCCGCCTCGAACTCTCCGCCCGCGCCCGCAACATCGCCTCCGCCAACCCCGCCCACGCCGGCCAGCGCACCCGCATCCACGGCGACTACCACCTCGGCCAGGTCCTCCGCGCCCGCGGCGACTTCGTCATCCTCGACTTCGAGGGCGAACCCGCCCGCTCCCTCACCGCTCGCCGCGCCAAGCAGTCTCCCCTGCGCGACGTCGCCGGCATGTTGCGCTCCTTCAGCTACGCCGCCTACTCCGGACTCGCAGCCTTCTCCCAGCGCCACCCCGCCAGCAACGAAGCCGACGCAAGAAATCTGGAGGCCTGGGCCCACCAGTGGGAGTCCGCCGTCTCCGCCGAATACCTCCGCGCCTACTACACCACCGTCCGCGCCGCCAACGCCGAACTGCTCCCGCCGCCCGAACAGGCGCAACTCCTGCTCGACGCCTACCTCCTCGAAAAATCCCTCTACGAACTCCTCTACGAACTCGACAACCGCCCCACCTGGGTCCGCATCCCCCTCGCCGGCATCCTCGCCCAATAGGCAGCCCGTCGCGGCGGTTGGATACACCCCCGGGGGGAAGAGGGGGTGTACCCCTGGCGCCGGTGCATTCACCCCGAAGCCCTCTGCCGCCCTTTACAGACTCCTCCCGAACGAAGATCATGGATGGGCCATCAACACCCACGCAGACCACACGCGGAAGGATCGGAACTACCATGAGCACAAGCACCGGCAATCTCCATACTGTCCTCGAAGCCATCATCGGCAGACAGCGCACCGAAATCCTCTTCAACACCCTCGTCATCCAGCCCGACCTCGCCGCCGAGCAAGGCCCGCAGGTCTCCCGCGCCGTCCTCGCGCAGGCGCTCAACATGCTCCTCTTCGAAGACCTGCTCGCCCGCGTCCCCACCGCCAAAACTTACGCCGACTACACCACCGGCAAGGGCCGCCGCATCCTGCACGACCACGGCGCCGTCCGCACCGTCGCGGTAGAAGGCATGGGCGGCCTGCCCGCCGGCCAGGAGGCCATCACCCGCATTCTCCGCCCCCTCGGCTACGCGCTCAACGGCGTCTACCCGCTTGATCGCCTCAAAATGACCGGCCGCTCCCACGCCCAGGCCGACTACCCCGAAGAGATCGCCCAGTTCTTCCTCAGCGAACTCCACCCCGAGCGCTTCTCCCCAGAGTTCCAGGCCGCCGTCAAGCGCGTCACCCAGGACTCCAAAGACCCCGTCACCCCCGAAGCGAAGACGCTCCTCGAAAAACTCGACTCCGCCAAATCGCTCAGCCACGAGGAGGCAATCAAGCTCCTCCCCGTGCTCGTCTCGGTCTTCTCCCGCCACCACGCCGAACCCGCGCTCGCCGACTACGAGATCCTCCTCGCCGAATCGCCCGAGATGGCCTGGATCTCCACCGAAGGCAACGCCTTCAACCACGCCACCGACCGCGTTCCCGATGTAGACCAGCTAGCCGCCGAACAGAAGGCCCTTGGCCAGCCCATGAAGCCCGCCGTAGAGACGTCGCAGTCCGGCCGCGTCCGCCAGACCGCCCTGCTCGCCGCCCGCGTCCAGCGCAACTTCCGCACCCCTGACGGCAAGCTCACCGAAAAAGAGGTCAACGGCTCCTTCTACGAGTTCATCACCCGCCTCCCGCTCCCGGAAGAAGACGGCAAACTCGACCTGGGCTTCGACAGCAGCAACGCGCAAGCGATCTTCAAAATGACCGCGAATACCTGACACCGATAGACAAACCGTCGACCACGGATTGCGCGGATAGAACGGATTCAAACAAAAAGACACATGGCTTTGCGGTGCATTTGCACTTGCTTTTCTGGTTGTCATCCCCGAAGGGGATCTGCTGTTGTCGCAGGCACGCCGTCCCGGGAATCAAACCAACTGTTCGTGTTGTCTTGTATCCGCGTACATCCGCGCTGATCCGCGGTCGCCGGTATCGAGATCGGTGTCATCGGTGTAAATCGGTGTCAAGCCTCTCTCACTGGTCGCCTATAGTGTGAATCAGACATGTCCTCCTCGCCCTTCGTCGTTCTCCCCAGTTCGCACGCCCGCGCTCACGAGCAGACCTTCCCCGCCGCCGCTGAACTGGAATCCGCCCTCCGTCAAAGCATCCGTGGCGAGGTCCAGTTCGACGCAGCCGCCAAAGCCCTCTACGCCACCGACGCCTCCAATTACCGACACATCCCCATCGGCGTGCTCTTCCCGCGCGACGAGACCGACGTCATCGCCGCGGTCGAAGTCTGCCGCCGCTTCGACGCTCCCATCCTCACGCGCGGCGCCGGCACCTCACTCTCCGGCCAGTGCACCAACACCGCCGTTATCTTCGACTTCTCGAAACACATGAACGGTATGGGTCCGGTCGACGAGAAAACCCGCACAATCAAGGTCCAGCCGGGCATCGTCCTCGACCGCGTCCGCGAAGCCGCCGAGAAGTTCGAGCTCACCTTCGCCCCCGACCCCGCCACCCACAGCCGCTGCACCATCGGCGGCATGATCGGCAACAACTCCTGCGGCGTCCACGCGCTCATGGGCGGCAAGACCGTCGATAACATCGAATCGCTCGACCTCCTCCTCTACGACGGCACCCGCCTCACCGTAGGCCCCACCACGGACGCCGAGCTCGAAGCGAACATCAGAACCGGAGGCCGCACCGGCGAGATCTACACCGGCCTCAAGCGCCTCCGCGACACCTACGCCGACTACGTCCGCCGTGAGTACCCCAAGATTCCGCGCCGCGTCTCCGGCTACAACCTCGACGACCTCCTCCCCGAAAACAACTTCAACGTAGCCCGCGCCCTTGTAGGCAGCGAAGGCACCTGCGCCATCCTCCTCGGCGCCACCCTTCGCCTCGTCAAAAGCCCACAGTTCCGCACCCTGGTCGGCGTAGGCTTTGAGGACATCTTCATCGCCGCCGACCACGTCCCCGAACTCCTCGCCCACAATCCCATCGGCCTCGAAGGCATGGACGGTCACCTCCTCGACGCCATGCGCAGGAAGCACAAGCTCCTCGACGACCTCGCGCTCCTCCCCGAAGGCCGCGGCTTTCTCCTCATCGAGTTCGGCGCCGATACCCAGGCCGAGGCCAACGCCAAAGCCCGCGCCCTCGCCGCCTCTCTCAAGAACCTTCCCGCGCAACCCACCTGCCGCCTCTACGCCGCCGCCGAAGCCGCCCGCGTCTGGCACCTCCGCGAGTCCGGCCTCGGAGCCACCGCCTTCGTCCCCGGCCAACCCATGCACTGGGAGGGCTGGGAGGACGCCGCCGTCGATCCCGCCCGCGAAGGCTCCTACCTCCGCGCCATCACCGCCCTCATGCAGGAGTACGGCTACACCACGCCCATGTACGGACACTTTGGCCAGGGCTGCGTCCACATGCGCTTCAACTTCGACCTGGAATCCGCCCCCGGCATCCTCGCCTACCGCGAGTTCATCGACCGCGCCGCCGACATCTGCGTCGCCCACGGCGGCTCCCTCTCCGGCGAGCACGGCGACGGCCAGGCCCGCGCCGCGCTGTTGCCCAAGATGTACGGCCCCGAACTCCTCCAGGCCTTCCGCGAGTTCAAGCTCCTCTGGGACCCTGCCAACCGCCTCAACCCCAACAACCTCATCGACCCCCACCAGCCCCACGAAGACCTCCGCCTCGGCGCCGATTACAACCCGTGGAACCCGAAGCTCCACTTCGCCCTGGCCGAAGACAACGGCTCCCTCGCGGCTGCGGCGAAACGCTGCGTCGGCGTCGGAGCCTGCCGCAAGACCGACGCCGGAGCCATGTGCCCCAGCTTCATGGCCACCGGCGACGAGATCTACTCCACCCGAGGCCGCGCCCATCTCCTCTGGGAGCTGATGCAGGGCGAAGTCCTCCCCGACCAGTGGAAGAACGAGCAGGTCCGCGAGTCCCTCGACCTCTGCCTCTCCTGCAAGGCCTGCGCCAGCGAGTGCCCCGTCTCGGTCGACATGGCCACCTACAAGTCCGAGTTCCTCGCCCACTTCTACGAAGGCGAATCCCGCCCGCTCTTCCACTACGCCTTCGGCCGCATCGACCGCTGGGCGCGCCTCGCCTCCTTCGCCCCCGCGTTCGTCAACGCCGTCAATAATGCCCCCGTCGTCAGCACCATTATCAAGAAGCTCCTGCACATCCATCCCAGGCGCACCTTCCCCCGCTTCTCCAGGCCCTTCACTCCCGACCGCCGCCTCGCCCGCGACCCCCGCCGCCGCAACGACCGCCGCATCCCTCTTCCCAGCACCGCGCCCGAGGTCTTCCTCTGGGCCGACACCTTCAACAACTACTTCCATCCCGCCACCATGCGCGCCGCCCATCAAGTTCTCACCACCGCCGGCTTCCGCGTCACCCTGCCGAACCACCACCTCTGCTGCGGCCGCCCGCTCTACGACTTCGGCATGTTGGACACCGCGAAGGACTACCTGCTCAAGATCCTCGACGCCCTCACTCCGCAGCTCAAAGCCGGCACCCCCATCGTCGTCCTCGAGCCCTCCTGCGCCTCGGTCTTCCGCGACGAACTCACCAACCTCCTGCCCAACGATCCGCGCGCCCCCAAACTCCGCGACCAGACCTTTCTCCTCAGCGAGTTCCTCGTCCGACACGCCCCGGACTACAAGCCCCCGCAACTCGACGAGCAGATCCTGGTCCATGGCCACTGTCACCACCACGCCACCGTAGGCATGGCCGACGAGATGAAGCTTCTTCGCGCCACCGGAGCCAATGTGAAACTCCTCGACTCCGGCTGCTGCGGCATGGCCGGCCCCTTCGGCTTCGAGCACGACAAATATACCGTCTCCCAGACCCTCGGCAACCGCGTCCTGCTCCCCGCCGTCCGCAACAATCCCAAGGCCATCCTCGTCACCGACGGCTTCAGCTGCAGCGAACAGATCACCCAGAACACCAACGCCAAACCCATGCACCTCGCCGAGCTCCTCGCGCAATCGCAAGACCGGCATGGCTCCGCTGCGCAATGACCTGAGCGGGGGATGAATCATAGCCCCCACTTCGACTACGCTAAACGAGCGTGGTCAAAACCAGTCAGAAGCGTAAGTTGCTCATTCGGGCCTCGACAGTTTGTACTTTGGCAATCCTCGCCGCGGCGTCGCTCTCGCTCGCAGGATGCGGCGGCTCCAGCCCATCCACGCCCACCCCAGCCAACTCTGCCGACGTCCACGACACCTGGACCTGGGTTGGCGGTGCAAACGTAATCGACCAGTCCGGCGTCTACGGAACCCTTGGTACAGCCGCTCCCTCCAACGCCCCCGGGGCCAGAGCGCAGGCCGTCACCTGGACCGACGCAGCAGGCAACTTCTGGCTCTTCGGCGGCAGCGGCTACGACTCGATCGCAGCCACGAATCTCTTCGGAGGAACCACCCCGCCGGCGATCCTGTCTGGCACCTACCTGAACGACCTCTGGAAGTACAGCAACGGGCAATGGACCTGGATGAGCGGCTCGAACCTTGCCGACCAGCCAGCCACCTATGGCGTCCTGGGAACAGCCGCCGCCGGCAACATACCCCCCGCACGGCAAGGTGCGGCAGGCTGGACAGACTCTTCGCAGAATCTCTGGCTCTTCGGCGGCGAAAGCTACCCCACCGGCAATCGCGTCATCGACCTTTCCGCCGTCAACCACCTCGATGATCTCTGGAAGTACAGCGCCGGACAATGGACTTGGATGGGCGGCTCAAACAGCGGCGAGCAGCCTGGTATCTACGGGACCCTGGGAGTCAGCGCACCAGCAAACATTCCCGGCGGCCGATTTCATGCGGCGAGCTGGACCGATCCCTCCGGCAACTTTTGGCTCTTCGGTGGAGACGCCCTGGACGCGAATGGCACATCCGGCTTCCTCAACGACCTCTGGAAGTACAGCGCCGGACAATGGACCTGGATCGCAGGCTCAAACATCGGCCTGCAGCCCGGAGTGTACGGCACACAAGGTGCGTCGAACGCGTCCAATGTTCCCGGAGGACGAGGACAGTCTTTCACCTGGACGGACGCATCCGGAACTCTCTGGCTCTTCGGCGGCTTCGGCTACGACTCGCAAGGAACTCAGGGCTACCTCAATGACCTCTGGAAGTACAGCGCCGGACAATGGACTTGGGTCGCGGGATCGAACCTCGCCAACCAGGCGGCGGCCTACGGCACGTTGGGAGTAGGCGCGCCAGCCAACACTCCCAGCGCCCGAAGCAGCGGGACCAGTTGGATCGACGCGGCGGGCAGCCTCTGGCTCTTTGGCGGCTACGTTTACCAAGGGTATTACTTCGGCGATCTTTGGAAGTATAGCGGCGGACAATGGACCTGGATAAGCGGCGCGAACACACCAGACGAGACGCAGGCCTACGGCATCTTGAAAACACCCGCTACTGCCAACACGCCCGGAGCGCGTATCTCCACCGCAAGTTGGACCGACTCCTCAGGCAATCTCTGGCTTCTCGGCGGCAACACCCATGACCCCAATCCGACGACACGCTCTCTCGGAATTCTCGACTACCGTAATGACCTATGGAAGCTTCAGCCTTGAAGACCTGCTCGTGAGTGGCGACAAATGCATCGCCCATGGAAGTATTGAACCAATGCGGTTGAATCGAAGTTCACCTCAAGCCGGTCAGGAACCTCAGGTCAAGCCTATAGATCCTCTGTATCTGTAGCCGGTGGGATCAAGCTTGCAAATTTCAATCCCAAAACGACCAAGACGTCACCCAAAGCTCCCCATAAATCGAAGAATTTGGTTTGCGAAGGCGATGATTTTTCCAATAACGTATATACAATAGCTATATGGACGTGTACTCGACGCTGGATGGGCAGAGCTTTGTCTGGGACACCGAAAAGGCTGCCAGCAATGTCTCCCGGCACGGCGTTCGATTCGAGCAGGCCCGCGAAGCCTTTTTTGACCAGCTAGCCCGCTACGAGGACGCCAGCCCTCGGGGAGAGGCGCGGCAGGCGTGTATCGGCCTGACGACCGACTACCGGCTGCTCTACGTCGTCCATGTGATTCGGGAAGGTGATGTGCTCCGCCTCATCTCCGCACGTCCTGCGGAACCGGCGGAAAGGAGACGCTATGAAAATGACTGAACGGATCAAGCGCAATATGCAACCCGCCAAACCCATGACCCTGATCTCCCTCCGTCTGCCCGACCACGTCATCGAGGATCTCAAGGAGGTCGCTCCATCGCTCGGCTTCGGTGGCTACCAGGCTCTTATCCGGGCCTACATCTCCAGTGGGCTGCGCATGCATCTGGCCGAGATAGAAGCGCAGCGGGCCAAGGACAGCACCGTCGAGGAGTTCAGCCAGAGGCTCATCGCACATGGTGTGCCGGAGCAGGCCATCCAGGAGGCAGTCGCCGAGATGAGAGCGGCAAAATAGACGCGGCCTCATTGCTATGCGATGGCGATTTGCTACCCTAACTCCCAGTGAAGCTCGAAGACGAGGTCCCTCCTGTGCTCGATGTGCATCCTCCCCATGAAGCCATTCATGGCTGGCGCGACTTTCTGCTGCATCTCTTCACCATCACCATTGGCCTCCTCATCGCGCTCTCGCTCGAAGGGTTGGTCGAATGGCAGCACCATCGCCATCTCGTCCACGAGGCCGAAGCCAGCCTTCACGCCGAGATTCAGAACAACGCCAAAGACCTCCCCGGCGTCATCGCCGACCTGCACAAGCAGCAGGACAGTCTCAAGAATGACGTTAACGTTCTCAACTTCCTCATCAAGAACGGCAAACTGCCAGAGCATTCCAGAATGACCGTCAACTTCACCATCACCAGCTTCGACGACGTAAGCTGGCGGACCGCGCAAACGACCACGGCACTCTCCTACATGCCCTACTCCCGCGCCCAGGAGTACGCCAACATTTACAACACGCAAGCCGAGCTCTTTACCGCCGAGCAGCAGGCAGCCCGCGACGCCATCGTCAGCCTCGGCCCCATTGCCAGCCAGGGCAAAGACGAACCCGATCCGACACCCGAACAGGGCGGCGCCATGAAGCAGAAGATCAATGTCCTGCAAGGCCAGCTCCTCCTCGTCGACGCCCTGCTCAACGGCCTCGACCAGGAATACAAAAAGTTCCTCGCCGCCCACCCTCACTAGCGCACCTTTGCCCGGCCTCGCAGCTTCCCGGTAGAATGGCGGCTATCGGCTGCGGCATGGCAGGAGGGTAGCGTCCATGGCGGAAGATTCAAGCCGCATTGTCGCGGAGAGAGGTTCCTTACTACAGCGCTGGATGTTGAGCTGCGCCGCTGCACTTGCTCTCCTGCCGTCGAGCAGACCCCTTCTCGCACAGCCGGGCCCAACGGAAGCACAGGCCGCGCATCCTCCAGTTCTCCCCACCCTGCACGTCTACGAAAACCTCATGCAGCTTCCCGTCCTGGTGCTCAATCGGCGCTATGAGCGGATGAAGCCGCTCGACCCCACCAGGTTCCGCCTCAGCCTCGACTCCGGGCCTCTCTTCCGTCCCGCCTATGTCCGGCAGGAGGGCGACGACCCCATCTCGCTCGCCATCCTGATCGACGCAAGCAACCCCGAAAGCGATCTGCTGCCGCAACTCTCGTCGGCCATTGCCGCCCTTGTGCCGGACTATCTGCAGCCGAGGGACCATGTCTCCATCTATGCGATCAGTTGCGGTCTCATCCGCACTGCGTACGACGCTCCGGCCAACGCTGCCACGCTCAAAGCGTCTGTCGAAGACGCCCTGTTTTCCTGGAGGGTCCGCCGCGAACAGAAAGTTCCTCAGCCCCTTTGCAAGTCCACCCTGCCGCTTTGGGACTCCATGGCAAACGTTCTGAATCAGTTCGACCGGCAGCGGGTGAGGCGTGTGCTGCTGGCCATCACGGACGGTCACGACAGCGGCAGCCGCACCCCTTGGACGTACATTCTGCATCAGGCTCAAGTCCAGTCGATTGCAGTCTTCGGTCTGCTCACCATGCCGGTCATTGGAACCGAATGGCGCAGCGACACGGGAGAGATCTCCATCGTCGCCAAGCCCTTCATCCGCTCGCCGGAGGATAAGTTGAACCAGATCTGCGAACTCTCCGGCGGAGTCGAGATGCAGGCCCGCAGCGCCATCCTGAGCTTGCGCTTGAAGGAGTTCACCAGGACCGTTCGCGAGCGGTACATCCTCGAGTTTTCACGAAGCCGGGATCAAAGAGCCGGGGTCCATTCCCTGCAGGTGTCCTATAGCAAGAGAAACAACTTCTACCTGGTGTCTTCCGGAATCGCCGTACCGGTCGCGAGCGACGACGAGATCAGGGGAGCGCACACCCTGCCAGCCGATCCGTCGAAGTCTCCAGTCGAGGGGGACCGGCGAATCCTTGTGCCCCCCATCGACTGATCCGCATCGCAGCCTCTGGACCGTCGTCCTCCGCTTCCTCTGATCTTCGAAGTCCCAAAAAACTTGTCAAGCCCCAAAACCTCCTAACTCGATCCACGTCAGACACATAGCAGGTGGCCAAACTTACCGCTCCATTTCGTATAATTGAAACAGGCGGATAAATGCGGCCCCGGCGCTTTGGTGATCGGGGCTTTCTCACGTGGAATCAAGAATTTGCACCTTGAAAACCGGAAAATGGCGTATTTTCGTTTGAGATCCAAGGCTAAGTCCAATCTTTCCGAGAATTTACGCAACAAATGACGGGGTGGGGGGGTGCCCATTGCCAGCATTCACCCGCACCGGATACGCTAACCCGAGAGACGATCCAGCATAATCATGACCATCCAGCAAGAAGTCGCAGACATCCTTGGCCGCCTCGGCGTTCCCGCCACCACCGGCAACCTCACGGTCCATACCCCGATTACCGGCGAGGTCATCGCGCAGATCCCGACGATCTCCGCCGAAGCCGCCCGCAAGGCCATCGCCCAGGCCCACCTTGCCTTCCTCGAATGGCGCACCGTCCCCGCCCCCAGACGCGGCGAACTCGTCCGGCTGCTCGGCGAAGAGTTGCGCGCCGAGATCGACGCCCTCGGTCGCCTGGTCACCATCGAAACCGGCAAGCTCCTCACCGAAGGTCACGGCGAGGTCCAGGAGATGATCGACATCTGCACCTTCGCGGCAGGCTTGTCGCGCCAGCTCTCCGGCCTCACCGTTCCCTCCGAGCGCCCCAAGCACCGCATGATGGAGACCTGGCACGCCCTCGGCGTTGTCGGCATCATCTCCGCGTTCAACTTCCCGGTCGCCGTCTGGAGCTGGAACGCCGCCCTCGCCCTGGTCTGCGGCAACGCCGTCGTCTGGAAGCCCAGCGAGAAGACCCCGCTCACCGCCCTGGCCACGCAGGCCATCTTCGAGCGCGCGGCAAAGAAGTTTGGCGGCGTACCAGACGGTCTCGCGACCCTGTTGATCGGCGATGCGACGGTTGGTCAGCAACTGGTCGACTCGCCCCTCATCCCGCTCGTCTCCGCCACCGGATCGACCGCCATGGGCCGAGCCGTAGCTCCGAAGCTCGCCGCTCGCTTTGCCCGCGCCATCCTCGAACTCGGCGGCAACAACGCCGCCATCGTCGCCCCCTCTGCCGACCTCGACCTCACCCTGCGCGCCATCGCCTTCTCCGCCATGGGCACCGCTGGCCAGCGCTGCACCACGCTGCGCCGCCTCATCGTCCACGAATCCGTCTATGACAACCTGATACCCCAGCTCAAAAAGGTCTACGGCTCCGTCGTCATCGGCGACCCCCGCGCGTCCAAAACCCTCGTCGGGCCGCTCATTGACCGGCGTTCGTACGAAGGTATGACGAACGCCATCGATCAGGCCCGCAAAGACGGAGCCACCATCACCGGTGGCGACCGCACCACCGCAAGCACCCAGCCCGAAGCCTTCTACGTCCGGCCGGCGCTGGTCGAGATTGCCTCGCAGACCGATATCGTCAGGCACGAGACCTTCGCTCCCATCCTCTACGTCATGAAGTACACCGAGCTATCCGATGCGATTCGCCTGCATAACGAAGTTCCTCAGGGACTCTCGTCGTCGATCTTCACCATGAACCTGCGCGAGGCTGAGCTCTTCCTCTCTGCCACGGGCTCCGACTGTGGCATCGCGAACGTCAACATTGGCACCTCGGGAGCAGAGATCGGAGGTGCGTTTGGCGGCGAAAAGGAGACGGGCGGAGGGCGCGAATCCGGATCCGACGCCTGGAAGCAGTACATGCGCCGCGCCACCAACACCATCAACTACGGCGCCGAACTTCCCCTCGCGCAGGGCGTCAGCTTCGACATCGAATAACAGCCGGAAGGAGGCTGCACAATGCGCCATTGGATCACGCTGCTGGCCCTTCTGATTGCCACGCCGTTCTTCGCTCAGTCGCCGGCCAGAAGTGATGTTCAACGCCCCAAAATCCTCGGTATCTCCCACGTTGGCTTCTTCGTCTCCGATCTCCCGAAGGCGCGCAGCTTTTGGGAAGACTTTCTCGGCTACGCAGAACCCTACGATCTCAAGAACCCCGGCGGTACCGTCAGCATTGCCTTCGTCAAGATCAACGACCACCAGCACATTGAACTCTTCAATCAGCAGCCTCCCGCCGGCTCGGGCCATCTCAGCCACATCGCCTTCATCGTTTCGAATGCTGAGCAGATGCGCTTGTACCTCGCCTCCCGTGGGGTCAAGGTAGGCAGCAAGGTCGGCAAAGGGCGAACGGGCGACCTCAACTTCGAGATCAAAGACCCCGACGGCACTCTCGTCGAATTTGTGGAACCTCAACCCGATGGCATGGAAGCACAGAATGCGGGCAAGTTCCTCCCCGCCACCCGCATCTCCGACGCCATCTACCACCTCGGCTTTCTGGTCGGCAACAGCCAGAAATCGATCGACTTCTACGGCGACATCCTCGGCTTCAAGGAGTTCTGGCGCGGCAGCTCAAAAGGCACACAGCTAAGCTGGATCGACATGCGTGTCCCCGACGGCGAAGACTATGTCGAGTTCATGCTCTACAGCAACCTGCCGCCCCCGGATCAGCGCGGCGGCAGCGAGCACGTTTCCCTCCGCGTTCCCGATCTCGCAAAGGCGATCGCCACCCTCGAATCCCGTCCTGCATACCAGGCCTACGGCAAGCCTCTCGCCGCTCACACAGGAGTGAACGGAAAGCGCCAGGTCAACCTCTTTGACCCCGACGGCACCCGCATCGAACTGATGGAGCCATTCACCGCCAGCGGCAAACCCGTACCGTGCTCGACCGCTCCGCCGCCACACTAAGCAATGCCACAACGTCGATGTTGTTCGCGACGCGGATCGCCCGTCCATGCATCTGGTCCCACCACTTCCATTTCGCTCCAGCAACTTCTCGCGTAGCATCGCAACAACGGTGCGATGATCTCAACTCTGCTGACTCGCCGCAGTCTCCTCACCCTCGTCCTCACTTGCGCTCTGACTGCGCCAACGGTTGCCCAGACCCTGGCCCGCCCCGGCTGGCAGGGCTCCGGCATCGCCACCGATCTCTGGTGGAAGCACGCCATCTTCTATGAGGTTGACCCGGCCCGTTTCAATCCTTTGGCCAACGAAGCCCCGCTGCGCGCGCTCCTTCAGCGCCTCGACTACATCCACGACCTGGGGATCGACGCCATCCTCCTCACGCCGGTCGCGACCGACGCGGCGCACCCCACACGAATCAACCCCAACCTGGGTACGCTCGATGATTTTGACGATCTCCTCCGGGAGGCCAGCAGGCGCGATCTTAGGGTTCTGCTCGAACTCAATTCCCGGATCGCTTCCGACGAGCTTCCCGCAGTTGCCCGCTTCTGGCTCAATCGCGGGGTGGCGGGTTTCCATCTGATCGGCTCCGGCGCCACCGAACACGCGCAGGCTGAGTCGCTCCGCGCTATAACCAGCGCCTTTCTTGGGCGGCGCATTCTCATCGCGGATGCCGACCCAAGTCTTCCGTTCGATCCGCGCCAGCGCACCTACAAAGCGCCGAACACTCAAAGTGCGGAGCTTCTTCTGAGCGCCAGTCTCGCCCGTCAGGATAAGCTCGCCGCCTCGTCCGTCCGACCGGTTCTAGGAGTCATGCAGGACATCTTCGATGCGGGCCGCAGCCTCCCCCTGCTCGCGACCGACGGCGAGGCGTTCCAGCGCAGCTTCACCCGTTACGCCGATGGCCAGCACGACGTCGCGATCGCGAAGGTACTGGCGACGATCCTGCTTGCCACTCGCGCGGAATCGCTGCTGTACTACGGTCAGGAGTTGGGGGTTCCGTCTCCCGATCCTGTACCGCCCATCACCTGGAGCTCATCGTCTCCGAACGCCAAAAGAACCGCTTCGGTCGGGCAGACAACTTTGGCCGCCCCAAACGCTGCCCTCGAAGAGGCCGATTCTGATTCGCTGCTCAACTGGTACCGCCAACTCATTGCGCTGCATCACGGCAGCGCCACCATCGCGTCAGGGTCCAGCATCACGATTGATGAAGACGACAAGGATGTGCTGGTCTGGATTCGCAAACCGCATAGCATCACGCCGCGTACCCCGGCGCTGGTGATTGTCTGCAATCTGACAGGAGAGCCCGTCACGCTCTCCCTCACGGCCAGCCTCAAGCATCTTCAACTGCGTGGCAGCTTTCTTCGCACCGTCCTTCGCTCCGACAAGGGAATGGGCACCATGCATCTCGATTCCATGACCATCGCGCCCTACACCGCCTATGTCGGGCAACTACAGTTTTAAAATAGCGTTTCCGCGCGTGGTCTCCCGCCCCTTGTGCAAAGGACGCATAAAAGATGGGCAAACCGAAAGGTTGTTCAGATTTGATCTGAAAACGCTCTCTTGTTTGTCGAGCGTGCTAGAATTACGCCCCAATCAAATAAGTTATCTTCCTGTAAATGCAGGAAGCGGTATCGTCCGGGCCCGTTCACAATCGTCCAGAGAAATGTGAGGGAGGGCAGATGTGCGCAACCGATGTCTTTCGTCGATCGCTGTAGTCTTCATCGTCTATGCACTTGCTGCTCAAAGTCCGGCACCGCGGGTAGAGGAATCTGCCGCCTCGGCTAATGCAAGAAAGGCCAGTCACAAGCCTGCCAGGAAGCGAATAGCCGCGACGACGGGAACGGTCATCCTTCCCGAAGCTCTGACCCAAAACCCAAAAACTAAGCCGGTTTGAAGCTGTTCCGACGGTTGGTTTTTGAAGGAGCAGCAGGTGTCGGTGCGCCGCAGAGGAATTTGGAGCCAGCGGTGACGGCACGGGCAGAGGCACCTAGTGGGCTGTATGGAAGATTCGTCTTTTGCGGTGAGGCTTTGCGGGCTGATGCAGTAGACTGCTGGCTACCGTTGCAGTATGAGAGGGCACAGAATGTTCATCCGGTCTGAGTACGACATTGAATTTCGTTTGCCCGTGGATGCCCCGATGGTGGCGCTGCTGCATCTGCATCCGACGCTGGAGCCGCAGCTGAGATCCGGAAATGGTCTGCTGGTGGAGCATTTGGATGGTGAGAGCAAGACGGAGGTTGCGAGCTCGGAGTATCACGATGTTTTCGGAAACCGGTGTACGCGATTTACGGCTCCGGCGGGAATGTTTCGGCTGAGTGGGTACAGTGTGGTTGAGACGGAGGGGCTGGAGGATCCAGTGAATGCGCAGGCGCAGCAGGCGGCGATCGAGGATCTTCCGTCGGAGGTGTTGCAGTTCCTGCTGCCGAGCCGGTACTGCGAGGTGGACCGGTTTGTGCCGATCGCGCAGGATCTGTTTGGCTGGACGGCTCCTGGATGGGCGCGGGCCGCGGCGATTCGGGACTGGGTGCATGAGAAGGTGATCTTCAATTATGCGGCGGCGCGACCGACGAAGACTGCGATGGATGTGTTTACGGAGCGGATTGGAGTGTGCCGGGACTATCAGCACCTTGCCATCACGATGACGCGATGCCAGAACATCCCGGCGCGGTATGTGACGGGATACCTGGGCGATATTCGATGGCCGTATAGCGGACCGGGCGACTTCAGCGCGTGGTATGAGGTGTTTCTGGATGGGCGCTGGATGACGATGGATGCGCGGCACAACAATCCGCGGCGGGGTCGGATCCTGATGGCTGCGGGGCGCGATGCGGCGGATGTTGCGATTACGACTTCGTTTGGGAGCGCGCTGCTGACGAACTTCTATGTGGACAGCTTTGAGGTGCTGGAGGATGGGACGAAGGCTCCACTGCTGCCTGGGCCGCCGCCGAAGGAGATGCAGATCGTAACGGCTTTGAACCGCTCGGCGAATAAGGTAGTGCAGGGCGGCGGGGCGGAGTAGGTTGTTGGATTACGGTTTGGCGGAGTAGAAGGTGTATGTGGCTGTGTAGGGGATGCGGGCGAGGGCTCCCTGATGTTCGGCATCGCAGCCGGTGGCGGGGGCGGTGCCTCCCTGGGTGTCGGAGCGGCGGATGTAATCGACGGTGGTGAGGATACCGTTGCGCTGGGGGTTTGTGGCTTTGAGGAGGAGCCAGGGGATGGAGGCGCGATCAGGAGAGGGCGACTTGGCTCTAACGATGCCCTGGATGGAGCTGCTGTCCTGATAGTTCCAGGTGGGGCCATCGCCGTGGGTGGCTACTTCGTTGCCGGCTGCGTTGAAGAGCCGGGCGGCTGGGGCGAGGAAGGTCCACTGGTACTGATTGCGGCTGCCGCTTGGCTGGCACGAGTAGATCTGCGAGCCGATTGCGTGGAGGGTGAGGATGGCATGTTCGCTGAGCGGAGGCAAGGTGGGATCCGGCTGCTGGGCCTGGGCGGGAAAGGCGAATAGGACGCAGAGGATAATGACGATTGCCTGGCTGAGGACGCGGAGCGTGGTTCGCATGATTCGTTTATAAGCTGTGATGACTCGATCCTAATTTATCTGAAGAAAAGCAAACGCAGATCCTCTGCTCAGGATGACAACCAGAGGAGCGACAAGAACAGCTCAGGGTACTTGATGTCAGTTCAGGAAGCTTGATGCTGGGCGGCGGTGAAGGTGGACCATGGGCCAGCCTTCATGTCGTGGAGCATGGGCTTTTGCCAGTTAAACTCAGGGTGAGCGGCTAAGAAGGGGGCGGCGATGAAGTCTTCGCCGCAGGGGTGGCCGGCGCGGGCGATGAAGCTCATGTTGGCGGCCATGGCGGAGTCCATGACCTTGCCGGTGACGGCTCCGCTGGGTGAGAAGGGAGGCGAGTCCCAGGCGGCTTCGTAGTCTTTGGAGGCGTCCTCGTGGCCGCAGAGGCTGCGGCGGGCGGCGACGAACTTGTGCTCGTAGCTGTCGTAGTGGTCGGAAAGGTACTGCTCGGCGAGATTGGTGTCGAGCTGGCCGAGATGCTGCTGGACGAACTGCTCGGCGCGGACGTGGCGGGCGTTCATGGTGCTCTTCATGTCGTGGGTGTCGAAGCCGGGTGTGTCGTCGCGGATCAGGCCGGGGTCAACGGGGAAGTTGGCGCTGACGAAGTAGCCGTTGGATTTGCGGGAGAGCGGGGTGTGCTTAAGGCCGAGTTCGAGGTAGGCGATCTCGTTGGTCTTGCGGTCGCCGACGAGCCAGGAGTTGGCGTACCCGCCGTTGTTGCCCCCGCGCATGATGGAGGCGAACTCGTCGATGGTGTTGGCGTACTGCATGGCCTTGCGGGCGCGGACGAACTCGGGGATGCCGTCGGGATTCCAGCCCTTGAACATGGGCAGGGTGGTCTCGGTGATCATGATGCCGGAGGAGTTGACGCCGAAGTCGTCTCCGCTGTGGATGAGCCCGGGGCTGCCGTCCATGAGGAGGTGAAGGCCGTGTTCGGGGACGATGTCGAATACGGCGGTCCAGCGCTCGCCTTCGGCGTAGGGCGACCAGTTGCTGTGGGCGATGACGATCTTGCCGTCTTTGGTGGCGGAGCCGGTGGCGATGAAGGCGCTGCAACGGCCGGGTGCGACGAGAGCAGCGACGGCGGGCTTGTGTTCCTGCTTGAGCGCCCAGGGGAGATAGTAGTCGGAGACCTCGAGATGGGCGTTGAGTGCGACGATGTCGAGCAGGTCGATGTTTTCGCCCTTAGCCTGGACTCCGTCGGCGATGCCTTGCAACTCGGCGCGGTACTCCGGCTCGACGTGGGGCAGGATCTGGTCGTGCGCGATGGTTCGGAAGTAGGTCCAGGGTTTGCCGGATTCGTGTGTGTTTTCGAGCTCGATGACCTTGAGGTTGTCGGCGATGGCGGCGGAGAGGAGATAGCCGTGCTGGAAGCCGATCTCCGATGGGGCGCCTTCGAGATGGGTGTAGGTCCAGCCATCTTTCTGAAAGGTGTAGGCGTTCCGGAGGCGCGGGTCGGGCGATTGGGCGAGCGCGAGAGTTGCGGTCACAGCGAAGGTGAAGGTTGCGCAGGTGCGGCGGATCGCGGTCGTGGGCATCGTTTCGTGGGCGTCCAATCTGCTA
>Ga0080006_1212548_pt1 | contig 17693 bp, 13 predicted proteins | sample RS3BMetagenome_FD_69209 | JGI IMG/M metagenome (GOLD analysis project Ga0080006, IMG submission 69209) | Ferric oxide microbial mat and aquatic microbial communities from Rainbow Spring, Yellowstone National Park, USA - RS3B (SPADES... ... | reverse complement strand
CGCGTCCGGCTCGTCGACGCCGACCAGCTCGAGGACGGTCGGGAGGATGTCGATCACGTGGACGTACTGGCGGCGGACGGCACCCGGCCGGCCGAGGCGGGCCGGCCAGTGGACGAGGAGCGGGTCGGCGACGCCGCCTTCGTGGACCTCGCGCTTCCACCGCTGGAACGGGGTGTTCCCGGCCACCGTCCAGCCCCACGGGTAGTTTGCGTGGCAGCGCGGGCCGCCGATCTCGTCGATCCGAGCCAGCACGCCGTCGATGGCGTTCGTGCGGGCCTCGCGGCTCCACCACAGGCTGACGGCACCGGTCGGCCCGCCCTCCGAGCTCGCCCCGTTGTCGGAGAGGACCAGCAGCAGGGTGTCGTCGAGCTGGCCGATCTCGGCGAGGAAAGCGCAGAGGCGACCGATCTGGTGGTCGGTGTGGGAGAGGAAGCCGGCGAAGGCCTCCATGTACCGGGCGTAGAGCCGGCGCTCGTCGCCGGACAGCGACGACCAGGCGGGGACCCAGCCCGGCCGGGGCGTGAGCGCGGTCCCCGGTGCCATGACCCCCGAGGTGATCTGGCGCCTGAGCGTCTGCTCACGCCAGGCGTCCCAGCCGCCGTCGAACCTCCCCCGATAGCGGTCGATCCACTCCCCGGGCGCCTGGTGCGGCGCGTGGCAGGCGCCGGGCGCCAGGTACAAGAAGAACGGGATGTCGGGGTCGACGACCGTCGCGTCGCGGACGAGCTCGATCGCCTTGTCCACCAGGTCCTCGGTGAGGTGGTAATCGGGGCGCACGCGGTCGACCCGGGTGACGAGGTGGTTGTCCTCGACCAGGGAGGGGACGAACTGGTGGGTCTCGCCGCCCATGAAGCCGTAGAAGCGGTCGAAGCCCCTCCCGAGGGGCCAGCGCCCGCGGGGACCGGCGGCATGGCACTCGTCCTCGGGGGTGAGGTGCCACTTGCCGACGGCGAACGTGCTGTAGCCGCGGGCGCCGAGGATCTCCGACGCCAGCCCGTGGCTGAGCGGCATCCGGGCGTTGTAGCCGGGGAAGCCGGTCGCCACCTCGATCACCCGCCCCATCCCGCTCGAATGGTGGTTGCGGCCGGTGAGCAGGCAGGCCCGGGTGGCCGAGCAGACCGCCGTCGTGTGGAAGTTGGTGAAGCGCAGGCCGTCGTCCGCCAGGGCGTCGAAGGCCGGCGTCTCGATGTCGGACCCGTAGCAGCCGAGCTGGGCGAAGCCGACGTCGTCGAGCACGACGACGACGACGTTCGGCGCGCCCGGCGACGGGCGCTCGACCGGGGGCCACCAGGGCTCGGACTCGTCGAAGTAGCGCCCGATGCGACCCCGGAACCGGGTCGGCGAGCCGCCGGCGCCGGGCACTCAGCTGCCGGCGCCCGGCCCCGCCGCCCGGACGTCGGTCCACCGCCGGGGGCTGATCTCGAAGGACCGGGGGACGCCGTCCAGCGCCACCTCGACGAAGAGCGCCCGGCCCGAGCCGGGGTCGAGGTAGGACCGGGTGACGACCGGCGGTCCGTCGGGCCAGCGCCGCTCGACCAGCACCGGGCAGCCGTCGCTCCAGTGGTCGGGGGCGAGCGCGAGCGGGGTGCCGCTCTCCTCGGCGTAGGCGACGCTGCCGCGCTGGACGACCCCGGGGAGGATCGGCACCGCTGCCCCGGCGCCGGCCCCTTCGGGCACCGACCCCAGCGGGCGGGGCGGCGGCGTGGCCTCGGCGAGGCGCCGGCGGCGGAGCCGGTCGCGCTCGTTCGACGTCCCGACCAGGTCGGCGGCGCCGGAGTCCTCGAGCACGACGCCGTAGATGCGGCGGGCGTCGTCGGCCTCGAACCGCCCGGCGGCGACGTCGCTCGCCACGGCGTCGGGGTCGCGGTCGAGCGGGTCGCCGAAGCCCCCGCCGTTGGCCAGGCGCATCTCGAACCAGTCGTCGCTGCCGACGAGGACGCCGCTGGCGTTCACCTCGACCTGCTCGCTCGAGCCGTCGGCGTGGTGCACGACGAACTCGTTGCACGCCCCGGGGGCGCCGCCGGCGGCGCCGGCGAGGGGCAGCCAGCGCCGCATGCCGAACATCGTCCCGTGCATCTGGTCGATCCCGTGCGGGCGGAAGGCGTACTGGTTGCCGCCGCCGGCCCGGTGGGCGCCGGCGCCGTCGGCCCCGCTGCGGACCGACCGCTCCATGAACAGCAGCGGGTACCACGACTCGAGGATCTCGATGTCGGCGAACGAGCCCTCGAGGCGGGTCCCGACCAGGTTCCGCCCGAGGTCGAGCCCGTCACGGCCGGCGCCGGCCGATCCGCCGACCCAGTTCCCGTCGAGCACGATGTAGGCGTCGGCGGAACCGTCGGGCAGCGCCCACGACCAGAGGCTGTTGCCGATGGCCGACTCGAACCCTGGCCCGGCCAGGTGCGTCCGGGCGGTGCTGGCCGGGGAGGCGCCGATGGCCAGGGTGACCGCCTGGACGGCGACGTCGGCGGCGTTCAGGCCGACGTGCATGTGGGCGGCGGCGATCGGCGCCGGGGGATTGGCGTTGACGATCGTCCCCTCGGGGCAGCGCAGCTCGAGCGGGGCGAAGATGCCCTCGTTGAACGGGAGGTCGACCGCCAGCCTCCACGACAGCATCACCGCCAGCTCGCTCTCGATGATGTACGGCTTGGAGTTGAAGAAGTGGGTGGTCTGCGGCGACGCTCCCTCGAAGTCGAACACCAGCCGGTCGCCGTCGACCGTGAGCGCGCAGGGGACCTCGAAGAACTCGTCGTCGAACTCGGTCCACGAGGTGGCGCGGTAGACGCCGTCCTCCAAGGCGGCGATCCGCCGGCGCATCTCGGTCTCGGTCAGGTCGCGGATGGCCTGGAGGCGCTCCACGAACCGGTCCGCTCCCATCTCGTGGACCACCGCCTCGAGCCGGCCGTTCGCCAGGTGGCAGCCGGCCACCAGGCCGCGGAGGTCCATCTCGACCAGCGGCGACATCCGGATGTTGTTCCGGATGATGTCGAAGACGTCGGTGACCTCCTCGCCCCGGCGGAAGAGCCGGACCGGCGGCACCCGCAGCCCCTCCTGGTAGCACTCGGTGGCGTCGGGGGCGAACGACCCGACGACCATGCCGCCCATGTCCATCATGTGGGCCGAGATGCCGACCCAGGCGACCAGGCGGTCGTCGACGAACACCGGTCGCTGCACCATGACGTCCTGGGGGTGCAGCCCGCCGCCGTCGTGCGGGTCGTTGGAGAGGAAGACGTCGCCAGGGGCGATGTTCTCGCCGTAGCGGGCCAGGGTGGAGCGGACGGCATGGGTCGCCGCCCCGAAGTGGAAGAGCACCATGCCGGTGCCGACGATGAGGCCGCCCTTGGCGTCGACCAGCGTCACCGAGTAGTCCTTCGACTCGGTCACCGTCGGCGAGATGGCGGTGTGCTCGACGGCGGCGGCGGCCTGCTCGCCGATCGTCTCGAGCCGGCTGCGGAGCACCTCGAGGTCGATGGGGTCCATGACGGTCATCGGGCCACCTCGATCACCAGCGAGCCGTTGGGGTCGACGTCGGCCTTCGAGCCGTCGGGGATCCACACCGTGGTGTCGGACCCGTCGACCAGCGCCGGGCCCGCCAGCCGGTGCCCCGGTAAGAGGTCCTCGCCCCGGTGGACCGCCACCTCCCGGGAATCGCCGGCCGCCCGTCCGAGACGCACCGACCGGGTCGTCGTCGGTGGGGCGGTGGTGCCGGCGGGGACGGTGGCGTCGGCCGCCGAGAGCGTCGCGCTCACCGTCTTGCCGATCCCCACCGCTCGCAGGTTGACGATCTCTACCGGCGCACCGAGCACGATGGACCCCTTTCCGTAGCGGCGTGCGTACTCCTCGTGGAAGTCCTCCACGATCGACTCCATCAGGGCCGCGTCCGCCTTCTCGGAGCGGAGCGGCAGCTGGAGCTCGAAGATCTGCTTGCTGAACCGGAGGTCGGCCTCGAAGTGGACCGACCGGTCGTCGGGTGCCACGCCGTCGGCCGCAAGGTCCTCGACCACCATGCCGGCCAGCTCCTCCATGAGCTTGCCGATCAGCGCCGGGTCGACCGGCATCGTGCTCAGCACCGGCCGGACGCGCTCGCGCCGCACGTCGGCGGTGGCGGCCCCGAACGCCGAGAGGACCGACGCCAGCTCGGGCACCACCACCCGGGCGATCCCGAGCTCCCGGGCGATGTCGGCGGTGAACAGCGACCCGCTGCCGCCGAAGCTGACGATGCTGAACTCGCGGGGGTCGACGCCGAGGGCGGCCACCCGGGCCCGGGTGGCCTTCACCATGCCGGCCAGCGAGATCTCGCGGACCCCCCAGGCGGTCTCCTCCGCTCCCATCTGGAGCGGCTCCCCGAGGCGGGCGCACGCCGCCGCCGCCGCCGACGCGTCGAGGTCGAAGTCACCGCCGAGGAACCGTTCGGGGTCGATGTAACCGAGGACGACCAGGGCGTCGGTGACGGTGGCGTCGGTCCCGCCGCGCCCGTAGCTCGCCGGCCCCGGCACGGCGCCTGCCGAGCGGGGACCCACCCGGAGCATCCCGCGGGCGTCGACCCAGCCGATCGAGCCGCCGCCGGCGCCGATCGACTCGACGTCGATCAGCGGGAGGGCGGTCCAGACGCCCATGAGCTCGCCGCGGGTCCGCCGGGCCGGCTGAGCCTTCTCCACCACCGAGACGTCGAACGACGTCCCGCCCATGTCGCAGGTGATCAGGTCGTCGTAGCCGCTGGCACCGGCGACGGTCACGGCGGCGGCCACCCCGGCGGCCGGTCCCGACGCCGCCAGCCCGAGGGGTTGGCGCCTGGCCTCGGGCACCGTCGTCGACCCGCCGGCCGAGTGGACGAGCAGCAGCGGGACCGACAGGCCGAGCTCCCCGAGGTCGCTCTCGAGCTGCTCGATGCCGCCGAGCGCGCCGGAGACGTAGGCGTTCAACACCGTGTAGGTCGTCCGCTCGTACTCGCGGATCGCCGGCAGCAGATCCGAGCCGGCCACCGTGGTGAGGTCGGGGTAGGCGGTCGAGATCGCCTGGAGCGTCGCCGCCTCGTGGACCGGGTTGAGGAACGACCACAGGTACGAGACGGCGATCGCCTCGACGCCCTCCTCCTCGACCAGCCGGGTCGCCTCCTCGACCACCGCTGCCGTGTCGAGGGGCACGATCACGGCGCCGTTGCGGTCCACCCGCTCCTCGATGCCGACGATGCAGGTCGGGTCGATGATCTGCGGCGGCAGCGCCAGCCACCCGGCCTCGTCGACCACCCGGGTCCCGCGGGCCAACGGCAGCATGCTCTCGAAGCCTCGGGTGGTGAGCAGGCCGACCTTGCGCCCGCTGCGGGCGGCCATGGCGTTGGTCACCGCCGTGGTGCCCAGCCCGAACCGGGCCACCTGCGGCATGAGCTCGGGCAGCGTCCGGCCGCTGCGCTGCGCCGCCAGCCCGACCGCCGCCAGCACGCCTTCGCCGAGGCGGCCGGGGGTGGTCGAGGACTTCGCTCGCCACGTCCGCGCGCCGTCGGTCAGCACGGCGTCGGTGAACGTCCCACCGACGTCCACGCCGATGCAGATCTTGTCGCCTGCCTCGCTGCTCATCGGACCTCCGAGTCCTCGACGTCGAATGTCAACGTGCCGTCACGGTCGACGTGTCCCGTCCGGAGCGCAGCACGGTGCCGGGGCGCGCGCCGGTGTACTCGCCAGCTTCGACGATCGTCTTCCCGGCGACCAGTACCCGGGCGACGCCGGTGGCGGCGGTGGTGAGCCGGGCGGCACCGGCCGGCAGGTCGTGGACGGTCCGCAGCGGGGTGGCGCCGACCTCCTCGGGGTCGAAGATCACGAGGTCGGCGTGCCCACCCTCGGACAGGCGCCCCCGGTCGGTGATCCCGTAGAGGCGCGCCGGCACGTCGCTCAGGCGGTGCACCATCTCCTCGATGCTGAACACCTGGCGCTCGCGCACCAGCTCGGACAGGCAGCGGACCGGGAAGTCGGCACCGGCCATCATGTCGAGGTGGGCCCCGGCGTCGGAAGCCTGGAGCACCACGTCGGGATGGGTGAGCACCCGGAGACGCTCGTCCCACGCCCAGGAGTCCTTCGGGTCGTACTGCGACCGCACGAAGCCCACCTGCAGCTTGCACCGGACGGCGACCTCGGCCATCGCCTCGAACGGGGTGACCCCCCACTCCGCCGCCAGGTCGCCGACGTTGCGCCCCTCGAGGCCGGCGTGCTCGGGCGCGCCGACCTCGTTCACCCGGTAGCTCGACCAGTTCCGCACGACGACCGCCAGCCCCCGAGTCGGCACCTCGGCCGCCTCGGCGAGGGCCCGTCGCCGTTGCGGGTCGGCGAGGGCCTCGATCCGCTGCGGCACGTCGAGCTCGAAGAGCCACGACCAGCCGGGCACCGCCCGGAAGACGTACCCCGGGTCGAAGTCGTGCTGGAGCTGCTGGTTGTGCGGGGTGAACATCGGGACCACGCGAGCACCACGGCGGCGGGCGAAGTCGCCGGCCCGCAGCTGCTGGACGTGCAGGTCGGGGAGGTTGTGGTTCACGAGGGGCGTGTTCCAGTTGAGGACGCGGTCGGCGGCCGCCGACATGTCGGCCATGAGCGCGAGGTCGTCGTCGCTGAAGCCGCGCAGGAACGAGTCCGGGATGAACTCGATCGCCGTGCCGGGGTGCTCCCCGCAGACCCGCGACAGCTCGACCAGCTCGTCCCGAGTGGCGAAGTTGGGCGGCGTCGGGCGACCGTCACCGTCGACCTGGGTCGCCACGTTGGCGGTCGAGAACCCGAGGCCGCCGGCGGCGAGACACTCGCCGAGCAGGTCGCACATCTGGCGGAGCTGCTCGTCGGAGGCCGCCCGCTCTGACGCCGCCTCGCCCATCACCGCTCGGCGGACCGCCGAGTGGCCGACCATGAACCCGATGTTGATGGCCGGCCGGCGGCTGGTTGCCACGTCGAGGAACTCCCCGAAGCTCTCCCAGGTGAACTCGATCCCGGCCTCGATGCTCTCGACCGGGATCGACTCGACCTTGGCCAGGAGCCGGGCGAGGAAGGACCGGTCCTCGGGCGCCACCGGTGCGAGGGTCAGCCCGCAGTTGCCGCCGATCACCGTGGTGACGCCGTGGAGCGCCGACGGCGACAGCGCCGGTTCGTAGAACAGCTGGGCGTCGTAGTGGGTGTGGAGGTCGACGAAGCCGGGCGCAACGACCATCCCCTCGGCGTCGATCGACTCCCTGGCTTGCTCGTCGACCCGACCGACCGCCACCACCCGGCCGTCCCGGACCCCCACGTCCCCGTGTCGGCCCGGGCTCCCGGTCCCGTCGACGACGAGACCGTCCCGCACGACGAGGTCGAGCACCGGCCCCTCCCCTCTGACCTCGCGGTCGGCTCTACCCTCCCAGCCCCGCTGAGGCTGTTCGTATAATGTTTTCAACCTAATAGCCGGGCCGACGTCTGGCAAGGGCGACCAGCGGCCCTCACGCGCCGGTGATGGCGCCTCCGCCCCGCTGCTCGGCCATCCGGCGGATGGCGGCGCCGGCGTCGAGCGGCTCCCAGCGACGGTCGATCTCGACCGTCGGCCCGGGGCGCCAGCCGTCCACCAGCGCCAGGCGCCCGCCCCACGCCTCGATCACCTCGCCGGTGAGGCCGGCCGATCCCTCCGAGGCCAGCCAGACCACGACCGGGGTGACGTTGGCCGGGTCGAACGGGTCCCAGTCGCCACCGGCGGCGCCCATGGCGTCGGCGAAGACGTCCTCGGTCATGCGGGTGCGGCCGCCGGGCGCCAGCGCGTTCACCGTGACCCCGTAGCGGCCGAGCTCGAGGGCGGCCGTCCGGGTGAACCCGACGACCCCCGCCTTGGCGGCCGAGTAGTTGGCCTGGCCGGGGTTCCCGTAGAGGCCGGCGCCGGAGGTGACGTTGACCACCCGGGCGTCGACCGGGTCGCCCCTCTTGGCACGCTCCCGCCAGAACCTGGCGGCATGGTGGGTGACGGCGAAGGTGGCGCCGAGGTGGACGCGCAGCACCAGCTCCCAGTCCTCCCACGACAGGTTGACCAGCATCCGGTCGCGCAGGACCCCGGCGTTGTTGACCACCACGTCGAGTCCGCCGAAGGCCCGGAGCGCGTGGTCGACGAGGCGCCGCGCACCCTCGAAGTCGGCGACGTCGTTGCCGTCGGCGACGGCGGTGCCCCCGGCGGCGGCGATCTCGCCGACCACCGCCTCGGCCACCGTGGTGCCCGGGCCGTCGCCCGCCGGATCGGTGCCCTCGAGGCCGACCCCGAGGTCGTTCACGACGACGTGCGCGCCCTCGCTGGCCAGCCCGAGGGCGTGCGCCCGGCCGAGACCGCGACCGGCCCCGGTGACCACGGCGACGCGCCCCTCGCAGCTCCGGCTCACGGCCGCGCCCCGAGGGGACCGGTTGAGGGGCTCAGGCGCTTGCGCCTTCGATGGGCGGCTCGTCGCCGGGCCGCATCATGTAGACCTGGACCCGGGAGATGAGCCCGTCCCGGGTGTCGAAGACGAGCACCTCGGGGAACTCCATCTTCGTGCCGTCGTGGACGAAGGACTCGGTCACCTCGGCATAGACCACGCCGTCGTCCTCGACCGCCCGACGCGGCTCGATCCGGTACTGGTCGAGCGGGGTGACGACCCGGTCGAGGAAGGCGACGTAATCGCTGCTGCTGTGGACGACGTCGGCGAACGGTCCGACTCGTTCGAACCGGTCCTGGGTCAGGGTGCCACCCAGGCGGGACCACTCCTTCTTCCCCAGTGCGTCGAGGTACTGCTCTACCGTTTTGTTCATGTGTTATATCCTTGCATCGATAGGCCCTTCTCGACAACGGGACGGTCGGCGACCCCACCCGGCAGCGTCCCCAGGCGGCGCTGTTGGGGTTGGCTAACCGGCGCCGGGCTCGGGGCGCGTCGGGTCGTGGGCCTTGCCCGAGTCGGCCCCCCCGTGCCGGCGGAGGAAGGTCATCGAGCGGGTCCGCAGGCGCCAGCCGTCGGTCGTCCGGACGTAGGTGTCCGAGTACCAACCCATCCGCATCGAGTGGTTCGTCTGGTCGACGAAGAGGAGCGGCTGGGAGCCGGTGCCCTCGTTCTCCCCGAGCTCGAGGAGGGGGGTCCCGGTCAGGTAGAGACCCTTCGGGGCCGCCGCCACCAGAGTCGGGAAGGCGGCCAGGGTGTACGTGGCGCCGAAGGCGCTGTAGGTGCCGTCGGCGGTGAAGACCTCGCGCATCACCGTCTCGACGTCGCCCTGGGTCATCTTCACGCTGTACTTGGCCAGCAGCTGCTCGATCTCGACGACGTCGGCCACGGGTGGGTTGCTCATGGCCTGCGACGATAGAGTCCGCCAGGCCACCATGACCGGGAGGACCCTGTGACCAGCTGGAACGAGCCACGAGTGGCGATCGTCACCGGGGCCGCCTCGGGCATCGGGCTGGCCATCGCCGAGCGGCTGTCGGCCGACGGCGCGGCGGTGGCGATCTTCGACCGCAACGGCGAGGCCGCCCACACCGCCGCCGCCGCCGTCTCGGCCCGGGGTGGGTCCGGTGTCGGGCTGGAGGTCGACGTGACCGACCGGCCGCGGGTCGAGGCGGCGGTCGCCGAGGTGGCCGAGCGGCTCGGGCCGCCGCTCATCCTCGTGAACAACGCCGGACGTGACAGCTTCCTGCCGTTCCTCGAGATCGACCTCGAGCACTGGCGCCAGGTGATCGAGGTCAACCTCACCGGGACGTTCCACTGCTGCCAGGTCGTCCTGCCGCACATGATCGAGGCGAGGTGGGGACGGATCGTCAACATCTCGTCGTCGAGCACCCACGGCGGGGTGCCGCGGATGACCGCCTACGTGGCGTCGAAGTCGGGGGTGATCGGCCTCACCAAGTGCCTGGCGCTGGAGTTCGGCCGCAAGGGCATCACCGTCAACACGATCCCTCCCGGTTTCATCGACACCCCGATGCTCCGAGCCGCCAGTGCCGCCGGCCAGCTCGACATCGAGGCGGCGATCAAGACCACCCCGGTCGGGCGGGCAGGACGTCCGGAGGACATCGCCGCCGCCTGCTCGTTCCTCTGCCGCGATGAGGCGAGCTACATCACCGGCCAGGTCATCGGGGTGAACGGCGGCCGGAACACCTGAGCGGGCTCAGCCGCCGGGGGGTGGCACCGTGTGGGCGAGGCGGGCCCGTTCGTCGGCCGCCGAGGCCGCCACCACCAGCTCGTAGCGCCCGGGGTCGACCACCCACGAGTGGCCGGCCACGTCCCAACGGGCGAACGCCCGCCGGTCGAGCGGGACCACGGCCACCGTCCGCTCGCCGGGGGAGAGGTGCAGCTTGGCCCAACCGACCAGCGCCTTGGGCGGTCGGCGCACCGGTGCGTCGGGGGCGGCCAGGTACACCTGGACCACTTCGGTTCCGTGGCGGTCGCCGATGTTGGCCACCGGCACCTCGACGGTGACCGAGGTGCCCGAGCCCTCGAGGCGGGCGTCGCCCCACTCGAACGTGGTGTACGAGCCCCCGTGCCCGAACGGCACCATCGGCTCGACGCCGCGCGCGTCGTACCAGCGGTAGCCGAGGTACAGCTCCTCGCCGTAGCGGACGGTGCCGGACTCGCCGGGATAGTGGAGGAAAGACGGCGTGTCCCGCTCGGCACGGGGCCAAGTGGTCGGGAGACGACCGCCCGGGTCGGACCGGCCGAGCAGCACGTCGACGAGGGCGTCGGCCCCCTCCTGCCCCGGGTACCAGGCGAGCAGGGTGGCCGGCGCCCGGTCGAGCCAGGGGAGGAGCACCGGGGCGCCGCAGTTGAGCACCACGGCGGTGGCCGGGTTGGCGTCGAGGACATGGCGGACCAGCTCGTCCTGGCCGGCCGGCAGTTCGAGTGACGGCCGGTCGAAGCCCTCGGACTCGAACTGCTCGCTCGAGCCGACCACCACCACCGCCACGTCGGCCGCCGCCGCCGCCGTTGCTGCCTCGGCCAGCAGCGAGGCCGTCTCGTCGACCACCTCGAGCTCGGCCCCGACGTCGACGACGGCCGCCTCCGGGGCGCCGGCCTCTGCCCGCTGTTCGAGGACGACCTCGTAGCGCCGGCCGGCCTCGAGGTCCATGGCGGCCTCGGCGCCGCGGGTGAAGAACGGCCCCCGGTAGCCGCCGACCTCGTTGTCGGCCACCAGCCGCCCGTCGACGACCAGGCGGGCGGGCCCGAACCCGAGGCACGACACCCGGTAGCGGCCGGACTGCGCCGGTGTCATGGTGAGGCGGAGCCGCACCGACAGGTGCTCGACGCCGTCGGGCCAGCTCGGCCCGTGCCAGGCGTTGAACGCCCGCCGCCGCCGCTCGACGGCGAACGGGGCGCCGTCGAGCGAGAGCCCGTCGAACAGCTCGACGGTCACGCCGTCGTCGCCGAGCCATTCCTTCGGCAGGCTCGGGGCGCCGCGGGCGAGCCGTGTGCCCTCGGCGTGGATCACCTCGCCGTCCCACCTCGCCGCGACGGCGTCGAGGAACGACGTCCGGCGGTGCGGATCGAGGGAGGCCGAACCGCCGCCGAGGATGGTGGTCGAGGCGGCGAGCGGCCCGATCACCGCCAACGTGCCGACCGGCCGGAGGGGGAGGAGGCCGTCGTTGCGCACGAGCACCATGGCCTCGGCGGCCGCCCGCCTCGCCAGAGCGCGGTGCGCCGGGCGGTCCTCGGAGCGCTCCGGCCGGTCGGTGGTGGCGCCCAGGAGCCTGCCGCGCCACGAGAGGAAGGAGAGGATCCGGGCGACCTTGTCGTCGACGACCTCGGGGTCGACGTCACCGGCGGCCACCGCCGACGCCAGCCGCCCTTGTCCCCACCAGCGGCCGGGTCCCGGCATCTCGACGTCGAGGCCGGCGCAGGCGGGCCCCACCGTCTCCTTCATGGCCCCCCAGTCCGAGACGACCGGGCCGTCGAAGCCCCACTCGCCCTTCAACAGGTCGCGGAGTAACCAGGCGTTGGCGCACGCCTGCTCGCCGTTCACCGAGTTGTAGGCGGCCATCACCGCGCGCACCCCGGCCTCGGTCACCGCCGCCTCGAACGGCCGAAGGTAGAGCTCGCGCAGCGTCCGCTCGTCGACGAGCGTGTCGACGGTGAAGCGCTCCTGCTCCTGCTCGTTGGCGACGAAGTGCTTGACGCAGGCGCCGACGCCGCGGGACTGGACGCCGCCGATGTAGGCCACGGCCAGCCGGGCGGTCAGCTCGGGGTCCTCGCTGAAGGCCTCGAAGTGCCGCCCGCCGCGCGGCGACCGGTGGAGGTTGACCGTCGGTGCCAGCAGCAGGTCGACGTCCCGGTCGAGGCACTCCTCGCCGAGCGCCGCCCCGAGCTCTTCGACCAGCTCGGGGTCCCAGGTGGCCCCCATGGCCGTCGGGCACGGCAGGACCACACCCGGCACCGTGCCCCGGCCGCGCACGCCCACCGGCCCGTCGCTCACCCGCCAGGCGGGGATGCCGAGGCGCTCGCATCCCGGCACCGACCAGAGGTCGGCCCCGGCCACCATGGCGCACTTCTCCTCGAGGGTCAGCTCCGCCAGCAGTCCCTCGACGTCGGCGGTACCCATCGGCGGTCGACATTAGGGCGTCTCCCGGTTCCCGACGGTGCTCTGGCTCGGCGACGACCTGCGGCTGGTGAGGACGGTCTTCTGCGCCGTCGATGAGACGACCGAGCGGGTGCTGGGTGAACGTCGCCTGCAGCTGCTGACCACCCTCGGCGTTGTGCTGCTCGACGCCACCACACCGAGCGGCGCGGTGCACGAGGCGATGAGGGTCTGCGGCGGGCGCCGTCCTGGTGGAGGGGCTCGGCCACCTCGACGCCGCCAAGACGGCGTTCTTCACCAACGTCTCCCACGAGCTGCGCACCCCGCTCACCTTGCAACGGCTGGCACGGGTCGGGAGCTGGGAGGTGGAGGTCGCCACGACCGCCAGGCCCTCGACGCCGTCTGAGGGAAGGCGCGGGAGGCGGCGATGAGCGAGCGGCGGATCGCCGACGAGCTGCAGACGGCGCTCCTGCCCTCGGCGGAGGTCGAACCCGAGGAGCTCGACGTGGCCACCTACTACCGGGCCTGGCGCCGGCCGACGTCCCCGAGTACCTCGACGCGGTGGTGCGCGACCTCGGTGGCGAGCAGCTCGTGACGTGCGTCTACGGGATCCACGACGCCGTCGACGGGACGTTCACCTTCGCCAACGCCGGCCACCTGCCGCCGCTGCTGGTGGCCGGCGGTGCGCGTGCGACCACCCTCCGCCGGGCTGGGCCGCCGCTGGGTGCCGGGCCGCGGGTCGGCGGTGGCCGGAGTTCGCCGGGCGGCCGCCGACGGCAAGTCGGTGTGGTGCACGTTCACCCTCGACCGTCACCGCGGGACCCCGCTGGCGGTCATCGGCCGGCCGGGCGCATCGACGGCCGATCGTTAGAGTGAGGCCGGCGGCGAGACCGGACGAAGGGGGCGGGACGTGACGACGGCAGACGAGCGGGTGGTGGTCGGGTTCGACCAGCACTCGACCGAGTACAAGGCGGGCTTCCCCGAGATCGGCCACCCGATGCGGGCCAGGTGCCCGGTGGTCTGGAGCGAGGAGAACGGCGGGTACTGGATCGTCACCGGCCGGGAGCTGATCGGCCAGCTGGCCAAGCGGCCGGACCTGCTCTCGAACGACCACGATCCCACCGGCAAGCGCCGGGGCTACGGCGGGGTGGCGATCCCGGCCCCGGTGGGCGGGTCGACGCGGGGCGGTTTCCTCGAGATGGACCCACCCGAGCAGCTCGACTTCCGCCGGGTCCTCAACCCGTTCCTCTCGCCGGCGGCGGTCGAACGGTGGCGTCCGATGGTGGCCGAGCTGTCGGCGGCCTGCCTCGACGAGGTGGTCGAGTCCGGCGAGGTCGACTTCGTCGACGACGTCGCCAACATCGTGCCGGCGGTCCTCACGATGGGGCTGCTCGGGCTCCCGCTGGACGACTGGGTCCACTACTGCGAGCCGGCGCATGCCACCGTGTACACGCCGCCGCAGAGCCCCGACCACCCGCGGGTGATGGAGATGGCGATGCAGATGGCCTTCCGGCTGGCCGGGGAGCTCGAGCGGATCAAGGTCGAGCCCCGCCCCGGCATGATCCGGGCGCTGGTCGACGCGCAGGGGGACGACCCGGCGACCTTCAACGACGAGGACCTCGTCGGCACGCTCCTCCTGCTGATCGGCGGGGGCTTCGACACGACGACCGCCCTCACCTCCCACGCCCTCCACTGGCTCGACTCCCGCCCCGACGAGCGGCGCCGGCTGCTCGATGAGGTCGGCCTGCTCGACACGGCGACCGAGGAGTTCGTGCGATTCGCCACCCCCGCCCAGGGCGGGGGCCGCACCGTCACCACCGACTGCGAGATCGGCGGCCACCGGTTCGGCGAGGGCGACCGGCTCTGGATGGCCTACGCCCTCGTGAACCACGACCCGGAGGCGTTTCCCGATCCCGACGAGATCGTCCTCGACCGGTTCCCGAACCGCCACGCTGCCTTCGGGCTCGGCGTCCACCGCTGCATCGGTTCGAACCTCGCCCGGATGAGCTTCAAGACGATGCTGACCGAGGTGCTCCGGCGCCTCCCCGACTACAGGGTGCGCGAGGACGGGATCGTCCGCTACGAGGACATCGGGACGATCAACGGCTACCAGCACCTCCCGGCCACCTTCACCCCGGGGGCCCGGCAGGGCCCCCCGCTCGACGAGGTGGTGGCCGCCTGGCAGCGCACCCTCGACGCCGAGACGGTCTGAGAGGCCCGGCGATGCGGGTCACCGTCGATCCCGACGTCTGCCAGGGGCACACCCTCTGCGCCCTGGCCGCCCCCGGGGTCTTCTTGCTGCGCGAGGACGACGGCCACTCCTACGTCGCCGGTCCGGAGGTGCTGCCGGAGGTGGAGGAGGCGGTGCGCAAGGCCGCCGCCACCTGCCCGGAGGGCGCCATCTCGCTCGAAGAGTGACCGGGGTAGCCTCGGTCCATGGTGCGTCCTGAAAACTGGATCAGCCCAGCGGGTGGGAGTCCCGTCCGGGTAAACGCCGGAGAGCCCGGTAGCAGGCCCCGGTTCGTCGTCGAGAGGTGGCGGGCTGAGCGGGGCGTCAAGAGCCTCTTTGGAGGGAGCAAGCGTGCGGGCCGTAGGACCACCCGGTCCGAGTCCTGCAGCCTCGTCACAGTCACAACGGGGGAGCCGAGCCGCTCATGTCACGGCGAAGGCAGCACCTGGCCTAACTGGCGTCCGGACATGCCCTTGGCCAGGTCCCTCCGGGGTATTGGGAGCGGCACGTACGCAAGGGATGGTTCGGGACAGGAGAGACCCGTCTTGCCAGCCTCGTCAGCAAAGACCGTCGGTATAAGCCAGTGGTGAAGTCCGACGGAGGCAAGCGGGAGTCCGACGGGGTCGTAGTACCGCTGATCGCCGGGAGGAACCCGGTGGGAGGGAAGGGCCCCGACTTCGGTCACGCCGGGGATGGAGGTAAGCGCGAGGGCATGCCGGGGACCGCCCCGGACATCTACCCCGAGGGGAAGCATCTTCCTCCCGCCAAAGTGCGACGACTCCAGAACCGGCTATGGGCTGCGGCCAAGCAGTCTTCGGGTCGGCGTTTCCACGCCCTGTACGACCGCATCTACAGAAGTGACGTTCTGTGGGAGGCGTGGGAGCGGGTCCGAGCAAACCGTGGTGCCGCCGGGGTCGATGGTGTGACCCTGGCGGTAGTGGAGGCTTACGGAGTCGAGCGCATGATCGCAGAGCTCCAAGAGAGCCTCCGGTCAGGCATCTATCGCCCAGCGCCTGTGCGCCGGGTGGAGATCCCGAAGCCCGACGGGTCCAAGCGCCCGCTCGGGATCCCTACGGTGAAGGACAGGGTGTGCCAGCAGGCAGCGAAGATCGTCCTCGAACCAATCTTCGAGGCGGACTTCCTCTCCTGCAGCTTCGGGTTCCGCCCGAAGCGGTCGGCTACCGATGCCATGGAGAGGATCAGGGTCGGCTTCATCGAGGGCAAGTGTTTCGTCTTCGAGGCCGACATCCGAAACTTCTTTGGCGAGATCGACCACGAGAGGCTTCTCTCGTTGGTCGGCGAGCGGGTATCGGATCGTCGGGTGCTCAAGCTCCTTCGCCAGTGGCTTGGTGCAGGGGTGCTGGCAGATGGGGTCATCTCCGAGACGGTCACCGGGACTCCCCAGGGCGGGGTCATCTCTCCGCTCCTTGCCAACGTCTACCTGCACGCCTTCGATCGGGCCTGGGTGGAGCGTGGCACCGGAGAAGTCGTCCGCTACGCAGATGACTTCGTGGTGCTGTGCACCTCTCAGAGCCAAGCCGAAGAAGCCGAGAGGCGGGCGACCGCCATCCTAGGTGACCTCGGGCTCTCGCTCCATCCGGACAAGACCGCTGTGGTCGACCTCCGAGGTGGGCGCCAAGGCTTCGACTTCCTCGGGTGCCACTTCCATGCCCGCATGTCCGGCAAGCTCTGGGAGCAGCGGAAGATCGTCCGCTACTACCTCCAGCGCTGGCCGTCTGTGCGCTCCATGAAGCGTGCCCGGGCGAAGATCAAGGCCATGACCGATCGAAGCCAGGTCGGACAAGAGTTGCCGGTCGTCATCGGACGGCTGAACCAGTTCCTCCGGGGCTGGGGCAGCTACTTCCGCACCGGGAACGCGTCCATCAAGTTCAGCGAGATCGACAAGTACGTCTGGTGGCGCCTGTTCCGCTTGCTCGTGAAGAAGCGGGGCCGCAACCTGCGTGCCGGTCAAGCGGACCGCTGGACGTCAGCCTGGTTCCACGACCAGGGCCTGTACCACTTGCACGGGACCATTCGATACCCAAAGGCAGCGTAACCATGTCCAGAAGACCGTCGGTAAGCCGTATGCGGGAAAACCGCACGTACGGATTGAAAGGGGGATGGGGAACCGGGCTCGCAAGAGCACCGCGCCCCTGACTACCAATGAGCAAGACCGTCCCCGTCCGTGCGCTTCGTGCTGAGCTCAGCCAGGTCATCGACCAGGTTGCCGATTTGCGTGAACACGTCATCGTTACCCGGCACGGCCGTCCGGCGGCCGTCCTCGTCCCAGTGGACGAGTACGAGGCTTTGGAGGAGACGGCGGAGATCTTGTCGGACGCCGAGACGATGGCCGCCATCGACGAGGGGCGGCGCCAAGTGGAGCGTGGCGAGACGGTGACGCTCGACGACCTCCGCCGGGACCTGCAGTCGCGCCGTAGAAGGTGAGTCGGGTCGAGCTCGCCCGGCGCGCTCGCAAGGAGATCGTTGACCTCGACTGGCCGATCTCCGACGCCGTGGTCAAGGCTCTCGGACTTCTCGAGCGTGCGCCCGGGGCCGGTCACCTGCTCCGGGGACGGCTTCGCGGACTGCGATCGCTTCGAGTCGGTACGTACCGAATCATCTACCACGTTGACGACGACCAGCGCCTGGTGCGCGTGCTCGCTGTCCGTCACCGGTCCGTTGCGTACACGACCGATCCGCGCTGAGCGTCAGTCTTCGAACAAGGACCCGATGCGCTCCCGCAGCTCGGGCAGGTTCGAATACGGGTGCCTACGGCCCACCACAGAGGTCTTCACGTTTCGGTGGGGACCCACTTCACGTTTGGGCCAGCGTCATCGTCGCGCCGGGCTGTGACTGTCGCTGCCGGAGCCATCGGAGCTCGCAGACACTGGGGTGACGTCCTTCGGGCGCGCCGATGCGCCGCCCGCCACCCGCCGGCGGGAAAGCGCGCTGACTAC
>Ga0080006_1153060_pt1 | contig 17696 bp, 24 predicted proteins | sample RS3BMetagenome_FD_69209 | JGI IMG/M metagenome (GOLD analysis project Ga0080006, IMG submission 69209) | Ferric oxide microbial mat and aquatic microbial communities from Rainbow Spring, Yellowstone National Park, USA - RS3B (SPADES... ... | reverse complement strand
ATGGATGACTACCTCAACGCGCGGCCCATCACCACACCGTTCGGCCTGTACGACTGCGACGTGCCTTGCGACGGGGGCATCGCGGTGATCGTCTCGGCCGTCGACGCCGCCCGCGACCTGGCCAAACCGCCCGTCCTGGTGGAGGCGGTGGGAACCCAGATCATCGAACGGATCGATTGGGATCAAAGCACTTTGACCCACGAGCCGCAGGTGCTGGGCCAGGCCGCGCATGTGTGGACGCGCACCTCGCTACGACCCGCCGACGTCGACGTCGCCGAGCTCTACGACGGCTTCACCATGAACTGCCTGTCATGGATCGAGGCCCTGGGCTTCTGTGAAATCGGCGGGGCCAAAGACTTTTTGGACGGCGGCAAGAACATCGCGCGCGACGGCTTGCTGCCGCTCAACACCCACGGCGGCCAACTCTCACACGGCCGCACCCACGGCATGGGTCTGCTCCACGAAGCCGTCAGCCAACTGCGCGGCGAGGCCGGGGATCGGCAGGTCACCGGCGCCCGCGTCGGCGTGGTCAGCAGCGGGGGCCTCACCCCCAGCGGGGTCATCCTGCTGCGCACCGACACATGACCGCACCCGCGGTCCGCCCCAGGCTGGTGATCGTCGACGGCGTGCCGATGTCGGCGCTGGTCGCCGAACCCTCCCAGGATCCCAGGGCCGTCATCGTGGCGATTCACGGCGGGGGCACCACCGCGACCTATTTCGACTGCCCGGGCCACCCGTCGCTGTCGTTGTTGCGGACCGGCGCCGAGGCGGGATTCACCGTGGTGGCGCTCGATCGGCCCGGCTACGGCAGCTCCGCCCCGTATCCGGACGCAATGGCTCGGCCCGAGCAGCGGGTCAACCTCGCCTTTGGCGCGGTGGATCGCATTCTCGGGGAACGACCACGCGGAGCCGGGTTGTTTCTGATGGGCCATTCGGGCGGGTGCGAGCTCGTCATGCGGATGGGCGCCGACGAACGCGGCGGCGACCTGCTCGGCATGGAACTGGCGGGCACCGGTCGGCACTACCACCCCGCGGCCCGAGAAATTCTCAAAGTAGCTTCTCGGGAACGCCGTCCGGCGGGGCTGCGCGAATTGCTGTGGCACCCGGAGAAGCTATATCCGCCCGAGGTGCTCGCCGGAGCCACCGTTTCCCCGAGCGCTCCGGCGTACGAGGAGCACATGGCGGCGGACTGGGTGCGCCGGGACTTCCCCGCGCTCGCACCGGCGGTGCGCGTCCCCGTGCACTTCAGCATTGCCGAACACGAAAAGGTCTGGCAGAACGACGACTCGGCGATGGCCGAGATCGCGGCCCTGTTCTCCGGGGCGCCGCGCTTCACCATCCACAGGCAGCCCGGAGCGGGACACAATCTCAGCCTCGGCCACACCGCGGCCGACTACCACGCGACGGTGATTTCGTTCGCCACGGAATGTAGGGAATCTGGGGAATCTGGGGCGGCGCGCTCCCCGAGCGTGAAGCCAGCTTCACGCTCGGCGGAAGCGGAAACCGATCTGGAGGCCGGTTGAAAGTCGGATTCATCGGGTTGGGCAGTCAGGGCGGACCGATGGCCCGACGGATCGTCGAGGCCGGGTATCCAATGACGCTCTGGGCGCGCAGGCCGGCAACGCTTGAGCCGTTCGCCGACACCCCGGCGAAGGTCGCCGAGTCGCCGGCCGAACTCGCGGTCGCCAGCGATCTGGTCTGCCTCTGCGTCGTCGGCGACGCCGACGTCGACGAGGTCACCCGTGGTGAGCATGGCCTGCTGGCAGCGATGAAACCGGGCAGTATTGTCGCCATCCACAGCACTGGGCACCCCGATACCTGTCGCGATCTGGCGACCAAGGCGCGAGCCCACGGCGTGTCGGTCATCGATGCGCCGGTGAGCGGCGGTGGGGCGGCCGCGGCGGAGGGCCGCCTGCTGGTGATGGCCGGTGGTGACGCGGAGACGGTCGAGCGGTGCCGCCCGGTCTTCGAAACCTATGCCGATCCGGTCGTTCACGTCGGCGAGCCGGGTTCCGGGCAAACCACCAAGCTGCTCAACAACTTTCTGTTCACCGCCAACCTCGGGGTCGCGGCCACCGCCCTTTCGTTGGCCGGTGCCCTCGGCGTCGATCCCGAACGCCTCGCCGAAGTCGTCGTCCGCAGCAGCGGAAACAGCTTCGCGCTCAACGCCCTTAGGGGTATCGGCGGGTTAGACCGGCTCGCCGATGTAGCGGGTGGACTCTCGCAGAAGGATATTCGGCTCGTCGTCGACCTTGCCGACCGGGCTGGGGCTTCAGGGGCCGGCGCCGGTGCCGTCCTCGATGCCGCCGACGCAACGCTGGCCCTGATGGGCCATCCCCGATGAAGGCCGAATGAAAGTCGGGTTCGTCAGCGCGGGGCGCATGGGGCGCCCGATGGTGGCCCGGCTGGTGCAGGGCGGGCATGATGTCCGCGCTTTGGGCCGGAACGCTCAGAAGCGCGCCGATCTCGAGCGACTCGGCGCCCGCGTTGCGGACGACGTGGCCGCGGTTGCGGCGCAGGCCGACGTGGTGGTCGTCTGCGTAGACCTCGCTTCGGCGGGCGGTTCCGTCTCTTCGTTCACCGAGACAACCCACGACTTCGTCGGCAAAGACGTGGTCGTCGGCCGTGGCATCGCCGCAGAACTCGGGAGTGATATCGGCGTGCTGGACGGCGTCATCAAGGCCGTCGACGTGGCCGACCCGGTCTGAGATGACCGCGTTTTGGTCTTTCCGGTTCGTCCCGAAGCCGCTACCGTTAGCGTTACAGTCAGCCAGCCCGCTGTAACGGTTCCAGTTCGCCCTCGCCGCTGAGGAGGATTCAGTGACAAAACCGAAGCTCGTCTTCGATCCGTTCTCGGAGGACTACTTCAACAACCCGTTCGACATTTATCGACGGATGCGCGCGGAAGCGCCGCTGTATTACGACGAGAAAGAGGACTTTTACGCGCTCACCCGCCACGAGGACGTCGCGGCCGCATTCAAAGACTTCGAGACCTACTCCTCGGCGCGCGGTTGCGACCTGGCGATGGTGCGCAAGGGCGTTTCCCCCGAGCAGAAGTCGATCATCTTCATGGATCCGCCGGAGCACCGCCACATGCGCAGTCTGCTCAACAAGGCATTCACCCCGAGGGCCGTTCAGTCGCAGCGGGAAACGGTCATCGAAGTTATCGACAAGTACCTGGGCGCCGCCGATCCCCACCACTTCGATATCGTCCAGGACTTTTCCGGACCGTTCCCGGTGGAAGTCATCACCCGGATGGCCGGGGTGCCGGAGGAATACCGACAGCAGGTGCGGCACTGGATCGACACCAGCCTGCACCGCGAACCGGGACAGATCGAGATCAACGAAGCCGGCATGCAGGCCAACATCGAAACCGCGATGTACTACTTCGGCCTGGTGCAGCAGCGCCGCGAGAACCCGCAGGACGACATGATCAGCAGGCTGATCGCCGCCGAGATCCCCGGCGAGAACGGCCAGCTGCGCAAGCTCGACGACATCGAAATCACCGGATTCGCGACACTTTTGGGCGGCGCCGGTGCCGAGACCGTGACCAAGCTGCTCGGCAACGCGGCGGTGATCTTCGCCCGCCACCCGGAACAATGGCAGAAGCTGCTCGACGACCGCAGCAAGATTCCCGGGGCGGTCGAAGAGCTGTTGCGCTACGAAGGACCGGTCCAATACAACGTCCGCTACACCCTCAGGGAGGCACATGTCAGCGGCGGGGTGATCCCCGCGGGCAAGCCGGTGTTCCTGATCGGCGCCGCGGCGAACCGCGATCCGGAAGCCTTCACCGACGCCGACGCATTCGACATCGAGCGCGACCAGACCGAGGCGCAGCACCTGGGTCTCGGCTATGGAATCCACAGTTGCCTGGGCGCGGCGTTGGCCCGCATGGAGAGCGCCATCGCGCTGGACCGGCTACTGGACTTCATGCCTCGCTACGAGGTGGACTGGGATGGCCTACAGCGTGTCCATATGCAAAACGTGGCAGGCTGGCAGAACGTACCCGTCAGAGTGCTTCAGTAGGGGTTTGCGATGAGAATCGAAGTCGATTGGGATCTGTGCGAGAGCAACGCGGTGTGTATGGGCATCCTCCCGGACGTCTTTCAGGTGGGAGACGACGACATGCTGACCGTCTTGAAACCGGAAGTCACGCCGGAGAACGAGGCGCTGGTGCGCGAAGCGGTCCGGCAATGCCCCCGGCAGGCTATCTCGATCGTGGATTAGCGATCGGCTCGCGATCGAAAAGCAATTAGGTCCCGGCAATAATGACCGCGTTGCAGTCAGCGGCCGCCTGCCGCAGTTTCGCCGCTTTTTGGTAGGCGTCGGACTCGTACCACGCACGGGCGGCGTCCACCGATTCGAATTCGAGGACGACGGTCTGGTTGCCGTGCCAGGTGCCCTCGATGACTTTGGGCGCGGTGTCCACCGCCAGGATGGTGGCGCCCCCCATCGCGGCTCCCGCTGCCTTGCCGTAGGCCTTCATGCCTTCCGGATCCTTGATGGCCTCGGTGAGGATGACATACCCTTTTGGTCCCTTCGCCACTCGAATCTCCTTACCCGCGCCGGTGTTTGATCAAAATTTGGCGATGGCCTGCTCGGGGCAGCAGTCAATCGCCTCCTGGGTGGCCGCCTCGCAGTCCGTCGGGACATCGGATTCGATCGCCACCGCGTAACCGTCTTCGGTCAGGCTGAAGACTTCCGGGCACAGCGTGACGCACACACCATGACCGCGACAGCGCTGGTCGTCGACCCAGACTTTCATACCGGCGTGAACTCCAGGTGCAGTTCGGTGAGGCCACGCAGGATGTAGGTCGGGACGTAGTGGTAGCGGCGGTCGTTCGCCGGGCCGTGGATGCGTTCGTTGATCCTGATGTCCGACGTCCGGTCGAGTAACCGCTCGATCGCCACCCGGGTTTCGGCGCGCGCCAGCGGCGCGCCGGGGCAGCTGTGGATGCCCCGTCCGAACGAAATGTGCTGGCGGGCGTTCTTGCGGTCCATATCGAAGGTGGCGGGGTCGTCGAACCGGCGCGGATCACGGTTGGCGGCAGCCTGGACAATCATCACCGTGGTACCCGTGGGCAGGTCGACTCCGCCGACGTTGACGGGTACCCGGTTCATCCGGAAGTCACCCTTGACCGGGCTCTCGATGCGCAGCGCCTCTTCGATGAAGTTGGGAATGAGGCTGCGGTCCCTACGCAACTGCGCCTGGATGTCAGGGCGCTCCACCATGACCTGCAGTGCGGCACCGAGCAGCCGCACGGTGGTCTCCTGGCCCGCCGAGAAGACGTTGCTGGCAACGCGGGCCACGTCCTCGACGTCGGGAATCGAGCCATCGGGGAACGTCGCGGTGGCCAGGCCGGTCAGCACGTCGTCGCGGGGTTCGCGGCGGCGGTCGCGGACATAGTCGGAGAAGGTTCCGTAGAGGAATTCGAGTGGGCTGTGCGCCAGCGATTTGTCGCCGGTGCCCCCGACGCCGCCCCCGGCGTGGCGATGGATGTTTTTGACGAACTGGTCGCGATCTTCGTCGGGCACCCCGAGCAAGTCGGCGATGACGAGCAGCGTGAACGGACCGGCAAAGCCCTTGATGAAATCACCCTCCCCAGGCTTCAGGTACGTGTCGAGCGCCCGATCGGCGAGGACCCACATGGCGTCCTCGTTCTCCTTGAGACGCTTCGGGGTGATCAGCCGCATCAGCAGGGCGCGGTGATTGGTGTGCGTCGGCGGATCGAGGGTCGGCAGCTGGTCGCTGAACGGTAGCTCGTCGCGATGCTGCTCGATGAGCTCGGTGATGTCCTCCCCTCCCAGACCCTCGAGGGGCACCGGAAAGCCGGGGAAGGGACCGCTCACCGAGATACACGACGAGAAGGTCTCGGCGTCGTTCAACACGGCGCAGGCCTCATCCCAGCCGGTCACCATGGTGATCCCGTGGTGGCTTTCCCGGGTGACGGGGCACTGCTGACGTAGGGCCTCGTAGTAGGGGTAGGGGTCCTCGACGAGCCGTTGATCACGGAAGAAGTCCATCTCGGTGAAGCCGTTCACCATCTCTTGCTCCTCGAATCTCGGCTGATGCGAACGTTCCTCTCACAGATGAGTATTGCATTTCCATACAGCCCGTTGCACCGTCAACGCCACCGACGGGGGCGCGTGGGCACAGCACCGCCCGACAGCGCCGCGGTCCTTTTAACGCGCGGGAACCAGGTCGGCGGCGACCGACGGACAGGCCAGGAGTCCGCTGCGGAAGGTTTCGACGCCGCCAATCGATCCATGCAGCACCTCCGTTCCGTTCAAGGCGGCGGACAGCGCCCGAGCCTTGAACATCTTGGCGGCCATGCTGAGTCGATGCTGCACCAGGCCAACGCTGCCCTCAAGTTCGGCGGGCCAGCTCTCACCCCATAACGCGACTTCGGTGACGCCGTGGTCGAGGGCCTGCAACACGCCCTGGCGTACGCGGGAGTCGCACCCGAACAGGTCCGCCGCCGCGGCCAGGGCTTGGGGCTTGGGGCGCGTTCCCGCCGACACCAGGGCGTCTTCGAGGTCGAGAACCCGGGCTCCGAGGATTTGCAGTGGGCGGCCGTCGGGTTGGCCTGCCAGCAGCACGGTGACGTCCCATCCGGCCATCGCACGGTCGAAAAGCCAACCGCCGGCGGACTTCACCACGTCCGCAATACCGGAGGCGACCACGTGCAGCCGGTACCTCATGTCGTTTCGCTCCTCCGGGGCAGCGCGAAGTCCCGTGCCAGTGTCTCCGCATACTGCTTGAACACATCGATCAGCGGTATCGAAGGATCCAGTAGCCATGTGGTTTCCATTCCGTGGACGAAGGCGAGAATTTCAATTGCCTTGACGGCGGGGTCGATGTCCGTGCGGTACCGGCCGTCAGCCTGGCCCCGGCGAATCAGATCGGCGATGATGTCGGTTGCGGCCCGGTGCCTGGCCAGCATGCGGTCGTGCAGCGGCGCGTCGGGCAGGATGTTTTCGGCAAGCAGGACGGTGAACGTGCCCATCAGTTCGGGCGCGCGGGCGAAGCGGTCGGCGACCTGGGAGATCTGGCCGAAAAGATCACCCATCCGATCGGCGTGCAGGTCGTCGTCGAGGTCGCGGGCGTCGAGCACCGCATGCAGCAACTGCTCCTTGGATTCGAAGTGATGTAGCAGACCGGCAGGTGTGACCCCGGCCTCGCCGGCGATCTGGGCGAGCGTGGTGTTACGCCAGCCGTTGCGCGCGAGGAGGCGCCGCGCGACCTCGAGAATCCGCTGCTTGCGATCCTCTCCCTTGGCGAGAAGCGTGTCATATCGCCGCGTGTCCGACACTAAGCTCCTTCGCACCGATTCGAGTCAACTAACCTAGTGAATACACAGTAGGTTGGTTTGGCGACTGTGACAAGAGTCTCAGCCGAGCCTTTTTTCCAGCGGCCCTAACCCACCAGTTCGACCAGGGTCGCGTTGGCCGTGCCGCCGCCTTCGCACATGGTCTGCAGGCCGTACCGGATGCCGTTGTCCCGCATGTGGTGCGCCATCCGCGTCATCAGCACCGCGCCGGAAGCGCCCAGTGGATGCCCCAGCGCGATGGCGCCACCCAGCGGATTGAGCCGGCGCTCGTCCGCCTCCGTTTCGGCCAGCCACGCCAGTGGGACCGGCGCGAAGGCCTCGTTCACCTCGAAGACCCCCACCTCCGACAGTGCCACGCCCGCCTTCTTGAGCACCTTCTCGGTGGCGGGGATGGGTCCGGTGAGCATAAGCACCGGATCCGCGCCGGTCACCGCGCCAGCCCGGTAGCGCACGATCGGAGTCAGCCCGAGCTCAACGGCGATCTCGGACGTGGTCACCAGCAGCGCGGCCGCGCCGTCGGAGATCTGCGAAGAGTTCCCCGCATGGATCACGCCGTCGTCGACGAACGCCGGCTTGAGCGCGCCGAGCCTCTCGACGGTGGAACCGCGCCGCACGCCCTCGTCCTCTATCACGGCGTCCCCGTCCCCGGTGAAGACGGGCACGATCTGATCGGCGAAGGCGCCGCTGTCCTGGGCCGCGGCGGCCCGCTCGTGGGAACGCACCGAGTAGTCGTCCAGCCGGCTGCGCGAAAAGCCCCACTTCTTGGCGATCATCTCCGCTGACAGCCCCTGATTGAACGAGAAATTATCATAGCGGGCAAGGACTTTCGGGCCGTAGGGCGTTCCGGTCGCCCGGGCCGCACCGAGCGGGACCCGGCTCATCACCTCCACGCCGCCGGCGACGACGACATCTTGCTGACCCGACATCACCGCCTGCACCGCGAAATCGAGCGCCTGCTGGCTGGAACCGCACGCCCGGTTCACCGTGGTGCCCGGGATGCTTTCCGGCCAGCCGGCTGCCAGGACCGCGTAGCGCCCGATGTTGCTGGACTGGTCGCCGACCTGGGATACGCAGCCCCAGATAACATCGTCGACGACGTCAGGGGCTAGCGCGGTCCGTTCCAGCAATTCGTTGAGGACGATCGCGGACAGGTCGGCGGCGTGCATACTCGAAAGCCCGCCGTTTCGCTTCCCGACTGCCGTCCGCACCGCCTCGACGATGACCGTCTCACGCATGCATCCACTCCGATCGCTGTTCTTGGCTCCCAGACTCCTATCGCCGAACGTGTACTGGGCGCGAGGAAATTTGCAAAACATCGCACTGGGTACACGCTCGGCGCATCCGAAGGCTCCGTTGACTCTCAATAGCTCCGCGGCAGTTTCAGGGCGTGGGAGCCCAGGAAGTTCAGGATCATCTCCTGGCTGATCGGCGCGATCTTCATCAGCCGGGCCTCGCGGAAGTAGCGCGTGACGTGATACTCCTCCGCATAACCCATGCCGCCGTGGGTCTGCAAGGCCCGGTCCGCGGCGGTAAACCCGGCGTCGGCGCACAAATACTTAGCGGTATTCGCCTCGCGCCCGCAGGGTGTGCGGTTGTCGTAGAGCCAGGTGGCCTTGCGCAGCATCAGCTCGGCAGCGTCCAGGCGGGCCAGCGAGTCGGCAAGCGGGAACTGGATACCCTGGTTCATGCCGATCGGGCGGCCGAAGACCTCGCGGTCGCCGGCATACTTCACCGCCTTGTCGAGCGCCACCCGGCCGATGCCGAGCGCCTCGGCAGCGATCAGCATCCGCTCCGGGTTCAGGCCGTCCAGAATGTACTGAAAACCCTTGCCCTCCTCGCCGATCCGGTCCTCGACCGGCACCTCCAGGTTGTCAATGAACAGTTCGTTGGAGCTGACGGCGTTGCGGCCCATCTTGCGGATGGGGCGGATGTCGACCCGGCTGCGGTCCAGGTCGGTGAGGAACAGCGTCATCCCGTCGGTTTTCTTCGCCACTTCGTCGTACGCCGTGGTGCGGGTCAGCAGCAGGATCTTGTCGGACTCCATCGCCTTGGAGATCCACACCTTGCGGCCGTTGACGATATAGCGCTCCCCGTCGCGCTTGGCGAAGGTGGTGATGCGCGACGTGTCCAGGCCGGCGCCGGGTTCGGTCACGCCGAAGCAGACATGCACGTCGCCCGTCGCGACGCTGGGCAGCGTGCGCGCCTTGAGTTCGTCGGAGCCGTGCACCACCACCGGTTGCATGCCGAAGATCGAGAGGTGGATCGCGCTGGCCGCGTTCATTGCGCCGCCGGACCTGGCGACCTCCTCGAGCAAGATCGATGCTTCGGTGATCCCGAGGCCATGGCCACCGTACTCGGCGGGAATCGTCATACCCAGCCAGCCGCCATCGGCGATGGCCCGGTAGAACTCGGTGGGAAATTCGTGCGCCTGGTCTTTTTCCATCCAGTAGTGGTCGTCGAACTTCCGCGCCAACTCGGCCACCGACCGGCGAATCAACTCCTGGTCTTCGGTCAGCTCGAAATTCATTCCAGCGCCGGGCACTGCGGGGTCTCCTCTGGTCGAAATGCACCGGCTTTGGGTGTCGGCCCGCGGCGCCCGGCTTCGCCGCGCTTGCGACCGCCACGGGCGCACTTGCATTCCGGCGGCGTGTCTTTCAGTCCTTGTTGCCGGTGAGGGCTTTCGCGTTGGCCGTGAAATCCGCGACGGAGGAGCCCGCCCTGGTCTCTTTGTGGTGGCTGAGCGCCCTGATGGACACGTCATGCCCCTCGGCGGCCCTGCGCAGCGCGCCGACCGTCGCCTGCTCCCGGGGCACATGGGTGAACGGGTCGAACGAGTACCAGCGCATGGCGTTCTGAAAGGTGATCTTGTTGATCTCGTCGTCCGGCACATTGTTCAGGCTCAAGACGTCCCACAGTTCCTCGGGCGCTCCCGGCCACATCGAGTCGCTGTGCGGGTAGTCGGCCTCCCACGCGATGTTGTCGATACCGATGTCGTTGCGCAGCTTGACCCCGGTCTTGTCGCTGATGAAACACGTCAGGAAGTGCTCACGGAAGACCTCGCTGGGCAGCTTGCCGCCGAAGTTCTGGTGAGTCCATGTCGAGTGCATCTCGTAGGTGCGGTCGACACGCTCGAGGAAGTACGGGATCCACCCGGTGCCACCCTCCGAGAGCGCGACCTTCAGGTCCGGATACTGCTTGATCGGCTTGGACCACAGCAAGTCCGCCGCGGCCTGCACGATGTTCATCGGCTGCAGCGTGATCATCACGTCCATCGGCGCATCGGGTGCCGTGATTGCGAGCCTGCCCGACGACCCGATGTGCACGTTCATCACGGTGTTGGTGTCGCACAAGGCCTTCCACAGCGGAGTCCAGTAATCGTCGTGAAAGCTCGGGTAACCCATTGCGGCCGGGTTCTCGGTGAAGGTCAGCGCGTGCACGCCCTTCTTTGAGACGCGCCGGACTTCCGCGGCGCATGCTTCGGCATCCCAGATCACCGGAAGCGCCATCGGGATGAACCGCGCCGGGTACGCCCCGCACCAGTCTTCGATGTGCCAGTCGTTGTAGGCCTGCACCAGAGCAACCGAGAATTCGTGATCCTCGGTGGCGAACAGTCGCCCGGCGAAGCCGGGAAAAGACGGAAAACAGATCGACGCCAGGATGCCCCCGGCGTTCATGTCCTTGACGCGTTCGTCGACGTTGTAGCAACCCGGCCGGATTTCGTCCAGACCCTGCGGCTCCAGCCCGTACTCCTCCTTGGGCCGGCCGGCGACCGCATTGAGTGCGACGTTGGGGATAACGGTGTCGCGAAACTTCCACATGTCGGAACCGTCCGGGTTGTGCACCAGTCGGGGGGCGTCGTCCAGATACTTCTTCGGCAGATGGTTCTTGAACATATCCGGCGGCTCGACGATGTGGTCGTCGACGCTGATCAGCATCATGTCTTCTTTGTTCATCGTCGTTGCCTCTCCGTTCAAATCCGTTCAAATCCGTTCAAATCCGTTCAAATCCGCTCAAATCCGTTCCAAATCTATCCGGCACCCATGCGCAGCTACTCAGCCCGCGAACCGCCGTGCAGCCGAAATCGCTAGTTGAAAACTATCTTCTCCCGAAGCGAGAATCAACATCCAAGGAGTGCCGAGGCAGAGGGCCGAGGCAGAGTGCCGAGGCCGCGGCCCGCGATGAGGACTCGGTGAATTCGCCACCTCAGCGGCCCGACGCGGCGCCGAGAAAGGCCGGTGTCCTGCGCCCGTCCGGAGCGGTGCCGACGTTGTCGCTGGCAGGCGGGCAGGTCGATGCCGGTGCTGGATTCGGCAGATACCGCATCGGGCCTCGCTGGTGGACCCGCCGCGCGTCCCCTTCGCCGGCATTGACCAGCCGGGCAAATCATGCAAATCTATTGGTGGCAAATGAGAATATTATTCTCTTCGAGCGAGAGTAATCGACGGCACGCCGAGAGAAGGCTGCGGATGCGCGTACAGCCGCTGCCCGCAAAGCAGTGGGACGAGGCTGTCGAGAAGTCACTGTCCGGCATGCTGCCCCCGGAACGACGCAACCCCCAGGGCGCCGGCAACCTCATGTCGACGCTGGCACGCCACCCGAAACTGGCCGGCGCGTTCCTGCGGTTCGGCGGATACCTGCTGACCAGCTCGACACTGCCGCCCCGCATCCGCGAGCAAGCGGTCCTGCGCGTCGCCCACCGACGCAGCTGCGCCTACGAGTGGTCGCATCACGTGGACATCGCCACGCACGTGGGACTAACCGAAGCCGAGATCGCCGCCGCCCGGACCGGTGAGGCGGACGACGTGTTCGACCGCGCCGTGTTCGCGGCCGTCGACGAACTCGATGAAACGTCCAACCTGTCCGACCAGACGTGGACCGCCCTGTGTGAGCGCCTTGACGAACGGCAACGCATGGACTTCGTCTTCACCGTCGGCGGCTACATAGGCCTTGCGATGGCGCTCAACACTTTCGGTGTGGAGCTCGAGAAGGCCGAACAAAACCGACAAGAGAGGTAACGACGTTGGCCCACTTCCCGAAGCCAGCTGTTGGGAGCCGGACAGAAAACTATCCCGAACTGGGCACCGGACCGGTGGATTACACGGACTCGATCGATCCGACGTTCTTCGAGGCCGAGCGTGCGGCAATCTTCGAACGAACCCGGCTCAATCTCGGGCGAGTGGAGCGCCTGCCGCGCACCGGCAGCTAGTTCACCAAAGAGCTGCCGTCGGCGGGGGCCGGTATGCCGGTGATTGTGGTCAAGACCAAGGACGGCTCGATCAAGGCGTTCCACAACATCTGCCGGCACCGGGGAAACAAACTGGTGTGGAACGACTTTCCCCATGAGGAGACCTCCGGCACCCGCCGACAGTTCACCTGCAAAGTGCCACGCCTGGCGGTACAGCCGAGATCCAGCGCAACATCATCGCCCGTCGGCTGCTCGACCTCGGCAAGGAGTAAACGGTGAACCCCTCAACGGACTCCGAGTCGCTGCGCCTGCTGGCCGAATCGGTCCGCGCGACGATGACCGGCGCCTCGGGCGCGAGGCTCGACGCGGCGTTGGCCGACCTTGGCTGGCTAGACATGCTGGCCGAAATGCCAGAGACCGCGGTCCCTTTGGTGTTCCGCCTGCTCGGCGAGAGCGGCGCGCGCGCCCCGGTGCTCAACGACGTCATGCTGCGCGCCTCCGGAGGCATGCCCGGGGCACCCTGCCGCTGCCGTTCACCGGCGGCACCTGGGTGGTGTGGGAGCGCGCCGACCTCTCCTCTTCGGCAATTGACGAAGAGTTGCCGATACGGACCGTGCCCCAGGGCGAGCCGGTGCCGCGGGAGCGCTGGCGGCGGGGTGGCTGGCGGCGGGTTGGGGGGTGGTCGGGACCAGTCGGGCGATGCTGTCGCTGGCGCGTCAACACGCTCTGGACCGCGTCCAATTCAGGAGACGCATCAGCTCTTTCCAAGCGATCCGGCATCGGCTGGCCGAGACACTCGTCGCGATCGAGGGGGCCGAGGCGACCCTGCACGCCGCCGCCGAAGAACCGGACCGTCTGGCGTGCCTGCTGGCCAAGGCCGCCGCCGGCCAGGCGGCGCTGACCAGTGCGCGACATTGCCAGCAGGTGCTCGGTGGTCTCGGGTTCACCGCCGGGCATCGGTTGCATCATCACGTCAAGCGGACACTGATGTTGGACGCACTGCTCGGCAGCGCACGGGAATTGACCCGTGAGGCAGGAAAAAAACTGCGGGTCAACGGTTATGCTCCACGACTGACATACCTCTAGCGACCTCCCCAGCCGACTCACGCACCTTCTGTCACTCCAGTCGCCCGATGGCCGCGGGTAACTCTGCGCCCGCCTCGTAGCGACAAGTCTCGGAGCCCATCGGGATTGTCGCTATGAAGCGGGCAGGATGGCACACACCTAACTTCCCGCGACTCATGAGGTTTCAGGGCAGCGGTCGACCAGCGGATAGCGGATACGCGGCACGTGAGCGCCTCCGTAGACTCATCTCCACCACGAGGATGGAACGCAATGAGCCAACCCATCGCGCCGCGAAACGAGACCGGCGTCGCGTCGCTGATCCTGGGCGTCGTCAGCCTCTTGACATGCTGGCTGCTGATAGGGGTGCCCTTCGGCGTCGCGGCAGTGATAACGGGCGACGTCGCGCGCAGGCGGGTGCAGCGCGGCGAAGCAAACAATCCCCGGATCGCGATGGCTGGCGTGGTGCTAGGCGCGGTGTCGATTGCAGCGGGGATCGTCGCTATCGGTTACTACGCTTGGCTGGACGCACGCTAATTGCGTCGCAGTCCGAGCACCCGTTCGGCGATTATGTTCCGCTGGATCTCGGAAGTGCCGCCGGCGATGGTCGCCGCGAAGGTGCGCGCGGATCGGTCGAACCAGCTGCGGTAATGGCCGTCCAGGTTCAACGGGGCGAACGGCGCGGTGACCGCGCGGTGCACGAGCCCGTCGGCGCCCGCGGCGTTCAGCGCGTCTTCCGAGGCCCGTTGCAGGGTGCACGGCACTCCCCGGGGTGACTGGCGCGTGCGGGCAGCGGGTAGATCATGATTTCCGCCCACGGCGCGGTCCGCTCTTGTGATTACGCTTCCATCTACGCGTATACGAGAATAATATTCTCGCATTAAGAAAGTTACAATCTCCAACACGCCTTACGTGAGGGGGTCGAGCGCAGCGATGCCACGGCGTTCTCCGGTAGAGTCCAATCATGTTCTCCCTGCACGGCAAGCAACTGAGCCGGCCGTGACAACCCCGAGCGAAGAACCAGCCTGGAAGCAGCGCGCCGTCGAGCGGTCGATCAAGACCGCGAAATTGCGCGCGGCCCAGCGCGTTCAGCGCTTTCTCGACGCAGCGCAGGCCATCATCATCGAAAAGGGCAGCACGGACTTCACCGTGCAAGAGGTCGTGGACCGGTCCCGCCAGTCGCTGCGCAGCTTCTACCTGCAGTTCGACGGAAAACACGAGCTGCTGCTAGCTTTGTTCGAGGACGCGTTGAGCCGCTCGGCCGATCAGATCCGCGCCGCCACGGAGAGTCACTCGGATCCCTTGGAGCGGCTGCAGTTGGCCGTCGAGCTCCTATACGAGGCCTCACGTCCGGACCCGACGGCAAAAAGACCGCTGTTCACCGATTTCGCCCCACGATTGCTGGTTACACACCCAGCAGAGGTCCAGGTGGCCCACGCGCCGTTACTGGCGTTGCTGACCGAGCTTATGGAGGCGGCCGGCGATGCTGGCAAATTGCGGGCGGGCGTCAATCCGAAGCGGGTCGCGGCCATGACCATGCAGACGGTCATGTTCATCGCCCAGTCCAGTGGCGGCTCCGACGACGCGACGGTCCATCCCATCACCGCCGACGAAGTGTGGGACTTCTGCTCGCGGGGATTCGTCGGTTAGCACGGCCTGGCCGGTGAGAACCCGACTCTCCTGTAGGGAGAGTGCCGCATAGCTAAAATGGATTCGGCGTTGACACTCCGGGTCGGTGATGACAGAGTTCAAGAGCGGCAACCATCTATCAGTTAAGCGGGGGGCACCCGGTTTTTCCGTTGGTACACGCGATCGAGTCGAGGTCAGGAATCGAGGCAAACCATGGCGGGACGGGTCGAGGGCAAAGTCGCTTTCATTTCGGGGGCGGCGCGCGGCCAGGGTCGGAGCCATGCGGTGCTGCTGGCGCAGGAAGGCGCCGACATCATTGCGATCGACATCTGCAAGCCCATCCGCGGGTCGGCAGGGGAGAGCACGGCGATCCCCTCCGACGAGTCGCGCCACATCACCGGGGTGACCCTCCCCGTCGACGCGGGCAGCTGCTTGAAATAGGGTCCGTCCTATGGACGGATTCGGGACTGGCTTCACGGGACGCGGTGCCGTGATCACCGGCGGCGCGAATGGCATCGGCCTGGCAACTGCGACCGAGTTCGCGCGCCGCGGAGCACGTGTCATGCTCGCCGACGTCGACAAACCTTCGCTCGAGCAGGCCGTGGCACACCTGGGCGCCCAAGGGTATGACGCCCACGGCGTGATGTGCGATGTCCGTCATCTGTCCGAGATGCGTCATCTCGCCGACGAGGCTTTCCGGCTGCTGGGGCAGGTCGACGTCGTGTTCAGCAACGCCGGCATTGTCGTCGCCGGTCCGCTGGCGGAGATGACGCACGACGACTGGCGCTGGGTCATCGACATCGACCTGTGGGGGTCCATCCACGTCGTCGAGGCGTTCTTGCCGAAGTTGCTCGAACAGGGCACGGGCGGGCACCTCGCCTTCACCGCTTCGTTCGCCGGACTGGTGCCCAATGCCGGACTTGGTGCCTACGGTGTCGCCAAGTATGGGGTCGTCGGGCTCGCGGAGACGCTTGCCCGGGAGGTCAAGCCCCATGGCATCGGTGTGTCGGTGCTGTGCCCGATGGTCGTCGAGACCAAGCTGCTCTCGAACTCGGAGCGGATCCGCGGCGCGGATTACGGACTGACGTCGGCGTCGGAGAGCGGTCTGCCCACGCAGGACGCGGGCGTCGGCGTCGACGACGTGGCCCGGCTGACGGCCGATGCGATTGCGGCCAACCGCTTGTACATTCTGCCGCACCAGGCCGCGCGCGCCTCGGTCCGCCGCAGGTTCGAGCGCATTGATAGCGCCTTCGACGAGCAGGCCGCCGAGGGTTGGGCTCACTGATCCGAGGACCCCAGGCGGTACTCCCACGTCTGCGGGTCGTGATACCAGCCGCCCGCGGCGTGCGTGCCGCCGTCGACGTATAGCGTCTGCCCCGTCAGATAGGCCGACATGTCGGAGACCAGAAATACCGCCGTACCGGCGATTTCGTCGACCTGGCCGGGACGTCCCAATGGCACGACGACCCCCAGTGTGCCGATGGATCCCGCGGCCACCGCGCAGGCCTGCGGGTCGCGCTCCCAGATGGCGACCCGGGCCCCGAAAGCCGCCATTCCCGCGGCGATACCGCGACCGATGCCCGACCCGGCGCCCGTCACGATGGCGACGCGGCCCGTCAGCAGAATGTCCGAGGGTTCGATTGCCATGCCGGGTCACGTCGAAGCGCGCATTGCGGAGCTGCGGCCGACAACTCCGTCGGCCTCCAGCTCCGCGATTTCCACCGGCGTCAGGCCCATTTCGGACAGCAACTCCTGGTTGTGCTGCCCGAGGGCCGGCGCGGGGCTCCTGTGAAACAGGTCCGGCCCACCCGAGAACCTCAGCGGCACGGTGCTGAGCTTAGCGCGACCGTTCACGGGGTGCTCCACTTCCTCGAAGAAGCTGCGCAACTCCAGTGGATCCAACTCGGTTTGCCCTGCAGCAGGAAGTCTTCGCCCGAATCCGGCCGGACGCTGCTGCCCGTCGACTCGAAGAAACAACTGAGCATGCTGCCCATGTACTCGCCCTGAAATTGCTTCATGATCTCGAAGAAGACCTTCTGCATGAACACCGTGTCGGTGGGACGGTTACGCGCGCAAGCCAGCGCGTATTTTTCCAACTCCGCTTCGAGTTCGTCCCTGGCTTGCGGTGCCGGATCACCTCTTCCGCGGCGGGATCTGGCTCCCGTGCATACTATTCGCGCCAAAACGGGCTGGACGTGAGCACGTCCGGCCCGTCAGCTGTGATCAGCACCGCTTCCCGTCCAAACACCGCGCCGACGCCCTGTTCCCACACGTAGCCCGTGACCGCCAGCACCATGTCCGCCGCCAATCGCTCGCCGGCCGCGGTGCGGGGCAGGCGCTGGGTGACGACCGGGGGATCAAAGCCCATGCCGAGGCCCCGGGCCACCGGCATCGGCGGCGGCGGCTCACCGGCGGCCTAGTAGGCGGCCCGCAGATCTGCGGCCGCCGCGCCGGGGCGGCACGCGGCGCCCAGCTTGGCCCACCGCTTT
>Ga0080006_1184248_pt1 | contig 17704 bp, 18 predicted proteins | sample RS3BMetagenome_FD_69209 | JGI IMG/M metagenome (GOLD analysis project Ga0080006, IMG submission 69209) | Ferric oxide microbial mat and aquatic microbial communities from Rainbow Spring, Yellowstone National Park, USA - RS3B (SPADES... ... | reverse complement strand
CATTTTAACCTTCTCCCACCGGCGGAAGGTGGCGAAGCCGGATGAGGGCGACTCGATTCGTCGCGCGAATCCCATCGCGGGCTCGCCGCTGGTCGGCCACTTCGGAGTCGGCTCCCAAACAGGCTCACTTCGAGTGGCCGTGTTCCGCGGTCGCCGTTTCGTAGTGCTTCTTGAGGAGATCCTCGCCGAAATCACCCTCGAAATCGCGCCAAACGCTATGAACATGGTTGGCGTTGTTCTGGGTGTTGTCGTACTCGATCAGGAATGTCGGCCCCTGGATTCGGTAATAGTGGGGCATGCCGCGCTCCAGGTCGCCGGCCCAGGCGAAGCCGATCTTGTCGACGCCCGCCTTGAGGATCTTGCCGAGGTCGTTGCCGGCGAGCTCGGGTCGAAGCCGTTCGGCGTACAGGACGATGATCGAGTTCAGAATCTCCTTCTGATCCGAGGTCAATTCGGGCGTCATGATCCCGGCCGGCTGAAGCGGCGTCGCCTTGCGGACGACGAATGAGACGATATCCTTGGGCGCTTCCGCCAGGACGATCGCTTTCTTGCGCTGGGCTTCGTCCAAGGACTTGACGAGCTGACGGGCCAACTCCTCTTCTTCGCCGAGGACGCGAACTCCCTTGCGAGGGCCGCTCCTCACCTCGGCCGGATTGGTCCCCATGAAGGTGGGTCCGCCCACGACTCCCTTGTCGCCGACGATCGTGAAATTGAGCGAGAGATGGTGCCCTTCGAGTCGCCAGCCCCAAGGTTCCTTCGAGCCGAGTGAATCGGGATCGCCGAAGATGTTGAAGAAGTAGCGTTCGGGATCGCGGACCGGGCCTTTACCTTGCTCCATCGACGCCAGGATTTGCTCCAGGCTGATGATCGTTTCGGCCTTGATGTAGCCGCTCTGGCTCAGGCCGCTGGCGAGCAGGGCGTGGGCGAGGGCTTTTTGTTCGCCCGTCATTTCCTTGAGGGGGAGGCCCTTGCGGGGCCTGGGGATGAAGTGCCAGTCGTGACGAAGAGCATCCTTGAAATCGAACTTGATTTTGCTCTTCTGTTCCGGGGTGAGCGAGGTCCAGAGATTGTGGGCCGCGCCCGCCATCTCGCGGCCGGCCTTGACCGCCGGCGCCTCGTGGCGATGGGGGCCCAAACCGTCATGGGCTAGGGCGGAGGTCGACTGGACGGAGCTCGCCACAATCGCGATCGCAAGTGCGAGAGTTCGGACAAAGGCGCGTGACATCGCGGAGGTTCCTGCGAAGGTTGTGATTGTCAAACATCTCCGGCCGCTCATGATACCAGACCGGCGCCCGAAGTCATCCCGCGCGAAGCATCGCCGAATCGCTCGAACGACCCGGCGCGGTCACGGCACGGCTCAGGAACCGGTCGTGGAGCTTGACGAGTCCTGAAGGACGGAAGCCGAGCGCCTCGCGAGGAGTCTCTCAATCCAAGGATTCATGCCCGCGCCCGATTTCGCCGAGATCTCGATGATCTCCATCCCGGGTCGAACGGCCTGAATGCTCTGGTACGCGGCTGTTGAGTCGAAGCCGACCGCTTCGGCGATGTCCATTTTCGTGATGATCGCGAGATCGGCCGTATTGAAGATGGTGGGATATTTCCGAGGTTTGTCTTCTCCCTCGGTCACCGAGAAGAGGACCAGACGAAGTTCCTCTCCAAGGTCGTACGAAGACGGGCAGACCAGGTTTCCGACATTCTCGACGAAGAGATAGTCGAGGGCTTCCAGGTCCCATCTCTCTTCCTCGAGCGCATTGACGACCATCTCGGCTTCGAGATGGCAGACGGTTCCGGTGACGATTTGCCGGACCGGGACCGAGCTGCGAGCCAGTCGCTTGGCATCGTTGTCGGTCGCCAGGTCGCCGACCAGGGCCGCGACTCGGTAACCTGCCTCGCGAAGGCGGCCCAGGGTCTTCTCCAGAAATTCGGTTTTTCCGGAGCCGGGGCTGGAAACCAGGCTGACGACATAAACTCCCGCCGAGCGGAACCGGGCGCGCAGCGCGCGGGCGACCTCGTCGTTGTGTTTCAGGACTCGCTGACGAATCTGAACCAGGCGAGGGGGTTCGCTCATGCTTGGATCTCCAGGGCGACGATTTCGAGCTCACGGCCTCGGATCACCTGGGGCGTGGGCTCGCCGCAAGTCCCGCAGCACATTTCGTACGAGGAAACCGGCACCCTCTCCCGTGCGCAGGCTGGGCAGAAGACGACGACCGGCACATCTTCGATGACCAGGCTTGTTCCCTCAAGAGGAGTTCCCTCCCTCGCCAGGTCGTAGGCCGACGCCAGCGCGGAACCGATCACCCCGGAAAGAGGTCCGAGTTTCAGATGAATCGCCGTGATGAGCCCACCTCGACGCTCCGCTTCTTCCTCGACGAAATCAAGAATACTCAGAGCGATCGACAGTTCGTGCATCGAGGCCAGCCTCACATGCTTTTCATCTTGAGGTAGCTTGAGGCGGAGCGAATTGACAGGACCGTGGCCACCACCAGGATGATCGCGGTCAACAGGCTGACCAAAAGTCCCAATAACGTTTCAATCGGCCTGAGTAATTTCACGGGATTCATCGGATCGCCTCCTCGGCGGTCGAGCGTGTGGGTCCGGAGCGTTCAACAGTTTTTTGATGATCGGCGCGGATCTCGTCGATCAGAGTTTCGATCATCGCGATCGCGTCGTCCAAGACGGACTGGACCGGCTCGCTGAGTCCTGGTTCGATGTCCGCCTCATCGTTGATCGGAGTAGGCTCACAGCCGACAACCAGGATGTGTTTGGCTCGTCCTCCCAGAGCCTTGACGGCGCGGAGGACTTTGGCCGGATCCAGCGAATGCGGGTCGAGCAGCCATTCGCCGGGATCGGGCTCGTCCTCGTCGGCCGGTTCGGGTTCGATCAGATAGAGCGTACCAGGAACTCCCCCCTTTGGAACCGCGTCGACCAGGACCACCGCATCATCATCTTCGAGTAACGCGAAGGTGAGGTCGAAACCTCGGATTCCGAAGTCGACCACGCGGACGCCCTCGGGAAGCGGACGAACCGCCAGGCGCCGGGCGACCTCGACACCGAAGGCATCGTCGCCGAAGAAGATGTTCCCGATGCCGGCAATGAGAATTTTCGGAGGCATGGCGGATCACTCCTCCTTCTCACCGTTGAGCGGTTCGATTTCCTCGGGTTTGAAGAAGAACCGGTGGCCGGGCTTTCCCAGGGTTCCCAGGTCTCGTCCCGGGTCGTCGTCCACCGACACGGCGAAATGGATCCGATCCTCGTAATCCTGTTCGATGGCCTCGATGACGGCGGTCTTTCCCTTGAGCGCGATATCCATGATGTCGGCATCGCCCAGGGGCCAGAGCCGAACCTTATCGCCGAGCCGGTAGTCGACTCCCTCCAGGCTCACGATTTTGAGGACGGGCCGCTCTGCCAGCGGATCCCAGCGATCGTGGAGGAACTCCGGATCCCGGCTCTCGATCACGTTCTCTCGATCATCCACGGTCGTCCCCCCTTCCAACCCTTCGCAAGCCTCGGATTGTCCCGTGAAGGCCCATCAGTTGGTCACGCGCCAGCGACTCGGTCCGATCGAGGACGGCCCTCGCTCGTTGATCCACGGCCGCCATGGCCTGCTTCTCTTCGTCGGTCAGGGTCATGATCCGGAGCGAAAGGATTTCGTCGACCTCGGTGGAGTCGAAGAGATCGCCGGGGCTCTCCGGAGCGATCTGGGGATAGTCGGAGAGGATGATCGGAGCCGAGAGGATCGTGTCGGTCGCTCCTTCCTCGCCGACCAGAACCGGCCAGGCCCCGACGTTACGGCAACTCGCGGCCTCGGCCTTGACGTCGTCGGGCGGGTCGGTCAACGAGACGAAGCCGCCATCGCGAACGCTGAAGACGGCGTTGGTCGAGACCAGGCCATGCAAGAGCGCCTCATCACGATCGACTTCGTGATCAGGATCGTCAGGGAGTGGGGTTTGATTCCGGACGACCAGGCACAGACGGAAGAGTCCCTCGCGTTCGAGGAAGGCGTTGAGCTCGATTTCGCCGTTAATTTCGTGACGTTCTCGCGTGATGATCCCGACGATCAATCCCGATGCATCGAGGATCGGAGTCCGCTCACGCATGGCCGGGAAAGCGAACACGACCTGGCGCGGTCGCTCGACAAGCGATTCGAGCGTCACCGATTCCGGCCCAACTCTTCGTTCTTCCGCCTCTTGCCAGGTGGAGAGGAGTTCGTCGCCAACCTTGAGCGATTCGACGACGCGAGACGGCAATCGTTCGAGATCTAGAACGTCTGTCGCCGGCTGATCCAATTGCTCGACAAGGCGTTGCACAAGATGGAGGAACCGCACCGAGACCGTGACCAGCGTCTCGGGACCGCCGCGCACCAGGAATTCCGTTTGCATCCGCCAGGGTTCGTTGTTGTCGACGGCCTCGCTGTAGGCCCGTGGAAGAAGGCCGCCGAACGTCCAGCGCTGACGGTTCTTCACCGACGGACGATACGGGTAGAGGATGTACCCTTCATACAGAACGGCATCGACCAGCTTGTCCACGAGCGAGCGGTTCGTGGTCATGATGGCACGCGCTCCTCGGCTTCCACCGTTTCGAGGAGGGTTTCCAAGGCCTGTTCCCAGGTCGTCAGACAGCGGCGCGACTTGTACCGAGCGAGTCGATCGAAGACATCGCGGTGCAGATTGAGCCAGCAACCGTTCGGATAGTAATGGTCCATCATGGCTCTCCAGACCCGGACGGGGAGCCGAAATCGGGCCTCTTTTTCCCAGGAGATCTGCTCGATGGTCAGCGAGCCTTCGGGGTCGGTGTGGAAGATGGTGCCGCTGAAATAGAAGCAGAGCGGGACATCACCGCCAGCCAGGGCATCGAAGTATTTGGTCGCGGCGACATTGAAGTCGAACGTGCAAGGGACCGGCATGTCGACGATGGTCTGTCCCTCGAAGGGAGGAGTCACGAGACTCAGGTGGGTCCAGAGCATGCTGTGAAGAGTGTCACCCCAACGATGCGGTTGACCGAATAGGTCGTGGAGCCCTTCCTGTTCGGGCGGTTCATAGCCGCGACGGGTCGGCTCGATCCGAATCTGGCAACGCAAGGCGATGGCCGCGATCGGTGTTGCCTCCATCTCCTCTCGGATCTCGCCGAAATTCGAGCCGGCTTCCGCGATATTCAACTTGAAGACCAAACTCGGCGAGGCGGAGAACGGGAGGGGCTCAACGCCGACGACCGAGAAATCAAGATCCGGCATGGGACATCGCTCCGTTTCGATTCAAGTCGAGCGGCGGGTTCGATTGTGCGCGGGCCTCAAGCTGTGCGAAGAACCGATCGACTTCCTCCCAGACTTCCTGGCCGCCGGAGAGCCCTCGCCAGTGCGAGCGAATCAGGCCGACGAGCTTGTAGCACTCATCGATCGGGACGCGGTAGTAGGCGCGAGCGGGGCCGATCCGGTTCACCAGCAGCGCCTCGACGTCGGGCTCGAGCGTGTCGAGAACAGGGTTGTCGGCAACGAGGAGATCCCAGGCTTCGAGCGGTAGGAGCGACTCGGTTGCTCCGGCCGGGCTTGGATAAATCGCCAGCACGCGGTTCGCCGGAGTGCTTTTCATGAAAAAGGCCAGGCTGATGGGAAGTCGCAGTTCTTCCCACTGGGCGTCGGTGACTCGGAGGTCGGCGAGCGAGTAGACGTCGCGAGGGACTCGACGGTATCGCGCATCCTCCTGGTTGCTGAAAAGGATCGCGCAAGGGTCGCAACAGCAGAGGAGCTTGCGAGTCGCCGGTTCGACGAGATGCGGATGCAGAGCCCCTAGCGCGATGCCGCAGAGGTCGCAGGCCTCGGAGCTTGGGCGTTTCCGCACGAATTTACGGAGTGTCGCGAGCGGGTTCGTGAGGTTGGTCGGTTGCATGGACACCTGATTTCGTGGCAGTGGTCGGCTCGGCGCGCCCTACTGATTCATGGGTGCGCCGGTCCGAGTTCCAGCGGCACGAGATGTGGCGCCGGCGTCGCCGAGGGGTCGACAACCCCTTCGACGCGAATTGCCGTCACATCGGGAGCCGCTTTAAGGATCGCCTCTTCGATTGCGTTCTTGAGAGTGACCGACGATGACGGGCAGCCTTGACAGCTCCCTTCCATCCGCAAATGGACAACTCCCGCCGGGTCAACCCCGAGGAGTTCGACCCCGCCCCCATGCGACTTGAGATAAGGCCGAACCTTCTCGAGCGCGATATGCACCCGGCTGTTCAGATCTCGGGGATGAAGCCCGTAGAGCAAGAGCAAGCTCGAAACCGCTTCATCGTCGGCGGCCATGCCGATGATCGCCGCGCCCGATTCATCGGCGTCGGCGATCCGATCGAGGAGCCTGCCAATCGCCATCCCGTGGAATTCGAGAAGCGCCTGGACGAGCCCCTTGGCGTGATCGCGCGCGCCTGGATCGGGCAATCGCTCGATATCCTGAATGAGCGATTCGAGACGTTCGAGCTTGCCGCGGATCTCTTTCTCTTCAAGAGTACTCATGATGGAGGTGCCTGATTATCCTGAATTCGATTTCGTCGACTTTCCCCGTGACGAAAGCCGGGCACGATGTCCCTCTCCCTGTAATCGGGGAGAGGGTTCGGGTGAGGGGTCTTCGATTTGTTCCCCTCATCCGGCTTCGCCACATTCTCCCCGAGTACAGGGAGAAGGCCGTTTGCCCTGCTTTACCCAAAAATCGAAGCTCTGGCGGCTCACCTCGATCCGGCCGCCCCGAACATGGGCGAGTGCCGTGTCTCGAGAACTTTTCCATTGCCGAGATACATGTGGACGCCGCAAGGGAGACAGGGGTCGAAGCTGCGCACGGCTCGCATGATGTCGATTCCCTTGAATTTGTCGGCTCCGTTCTCCTCGAAGATCGGCGTGTTCTGAACGGCGTCTTCATAAGGGCCCGGGGTGCCGTAGATGTCCCGGGGGTTGGCGTTCCACGGGGTCGGTGGGTAGGGATGATAGTTGGCGATCTTGCCGCTCCTGATGACGACGTGATGCGAAAGAACACCGCGGACAGCCTCGTGAAATCCGCAGCCGATCGCCTCCTTGGGAACCTTGAAATCGGTCCAGGTTCGGGTCCGGCCCGCGTGCAGTTCTTTCAAGGCTTGTTCGACGAAGTGAAGGGCGGAAGCCGCCGCGTAAGCCTGGAAATAGGTGCGGGCGCGGTCTCGCTCAATGGCGTTGCTCCACTTGGGGATCTTCCACTCAAACTCGGTTTCGGGGAGCGAGGTCGTTTTCGGAAGGTAGATCTTGACGCTGTGACCCGTCGCCTTGATGTAGCCGATGTCGACGATGCCCGCGAGCGCGGTGGCCCAGAAGCGGGCGATCGGCCCGCCGCCCGTGTCGAGCGCCAGGTAGTCTCCGGTTCGCTCGTCGTACCAGCGAGGGGACATCACCCAGGTGTAGTTGCCATCGAAGTCGCGCTTTTGCGGCTTGGGAAGGGTCGTCTGATTCCAGGGGTGCCGCTTGTCGACGGGGTTGCCCAGGGGATCGTGCGTGACGAATGTCTCCGAGTTCTCCCAATCGTCGTAGTACGAACTGCCGAGCAAAATCCGGATGTTGAGGTTGATCTTCACGAGGTCGGTCGTGACAAGCTCGCCGTCGACCACGACACCAGGGGTGACGTACATCGCCCGGCCCCACTCCGTCATGTTCTCATACTTGTAGTCGCAGACATCCGGATTTTGGAATGAGCCCCAGCAGCCCAGCAGGATGCGTCGTCGGCCGACCTCTTCGTATCCGGGGAGCGCCTCGTAGAAGAAGTCGAACAGATCGTCGTGCATCGGCACGACCTTCTTCATGAACTCGACGTACTTCATGAGCCGCACGAGATAGTCCGTGAAGAGCTGGACCGTCGGCACGGTGCCGACGCCACCCGGGTAAAGCGTCGACGGGTGAACGTGCCTCCCTTCCATCAAGCAGAACATCTCGCGGGTCATCCGGCTCATCTGGAGGGCTTCGCGGTAGAAGCTCCCCGTGAACGGGTTCAGCGCCCGCATGATGTCGGCGATGGTGCGATAGCCGTGAATGTCGCCATGAGGCGACTCCGTCCGCTCGGCCTGGTCGAGCACACCGGGGTTGGTCTCCTTGACCATCTGCTCGCAGAAGTCGACTCCCACCAGGTTATCTTGATAGATGTTGTGGTCGAACATGTATTCCGCGGCCTCGCCGAGGTTCACGATGCACTCGGCCATGTTGGGGGGCCGGATGCCGAACGCCATGTTTTGCGCATAGCAGGCGCAGGTGGCGTGGTTGTCGCCGCAGATCCCGCAAATTCTGCTGGTGATGAAGTGCGAGTCGCGAGGATCCTTCCCCTTCATGAAGATGCTGTAGCCCCGGAAGATCGAGGAGGTGCTGTGACACTCCGCGACCCGTCGCTTGGCGAAGTCGATCTTCGTGTAGATGCCGAGGCTCCCCACGATCCGCGTGATCGGATCCCAGGACATCTCGACGAGGTTGCTCTCCTGCGCCCGTGCTTCTTTTTCGGAGATCGTGACCGTGGCCATCAGTCCTTCCTTTCACTAGCAGTTTGGGGGAACGTGTATCGATTCAGAGCCTCGTCGCGGGTTGCGGTGGTTGATAACCGGTGGTGAGCTCGGGTCGGTTGTGCCGCCATTTGGGCTCCTTGTTCGCGGAGCTTTGAGTGAATCCGCGCAGGGTCCGGATCAGGCGGCCGTAGAGCCCGATCGCGACCGAGGAGAGATGCGCGCCTGGAGGCTCATCCATGAATGGCATGAATTTGTCGGGGAAGCCGGGCATGGTGCAGCCGATGCAAATACCGCCCACGTTCGGGCAGCCACCGATTCCCGCCATCCAACCCCGTTTGGGAACGTTGCAATTGACGACCGGTCCCCAGCATCCCAGCTTCACCAGGCACTTGGGAGAGCCGTATTCGTTCGCGAAATCGGCCTGTTCGTAGTAACCGGCCCGGTCGCAGCCGTCGTGGACCGTCTTGCCGAAGAGCCAGGTGGGACGCAGTTGCTCGTCCAGCGGGATCATCGGCGCCAGCCCCGCCAACTGGTAGAGCAGGTAAAGCAGCGTCTCCATGAAATTATCCGGCTGGACCGGACAGCCGGGGACGTTGACGATCGGTAGGCCGGCCTTCGACTTCCAGTTCCATCCCAGGTAATCGGCCAGGCCCATGCAACCCGTGGGGTTGCCTTCCATCGCATGAATGCCGCCGTAGGTCGCACATGTGCCGATCGCGATGCAGGCCGTCGCCTTGGGTGCGAGGCGATCGATCCACTCACACGTCGTGATCGGCTGGCCGGTCATCTTGTCGGTCCCAAGCGCGGCCCAGTAGCCCTCTTTTTTGATCTTTTCGTTGGGAATCGATCCCTCGACGACCAGAACGAAGGGTTCCAGTCGTCCCTCATCGGCCTGGTACCAGAACTTCATGAACTCGTCGCCGACTTCGTAGGCCAGAACAGGATTATGCAAATGGACCTTGGGCAAGCCAGGAATGGCGCCGAGCAGGACATCCTCGATGCTCGGCTGAGTGGCCGCGGTGATCGAGACCGAGTCGCCATCGCAACCCAACCCCGCCGTGATCCAGAGGATGTGAACTTCCTTCACCGCGGGAGCCCGTTGAGTCTTTCGCCCATAGGGAACGGTCGCTTCTGCCATCGTCCTGCTCCTTGGTTAAAGATGGGTCGTCATACAGGAAAGATCCGACCAGGAAGTCAACGAGTGTTCATCTCCGATCGTCGAAGGTCCGGGGTTGTTTTTCCGATTCATTTCGCGCGCAGGGACTCGCATTCCCGTGAGTCCGCATCACGATGAGAGGGCCACGAATGTCCAAGCCGTCGAAATAGGTGAGAAAATGTTGATGCGATGCACGCCGCACGACAACGAGACGTTCGTCGATCTCGCGCCGGAGAATCCGCCCTGAAGCCTTGTCGGGTTCGGGGTCATCGACCTTCACGTGGCTCAGGGCGGTGCACATACCGTCTCCTTTAACCAGCAATCCGGCGATCTTCGTGGCGTTTTCGGACCTCTCGGAAGTCTCTAACAGATTCTCGGCAATTGCTCTCCCGACAACATGCTGACAACGCGCTCGCCTCCGACGACCGACTTCATCGTGACCATCCCGGGATGGTCGGCCAGGATATCGCCGATGACGGCCGCATTCGACCCGAGTGGATGCGACCGCATGGCGGCGACCAGTTGGTCGGCATCCTCGGCCGGGACGACCGCGATGAGCTTCCCTTCATTGGCGACGTAAAGCGGGTCGAGCCCGAGCATTTCACAGGCGCCACGAACTTCCCGCCGAATCGGAATCGCTCTTTCGGTGAGTGTGACGCCGACGCGCGAAGCGGTTGCCAGTTCATTGAGCGCGCTCGATACGCCACCGCGAGTCGGGTCGCGCATCGCCCTGATCCGGGGAGACGTTTCGAGCATCAACCGGACCAGGCTTGTCAACGCCGCGGAGTCGCTTTCGAGAACGGTTTCGAACTCGATCCCTTCCCGGACCGACATGATGGCGATGCCATGGTCCCCGATCGTCCCGGAAACAACGATTTTGTCACCGGGCCGGGCTGACCGGATCGATAAGGATCGTCCCTCCGGGACGACGCCCACGCCTGTGGTGTTGATGAAAATTCCGTCCCCCTTGCCGCGATCGACGACCTTGGTGTCGCCGGTGACGAGGGTCACACCGCTTTCTCGGCAGGCCTGGCCCATCGACTCGACGATCCGTTCGAGATCGTCGAGCGGCAAGCCTTCCTCGAGGATGAAAGCCGCCGTGAGGTAGAGCGGTTCGGCTCCTCCGACCGCCAGGTCGTTGATCGTCCCATGCACGGCCAGGCTACCGATGTCGCCACCGGGGAAGAAGATGGGCCGAATCACATAAGAATCGGTTGTGATCGCGATTCGAGCGGCCGACGTCCCATTCGACCCTGGAATATCCACGGTCGCCTGATCTTCAAGAGCGCGAAGAACATCATTCCCATACGAGGGCATGAAGATCCGACCGATCAAATCGGCTGTGAGAAGCCCTCCGCCTCCGTGACCCAGTAAAATTCTGTCGTAGCTCCCCTTGGGTAACGCGCAGTTGAATCCGACATTAGGGATGGTAGATGGAGCTTGTTGCTTTGGAGCCAGCCTGCTCACGGAGCACCTCCGATCTGGACCAGAGGTTCGTGAAGCGACGACGGTTGGGCGGACGGACGATCCTGGTCGTTTGAGCCGAGGAAGTTCAGGTGTCGACCGTACGCGTAATAAGCGGCGCATGCGCCTTCCGATGAAACCATCGTGGCACCCAAGGGGGTTTGCGGGGTGCAGATCGAGCCGAACGCCGGGCAGTCCTTCGGTTTTTTGAGCCCCTTCAAGATCTGGCCGCTGATGCAGTCGGTCGATTCCTGGGCTTCGATATCCTCGACTTCGAACAGGCGCTCGGCGTCGTGATCTCGGAATTCGTCTCGGAGGCGGTACCCGCTCGACGGGATCAAGCCGATTCCTCTCCACTTCTTGTCACAGACCTCGAAAACGTCGTTGATCAGGCGACGGGACGCGGGATTTCCCTCGGCTCGCACTGCTCTTCCATAGGGGTTTTCAACTTCGCCACGTCCCTCCTCGAGTTGGCGGAGGGTCCAGAGTATTCCTTCCAGGAGATCAAGCGGCTCGAAGCCGGAGACGACGATGGGAACACGATAGCGCTCCGCGATCGGATGGTACTCCGAGCAGCCCATGACGGCACAAACATGCCCTGGTCCAAGAAATCCCTGCACGCGATTGTCGGCGGCCTCGAGCAGGGCGGCAAGCATCGGCGGGACGAGGACATGCGAAACGAGGGCGCTGAAGTTCGTCAGTTTACGTTTTCGAGCCAGCCAAATGGCCATCGCATTCGGTGGCGCGGTCGTCTCGAAGCCGATGGCGAAAAAAACGACCCGTCGATCGGGATGGCTGGCCGCGAGGTTGACGGCGTCGAGCGGTGAATAGACGATCCGGATATCGCAGCCATGCGACTTCAATTCCAGGAGATCCCCTCGCGATCCGGGAACTCGAAGCATGTCGCCGAAGGAGCAAAAGATCACATCGGGTTGAGAGGCAATCGCATGCGCTTTGTCGATCGTTTCGAGCGAGGTCACGCAGACCGGACATCCCGGCCCATGCACAAGCTCGACCCCCTCCGGTAGAATCGCGTCAATGCCGTACTTGACGATCGTGTGCGTTTGCCCGCCGCACACCTCCATGATGGTCCATGGTCGGGTCACCGTGCGAGCAATCTCGGCGGCAAGTGTCTCGGCCGCCTGTTGATCTCGGTATTCGTCGATGTACTTCATGACGAGGCCTCCCGATCCGTCGAGCGTTGTCCGGGGGGGGCCTCGGCAAGTGGATCCGGTGAGCCCAGGTCGTCCAGTTGATTCATCCGTCTCAGAAACTCGAAGACCCGGTTTGCTTCATCCTCGTCGATCTTTGAGAGGGCGAAGCCGACATGAACGAGAACGTAGTCGTCGACTTCGACGTCGGGCACGTGCTCGAGACAGACCTTGCGAGCGATCCCGCCGAACTCGACCTTGCCCATGAGCACGTCGTGCTCTCGGTAGGTCGTCGTCACTCTGCCGGGGATTCCGAGGCACATCGGCAAAACCTCTCGGTCTGTGGTCGAGGTGTGAGGGGATCAGTGCGGCACATTTCGTGCCGCGGCGATGGCAATCTGGCCGAGACTGAGGCCGCCGTCTCCCGGCGGCACGCGGCGGTGGCGGAAGGTCTGGAATCCATCTTGGCCAAGTTGGTCGATGAGCTCCGCCGTCAATAAGGCATTCTGGAAGACACCGCCGCTGATTGCAACGCGGTCGATTCCCGTTCGACTACGCAACGATGCGCAGACCGCCGCCACGACGTCCACCAAAGCCGAATGAAAGCGTCGCGCGATGATCGCCGGCCTGATTCCTCGAACGGCGTCCTCGGCCACCTCGACAATCACCGGTCGAGCGTCGATTACGAGCGGTTTATCTTCATGAGTATCCTTGTCAAACTCGAAAGCATACGATCCCGAGTGCGATTCACTCCCGGCCAGCCACTCGAGCTCCATGGCCGCCTGACCCTCGAAGGTCACCTGATCGCGAACGCCGGCAATCGACGCCACGGCATCAAAGAGCCTCCCCGCGCTCGAAGTGAGTGGAGAATTGAGATTTCGTTCGATCTGTCTCCTGACATTCGTGAGTGACGTGTTCGTCAAACGGTTACGGAGCGTCCGGTCGTCGCAATCCGCATCGGCCAGATACGCTGCCGCCATCCTCCAGGGCTCTCGAATCGCCTGTTCACCTCCCGGCATGGCGACCGTGCGGAAGTGGGCCGCGCGACGGAAGGTGAAATAATCTCCGATTAGAAATTCACCTCCCCAGACCGTTCCGTCCGTTCCATAGCCGGTGCCGTCGAAAATCACCCCGATCACCGGACCTTCGATTCGATTGTCGGCCATGCAACTCGCGAGGTGCGCGTGATGGTGTTGCACGGCGAGCCTTATTGTTGAGTCGCCGACCTCCCGAGCCACGGCGTACCGAGTGGACGGGTAGTCGGGATGCAAGTCGTGGACGATGAGTTCCGGATGGAGCTCGAAGAGTTTCTCGTAATGGCCGATGGCCTCGACGTACGACCTGTAGGCCTCGTAGTGATCGAGGTCGCCGATGTGATGGCTGACGAATGCATGGCGGTCACGACCCAGCGCGAAGGTCACCTTCATCTGCCCGCCCAGCGCGAGGATCGGAATGCGACAGGGTACGGACAATTCGAGCGGCAGGGGAGTGTCTCCGCGTGACCGCCTGATCGGGAGTTCTCGCCCGGAAACGATTCGGGTCACGGAATCGTCGCAACGCAGGTGGATGGGGCGATCGTGGGTCAGGAACAAATCGCAGATGCCGGCGAGTCGCGAAGCCGCGTCACCATCCTGAAACGCGATCGGCTCATCCGATCGGTTGCCGCTCGTCATGACCAGCGGCTGGCCTTGATTGTCGTGGAAAATCAGATGATGCAGAGGCGTGGAAGGGAGCATCACGCCGAGCGTTGGATTTCCGGGAGCCACTTCCAAAGCGACATCCACTCGTTCTCTTCGACGCAGCAGGACGATGGGACGGCGAGGCGATTCGAGCAACTCGGCCTCGGCGGAAGACACGATACAGAGGGCCGACGCGGTATCGAGGTCGGGAACCATGATCGCGAAGGGTTTGTCGTCCCGCTCTTTGCGTTTACGAAGTTCCGCGACCGCCTTGGCGTTGTTCGCCAGGCACGCGAGATGGTAGCCCCCCAAACCCTTGATGGCGACGATCCCACCTCGTTCGAGCGTGACGATGGCCGAATTCAAAGGATCCTCAACGTGAAGGGGCAAGCCATTGCCGTCAAGGAGGATTAACCTCGGCCCGCAGGCCGGGCAGGCGGTCGGCTGGGCATGGAAGCGTCGATTGGCCGGATCTTCATATTCGGCCCGACAGGTGAGACACATCGCGAACATGGACATGGTTGTCCGTTCGCGGTCGTAAGGAGCCCCCCGAATGATCGAAAGCCGCGGCCCGCAGTTCGTACAGTTCAGAAAGGGATAACAATATCGGCGATCGTCGGGGTCGAATAGCTCGCGCAGGCAATCGTTGCATGGCGCGACGTCCGGCGAGATGAAAATCGGCCCTTCGTGATCAAGCCGACTCACGTCGATGCGAAACGAAAGATCCCCTCTGGGACTTCCGTCAGTCCAGCTCAGTTCATCAATCCTGGCCAACGGCGGTGAATTCGCCTGGACCTCGGCCACGAACCGATCGAGGAATTGGGATTCTCCTTCGACTTCGATTCGCACCCCGCCGGCTTGGTTACGAACGAATCCACGCAGGCCAAGTCGGTTGGCGAGGTCGAAGACAAAGGGGCGGAATCCAACTCCTTGGACGATCCCGCTGATCGCGATCGCTCGACGGTTCATACGGATGCGCCTCGGATTCTAAGGCACCCGTGATCAAGCTGCCTAAACTCGCACTCTTGGATCTGATGCTCGCACTCCAAACACCGGCGAGAAGGTCTGCGACCGAAGATCGCCGACCTCGTTCATCCGGAGGAAATGTCGATTCACAAGCATAGGGGAAAGATGCCGATCCTTTAGAAAGTATCGCCACGGAGTCGTTGAAAGTCAACGAACCGTGAGGTGTCACCGAGTATTTCCGTCGATACCACGGCTTGAGCCCGTGCCTCGTTGGCTTTTGTGTCGGGAATCGGATTGGATGAATTTCAAGAGAATCCGCCGCCGCTCACGAGGAGGCAATCCTGGGAGTCCGGCTCCGCAACCGAGATCGGCGCGATCCAAAACTCTTGATCAGTGAACAAAACAGGTCGGAAATCCTGATCGCGCGGGGGAACCGTGGCATGGCGGAACACCTCGCCGTCGCATAGGATCGAGGTCTTGCTACTCTGAACCGAGGATTACTCCCATGCCATCCAAGCCGTCGAACAGCAGAGTCTTTTTGCTGACCGTCCTCCTTTCCGGCATTCTCACCGCTCCCGCACGATCGGAGGACTTGCCTCTGGTGGACGTTGAGTTTCAGCCGTTCGCCGCACAGGTCAGACGAGTCGTCGAGGCTCTCGACAATGCCGGGGAGCCTTTGCCTCGAGAAGTTAAAGGCAGGATCGACCGCGCGATCAAGATGACCGACAGCCCCTCTACGGTCCGTGAGATCCAGAAGATCCTGGACGAACGGTGTCTGATCGGCGTGGACATCAATCCCGAGAGCCGGGTCAAGGCGGTTCAGGGTCCGGCTTCGCCTCGCCTGGTCCAGCATGGCTGGCGGGTCTTTCTGGTGAAGGTTCGAAACGAAGCCGGAGTCACCGCCGAGCTCGTGGCCGGCAGTCCGAACGCCGCTCCCCTTCAGAAGAGATCCACCGGCAGTGCCGAGCCGAATCCGACGATCCCGGCTTCGGAAATTCCGATGCGGTGGATGGACCTGGCTTTGCTCCGGGATCGGCCCCTGACCAGGCGGCTGTCGAGTTTGGCGGTCGAGTACGCCCTGGTTCGGATCTACAGCCGGGACGCCGGCAAGCGCGAGGCAAAACTCACGTTCGACATTGGCGCGGGGACGCAAGATCTCGGCGCGCGGAGTGAGGTCGATATCCTCTTCACGTGTGAGCCGGCGGTCCCGGTCACCCTCGAAGTCAGGGACTCGGATGGCCGGCCCACGACCGCTTCATTCCTGATCAAGGACACGCAGGGTCGGGTCTATCCGTCGCCCACGCGCCGACTCGCGCCCGACTTCTTCTTCCACCCTCAGGTCTATCGGGCCGACGGCGAGTCCGTCTTGCTTCCACCCGGTACCTACAAGGTCGAATATACGCGTGGTCCGGAATATGTAACGCAGTCGAAGACGATCACCGTCCCCACCTCCTCGGGGCATCATGAAGCGTTTCATTTGAAGCGATGGGCCGACCTTGCGAAGCAAAATTGGTTCTCGGGAGACCATCACATCCACGCGGCAGGTTGTTCGCACTACGAGAGTCCGACGGAGGGGGTCCGACCCGAAGATATGATGCGGCATATCCTGGGAGAGGATTTGGACGTCGGCTGCGTGCTGAGCTGGGGCCCCTGCTGGTACGCCCAGAAGAAGTTTTTTGATGGCAAGCTCCATCCCCTTTCGACTCCGACCAACTTGATGCGTTACGATGTCGAGGTGTCCGGATTCCCGTCGTCGCATGCCGGCCATCTCTGCCTGCTTCGGCTCAAGGAAGACGACTATCCGGGCACAACCCGGATCGACGAATGGCCGAGCTGGGACCTTCCCGTCTTGAAATGGGGCAAGTCGCAGGGAGCCATCGTCGGATTTTCGCACTCGGGATGGGGGTTGAAGACGGTCGAGACCAAACTGCCGAATCTGGAGATTCCTCCCTTCGATGGCATCGGCGCCAATGAGTACATCGTGGACGTCGCGCACGACGCGGTCGATTTCATCTCCGCCGTCGACACTCCGGCCCCTTGGGAGTTGAACATCTGGTATCACACGCTGAATTGTGGCTACCGGACCCGGATCAGCGGGGAGACCGATTTCCCTTGCATCTACGACTCGCGAGTCGGGCTCGGTCGAAGCTACGTCAAGCTCGCGGACGGCAAGCTTGATTTCGACCGCTGGTGCGACGGGATCAAGCTGGGGCGGAACTACGTCGGCGATGGAAAGAGTCATCTCGTCGACTTCAAGGTCGACGATGTCGAGCTCGGAGTCGCGGGTAGCGAGCGCAAGCTGGAGGCTCCGGGCAAGGTCAGAGTCTCGGCGAAGGTCGCGGCCCGGCTTGAACCCGAGCTGACTCCAGCCCTGGAGAAACTCCGTGCCAAGGCTCTCGATCAGCAGCCCTACTGGGACCTTGAGCGAGCCCGAATCGGAGCGACGCGCACGGTACCGCTTGAGGTTCTCGTCAACGGAATACCGGTGGCCCGATCGGAAATCGTGGCGGATGGGACGTTCCGCGATGTCAGCTTCGATGTGGCGATCGATCGCTCGAGCTGGGTCGCCCTACGAATCTATCCTTCCTCCCACACCAACCCGATCTTCGTCCTGGTAGGCGGGAAGCCTGTCCGGGCCTCCAAGGAATCGGCCGAGTGGTGCATCAAATCGGTCGATAAGTGCTGGTCGCAGAAAATGAAGAAGATTCGTCCGGACGAGCTGGACCCGGCCAAGCATGCCTACGACCTCGCCCGAGAGGCCTACAAAAAGATCTCGGCCGAAGCGTCCGGAAATTGATCCGGAT
>Ga0080006_1149275_pt1 | contig 17707 bp, 17 predicted proteins | sample RS3BMetagenome_FD_69209 | JGI IMG/M metagenome (GOLD analysis project Ga0080006, IMG submission 69209) | Ferric oxide microbial mat and aquatic microbial communities from Rainbow Spring, Yellowstone National Park, USA - RS3B (SPADES... ... | reverse complement strand
ACGCCTGAAACCGGCTCTGTCCCCGAGCCAGTTCGGCCGATAACTGCCCACGCTCGATTGAGTCCATCGCGGTCCCTCCAGGAAGGACCGCAAGGCTAGCAAATTGGCAAGACGGATTCAGGCACGCTTGCCGGAAGGACACCGCCCACCTAAGGACGGCCCCAAGCCGCACCATCGCCGGACCAAAGGTGAGAAGGCCAACAAGAAGCAGATGGCCTGCGTCGGGGCCGTCTACAGCATCAAGCCGTTCATCCGCACCGCCGACGCGATTCTCGATGAGGTGATCCGCCATGAGAAGATCAAAGACCGGCCCGAACCGGCTCACAAACACGTCTGGGCCGAGATGAGCCGCGACGTCGATGGAGAGCCGCTCGGGGCCAAGGATGCGATCTTCTGTGCGTTGTTTCAGGATCTCAACCTCCGAAACGCCGGCCACGACCGGCCGGTGGTCTGCCTGATGGACGGCGAGCGTGCGCTCTGGGAGGCGCAACGAGTCTACTTCCCCGAAGCGGTGGGGATCTTGGACCTGTTCCATGTGATGGAACGGCTCTGGACCGCAGCGTATTGCTTCCACGCCGAAGGGAGCGAGGAGGCCGAGAAGTTCGTGGCGGATCGACTTCGAGGGTTGCTGGAAGGGCGAGTCGGCCACGTGATCGGCGGACTTCGTCAGCGGCTGACCAAGCATCAACTAAGCGGTTCGCGTCGCAAGACGTTGAATTCGGTGATCACGTACCTGGAGAATAACCGGGAGCACATGCGGTATGACGAGTATCTGAAGGCTGGGTATCCGATCGGTAGCGGGGTGGCCGAGGGAGCGTGCCGCCACTTGGTGAAAGACCGGATGGAGCAGACCGGGATGCGTTGGACCGTATCTGGGGCGCAAGCGATGCTGCATCTCCGGGCAACCTACCTGAACGATCAATGGGACGAGTTCATCGAAGATCGGATTGAGAGGGAACAAACCAGGCTGTATGGAAAAAATGCGGCATAGCGGGCGACGGGTTACACCCGTTTCGATTCGACTTTTTTTCATCCCCACCAATACCTAAGGCTTGAGTTTTGGTGTTGAAAGCATTCCATTCCCCTTTGGCTTCCGCTTGGGTCTAACCGTGCTGGTATCAAACAAAAATTTCGACGGGCCGGTGTTGCCCTGAATCAGACCCGCATCGACGAGTTGTTTCCAGACCATCATCTGATGGATCGGCTCGATCGTCTGGGACGATTCGTAAGTGGGCAGCAAGATGACCGGTCTGCCGGTCTTATGCTTGAAACTCACATGACCTACCGTCTTGACGACGCCGAATCCGAGGCGTCGCAGGCTGTTGCTCAATGTCGCGAAAGTCGTTGGCCGCGTTTTAGTCATGGAGATCGACTCCGTCTAGTTTGGCGTGAACTTTCGCCTTCAAATGTCGTGCGTACCTGAAGAATTCCGTTTTGACCCTGTTCGCCCTCGGTATTTTGACCAGGAACGACTTCGCGTCTTTCCTGGGCCTGTGCGTTCCAGGGTTTCTCATGTACTGCTGGAAGTAGAGCCAATATGCCCGATTGGAAGAGGCTTCATAGAGGATCAGAAAGACAGGGTTCACTTCTTTGATCCACAAATTATAGTCTCTGACATCGAGCGGGAACTTATAACTAACGCCATCGAAGTGTGGGCTCAAGACCTCGGATGCCTTGAGCTGGATCAGGATCGCCATTGGCTCGACCAACCCATCGCGATCGAAGGTGTTGACCGTGAGATCATAACCGTAGTCTTTCGATGTGGCTTCACTCGAAAATCCGGCATTCGCTACAAAAAATTGGACATGAACGAGGCTCAAATCCGCGATGACGTGCTCGCGAGTCCGTTTCTTACCTTCGGCTGGTTTCTCGGTGGACGACGAGGACTTTTTTGCCACTGGAAAGACAGCCCAAATGAAGTGACTCGCTCGCGTCCTACCAAAGTCTCACTTTAACGAATAGACCGAAACAGTGGTAGGGACGACCTGGCGACAAAACCCAGGTTTTGTGTCACGATCTGGCACGAAAGACGGACGGAAAGAGACCGGGTAAAACGCGAGATAATCGATCTCTCCGTCGTTCTGGCTCCTTTGCCCTTATATTCAGAAAGATCACCTCCTCCCGAGCAGTCTTTCCTCAAACTTACCCCCGATTCGGGCGAAATCGACGCGGTCATCGTGACTCAGCCGATCAGGGCATGGATCGGCGAGCCGGTGCTGAGCGGGAAGGGACGGCCGAGGTGATCCTGGATGAGGGTCTCGGGGTCGAGACCCATCGCCTTGTAGATCGTCGCGGCGAGGTCGGGCGGGGTGACGGGGTCCCGGGCCGGATAGGCGGCGTGGGCGTCGCTGGCCCCGAAGATCGCCCCGGCGGGGAGGCCGCCGCCGGCGAGGAGCACCGTGTAGCAGTGCGGCCAGTGGTCGCGCCCCCCTTTGTCGGCCCCGGCGCTGCTGGTGATCTGGCCGACCTTCGGCGTCCGGCCGAATTCGCCCATCGCGGCGACCATCGTGGTTTCGAGCAAACCTCGATCCGAGAGGTCCGCCAGGAGCGCCGAGAATCCCCGGTCGAACATGGGTAGAAGCGAGCGTTTGAGCAGGGGGAAGTGGTCGCGGTGGGTGTCCCAGCTCTGGTCGTACCGGGCCCCGGTGCAGACGGTGACGACCCGGACTCCGGCCTCGATCAGTCGACGGGCGAGCAGGAGACATTGTCCCAGGTGAGGCAGGCCGCCGAACTGGCGGGCCTCCTTGGTCCGGGGGTTGTCGAGGTCGAGGCCGTACCGCTCGCGGACGTGAGTGGGTTCTTGCGAGAGGTCGAACGCCCGGCGAGCCTCGGGGCTGGCGATGAGGTCAAAAGCCTTGCGGTAGTGGGCGTCGAGGCGGTCGACGGCCTGGCCGTCGCCGAGGGCGACCGAGACCGAGTCGAGCAAGGTCCGACGTCGACCGACCCGATCCATCGGCAGTTCCCTGGGCAGTTCGAGGCCGGGGATCTTGTAACCCGGCTTGCTCGGATCACCCGCGACGAACGGCTCGAACTCGCCGCCGAGGAACCCGGCGTCCTGTCCAGGCAAGAACGAGCCGTTGTTGCTCATCCAGTCGGGCAGGTGGACGAAGTCGGGCAGGGGGCGACCCGAGGGGCGGAGCTTGGCCAGGACCGAGCCGAACGGCGGGAAGTTGTCGCGTTCGGGAGCGGTGATCAAGCGGCCGTTGACGACCGGTTCGCGGCCGGTCAGGGCGTAGTAGGCTCCGGCGTTGTGGTCGCCGATCGAGTGATGGACCGACCGGACCAGGGTCAGGTGGTGGGCCTGCTTGGCGAGCATCGGCAGGTGCTCGCAGAACGAGAGGCCGGGGACGGTGGTGGCGATCGGCCGGAATTCCCCCCGGACGTTCTCGGGGGCATTCGGCTTCATGTCCCAGAGGTCCTGACCGGCCGGCCCGCCTTCGAGGGCGAAGACGATCAAGGACTTCGCCCGACCCCGGCCGGTGTCGGCCCGGAGCAGGCCCGGCAGCGAGAGCCCGAGCAAGCCAGCTCCGCCCACGCGAAGGACCTCGCGACGGCTCAAACCGTCACAGAGGCGTCGATTCTCGGCGGTGATCCGGAACATGGCGATCAAGCCTCGGGTCGAAGGGATCAAGTCATCTTAAGCGATCGCGGGCGGTTCGGGAAGCTCGACGGCCCAGGCGCGGAGCCAGGGCCTCCAGTCGATCTCGCCCATCTGGCCGGATTGGTCCAGGGCCTGAACGACCAGGTCCGGGGTCAGCCTGGGCAGGTTGAAACTCCGATCGATCGATTCATAATGATCGCCCACCAGCCGGCCGAACCAGAGGGTTTTCTGTCTCGGCCGGTACCGCCAGACCTCGGGCACGCCGAGCCGGACATAGAGTTCCAGGGACTTCGCCGAGTCGGCCTTGTTGTCGACCTCGATGGCCAGGTCGGGGGGCGGGTCGACGTCGAGGTCGATGTCTTCCTTATTGCGAATCAGAGGCTCCTTGTCACGGAAGTAGAAGCCGTGATCGGGCTCCTTGCCCGACCCTTTGCGGGGCCGCTGTCCTTTGCGGCGGAAGGTCGTGGTCGCCGTGCCGTGGGAGGGGATGCGGAGCGCCTCGGTGACCATGTCGACGATCATGGCCAGCTTCCGACTCTTGCTGTCGTGGAGATGTTGGGGCGACATGAGGATGAGGGTTCCGTCGAGGTAGGTCATCCGGATGCCGTAATTCGCCTCGTTATCGCGGAGCCGACAGTAGGTCTTCCACGAGATGTCATGGAGGACGGTGGCCGGCCGCGCGGCCTCGGCGGTCTCGGCGGTCTCGGCGGGTTGGGTGTCGGTGGCCATCGGCGGATGCCTCGCGAAAGGAGATCAGGCCTCGGGAAGGTCGACGGCCCAGGCGCGGAGCCAGCGTTTCCAGGGCGTCTGGCCGATCCGGCCGGCTTCATCAAGCGCCTGGACGACCAGATCCGGAGTCAGCCTGGGCAGGTTAAGACTTCGATCGATCGACTCGTAACGACCATCCACCAATCGGCCGAACCAGAGGGTTTTTGTCCTCGGCCGGTACCGCCAGACCTCGGGCACGCCGAGGCGGGCGTAGAGGGCGAGAGCCCTGGACGAGTCGGCCTTGTTGTCGACCTCGATGGCCAGGTCGGGGGGCGGGTCGAGGTCGAGGTCGAGGTCGTCCCGGCCTCGCATCCGGAGTTCGTTCGCGCCGATGTAAAAGGCTTGATCGGGCTCCTTGCCCGACCCTTTGCGGGGCCGCTCTCCCTTGCGACGAAGGGTCGTCGTGGATGTACCCAGAATCGGGATGTCCAGGGCCTCGGTGACCTCGCTCACCACGACGGCGAGCTTCCAGCCATTCCCATCGTGACGATATTCGGGCGACATGAGGATGAGGGTTCCGTCGAGGTAGGTCATCCGGATGCCATAATTCGCCTCGTTATCGCGGAGCCGGCAGTAGGTCTTCCACGAGATGTCATGGAGGACGGTGGCCGGCGGCGCGGCCTCGGCGATCTCGGCGGGTTGGGTGTCGGTGGCCATCGGCGGGTGCCTCGTGATCGATCGGGATCAGGCTTCGGGGAGGTCGCGGGCCCAGCCCTTGAGCCACTCGAACCAGGCGTTCTCGCCCATCTCCCCCTCGTCGAGGACTTCCAGGGCGTGGAGGACGAGAGCCGGGGTCAGCCTGGGCAGGGCGACGCTCTGAGAAATTTCGACGTAGGTTTCGCCTTCGAGCCGGCCGAACCAGAGGGTCTTTTTCCTCGCCTGGTACCGCCAGACCTCGGGCACGCCGAGCCTGGCGTAGATCGGCAGGGCAACAACGGACTTCCGCGTGTTTTCGACCTCGATGGCGATGTCGGGGGGTGGGTCGACTTCGAGGTCCAGCGACTTCATCTTCCGCATCCGTCGCTCGTTATCGCCGACGTAGAAGGCGTTATCGGGCTCCTTGCCGGCCCCTTTCCGCCTCGCGGTCCCTTTGCGGAGCGTGGTTGTCCGGATCCCCTTGACCTCGAGGCCGAGGCCCGAGCTGACCCCTCGGATCAGGACTCCCAGCGACTCGACGCCTCCGTCGTGGACATATTCGGGTGACATCAGGGTCAAGGTCCCGTCGAGGTAGGCCATCCGGATCCGGTCGTTGGCCGGCTCGTCGCGGAGCTGGCAGTACGTTGCCCAGTCCACATCGCGCAAGGTCACGATCTTCCACGAACTCTCGACGGCCCGGTTGGTCGACACGCTGGCCATCGGCTCGGCTCCTCGGTCCTTGGGATGGGGTTCGGTCGCCCGTGTCATCGTAACCTCGCGCTCCAGGTGACTTCAAGGGGCGCTGATGCGATGGCGCCCTCCCAGCGTCGCGATCGCGCCAGCCCGAACCTCGCGCCCCGTCGCGCCTTGCGACCGGCCCAAATCCATTCCCGGCGCGGCTTTGGCGTTTGACAAGGGGGGGATCGAAGGGCAGATTTCCTCCGGCTGGCGACCCGGTCGCACCCTCTGTTGAACCCCTTCGGACGACCCGACCCGCCGAGACGACATCGCGGCACCTCGCCCAGGGCGAACGAAGGGTTGGATCAATGACAACACATCCCGGGATCGAGTCGACCTTGAGGGCCGCCGTGGCCCAGCGGCTGGGCGAGTCGCGGTTCGGCCTCTGGTTTGGCGAGGGGGTCCGGCTCGGCCTGACGGAGGGGTCCGACTCGCTCGAGATCGCCGTCCCCAACGCCTTCTTCCGCGACTGGATTCAAAGCCACTTCGCCGGGAACCTCGTCGATGCCGCCCGGGAAGTCACCGGCCGGTCGCTTCGCCTGGCCTTCCGGGTCGACGGCGAGGCTCCCCCGCCGCTCGGCCACGTCGTCGAACCCCCTCCGCCCGACGCCAACGATCGACCGAGCGCGCCGCCGGCTCCCATCTCCATCCCGATCCCTCCCGCCGACCGTCCCCGGTCGCAAGTCCAGGCCCCGGCCTCGCATCCGACCACCCCGACACCGAACCGACCGAGCCGTCGACTCGACGACTTCGTCGTTGGTCCGGGCAACCGGCTGGCGCATTCGGCGGCCCTGGAGATGGTCCAGACCCTGGGCGGATCGTTCAGCCCGCTGGTCATCCAGGGAGGGGTCGGCCTGGGCAAGACGCACCTGCTCGAAGGGATCGGCGCGGCGCTCCGGGCCAGGCATCCGGGGATGAAGGTGGTCCACATCACCGCCGAGGCGTTCACCAATGGATTTCTCGATGCGATGCGGCACGGAACCTTGACCGCGTTCCGGGCCCGATATCGAGGCGCCGGGGCCTTGCTCGTCGATGACATCCACTTCCTCGCGGCCAAGAGGGCGACGCAGGACGAGTTCCTCCACACCTTCAACGCCCTGATCGCCGACGGCGCTCCGATCATCCTGACCTCCGACCAGCACCCTCGCCAGATTGCCAAGCTGACCGACGAGCTGGCCACCCGGTTCCTCGGCGGGATGGTCGTGAAGCTCGAAGCCCCCGACCCCTCGACCCGCCGGGCGATTCTCCAGGCCAAGGCCGCCGCCCGGGGGGTGATCGTCCCCGAGGCGGTGCTCGCCTTCGTCGCGGAACACCTCCGCGCCAGCGTCCGGGAACTGGAAGGGGCCCTGCATAGCTTGATCGCTCACGCGACGATGACCGGCAAGCGGCTCGATCTTGCGCTAGCCAGGACCGCGCTCCGCGACACGATCCGCCACACCGCGCGGGCCGTGGCCCTGAAGGACGTCGAGAAGGCCGTCTGCCAGCTCTTCCAGATCGAGCCCGAAGCCCTCAAGGCCGACAACCGCGCCCGGGCCGTGGCTTATCCCCGGATGCTCGCCATGTACCTGGCCCGCAAGCACACCGGCGCCGCCTACAGCGAGATCGGCCGGTTCTTCGGCGGCCGGAACCACTCGACGGTCATCTCGGCCGAGAAAAAAGTCCTCGGCTGGATCAAGGACGAGGCCCGCAACGGACTCCTCGCCGGCTTCGAGATGATGAGCGACCTCCTCAACGCCCTCGAACGGACCCTCGGCGCCTGATCCACCAACTTTTTGATCTGATCGTAGGGTGGTTCGAGCCGGTAGGCGAGCCCCACCAGGATCGACGTCGAGCCATTGGTGGGGCTCGCCCGAGGCTCGACCCACCCTACATGAACTTTCCCTTCGGTTTGCATGTTTCAGGGCGCACCATCTCCGGCCTCTCGATTCGTCGAGAGAGTTTCGCATGCTCAAATATATATTCGACCGATCAGTTCGCCGATCTTGACGCCGGATCGGACGTCATTCGGGCCAGATCGGCCATCGCTTCGTCCAGTTCCCGCTTCCAGTCTTCGGGCGGAGGGCCATTTTCGTAGCTCGGCGAGGCGGGCAGCCTCGGGTCCCGAGACGAACCCATTCTCGGAGGCGGAGGAGGGGGCAGGGGCGGGGTCGGCTCGTGGCTCGCGCGGTCGAGACACTCGGCCTCGACTTGCCGGAACTCCTTGAGAGCCTTGAAGTAGTTGCGCTGAAGCTCCGAGTCGTACCGCCGCGCTAGCGTCCCCTCCTTCGACATGTCCAGCGTGGCGAGCTCCTCCGCCTCGTCTCGGTCGAGCTCGATCGTCTCGAAGTCGAGCGTCTCCCGATGCGCCTCCAGCCCGGCGATTTCGCCATCAATCCACTCGACCAGGCGGTCCCTCGACCATTTTTGCCGGGCCGGATCATCCTTCAAGCGAGCGTCGATGTCGTCCAGATCCGTGAAGTCGCCCCAGACGCCGTTCGAGAGCGCGCTCAGCCGGGTTCCCTGGACATGATCCACACTCAGGCCGACCATGTTCGCCGCGCGATCGAGGTGCGACGCGGTCCAGACGTGCTTCGGTTTGCGGGTCAGGTCGAGCCGCAGGAGGTTCCAGGCTTCGATCAGACGATCGACCCCTTCGGGCGACTTGCGAAGCTTGCGCAGGTTCTTCCGGGGGTTTTCACCGAGGGCGTCATAAAGCTCGTCGGCCTCGTCGAGCCGGGCCTCGTCGAAGTCATCAACCGCGTGGCGGACGTTCTTCGCCCTGGCGAAGATCTCGCGACGTGTGGAGACCTCCATCTGCACCGAGATCGTGGCCAGTCGTCGGAGCAGGACCCAACCGCCCGGTGAACAGGGTTTCATGTCCTTCTCGAAAGCTTCGACGCGGGCCTCGATCTCTTCGAGGTCTTTCGGGGGCAGAACGACGCCTTCGCCGCTCAGGCCATGCTGGAGGCTGTTGCGCCGCGAGATCGCCTTGCCGGCCTCGGTTTTCGGTCCCGTCGATCGAGCGGCGTTGGCCTGGTTGGCGCGAATCTGGGCTTCGGAGGCGGGCATGGTGCGGCGTTCCCTTCGCGGTTCGAAAGTGAGTGGATTGGATACCGGCTTCATCCAATACATTCACTAACGAAGCGAAGGTTTAAGCATCGTTTCTCAAAAAATGACCGGGTGGGGGATCTCCCAAGGCTTGACCCGAAAGCCAGGACGATGGGTCCGCCCAAGAAATCTTCAGCGGTCCGCTCTGCTCCTCCGCCTTCGTCCGACTCTCTGACGAAGGCGGGGCGAGATCCTGGTTTTTCAGGCCCCCAGGCGTCGGGCGATCTTCCTGGCAATCGAGGCCGCCCTCGGATGTCTCCGAGCGGTCCGGACCAGGCGACGGGCAAAGCTCAGAGCCATCGGGCTGAGGTCGTCGTACTGGCTGAGCGACTTCTCGGTCTTGCTGAGGGACTGTTCCAGTTCCTGGCAGTTGTTCAGGACCGACTGCTCGACTTGCTGGTAATGATTCAACTGCCGTTCGAGTTCGTTGATCCGCCGGAGATATCCGTAGATCAGGAACCGGTCGCTGGGATTGGCCGGGGCGTTGAGCCGGGCCAGCAGGTGCCTGTCCTCGCCCCGGACGTAAAACTTGTTCACGCCTTCAAAGATGGCGAAGTGGTAGTCGGCGGCCAGCAGGGTCGGCTCCCAGGCTTCGGAGCCGTTGGACTCGGCGACGATGACCCGAGGGCGCCATCGCGACCAGTCGCCGCCCTGGATCACCTCGGCCTCGTGCCCTTCGACGTCGATCTTGAGGAACTCGATCGACCGGCCCGCCGGGACGTGCTGGTCGCAGATCTGGGCCAGGGTCAGGACCGGGATGTGTTTCTCGACGATCTGGTCGGCCTGCGCGCCGAAGTAGCCGGTGAGCAGGTTACGGTCGACCGACCAGCAGGCGTTGGGGGCCTCGTAAAGGGTGAGATGCCCTTCATGGTTCGAGACGCCGATATTGAGGTTGATATCGCGCTGGCGAACCGCCTGGATCTTGGCGAACGGGACCGGGTTGGGCTCGATGTTGATCCCCCGCCAGCCTCCTTCGTAGAAGTGCTGCGTGACCGAGTGGTCGACCGGGTCATAGGCACCGACGTCAATATAAAAGCCGTCGTTGAGGTCGGGGAAGGCCCGGCGAAGCAGGACATCCTCGAAGTTATCCGCGTAAGAGACCATCTTGAAATGCATGCGACATCTCACCATGGGGCGGGAAATGGGTCGTCGAATTTCCGACTCAAGATGTCTCTTCGAGGATCCAGGAAGGGGCGACGGGGCATTGAGCCCTTCGCGAAGATGGCGGGTTCTAGCAACTCCGATCGGTTCGGTCAACCTGACTTTGATTCGATCGGAGAGCGCGGGTGTAACGGTACTTTCTGGTGATGCCACGACACCCCCCACCCTTAACCCTCCCCCGCAAGGGGGGAGGGGACCAGAAAAGGCAGCAGACCGCTTGCGTCTTCCTCCCTCCCCCCTTGCGGGGGAGGGCCGGGGTGGGGGGTCAAGATGTGGCATCCCGAAAAAACGCGGTCACTCCCCGATCAAGGCCGCGCCACGCCCGATTTCTCCTCGAACCCCGGGACGTCGTACTGCGGCATCGGTTTGCCCATCAGGTATTTATCGAACCAGTTGACGATATGCTGAAGTCGCTCGACGCGGTGCCAGGGCTTGCCCGACCGGGAAAGTTCGTGCGACTCGCCGGGGAAGCGAACCATCACCGTCGGCTTCTTCAGGGCCTTGAGGGCGCGGAACATCGCCTCGCCTCCGGCGGCGGGAGGGGTCCGGAGGTCCGATTCTCCCTCGATCAACATCAAGGGTGTGGTGACCCTGTCGATATAGGTCAAGGGCGATCGCGCATCGAAATCCGCCGGGTCGCGAAAGGGTGTGTCCTTGAACCAGGTCGGGTGAAACAGGGTGAAATCGGCCGAGTACCAGAAGCTCGACCAGTCGGCGATCGACCGCTGGGCGACCGCAGCGGCGAAGCGGTTGGTCTGGGTGATCGCCCAGTTGGTCAGCAGGCCGCCGCCGCTGCCGCCGGTGACACCCAGCCGCTTCGGGTCGACATACCCTCGCTTGATCAATTCATCCACACCGGCCATCAGGTCCTTGTGGTCGTCGCCCGGATACCTGTACTGGATGATGTTGCCGAATTCGGGGCCGTAGGAGCTGGACCCCCTCGGGTTGGGATAGAGCACGACGTACCCCTTCGCGGCCATCCACTGGAACTCGTGCGAGAACGTGTAGCCATAAGCCGCGTGCGGGCCGCCGTGGATGTTGAGGATCAAGGGATATTTCCTGGAGGGGTCAAATCCGGGAGGCTTCTGGACCCAGGCGGCGATCTCCAGACCGTTGCAGCCCGGGTAGCGGATCTCCTCGGGTTCGGGCAGGTCGAGCCCGCCGAGGAGCTTCGCGTTGAAGTCGGTCAGCTTGCGGGTCGAGCCGGCGGCGACGTCGACCAGGTGCAGGTCGCCGATCGAGGTCGGCGAGGATCGCAGGATGACCAGCTTCGACCCGTCGACCGAGGCCGCGAAGGTCGAGACGTCCTGATTGCCGGATGTCACCGGGGCGTTCTTGCCGGTGGTCGCGTCGAAGGATTCGAGGTTCGCCCGCCCTTTGCGGGCGACCTTGTCGACCAGGGTCGAGCTATTTTTCGACCAGGCGGGGCGGGAAGGCGCGGAGCCTCGGGGCGGGTGCTGGTCGCCCGAGAGACCACCGCCGACGTCGTAATCAAAGTCGCTCGACAGATTTCTGGGCGGGTTCTTCGAGCCCAGCTCGACGACGTAGAGGTCGCTCGGAGTATAAGAGCGGACCGGCTTGACCAGCGCGGCGCGAAAGGCCACCTTGCGACCGTCGGGGCTGGGCGATGGGTTCGTGATGCTCCCGGTGATCGCGGCGACCTGTTCGATCGGCCCGCCGTCGACCGGGACCGCGTAGAGAGCCCCTCGGTCGAGCCGGTGATAAGGCTCGGGATCGCGGGTCGACACAAAATAGAGGGTCTTCGCGTCGGGCGACCAGGTCGGGTCGGACTCCTCGAAGGGGCCGGAGGTCAGGCGCTTCGGGCTCGGCCTGTCGTCGGGCCAGCTCGGCGCGGCGACGACCCAGAGGTGCCCGGGATGCTTGAAGTCGCGATAACCGACGTTATCCTGGCGATAATCGGCTCGGGTGATCACTCGAACATCGCTCTCCCGCTCGGTCGGGCCGGTCCTGGCCCGGGCTCTGGCGAGTTTGGCCAGATCCTCGGGGGTCGTTCCGCTCACGAAGGCGATGGATTTGCCATCGGGCGACCACGAGGGCGACGAGGTTCCTTCGGGGAGGTCGGTGATCGGTCGGGCTTCGCCACCGTCGAGCGGCAGGACGTAAATCTGGCTGGGCTTGAGCTTTCCTGTCTCGGCTTCGGGTCGTCGGAGAAAGAGCAGTCGCGAGCCGTCGGGCGACCATCGGGGCCAGACGTCGCGCGGGCCGTTGGTCAATCGGCGGGGTTCGCCGCCCGAGGTGGAGACGACCCAGATCGAGGTTTCGTAGTCGTCCTTGTCGCGGTCGGCCGTGACCCGGACGAAGGCCACTTTCGAGCCGTCGAGGGTGATTTGCGGGTCGCTGACCCAGGTGAAGCGGAAGAGGTCAGCTTCGGAGATCGCTCGTCGCGGTTCGTCGGCGATCCCTCGGGAGAATCCCGGGACCGCGGCGATCAGGCCACAGACGACGAGCATCCGCCTTGAGAGAGCGGTCATCAGGATTCCTCGAAGGGATTCAGGCTCGATCGAGAGTTCGCGAGCGGAATCAAGGTCGATGGGATCAACCAGAAGACGGGCGTGCCCTTGATTCTAACCAACCCGCCCCCGGTTGGCCACCAGCCGGGAAGAGGGTGGTTTACGAAACCGGATCCTCGTCCTACAATAGTTCCCAATCGAATGGAGGTCGGCGAGTGATCGGGTCTTCGACCTGAGATCCGTCTGGCCTTCGCGAGGTCTCGCGACGTCTCTCCCGCTCGAGTCGCCTCGCTCTCCCTCTCGCGGCCCGATCCGCCCGGACTTCCGCCCACGTCTTTTCTTCGGGCCGCGTCCGTCGGCCAACGACGATTCCATCGAATCTTATCCAAGGAGCGAGCGAGCGATGAACGACCCCTTCGGTCCGGAGCAGCGTCGGGATTTCGCCAGGCGAGGCTTCACGCGCCGCGACTTCGCCAGGATCGCCGGCCTGCTGACGGCGGGAGCGACCCTGCCGTTCTACAACGAGGCCACGCTGGCTCAGGGACTCTCGGCCTTGCCGGAACTGGGCGCTGATGCCGTCCGGATCAACGCCAACGAGAACCCGATGGGCCCCTGTCCCGAGGCGATCGAGGCGATCAACGCCGTCGTCGCCAAGGGGGGCCGCTACCTTTATGGCGAGACCTCGACCTTCGTCGAGACCCTGGCCGGTGTCGAAGGGCTGAGCCCCGATCACGTCGCTCCCTTTGCCGGATCGAGCGACCCCTTGCACCGGGCCGTGATGGCGTTCAGCTCGCCGACCCGCTGCCTGGTCACCGCCGATCCCGGCTACGAGGCCGCCGAGAAGGCCGCGCGGTTCATCGGCGCCAGGGTGATCCGCGTCCCGCTCCGCGCTGACGGCTCGCACGACGTCAAGGCGATGGTCGAGGCCGACCCCAGCGCCGGTGTCATCTACATCTGCAATCCCAACAACCCGACCGGAACCGTCACGAAGAAGGCCGACGTCGATTATCTGGTCGCGCACAAGCCCGAAGGCTGCATCGTCCTGCTCGACGAGGCGTACATCCACCTCTCGACCACCGCCGAGCCGGGCACACCGCACGTCAACGCCGATAAGGACGTGATGATCCTCCGGACCTTCTCCAAGCTGTTCGGGATGGCCGGACTCCGGGCCGGGGCCGCCTTCGCCCGGCCCGACCTGCTCGAAAAGATCAAAGCTCTGGGCGCCGGGGCCTTGCCCGTCACCGGTATGGTGGGCGCGACGGCGAGCCTCAAGGCCAAGGGCTTGGTCGAGACCCGCCGCAAGATCATCGCCGAGATCCGCGACGAGACCGCCGAGTTCCTCACCAGGAAGGGGTTCGCCTTCCTCCCCTCGGAAGCGAACATGATCATGATTGACGTCCGGAAGCCTGGCCGACAGGTCTTCCAGGCGCTCCTGAAGGAGAAGATCGCCATCGGCCGATCGTGGCCCTCGATGCCGAACCACGTCCGCGTGACGATCGGCACGAAGGACGAGATGGCCAAGTTCCGCGCCGCGTTCGCCAAGGTGATGGGCGTCTGAACCCAGTTGTCGGTGGTCGGTTGTCAGTTGTCAGTAAAGACGGAGAGAGCCGAGGACGAATCACCAAGGCTTTTCCCCTCTCTACTGACAACCGACAACTGACAACCGACAACTTTTTACAAGAGGCACCATTGCGCGCGGAATCGGCTCGGGATGGTTACGGCTGGCGAGGCTTGATCGGCGACGTCTCGGGCGGGACGATCGCCGCCTTGATCGCCCTGCCTTATGGGCTGGCGATGGCCCGGTTGATGGGCCTACCGCCGGCCCTGGGCCTGTTCACGTCGATTGCCACCGCGCCGGTCACGGCGATGCTCGGTCGCAATCCGGTCCTGATCGGCGGGACCGCCAGCGCGACCGTGCCGTTCCTGGCGGCGGCCGTGCACTCGCAAGGGGTGGGCGGTTCGAGCAAGGTCGTCCTGGCGGCCTCGGTGATCCTGATGGGTTTCGGTCTCTTGAGGCTGGGCCGGTACGTCGCCAGGGTCCCGCATGCGGTCGTCTCGGGGTTCTCCTGCGGCGTCGGGGCGATGATGGTCATCCTCCAGTTACGGACCCTCCTCGGCCTGCCCGCCTCGACCGGCGACCCCTCGACGAATCCGCTCGGCCAGCTCGCGATGGTGCTTTCCCAGATCGGCCAGAGCCGTCACGAGCCGATGATTTTAGGGGCGGTCGTGATTCTCGGTGCGTTCGTCCTCGGCAAGATCTGGCCGAGATCGCCGGCGTCGCTCCTGGGCGTGGGGCTGGCGATCCTGATCGCCCGGCAACTGGGCTGGCACGAGCGGGCCGTCGGCGCGATCTCCGGCGAATGGCCGCCTCTGGCGAGCTTCGCCTGGGGCCCCTCCGACCTCGTCGACGTCCTCCCCTCGGCCTTCGGCCTGGCGGTGGTGGTCGCGGTCAACGTCCTGATCACTTCGAGAGTCGTCGAGCACTTCCAGGGTCGACATCGACCGCTCCGGGCCGCCGATGCCGACGCGGAACTCGGCGCTTACGGGATCGCCAACCTCGTCGCCGGTGCCTTCGGCGCCCCGCCCAGCGTCGGAATCCCCGCGCGAAGCCTGGCCAACGTCCGATGCGGCGGTCGGACCCGGCTCTCGAACCTCTTCCACGCGGTGGTCTTGCTGATCCTGGTCCGATTTGGCTCGGGCCTGATCGCCATCATCCCCCTGGCCGCGCTCGGTGGAGTGACGGCGTATGTCGGCCTCGGCCTGCTCGAATGGAGCACCTGGCGGCGACTCCCCCGGATGCGAAAGGTCGACGCCGCCGCGTTCCTGGTGACAACCGTGGCGACCCTGGGGGCCAACGCGGTCGTCGCCGTCGCGCTCGGCGGCTCGCTCTACATCATCCGACATTACTACTTCAAGCTCCTCGGGCCAATCCCGACCCTGGAACGGGCGGCCGCCGGCAAGGTCGAGCCGTGAAGCCTGGTCAAGGGCACGACCTTGGCAGTCGCCCGGCAATCTCGTAGACTTTTCGTAGAGTGCCAAGGGCACGACACCCGAGATACCTTCGCAAGGGATTCGCCGCTCCAGCTCGGACGCTTCCCGGTGGGAGGCCACTGATGGCGCTCGAAAATGAACTCCAGTATTACCGCCTGCATCTGATCGACATGCTTGGCGTGAACGACATCAATGAGGGCAAATTCGCTGTCATCAAAGGGGACGATTTTCAAGGGGCGTTCGAATCTTATGAAGCGGCCCTGGAAGCCGGCTATGAGCGATATGGGCTGGTCCCTTTCCTCGTGAAAAAGATCGAGCGGGAAGAACGAGTTCATTATTTCTCGCGGATGATCTGATGGGGTCGATCAACGGCCGGATCGAGCCCAAAGTGCCGTTCCTCGATGTCACCTTGATGCAAACCAGCCAGCACGTCGCCCGGCTGAAAGCTTCCAGGCTGCCGGCGGCTTCCCCGGTCACCGTGAGGGCTCTGATCGACACAGGGGCCTAAGCCAGCGCGATCGATGCCAACATCGTGAGCCAACTGAGCCTGATCCAGACCGGGCGGGGCTTGGTCCACACTCCGGCCGGTTACGTAGATCGAGATGAATTCGACGTGAGCATCTTCGTCGGTTCGCAGGCCGGCGAGGTGAAAAATTTCACTATCGGCGTCATCTCGACTGATCTCGCCAGCGAAGGCTTCGGCGTGTTGATCGGATGGAACATCCTGATTCATTGCATCCTGAATTGCGATGGACCGGCCAGGTCCTTTCGCCTGGATTACTGAACGGTGGGTGCCAACGCCCGGATCGAAATGGCGACCGACCGGGCGTCGCTCGTCTCCGATCCGATCAGGCTTCGAGCACCACGCGATAGCGTGGCTTGCCGGCTCGAACATGGTCGAGCGCCTTGTTGACGTCGGCCATCTTGAAGGTCTCGACGATCGGCCGGACCCCGGTCCGGGCGGCGAAGTCGAGCATCAACTTGGTGTCGGTCGTGCCGCCGCAACTGCCGCCGCTGACCGATTTTTCGGCCAGGAGCGGGAAGGGTGCGAACTTGATGGCCGAATCGGGGATGCCGACCAGGACCAGCCGCCCTTGCGGCCGGAGCGCGGCGACGTAATCATCCCAGGGCAGATCGGCGCCGACGGTCGAGATGATGAAGTCGAACGACCCGGCGGCCTTTTTCAGCTCGTCGGTTCCCTTGGTGGCGAGGAAGTGGGTCGCCCCCATCTGGCGGACCTCGTCGTCCTTGGAGTGGCTCGACGAGATTGCCGTGACCTCGCAGCCGAACGCCGCGAGGAACTGCACGGCGAGATGCCCGAGGCCGCCGATCCCGACGACCGCCGCCCGCATCGTCGCCGTGACGCCGAACCGGGCCATCGGCGTGAACACGGTGCTCCCCGCGCACATGAAGGGCCCGGCCACGTGCGACTCGATCGCGTCGGGGATCGGCATGGCGAACTTGGCCTCGCACCGGACCCGGTCGGCCCAGCCGCCATGATGATGCACGATCGTCCCCCGCTCATTGGCGCAGAGCGACTCAACCCCCTTGCCGCACCACTCGCAATGCCCACAAGATCCGCAGTGCCAGCCGATTCCGACCCGCTGACCGACCTTCGCATTCACAACATCCGACCCGACGCTGCTGATGGTGCCGATGACTTCATGACCCGGCACCAGCGGATAAGCCGAGAATCCCCAGTCATTGTCGATCATCGCCAGGTCGCTGTGGCAGATCCCGCAATGACTGACCTGGACCTCAACCTCATGAGGACCGAGCGGCCCCGGCTCGTACTCGAACGATTCGAGCGGCTGCTTCGGCCCCTTGGCGGCGTATCCCTTGATGCCCATCGCGATGGCCCTCCTCGATCCGGTTGTGATTGGCGGAGTCTCGCCAATCATAACCGGATGGGAAGGCATAGCTACCCCTCACCGATCTGATGACGCTGTCAGCCGCTTCGAGGGTCGCGCGACCAGCCCGCCCATCGGTGCCGTCGCCTTTCCTGCCTCGATAGCACCCACCGTGTCGGCATACCTCCCCGCCGGCTGTCGCGAGATCCACCACCAGGCGACTAATCCGCACGGAAAAAGACCCGCGCTGATGAGCTGCGAGAGCGTCAGGCCGAGGGCGAACGCCGGGTCGTCATCGCGGAGGGTCTCGATCAGGAACCGTGTGAAGGGGTAGGTCACCATCAGGAGCGCCATCACCTGGCCGTCCTTGCGGCGATCGACGCCGCCATTGATGAGACCGCGCG
>Ga0080006_1139316_pt1 | contig 17710 bp, 25 predicted proteins | sample RS3BMetagenome_FD_69209 | JGI IMG/M metagenome (GOLD analysis project Ga0080006, IMG submission 69209) | Ferric oxide microbial mat and aquatic microbial communities from Rainbow Spring, Yellowstone National Park, USA - RS3B (SPADES... ... | reverse complement strand
TAGTTTACTTTATCTCGCAGGTGGAGGTGTGGGTGGATATGCAGGGGTCTCAGTTGCCACGAGGTTACCTAGGGGAATCCTGAGAAAGGCATTTGCCTTCATTATAATCCTTGTAGCTGTTTACATCATGATCCTGAACTATAAGGGACTTTTGCTCGTCGTCCATTCCCTATATCCATCTTGAACCTCTCCCTGATTAAGACCTTAATCTAATCTTCAGTCTCTCCTGGGGGGCTCTTCCTCCCGTACTAATCGTCATACCTCACAAAGGGCCTTACTTCTATTGACCCCGTTGCTAATCTCCATATGAAACTATCCAGGTACAGGAACCCGCACTCCCCGTGTTCCAGACATCTCAAATGCACTTGAGAAAAATACCAGGGATCTTTGAACACCACGTAGAAATCGGCAATGTAACCTAGATATTCACTATATAACAGAATCCTCAGCTCCCCTAATTCCTCTTTCAGGACGTCCAAGTAGTCGATTAGGTCTCTCATCTCTTCCTCGCTCAATTCCTCCTTCTGCATTTTTTCCCTAATTATTTGTAATAAATCCACTTTGATCTCCTCATTCCTCTTCTAGTTATGTCGGCTCTTCTAGGTATAACGGGTCATCACATCAGTCGGGGAATTCATAACTGTGATGGAATACGGTGCAACGTCGTCATCGGTCTCGCCGACCCATTCGGAAGAGGTTATATCCTTTGACTCACTCCACTCTTCGAATTCCTCTAATTGATCTTTTGGAACACAAATACGGTATCTTATGTAGTCTTTAAGTGTTATCTTATACATTTCATATTTCTTACTCATTTTTACCACCTTGCTATACATTAAATTCCTTTAATTTTGTTGTACTTATACAATACAACCTTTTTCTTTTGCCAGTCACATCCCTTAGCCACCTCCTCGTCACGTATCGCTCTTTGGCCAATCGGCTTAGAGCCACTTTTGCGTTGTTCTCGTCGATTTTCAAGTCCCTACAAATTTCTACTAAAGTAGCACAGTTTTTTCTTCCTAGATAGAATAAAATTAAAGTCCGAATGTTCATAAGATAAGTAGGCCGAGTAGGGTTTAAAAAATGTAACCCTCCATCATAACGTTAGAAGATGAGTCTCTTGAAGACAGAAAACAGGGTTACAATCTAGTAATCCTCTTTTCCTTCTCATGAGAGCAGGCTCCCGTGACAAAAAAAACCTAGATCTAGACAGGGTTACAAAAAAGGGGGTGGAAAGCTTCGCACTCGGGAATTTTCATGTCCTTTGTAATAATATGGATTATGTGTAGCAAACTCTTAAGGCCTACTAAATACTTGGCAACTTCCACGGTGGCCATTTATCTCATCACTAGGGTCTAACCGCGTCCTTCACGAATTGAAGGAGGTCTTCGAACTCTCTTTGAGTTGGAATTATGACCTCTAATTGAGACTTTCTACCTTGAGCTACCGCTATCAGTTCCCCATTGTCAGATTCGGTCAGGTGTTTTACTTCGAACGAATTATGAGATACTTCCTGTTCCACTTCGTCGTTCATAATCAAGTATTCATCAGTGTAGACCTTGCCCAGTTTGTCGTCATGATCAATTTCATCGTAGATCGTTCCGTATATTTTCAAGGTCTCCGTCACTCTAGGCAGGTAATCAGGGATGTCACCAAGGCTCTCAATGGCGGAAAGGAGATTCAACGGGTCATCGTAGAAATTGTTGTCTGTTATCATCTTCAATACTCTCTTCAGGTAGCTAGGTAAATCCATGTGGTCTAACGCCTTCTCGATAGACGAGAAGTTAGGTACCCCGATATACTTTATGGGCGATTCACCGTAAACATAGTCCAATTCTTTGGAATCGGCGTCTTTATCGTTATATTCTACAAGTATCCTCGGTGGGAGGACTTTGATCCCTATCTTCTCATATTTCCCTTTATATCTCACGTTCAATCTGATAACGAATGAGGATAAGTAAGGTGGTCTTCCGTTCTCTACGTCCGCTTTTATCTCAAAATCTAATTTGTTGAACCAAGCTTGGGCCATTACTCCATCTTCTACTTCGTGTTATTTAAGTTTTACTTTGTAAAGACTAGGTAAAACTTTGTCTGCACATATTCGTTTTTGTAAGGAGTCTTTCCCTATTAAAAAGTGTTAAAAAAAAGGATCTCTTCAACTCTCTCCTCGCTTCACTACCGTCAGAATATCATACTGACTCCTCTTGTACCCCTTCCTCCTCATCACTTCCTCGACTTCCTCCCACGAATTACCCTCAGCCACTACGTTTCTGTCCTCATCTATCGCCAAATACTTCCTTACGAGCTTAAGGTTCTCGGACATGCTCTCGAACCAATGTGAACTTATAGGACTATAAAGCTTTTTGGACTTCCTGATTCAAATATATAAATCAGGTATATTTTACTTTAACAAAATTAACGAAATTTATTACTGGGTAATTTTTCTTCAGAATATGATATAATTTGAACAGTAACGGTTCCGCGTGATCAATGTTGGATTCTGGTATCCTTTCCAACGTCTTTATGATGTCATCTTCTATATCGTAATCATTGGTATACTTAATAACTATTTTGTTTTGACCCAATTCATATGATTCCCAAAGATATGCCTTCTTCCCCACAATGATGAGGCTCTTGAAACCGCTCAGGTGCGGATATCGGATTATATATTTTATATTATTATTATGAATGAAAAATATGGTGTTAAGTTGGTGGTCGTGCAGGTAGTCGTTAATCAGCTTACTATACACGTATTTTATATCTTCTTCATACATTAATTCGGTTATCTTCGTTTTCATTTTGTTTATCTCCTCTTCTAATTCTTCTATAATATTAATTACATTTTTAAGATCTGTATTAGTTATATTTTTTAGATCCTCCATGTTTAGTCGAGATATTTATGCTGAACCGTTATTTAACCTTTTCTGCCTAACTGGTTAGACAGACTAGTTTCGGGCCCGAAGCGAATTCCCCTGAAGTTTTTAAACTTACGTTTGAAAGTAGAGGACTGAAATGGGAGTCAAGGGGGATTTAGTCCAACTTCCTTCAAGTAAAATTCATTTTTTAATCTTTTATAGTGGGGTGATAAAAAACGAGTAATGCGAACAAGGTTTCACTTGACGAGGACAAGATATACCAGGTACCTGACGATTGGAGAAGTGGGCAGAGGCCAAGGGAGTGGGAGAACAACGCCGTCTGCTGTCCCGTGTCCCACCACGGCCACGAGTTACCGAGCAGGCTCAACAGGTGGGGGGAGCTGAACCCTAAGACGATCCCCAAGAACCTCATTTACGCCATCGATAGTTACGCAGAGAGGGAGTCTATAAGGATGTCGGTGAAGCATGCGAGGGTAGACGAGGACTTGACCTGGAAAGTGCCCTTGGTCTGGGATCAGGAGGACTTGAGAAAGGTCAGGGGGTTCGACGAGCTCATAGAGGCCGTCAAAGGCAAGAGGGTCATCGAGATAGGGGGAGGAAACGGGTATTTGGCCTACGTGATGGCCCACTACGCCGAACACGTGGACGTGTTCGAGGGATGGTCACCTTACGCAGTGGTCTACAGTAACTACATCTTTCCTGAGGTCGTGAAGAAGGGGCTCAGTCTCAACTACATGATCAGGTATGTGAGAGAGGAAGACTTGAGGCACATGGGTAGGTACGACGTGGGGGTTTACTCTGGTTTCGACAAGTATGGGGAAATCTTAGGGATGCTCAGTAAGGTCTCAGAGGACGTTATGTGGATAACGTTCTGTAACGTAATGGAGAAGGGTACTACTGACCTCAGTGTCTGCGTGTTCAACTTGAAGAGGGGAGCTAAAATTTCTACCTAACCGTCTAGACTACTTTTTAGGGTTGTAAATCGTGTAATGTGACGGGTGAGAAAATGGTCGAGATCAGGTTGAAGTGGAGGGTGAAGGTGACTAAGAAGAACGGGAAGTTATACCAAATTTATTATATTTCTGTACCGGGGAAAGTGGCTGCGTTCTTAATTAACTATGAGCCTCGACTAGACCCAGAAAAGCAGGTGATCGTCTTCAAACCCAAAGGGGACAGTCCTAGTTCGTAGTCCGACTTCCTCCTGACCCCCCTTTCTTTTTAATCAAAAAGTTTTACCTAGTCGTTACAAAATCCCTTTCTGTTTAATCAAAAAGTTTTACCTAGTCGTTACAAAATCCCTTTCTGTTTAATCAAAAAGTTTTACCTAGTCGTTACAAAATCCCTTTCTGTTTAATCAAAAAGTTTTACCTAGTCGTTACAAAATCCCTTTCTGTTTAATCAAAAAGTTTTACCTAGTCGTTACAAAATCCCTTTCTGTTTAATCAAAAAGTTTTACCTAGTCGTTACAAAATCCCTTTCTGTTTAATCAAAAAGTTTTACCTAGTCGTTACAAAATAAAACTTAAATAGGGTGAAGTGGGGAGTGGTCTTCATGACTCAACAAAGATTAACTCTCGAGGAGGCCCTGAGATGGGCCAGAGAGGACGTTTTTTTCTTGGTCAGATTGGACAAGGACGAACTCGAGAAGTCGGGGTTTTACACCTCGACTTTCGGGTCTTTTGAATACGTAGATATCTTTCCGCTCTGGGACGGGGACGAATACATGTTAAAATACGAATTCGACTCCGATCCTAGACGGACACATTATGAACGGCCCGGCATGCTGGGAGTAGGAAAGGAGGATTTCATGAAAGGTATAGAAACATATCTTCGACTTGCTCAGGAGAGAGGAAACTCTAGACCTTTCGGCTTGGTACAGGTGCGGGAAGACCTTAACTATACACTGTGACGACGGTTAAGGGGGCGGAATTCCCCCTCCGTGAGATGGGGTAGCGTCAAGATAAAAAGTTTATGTGCTAAAACTGAGGGAGGGTAGAAGTGAGTTGAGGATAGGCGTGCGAATTACGTTGATACAAAGTTTTCGCTGGTAAAGCTTTAATATCATAAAGTAAAACTTAGGTCGATGAAACGTGCCAGAAGTGACTAACATAAACGTGAAACTGCCTAAAGAAATGAAACGACTTTTTTTGAAATTGTGCGAGGATGAAGGTATAGATATAAGCCAGGGCGTGAGGGAACTGATCACCGAGGCGTTAGCCAGGGGGTACCTAATCAAGGACAGGAGAGACAGGGTGCAGAAGATTAGGAACTCGTGAGGGCCTTTCTATCGCCTCTCCCTCAGACCCGTCCTTTCCTTTCCTTTCCTTTCCTTTCCTTTCCTTTCCTTTCCTTTCCTTTCCTTGACACTCGTCGTTTCCTGACGCTCACCCCAGTCTACGTAATCATAACTGTGATTAGAGAAACCTTTTTAACCTTTTTTTCCTCAGTATTTAAAGTGATACACATGTCCAGCCAGGACGTGTCTAGTTTGAGGCGTGCCCTGATAGATTTTATGAAACAAAATGCTAATATTACTATCAATTTCTCTTATCCCAACCCCGACGACTACATAAAGACGTTGGACATAAATTCGAGGATAATATATAAATTGAATGGTGATAAGACTGACTACATTGTAGGTATCTCTTCTAACGGAGAAGCCAATTATTTCTTCAAGGGAATTTACGGCGGTTATATATCCAAGTCACCCCCGCAAGATTTCTCTTCCTTTTATCTAGTAACTACCCAGAAAGAGAAAATAGCTCAAAAAAATCTCTCCGAGATTTTGGGTAACGCTAAAGAATACGGAGACCTAATTGAGGTTATTATTTATAAAGTGAAATATAAACTAATAGAAATTGAAACTGACGAAGAGACTAAAGAGCGTTATATTCTGATAAAGAAAATAAGGCCAACTGGGAGGGAGTACGACGCGGAAGCCTACGAGATGGACATAAATTTGGGAGAGAGGAAGAGAGACGGGATAAACGAGGAGAAAGCTGAGATCCTGAAGGCTAAGTATGCGGCACTGCTGAAGCTGCCGTTCTACGTGGCGAAGGAGGAGGCAAGGAAATACAAATGGGATACGTTCTACCTGAGGCTAAAGGTCGTCACAAGTGCACCCGAACTCATCAAACCTGCATCCCAAATTATTTATGATAGCGATTTAGAGTTGGATTTGTTCGAAGGTGAACAAGGTCAAGAAAAAGGTGTCGCTGAGGTTCAGGAGACCACCAGACAGGGAAATAGTCTCAGTGTCGCTGGGAACCAGGAGAGCGGTATGAACGTCGAGAAAACCACGGTGAACCAGGAGAGCGGTCTCGACCTAGAGGAGAACGGTCTCGACCTCGCGTTGAGGACTACTGAGAAACCTGTGAGCGGTTACGTGGAACTCTTCTTACTGGACTTCAACTTACCCAGCAAATATATAGCGAAATTGAGTGCGAAGGCCGAAAAACTGGACGAGAACACTTACAAGATAGAGACCCTGGTCAATTCCTATCTGGCCAGGAAGGTAGAAAACGTGAGGAGGAGCGTGTACGAGCAGGTGGGGAGGTACTTCGCTAACACGTCCATCGGCTGGGTCGCAGTGAACGACAAGGGCGTGAAGGTCGCCAAGGAGATAAATGAATCCGTGAGCGAGGCACTGAAGGAGATCGTGGAAAAGAAGCAGATAAAGATAAGGAAGCAAACGTACGAAATCCCAGACGAACTGGTCAAGAGGACACGGGAGGTCATCAATAAGTATTACGTGAAGGCGATAAGGATCCTCCTGAAATATGAGGACGCTAAGTACATCATAGAGAACGTGATAAACCAGTTGAAGGAGGGCATAGAGGAACTTCGGGGGAAGATAGAGAAGGCCGAACAGGAGGACAAGAAGGCCTTAGCTAAAGTTTACGAGTACAACGTGAGACAGCAACAACTGCTGTTGGACTCCTTCAAGGAATTTTACGCTAAGAAGTTCGGTAAGTCCTAACCTTCGGAGTCTTTCATAATCACACGTATGATTATCAAAAACCTTTTAAAATGGTTTCATCAATAGAGTTAATGATACATATGGCTCAAACTCCAAACCTATCTCTACTTCAGAATAAATTCAGAAAGCTGGAGGACTTCTTAAGTGGAAAGATCATCGGGCACCCTGAAATGGTGAGGGGTGCAATCCTCTCATTAATTGCGGGGGAGCACGTGTTACTTATCGGCCCCCCAGGGACAGCAAAGACGTTGTTAGCGAACACCCTGACCGATGCCGTGGATCAGGCTAAGGCGTATAAGTACCTCCTCACGAAGTACACCGAATTCGCAGAGTTATTCGGGGCTCTCGACATAAACGCGTTAAGCCAGGGGCAGTATAAGAGGAACTGGAGCGGGATAATCTCCGCTCAAATAGTCTTCCTGGACGAGGTCTTCAAGGCTAACTCCGCGATCCTGAACTCTCTACTGTCCTTATTGAACGAGAGAGTAGTATATGATCCCCTGACAGGACAACCAATCCAGGCCTCTCTCCTGATGAGTATAGGGGCCAGTAATGAGTTGCCGACGGAAGAAGAATTAGGGGCACTCTTTGACAGGTTTTTGATAAAGATATATGTGGGTTACCTGGATGACCAGCTGAAGATGGGCCAGGCGTTACAGTCGGTGTGGGGGAGAACCAACACCAACGAAGAGGTATTGACGATCCAAGAGGTTCAGCAAGCTCAGGAGGTCGTGAGGGGGATGCTGACGCAGTCTATTAACTTGAGGACGGTGAAAGTCCCACTGTTCCAGATATATGGCGATAATGTCTTCGCCTTCATAAAGAGTCTGAGGAGTAAGGGTGTAATGATAAGCGACAGAACCGTGATCTCCAAGTTGCCCAAATTGTTTGCAGCCTACCTCTTCCTGAACATGGACAACGGGAAGGTCACCTTGACGGCCCTGCAGAACTGGGTATTTGACGTGATGCCGTTGTTGGCGAGGTCTCCAGAGGAAAAGAAGGTCATTGAGAAGAGTTTGGACGAGGCCCTCGGTGAAGTCGCTGAACTGCAGAGAAAACTTAACGAGGGGGTAGAGTTGATGAGGGCCATGAACCTTAAGGACGCTGGGAATAAGTTCAGAGAGGTGTTGAACTTCGACGTAAGCAAGATACCAGATTACCTGATGCCCAGGGCCGAGGTGGTCGTGAAGCAGGCTAAGCAGTACCTGGATAAGATCGCTCAGATCCAGCAGACGCTCACCGCTGAGGAGGATGAGGCACAATGAGCCTTAACCTCCTCTCCGGTTCCGCACAGAGGATAGCCAAGGAAGTCCAGGACTACAGTGTACTGCAGCGAGACCAACGGTACCTCATCAACTACATCAATAACGTGAAATTGATAGCGGATTACTGGAGGCAGTTGAAGCCTAAGCACGCAGGTTTTAAGCACTACCAACGCCACGACCTCTTCAACTTGTTCTATTCCTCTCAGGTCAATTTCACCGAAAAAGGCACGGCTTGGGCTTCACTCCTGAAGAGCTTAACGAAACAACTGGAGTTCATCAAGGTAAAAAAGTACACTGAAGGAGATGAGGAGTTGTCTGCGTTGATGGCCGTTAGGGTGATAGTGAGGGTTCTTCAAGAAATGGAGAAGGGGAAACAACAGGGAAACCAGGCCCAGCAAGTCGTAGATGTCGTAAAGGACGAGTTGAGGACAAGTTACGAACAAGTCAAGGAGTACAATGAAAGCAAGGAGGAAATGCAACAGCTAATGATGATGTTGAGCGGGAGCGGAGGTAACACCTTCAGTCACGACAGTTTATCCTTACTCACGTTCCTACAGAGACCCGACGATTTAAGGAGGAGGATAAAGATACTCAAGGACACCTTCACGTGGCTCAGGAAATTCAGCGTGGATTTACCAGCTTCCTTCAAGAAGTCACAGCTGTCTTCCGACCAGGGGGAGGTAAGCCGTATCGAGAAACTGACGAAGGAGACTCAAATCACACATATGATTTCCAGCGAGTACAGTTACCTGGCACTCCCTAGCGACCTGGCCAGGGTGTTATTTGCCTTGAGGTACGTGAACAGGGAACTCCTAGTTTATAGGGGATCAGCGTCCCCTAAGGTCTCCTTGTACATTGACAAGAGCGGGAGCATGAGTAACCTCCTAGAAGGCGTTCCTAAGATCTCGTTGGCTGCGGGGTTGGGCCTAGCTACCTTGAAGAAGTTCGAGGACACGAGAGTTTTCACGTTTGACACAGAAGTCACCGAAGTCGACAGGAGGAAGATGGTACAGACGCTCCTGACTATTGCAGCGGACGGCGGGACTAACACCTCCCTAGTCTTGCAGAAGGTCAAGGAGGTAGATGACGGGAAATCCATTCACGTCATCATAAGCGACGGTGTGGACGAGGTCGGTGAAAACGTGATCAGGAGTATCCCAGATGAGTTGAGGAAGCGTATAGTCTTTATCCTCATCGAGACTAACGCCCCTCAGTGGCTCAAAAACTTCCGTTACTACCCAGCAAAGACGGTCGCGGAGTTTCAGCAGGCCGTGACCAAGTCCTTACAGAAATTAGGGGCTTAAGCGGGGTCTGCCTTTTATGATCCTCCGGTCTAAATAGATTTTTTCATACAAATTAACAACTTTAATGTAGTCCCCTTCCTGTATCTTTTCCTTACATATCACGTAAATCGATTTATTGTGCTCCTCTACCCTCACCCTGTAGACCCTGTAGCCTATCAGGAAGAGGAGTGGGTTGAAGAACAGGGCCTCACTTTCCTTCGATAATTCGAATATGAAGAACAACACCACAACGAACACGATGAGGTCGATTAGTGTAGCCTGAAGGAGTGGTAATAGACCTAACACGTAAGTCGCTATCATGTTAGTGTAGGTCGCACTCTCTCCTACTTCAGTAACGTGATAGTCCCTGGGGCTTTCTTTGTCTTCCTCCGTCGTTAGCAGACGATAATAGCCGTAGTTGGACAGTACCAAAAGGGCCGATAGTACAGCGTAAGGTACTAAAAGTAGAGGAACGGTAGAGCGGAGTATAAAGAAGTACTTGAAATAGACTATCATTAGTATTAAAAATAATACCGTATACTCGCTTAGGAATAAACGTATTGAAGTCATTATTGAATCATGTACATATTAAACTAAAAAACTTTTTTATTTCGGGTCAAAATTGATAAAGTACCCATGGGAAGGAAGATCACTTCCAGGTGTATAACCCCCTCTTCACCTTCCTCAATTTCCCTTCTTTTGAAAGGATCTTCGCAATCGCGAAATCCAGCATTAAACTCCCTTTCGTAATCCTGATGATTTTCATCCTTAGGAACTCATTTACGTGTTCCCTAATCACGCTTTCGCTGTACCTTATCCCCATGCTCTTTAGGTACTGAAGGACTTTTCTCACCAGGTCATCAACGTTCACTTCCACTCTCACGTCCTCCAGATACCTCTCGAAGTCGTCATTGATCTTCCTGTCCAATTCCTCCCCCAACTTTTCTTTATAGTAGAAGTAGAGCCTCTTTGAGGAGTTGAAAGATTTAGACCTATTGAGGATGGCGAACTTTTCTATGGGGGATACCTTCATTTCCAGTTCTATACTCATTTTTAATCATAATAACGTTTCACTGCTTAGTTTAAAAAGCCGTATCATTTTCAGTGAGTTGAGATGGTAGTAGAAGAGGTAAAAAGGGTAATGCAGAAGAATGGACTTAAGGTGGAGAAGGTAATATTATTGCCTTCCGACGGTATTGATGCGAGTTACATTAAGAAACGTGAAGGGTTAGTGAAGCTTACAAGGGTTTATTCGGGTGTTGCAATAGTCGAGGGTGTCCAAATCCCCTTCGTTGCTCAATGCCTTAACGGTAAGCTTCACGTCTACCTTTATCCCGAGAAAGACTTTTATTTATCCCATTTAGTAGACGACCATTGTTAATGATGACCGTGAAACCTCCTCCTAAATAACATAGTTGTACCATATCCTCCTCAACAAACTGCTGATGCTTTTCTCGTCATTTATGTCACATAAACCAAAAAAATCCTCAAGATTTCAATTAATGGGTTGTGAATAGACTTTCCTGTAATTTTCTATAATGATTTCAATTAAAAAAATCTTTTTGAATTCTTCTTAAAAGCCAGTTAGAGGGGTTCGAATTCCTGGCTAACCAGCTCTACCATCTTGTCGGAACAGGACTTGATGTCCTCTAACACCTTGCTCTTGAGCTCGGTATAGTCCTTTGCCTTATAGAGGTACCTGGGTCTCCCAGCCTTATTACCAGGCTCCTTGACTCTCGTCACGAAATCCATTTCGAACAGATCGTTCAAGCTGTTGTTTATGGAGGCCTTGGATAACTTGAGTTCGGTCTCGAGTTCCTCTATACTCCTAGCACCTCCCCTCATCAACGTCATGAGGACTTGTACGTCGGTCTCAGAAAGTCCGTAGTAAAAGGACAGTATGTTGGCTAGCCCCGCATTTTTTCCTGAGGGTAGCTGTATTCTGGCTTTGGATATCTGGGTCTGGGACATCTGAGTTTGAGACATTATACCCACAAATAAATAATCTAATCACGAACTATATATATTTTTTCTTTACCATTTTTCAAGAACATTTTGAAACTGTGGGCCTTTTATACAAAAAAGGACACAAATGGAGGCCAGCACCACAGTTTTAAGGCATAACCATGTTTTAATAGTCTTTCAAAAAGTTTTATATACTACGGTCTATTAATAGACTTGTGGTTAGGATGATAGAAGAGGTTGTAAAGGTCAGCAGGAATTTTCAGGTCACCATACCTTCCAAGGTGAGGCAGAAGTTTCATATAAAGGACGGTGACTTGGTGAAGGTCGTCTACGACGAGAAGGAAAACGCTGTGAAGATAACCGTAATGAAGGAGCTCTGGAAGTAAATCTTTTTTGTTTCTCCAGTTCGTCACGAGTTACCCCACCCTGACTGAATCAGTTACGAGAAGGACAAAAAGAGATTAGGACTAGGAAGTTAGAGACTCGTCACTTAGACCAGGGGAATTATTACACGATAAGGTTTAAACACGCGATGATAAGCGTGATTTATGGCATCTACCTCGCCGATCAGCGATTTGTCGCCTTCATAACACTTTTTAATAATGTTCACCGCTTCAGCGAAGGTATGTCCGTTAAATAGGTTCTGTTCTTCTAACTTTCGCTCAAGTTTCTTCTCCTCCTCGGAACCTCCATTTTTTACCCTTGATGAGTCCACTCCGTTTATCGATAAGTTAGTATTTCTTGCAAACGTTTCGATATCAATAATTTCCATGACGGCTTGTTTATTGAAGCTGAAATGGTTGATAACAACGAGGTATTTGAGGTAATGAGAACGGTTTCTCTTCCACAGGTAAACGTCCAATAGGAGACCTCTTTGAGCTAGGAGAGGGTAATGATATACCACTGGGTCGTTGCCGAACCAGGAAATAAACCAGAGGTTCGCTATGAATATATGGGGCTTTGAGACGGCTGTACCTTTTTCTTCGTAGTCGTTGAGGTCGTATATTTCCCCATTTGTCGTTATAATATAATATACGTGCTTTCTGTCGTATAATTTGTCACCGAATTTTTCTAATATGTAATCGGCGAGGTTCACCTTTTGACACCTGAGACCTTCCTAAGACTTCCCAGCCTCTCTTCGACCATTTTTCTCCTTATCTTGATGAGTGACTCTACGATGTCCTTCGCTAACTCCTCCTCGCTCTTCTTCATCAGTTCTCCGTAATCGAAGTCACGGCAGTACCCCAACCCGTCTGGCAGAGAGAACTCTGGGCACTCCTCACCTTCGTCGTCTCTTAGTTTGTTGTATAACACTATAGCCTTTTGGAACAGTTCAGACGCCGCACCTCTCACGTCGTCGGCGTCGTGCTCCCTTTCCTCCTCCTTGATTGTCCCGTAGCCCCTGATGAAGTACAGCACGTTCTTTACAAGGTTTATGTCCTCCTTATCGTTTGCTCCCTTCGCCTCAATGAACTCCAGGAAGATAGGTACAGGCATGTGTCCCTCTCTCGTGCCGATTAGGGAGTAATATGACGACAGGCTTCCTATGTCGTCCAGTTCTATCTTCACTTCACAGTCCTCGTCGAATATGCAGCTGATCGCGGCGATATTCTTTATCGTCGAGGTGAAGTCTGGGTTCCTGTTCCTTACGTCGTTTATCGCCTGTCCTATGGCCTTGATGGTGTTATCGATCAGCTTTGCGGTGTACTGCATGACCTGTTCCAGCGGCATGGGGTAGAAGTACTTCTCAGTGACCTGCTTGTTGATCGTGGTCGCGATCTCGTCCTCACTCAGTCCCCTGAATTCATCGAAGCTTTCCACGTTAAAATACCACAGGTAAGTCTTCAAGCGTTCAGTCCCTAGCGTCTCCTCCGTCAGTGTGACTTCAATTTGGGATCCGCCCTTATACTGAATTGCGTAATGTAACGTGGTGTTTGAGAACCACCTCATCCCTGTAGCCTTGTGGTAGAAGGCGAGGGACTTGGGCCTGGACAACTTTCTCACCCCTGGTAGGAATCCCAGTCTGTATTACGGATGAACATATCAAATAGAAGATAGGCAACAGGAGTCGGCAGCCACGTGTATATTTGCTTCAAGACCCTGAAGATGGGTACTGTGAACTTAATCTTGGTATCTTTATACGTCAAGGTACGGTCATTCCAGTTCAGGTCGGTTAGGACTATTTCCCGTACCTGGAGCTCCTCATCAAAGAAGATCCCTGTACCGTAATTATCGACGCTATATAGTAAATTATGTTCACCGTCCTTCCAGAGTTTCACGTAAATTGAATCAGTGAAGAGGTAATACTTGTTTACGCCGTTCGACTTCCTCTTGATAGCCCCATTCCATACATCATCTCCTAACCTGAGTATAACTGGAGACAGCCGACTTAGTCCGTCTCTGTGAACCACGTAGTATACGTCTACCGTCCTTTCCACGTTTCTCACCTCAGGTCTAGGCCGTAAACCGCATTGTAAATCAATTGGAACGGGTTCTCCTCCTTCTCCCAATTATCAATGGCGTCCTTTAACGCTTCTTCGGGGTTAGGCCCAAACCCCCAGACTGTCTCCTTACCACGGTCGTTAAACGTAACTACGAAGAACTCCGCTGGGGTGGGGTGGGGGGTGACCCTATACACGTATACGCTGCTGAGGCCTAGGTGGTAACTTTCAACGATTTCCATATCCGCGGTGATCTTCTTCTCTGGCTCCCGTTTCTGAGCCTCAGTTTGCCTCAAGTTAAGGTAAGCCTGTACAATTTCCCTGAGTTCCCTTCCTAACTCTTGAGGTTTCACGTGATAGGCGTAAGTTAAGTCTCCGTCGAATACATACTCTAAGAAATACTCATCATCGACAAAAATTAGGTTTATATCAACAAATTTAAAATAACCGAAAGGGCTGGTGTTAAACCCAGTCCTCTCCAAGTCCGTCTTACTTAACCTGGTCAAAAAAACCTCTCCTAACTCCTTGGCCCTTTGAAGGGTCAAATCCACGTCTTTACTTCGGGTCATATTCTGACCACCTTATGACGTATATTTAACATTAGTATAAAAAGATTGTAACATGTGTTTTATAGAAGTAAGATTTATATACTGTGTCATCTGTGGTATATATGATGGGGCATGGGAAAGATAAGCCTCAACGTAAATGACTCCGTCCTCGCTGCCTTTGATAGGTTATGGCAGAGCGAGGGATGGGAGTCGAGACAAGAAGCGGTCATTTTTTTATTACAGCAAGCCCTCGCGAGGGGCTATGTCTCGAGAGAGAAGTCCGAAATAGTGAAAACTATAGGTGGTGAAAAGTCGTGAAACCTATGAAACTCAACTTCAAGGAAGTGGATATAAGACAGCCTAACATCATTGTGAAGTTAGCACCCACTAACGACGACGGGAGTTACGGTGAATCCGTTGTAGAGTTCGGCGGTCTCATGGAGCCGAAGGAATACCAGGGGACAGACAAGAACGGCAAGACCTTCAAGGCGGTCAGATACGAGATGTTGGCAAAACCCATGGAGGGGGTTTTCATTGACGTAATCAACAAGGAGGAGGTAGTCAAAAAAGACCCGAAGACCGGAAGGCCGATAGGAAAAGACTTGATACCGAAGACCTACAACGCCGATGAATTGGTGGAGGTAATGAAGGCCAGGGGCAACGATTATGTCATCATAAGGCTGAGTCAAAGTAACTATGAACTCGTAAGGAAGAACGTGAATGCGGGCAAGATTAACAAAGGGGATATCGTCAAGTTTGAATACACGATAGGAGCTAATGGAGGTGCAGTGATCAGGAAGATACTGAAGGCTGAGGTTGGAGACGCAGATCAAGAAAATCATCAATAATTTTTTTCGTGGGGTGTTCTCTTTATGAAGAACGTTGAGCTTAGGGATTACCAAGAGGAGATTATCAACAGGACTGTAGAAGCTTTGGGTAACGGTCGTTCTGTAATAATTAACGCTCCGACTGGCACTGGAAAAACGTTGATGGCTCTGGAGGCTTTGAGGAGACTTGAAAAAACGGGCTGGGTTTACGTTAGGACAATTTCACAGTACAGTTCATGGGAAAGGGACGCAAAGAAGTTAGGTTTATCCTTTACTGGGTTGATGAGAAAGGGAGAGTTCTGTAAGGTGCTGAAGAAGCCTTACGTCCTACACTGCACTTACTGTAACGAAGAGGTTGATGACGTAGAACATGTTAAGAGACATAAGAGGTTTATCGAGAAGAAGTACGTAAACCCAGTCTGTTTTGACCCAGAGGCTGAGGATAAGTGGAGTGCCCTATGTCCCTACAGGGTTGAGTACATAGCCCACGAGATTTACCAAGAGGCTCTGGACGACCAGGACGTGAAGAAGGCCGAACCGAATTTGATCGGCGTCGTTACTAGGAAGATGTATGACCTCCTCTACTCCCAGGGGATACAGGGTACGGCGAACTGGTTCAGGGACAATAAGGTCAGGTTCGGGGGTAACGAATATGACGTTTGTGTCTACAAGTTGATCGAGGAAAGTGCAAGGGTTAGGATATACAGTTACATATACTTCTTCCTGGGTATTAGGAGACCGAGTACGGAGGACGGTATACTCATATTTGACGAGGCTCACAACCTCGACGACTTCAACATCAACAGCGTGACCATCACCTTGAAGGAAGTAACGAACTTCTTCAGTAGGATTCAAGGAATAAAGGAGGGACACGTCACGGACAGCTTCACGTCGTTCGTTCAAGACCCAGAGAGGGGCTTTGACTTCATGAACTACCTGGTTCAGGCAAACGAGGAACTAGCGAGTAAGTTCAGCGTGGTGATGGACGCGTGGAAGGAGAGGGATAAATGGTACATAGAGAGAGACCAGCAGAAGTGGGATTACATAAAGGTGATGCCTGCAGACCCAGCCACTTGGCTGTCAAAATTGAACAACTACCGTTACATCCTGTTGAGCGGCACCATGCCCTCCCCTGAGTACCTGAGAACCATGTGGGGGCTCAATAATTTCGAGTACATTAACGCTTTGTCGTTGTGGGGTACAACTTCAATTAAGGATCACTTCAGGGGTGCGAGGATACTGGTGGAGGACTCGGTGTACTACATCAGTAAGGAGAGGCCCAACTACCGCAGGAGAGTAGCGGAACTGATAAGGCGTTACTCCAGGAGGGACGGGTTGAACCTGGTCGTGTTACCTTCGTACAACGATATGGAGGCTTACAGGAGCCTATTCCCTGGGGCGTTCTTCGAAAACGCGAGACCTAATGTCCTGGAAGAAGTGAAGAAGTTGCCTAACGCTTCCTTGGTTTTCGGTGTCGCCGGGGGCAAGCTATCCGAGGGCATAGAAGTGCTCAACGAACACGGCGAGAGTAGGATCAAGGCGGTCTTCATCGTGGGCTTACCTATCCCCGAGTACAGGGATCCCTACTTAGACAGGGTCATCGAGGTCGTGTCCAGGAGAGCGGGGAAGGATCCTGACTCTTTCAAGTGGACTGTGCTCTACGAGAAGGCAATAATAAAGGTGAAACAGGCAATAGGGAGGGCAATTAGGGGGCCTACCGATTCAGCTAGCATTTACCTCATCGACAAACGTTACACCCACAGGAACGTGATGGAGAAGATGGGGTTAGAAGCTACATGATCACTAGGTCTCAGGTGTCAAAACAAGGTGTCTTTTATACCCGTTTTTCATCTATAACTAGGTGATATCATGTCCGTGAAGAAGAAGAGGTCTGCGTTGCTCTTGAGGCTCAGGGAAGAAGATAGAGAAATGATAAGACGGTTAGCGGAATACTACGATATCGCAGAGGCAGACGTAATCAAGATACTCATACGGGAGTATATGAAAAACCATAACATAGGGGTGCCTCCTTAACAAGCTGGAAGGTGAAAAAGGTGGGGCTATTCAAATCTAAGTCTGGTCGAATTAAAAAACATATCGGTTTTCTATACTCTCTCCTTAGTAATAATAATATCAGTGATAGGTTAGAGGTGCAATAAATGGATAGAGAAACATTAAGAAGAATAATTGCCGAAAAAAAGAAAAAAGATATTAACGGAAAAAATAATTCGGTGGCACAAGAAAATTCAACAATGGCACATCATAATACCGAGATAAATACAAATAACTCTGTGCCACCTGATAAAAATAATACGGAAGAAAAGAGAGAACATATAGAAAATGTGCCAGTGTCCAATTTATCTAATGAACCAATAACTAAATTTGGTGGCACAAATGGCACAAATTCCTATAGCACTCTGGATACTTCCGTAGAATTTAATCCAGACAAAAGAGAGGAAAATTCAGTTGTGGCACATTCCATAATAGAGAAGAAACGTTCTGTGGCACATCCTACTTCCGAGATAAA
>Ga0080006_1268799_pt1 | contig 17715 bp, 4 predicted proteins | sample RS3BMetagenome_FD_69209 | JGI IMG/M metagenome (GOLD analysis project Ga0080006, IMG submission 69209) | Ferric oxide microbial mat and aquatic microbial communities from Rainbow Spring, Yellowstone National Park, USA - RS3B (SPADES... ... | reverse complement strand
CGTCCACGCAGTGCCGCGGCGGGGAACCATCGAACACGTGAAGCGGGCGGGATTGGAACATGCTCCGCATTCGCACAAGAGCGTCACGGAGGCTTGGACGTATGCACGGGATACTGATATCGGTTGCTTTATGAACCGTACGCGGGAGGCGTCACGAGTCGCGTTGATTACGGTGACGTGCCGATGCCAGCGGGAGAACGTCGAACACGTCACTCTGGACACTCGATCGAGAATCCCTGAACCTCGTATGAAACCGTTGGCTCTGACAACTGCCATCGGCATGTCGAGGCTATGTGTTTCTGAAAACCCAAGTCCGAAACAACATCCGAATACGTGAACCGCGCGATCATCAGTACCATGGTGTCCTACCACGTTCTCGCCGGCGTCTAGACGCGCGCCCGTGCAGTGTTGAGTCTCGGATGCGCGGGCGTGTGCAGTTCCATCTGAATCATGAACAAGTCTGAACTTTCATAGATAATCTTGAACGGAGCGTTTCTTCATCCGGCATGCGATGCGCTGCGCTGCGCCGAGCCCCCAACCAGAAACGCCTCCAGCTCCCGTTGATCCGCGAAACACTCGTACTCGCGGCTCGCCGCGCGAACAGCCATTCATGGTGTGCCGCAGAATTCGCAACAGCTCCTTGACGTCCTGTATCCAAAACGTCTGGAGCGCTAGCACGGCGCTTGCGTACAAGTCTCTAGCAAGGCAGTTGCACCTGCAACCGCGCAAAGCCTTCAACCGCGAATGGTAACACCTGAAGCATGCTGGAACGTTTTGTCGTGCAAAGGCTCGTGCGCTTCCTTGGTGACTTTATCGAAGGCGGCCTCCAGGAGGAGCAGCTCTCGCTTCTCTTCGGTACCGGGAACAGCGTTGAGCTGCGGGATGTGCGTATCCGCTCGGACCGTCTGAAAAGTTTGCTCGCTGGAATCGGTTCGCCGGTGTATGTCCTGTGCGCCTCTGTGGGTACTTTGCGCGTGTCCATCGACCTGCGCGGGCGCGTCGCTGTACTCGTCCGTGACCTCGTCGTTGTGCTCGCTGACCAGTACCCCGAGGCCGAGACCCGCTGGTCCACTGCCAGAGAACGCTATCGCAAAGCGATTCTGCGGATCGATCAGGCGCAACGTCATTTGCGCCTGCAGCAGGCTTTTGAGGCAAGACCACAACGCTCCGCCGCTACCGCCTCCGACGATGACAGCACCACTGTTTCTTCTTCGTCTTTAGCGGGACAGCGTTCGAGTGCATCCCCTCGTCGTCGAAACGACCGCCGCGATTCTCAGACGCAGCAGCAGCAGCAGCAGCAGCAGCAGCAGCCAGGAAGCGGGTGGGCCTTCTTCGGCTCCGGCGTGATCGAGTCGCTTATCGCGTACGTAGCGGATCGTCTCAGCATTCAGGTGGAGCGTGTGGTGCTCGGCTTTGCCGACCAAGGCGTGGTCATGCGCCGCGCCAAGGAGGTCTCCCCTCGCGGTTACCACTGGATCACAGTAGCATTCCTGGATCGCATGCTGACCTCGGACTGGTCCCCGGAAAAACAGGAAGCCCCGTCCCTGGAACCCGCAAACGTACCAGGAACAGCTGCGAATCGGAGCAAGAACTTATTCGGTTCCGCACAGACAACAATTGTTCGAAAGCGACTTGCGCTCTCGGGGCTGCGTCTTAGCTGGATCCCCGACGGCAGCAAATCCCTCCGCAACATCAGCTGGAGTGATCCAGAGCTGGTACGCGAGTCTCTTTGGCGAACACGCGAAGAAAATGATGCCGACATTCTCGGACCCATAGAATTCGGCATTGGTCTCTACGTGAGCGGCTTCCGGGACTCGTTTCGTACCTGCATTCAAGCCACAGGGAACAACCTCGACTGCTCGCTGTCGCAGCTCCAGTATCTCGATATGGTGTCGGCAGCGCTGCGTCTGGGTGTTGGTCAAATAGCCAAGCTGTCTCTGTTGAGTGAGGTAATGACGCGTGGCTCCCAGGAGTCCGCTGATCTTGGCCCAGGGATGCGAAAAACCGCCAGAGGCGAAGGAAGCGCTCCTGGACGTGCCGCAGCCCGCGAGCGCTGGGTGCAAGTCGTGCGCCATGTGCGACAGTCTGTTCGCCGTCGACACGTCCCCTGGACCAGAGAGCACCTTTCCATGCAATGGACAAGACGCAAGCAGTACTTGGCGACGTATTTAGCAGCAAATGTCCGCAGCGACAACCATTCCTGGCGTCTCGTGCAAGCGCTGGAGGAAACGATGGATTTAGAACAGATTCTGGCTCTGAGGGCCACCGCGGAAGCGTTGGTGCAACGCAGTCCACAGGAAGCGCTTGCGCTCTGTGATGAGGTGTCCATAGCCGCCCTGGTGGTGGTCAGTACACCGCTTTTCCAGCGTCTGCGACAGCAACGCCTAGTCTCCTGGTGCTTATGGATGCTCTCCTGCATTTGGAGACTCGGCGCGCTGCTCTGGAGTGTACTGGAACGTCGCATATGGGGTCTGCGGCCGCTAGCCCACAAACTGGTACAGATAGGGCGCACGCTGCGGCCGCCAATTCTCCAGGTATTGGCCGGTCAGTGGCTGCTCTCAGCGCCGACATTGCTTCCCGCAACCTCCGAGGAGGACGCCGACCTCAGCCAGACAACAGAACATATCCTGGGTTCACTACATTCCTACATCCACACAGACTATGAGCGTTTCCTGCAACAACGCGACCTTCGCAGCAAACGTGCAAGTTCACCGGCAGCCGCGCTAGCACCAACCCGAACATCGTCAATGCTTTCTGGCGAGCACGGAGGACGGAGAACTGCATGGGAAAGTGCGCTTGCTGCTGAAAGTGCAGTATTCCAACTCGATGTATCCGTGAACCGCGTGCAGCTGGCACTGTTCCAGGAACACCAACTAGTGGCGTTCACAGGAGCTCGTGCTTTCGCGGCACGCAGCAAACTGCTCAGCACCGCAGCAGTGCAGCACATTGGATGCCAGCTGTTCATCTCGAGTGCCCAGAACCTTGCAGTACGGGCCTGGCTGGCCCAGCTGCAACTCCGGGACGAAGCGAACAGGATCCTGGTGTGCAACCACTATTGCCCTGGAAACCATGAGTCCGCTCACGGGACGCAGCAGCCACAGGCCCGGAACGCTGAAGAATCCGTTCCGGAAAGTGACCTCTCGTTAACTGGGCGCGATGAAGCACCCGAGGCTTTCCAGTTGCGACTGTGGAATCCTCGCCAAGGACTTGTTGATCTGGAACTGGATTTTGCGCCCTTGTCCGTTCGGATTTCCGCTGTACTGGTGCAGGCTTTGCTCCGGTTCTGGATACCTGAAACGCTGGCCTCCTTTGCGATGCAGGGCAGACGGTATGCTGCGCGCGTCCTACATGGTCTCCAAGAACGCCTGGTCCGCTCTGATGATGCTACTCTTGTTCAAAAGCTGAGCTCCATGTTCATGCGGCTTCGCTTTGGAGGTATGTTCATTGTTTTCGATGAAGACTTCCGGCCTCTGGAAAGCGCTGCAGTGACCTCAGCGGAACAGTCGTCAACGTCACCCGAAGCATCACCTGCGTCGCTGGTGCTTTGCGTACAGCTCGCTGGAGCAGAGTTTCTCATGGGCGAGGAAACCGCCTTGACCGCTCACAGACAACCAGCGGATCAAGCGGTGCTCTTGGGCATCGACGCATTTGCCTCGTCCGTCCAGAAAGCACAGCAGGTGTTTGCCTTTCTGTCATCGTCATCATCAGAGACGCGGGTGGACTTGCAGGGTACAGGCACCGACGAGCCCGCGCAGCAGACCCCACCGGAGACGCCCTATGTGGTCGACTCTCGCATGGTGCTGCGCTTTCCGGGCCTAACGATCGGCTGGTGCCGTGAAACCTCCGTTGAAGCGGCTAGCGCAGTTGTGCCCGTGCGAACGCTCTTGCAACTGGGCACCTTGCGGATTGGCAACACGATCGAACACTGCCTCGTAACGCAGGATCAACGACCCAAACTCCTAGCGCGGATTCTGGTGGGCATCCTCCTGGAACGACTCGCAGTGACTGCGGGCCTGAGCGACATCTGGGCGCTAGTGCAGGTCGCTTTGCGTTACCAACGTGTCATCCAGGATATACAGGTGATTTTGAGAGAAAACGATGCAGATCTATCTACGACGAGTCACCAGAACAGTTTGGACTCGCTTCGGGAGGCAAGCATATCATCGAACGCTTCGTCATCATCACCAGTAAGGAGTCGTGAAGCAACCAACTCGATACCGCGGGAGCTCGGTGCTGCGAAGATGCATCCGCCGCAACTGCAACAAAAGAGAATGCGAACACGCGAACGTGAACCGCATTTGCGAACCGCGTTATCGTTGAGACTGAACGAGCCCCTGCATGTGGAACTAGCTCTGGATCATGGCAAGTCTGCGACGATGACCCGTCACTGGCTACTGCGTTCCCGGATCGGCGTTCAAGGGCGACTGCTCCTGTACTCCAACCAGTCGATGTTGAGCCAGCTGCAGGCAAGCGGTATCAGTGTGGAAGCGGATGGATCAGGAGAGCGGCCCCGTTCCTGCCAAGTGCTGTTGGTAGCTCCCTTCCAGGGCGAGTTGGAGGCAATCTTCGAAGCCGCTGCTTCTACTTCTACTTGTACGACTAGTGATGCTACCGCGCTGCCGACACTGGACTGCGCACTGCGCTTGGATGCGATCGATGTGGTGCTCCCGTTCTCGTTTATCAGAGAGCTGGTGGATACTGGACTTGCATTCGGTGCCCTGTTGCACCAGGAAATGACCCGCGCTGCGCCACCCGGGTCGCTGGAGACTCCGGTTACCATCACCCGGACAAGAGCAGCGGATGATCAGGAGCCGTTCCTCTGGAGCGCAGACTTGAGCGCCCTGCCTGGCAACGCGAGCCTTGTCTTCGAGTTTGCTACCTCGGATCGAGCTGGCTACCTGGGAGTCGACCATCAGGGCCGCGTCCACGGTCCGGTACCCCTGGAACAAGCTGCGCGTTTCCGCGTTCAGCGGGTGCGACGCAAGGGCGCTCCCGTCGGTGTGATGCTGAAGCTTGAAACGGACCAATCCTCGGGCATGACCAGCACTTCCACGGTGCAAGTACTCGCGGACTTGTCGGATGTGTCGTTCGATGGACGTACCACGAAGCCGACCCCAGCTGGGCCACACCTGGGTATCCGTCGCATTGCACCGGAGCTCCGGGACGAGGTTTGCCAACGCTCTCTGGAGCGGCTTTCCACGAACGGTACGGAATCTTCGGTGCTGGAAGCAACAGCTGGTTCGGAAGCAGGTGAATCCTCGGGAACGCTACCTGCAGCAGCAGCAGCAGCAGCAGCAGCAGGGACTCTCGGCTCATCCGGAAGCGCAGGTAACCGCCCGGAACGCAGCCGCTCCCTGAGACGATGGCTCGGAAACTCCGACTCGAGTACTCGATCCAGTACTGAAGTCGGAAGCGCTGCAGCAGACAAGGCGGATCGTCGCCAGCAGCGAAGCATCGCTACAAGTGCAACCAAACGAAAGCGTTGGCGAACCCGAGTAGCGGCTGGCGCTGGTGCTTCCACTGCTTCTGCCGATGATGCTGATGCTGATGCTGATGATGATTTTGGTAATGAGCGCAACGATCAAGTGCTGCGTGCCTGTACCTGGGAATCTGTACCTGTTCATGGCGTGGCGGAAGCAGTCCTTCTGAGGCACGAAAAGAGCGGCCACTGGATAGGGCGAACACCAGCAGCTGGACCTGTTGAAGCGCACGACGCATCCAGTCCGGATGAAGCGCTGCACCTTGACTTGTTGCCCGGCGCTAGTGCAGCGCTGCCGTTGCGTCCGCTGCTCCTGCAACGGGCCCAGCACTTGGCCCAGTTCCAGCCGCTGATACGGATTCGTGCACAAGTGGCTGCCGCGGGCGTGCTCGTTCGGCTCTACGAATGGATGGACGAGGCAGCTCGCTATCGACTGCCGTTGTTAGCGCTCTCAGCGGTACCCATTGATGTACAGTCGGAGGTTTGTGTGTACCCCAGTGGGGCTGGCGTTGAACCGGAGCTCTCACTCGCGCTCTCGTTGTGTCCGACGGTAAGCAGCTACCGTTTGGCACAGAGGCGATGGCGCGACCTGCTCGAGCCGGTGCCACTCTCTATGCAGGCGAGTTTGCGGGGAAAGCCTCGGTTTGTGGCGTTCCAGCTGCAGTTGGGCACTGCCGAACAACCGCTTCGGTTGCATGCGTACCCGCGTGGTGTGCACCTTATCAGCCAGCTGCTGATGGACCTCATGGATCGGACTGCAGCGTCGCGACTCACCACGGACTGGTGGTATTTCCACAACGAGACCGAAGCGACCCTGCAGTTGCAATGGGACCTCAAAAACAGCACCCAAAACGTCGACAACGATGACAATGTCGACGTCGACGAGCCTATTGTCGTCTATCCGGGTCAATCGGTGTGTTTGTATCCGCCACGAGCCCTGTTGAGGCGAGCGCTGGTGCGCCTTGCGGACCTGGAAGCCGCCGCTCGTCAAAGAAGCGACGTTCCAGAGCCGTTCACTGCGCGTATCCAAGTCGTGGGCTTCGGAACGCTACCTCCAGTACCGCTGCAAACGTCGGATGTGGTATCGCTGCCGCTCGAGCCGGACCTGGTTTGTACGACGAGTGCCACGCCAAGCGCCCGAACTCCGGTACCTGCAGACACAACCGAGAAGCAGACGCGTGGCGGTCGAGTCACCGCAGCATGCTCTGCACCTGCTGAGCGCTCCGTAAGCATTGCACAGCGCTCTGGAACGGAGTATCCGGCTGAGCGGGCTGGTGCAGACCCGACCACTTTGACAGCGACTCGGGCGGCATTGTCCCAGCGAGTGTCCGCCGAGCAGCGGCTACCGACGGATGCACCTTTTGAGGTCCGGGCAAGTATCGACACGATGCAGCGTGGAAACGCAGCTGCACAACCACGTCGGCGTCCCCCAGGAGCAGCAGCAGCAGCAGCAGCTGACTCGACTCGTCGTCGTGTCGACGACAGTGAACGTGCGGCGCCTGTTGTGCTCTACTGGGTGCGCCTTAGCGATGGCTATCGTGACCATTTCTACCTGTACAGTCGGACCAAAGTCGCGAACCGTTGTCGAAGCATCGCCTTGTACGTACACGGTTTCCTACCCGAGCACGAACGCCGTCATGCGGAAACTGTGCTGCGGAGGCAGGGGCGATCACCAGCGCTGGTGCTTCTGCAGCTGGGACGCACAGCAACTGCGCTTCGTTCAGCATCGAAGGAACCTTGGCGCAAACTCGGTCGAGGATTACGAAGCATTTTCGGCATTCGGTCAAAGACACGGGCGATTCCCGAGCGACCAGCACCGCTACCCGGATTGCCAGCGGAATCGTCTGGCTCTTGGTACGCGCTGATGCCGGTGAACATGCCGCAGTCTGAGTCCAGTGCCTCTGCAGCACCGGTTTCGGAACCTGCTGCAGGTGTGCTGGAGCCAGAGCAGGCACTCTTTCTGGGGACTTTCCTGCGGCCGACGCGCCTACGCCTGCTCCCCGTCACATCGACAAGTCAACGCGTGTTCAATGAGGAGGCGTCTGCTATCGGAGGTCTAGAGTTTCCGCTCGTTGCTGGCCAGCTATCGCTGACGAGGAGCTATTTCCTGGTAGCTGCAGCGGTGGACGCTTCGTGTCAGCGCTTTCGGGTGATGGAGGTGGGTGCTCGTACTAGCAGCAGCAGCAGCAGCAACAGCAGCAGTCAACGGCTTGCGAACGAATACAACATTCGTCCGGCATTGACGATCCTTCACGAGTTGCCGTACCCAGCTAGTCTGCAAGTTGTCGACGCCGACGGGAACCTGCACTCGACCTACGCCTTGGACGCTTGGGGATCGGTGGAAGTTTGTGAGCTCTGGGGCCCGCCACGCGAAAACCTCTTGGTGCATCGCCTGCTGGGCAGTACAGGCTCGACACGAGCGCCAAGCACCGAACCCAGTCGCACAGACGGGAATTTCGCACCAGCACCAGCACCAGCACCAGCACCAGCAGGAGATGATGATGAGGATGATCATGACGATACTGATGTGACTGCCCGCACCGTCGCCATTGTGCGTCTCCAGAACGCCAGTTCAGCAGGTAAGCGGCCCAGTGCACGTACTGGGGCGACTGGAAAGGCCTCGCTTGCCGCAAACTTGGCCTTACACTGCGAGGTGGAGCGCCATACCCTCTCGTTTCGCTTCGGCTACTTTCGTGCTCGCCTTGTCCGCAGCGAAACCCGCGGCCGTATCCTGGTGCTCTATGCTCCGTTTCTCCTATGCAACCAGGTTCCGGGTATTAGCCTCTGTTTCCGCCATGTGCAAGGAAACCGCAAGCCGCTGCCTTCCGCACAGCGTCAGCTTCGCAGGATCGGCAGTCAGGCGACATCCGCAGTGCAGCGACTAGCGGGACAGGCGGTAACGGCTCCAAAGCGACTCGGAGCACATCTCCGGCCAAGAGAAGAGGCAACGATGCCCGAGCGTGGAACGAGTCGTCACCCGGCTCCAGTATTGTCGTCGCCGTCGACGTCGACGACGACGACTTTATCATCGGCTGCGGCCTCGGCTCCAGTGGACACTGCACGCCATCTGGGCACTGACGTCCAGGCTGATAACGATGATAACGATGGGACTGTTCTGACGAGTGCATCGGCAGCGTCTCCCGAGGTCGTTGCTGCCGACGACCCGGACCCAGAGGCAGTCACCACAGAGATTGCACCTGCAGCGTCAGAAACAGCGGTCGTCTTCGATGCTGCTTCGGAGCCCGAGTCAGCGAGCACGGTTTCCGCGGACACGCTGACACAAGCGACCCGCAGCGATACCACAGCGGTCGCCGCTACCCTGAACAAGCCGCAACGTCTGGTGCATCGAAAGAAAGCGGAAGCGTCGCGACAGTTTCTGGTGCCTCCAGTCAACCTCGCCGAAGAAAGCGGTGCGCCCAGCTCCGATGCATATCTGTACTGCTGGAAATCACAGCAAGCGTTGATCTGGGTGAACGGAGCACCCCGCCGCAATACCCAACATCCCGTTCGACTGGCACCGTTTGGTCGAGGTAACAAGGGCTTTGGGGTGCCGGATGCGCTCGTCGGACACCTGCTCGAGCTTGTGACCCAGGTAACGCTGCACAGCTACCGAGACCGGACTGCCGTCCTGGATACACCGCTCCCGAACGCGCGGATCCTACAGCTACGACCGCGGTTTGAAGTGCGGAACACACTGACGGAGACCCTGAGTCTATGCGACGCGGTTGACTGGGAGCGTTTTCGCCTCGAGCAGGCGCAACACGAAGAGCACAAGGCCACACTGCCGGTATTTGCGGTGTCTGGGCTCGTGCCCGGCATGCAGCAGGTGCCGGCAGCAGTCAGCAGCCCAAAGCAGCCCGGACGAGCAGCGGTCACTTTTCATGAAGCCAACAAGGGACGCTTTGCACGTATTCGCCTTGACGATACTGGGTGGTCGGGTCTGATCGACTTCACCGACCTGAACGGAACGAGCGTTGCGCTGCCGCGAGCTCGTCGTACCGCTGACCAGTACTGGGTCGACGAGCACGTACCAGTGTATGGGAGTGTGAGGATGGACAATGGACGACTGATCTGGACGTTTCAGAGCAAGCACGTCGCTGCCAAGGGAATTCGCTTTGTGAACCGGACGCGTTTCGACCTGGTGGTGAAGCAGAAAGGGAAACGCGCTGATCGGTTGCGCTCTTTGATGCGTTCAGCAACACGCGATGCCTCCCACATGATGGTACAGACGCTACGCGGGGTCACTTCTGGAGCAGCGAGTGCAGCAGCGAGTGCGTTCGGTATGGGCATGCGTAACCGGAACACTGGAACTGGAACCGCAACCGCAACCGGAACTGGAACTTTGTCAACAAGTGGCTCTCGTACGCTTGCCGCTGGTGAGCAGCAGCAGCAGCAGCAGCAAGTCACAGCGGAAACGTCTATCATGCCGCAGACCCCGCAGGGGCAACGAACCGACCCGGGCAAGCCGCTGCGTATCACACCGGATACCTCGCTGGATAATGCCGCTTGGATGATATTCCATGTGCCACCGAAGAGCGAACGGGTTTTCTACTGGCCTGAACCGCTGGGTTCGTCCAAGCTCCTGCTGAAACTATTGCCTGGAGAGGCAGGCCTGGCGACGGCGTTGGCGAATCCCCAGCTCTTTGCGGATGCAGTGGTGGTACCAACGCGTCAACTGCACCCGGAACCGCGCTGGTTGGCACAACGACGGGGACACCAGCCAGCGTTCCTGTATCGAATGATAGCCCAGGGGCCGGAACGACACCTCGTGGTCGACGAAGGCACCACCAGTACATTGGCGAACGAACCTGCCTGGATCCCGCGCTTTCGGTTGGACGCGCAGCTCAGCTTGCCGACGCTCTACCTGAACTTGTACAACTTGCAGGCGCGTCCCTTGCTAGAGGTCCAACTGCAGCAGCTGGAGGTGCTCGCGAATGCCGGACTCCGACCTGACCAGCAGTTGGCGATCATGACGCGTCTCGACGACCTGGTGCTTCTGAACCGCATGGACCGTGCTCGTTCGCAACGCGTTGTCAGCAAAACTGCAGGATCGTTGACCAGCGGTGATGACCGGAGCACCCCAGCGCCCGCTACGAACAACAAGGGCGTTGCCAACGAAACACCGAGTGAGCTGCTGGTCGTTGCCCTGGTACTACGACATGTCCAACGTGATCTCCTACATGTGAGCGCTTTGCAAGTAGAGCTCACGCCGCTCCGAGTGAACCTGGAGCCAGCGCTTCTCTATGAAACCGTGCTTACCCTGGTGAGTTGCTATGATCGTGCACGGTGCTCGTCGTTGACTGCAACGCAACGCAGAAGCGCCATGTCGTCGTCGTCGTCGTCAACGAATGCAGGTGCTGGAATCGGCAGCAGCGTTACCAGTCCAGGTTCATGCAGTGTACACGAGGCCCAGACAGGTCGCCGGGAAGTGCGCTCTACCAGAGCTTTGAGCAGCGGCGCCCTGGCATCGCTTGCGCTACCCGCTGAACGCACTCGTTCACTACCGGCAGTCTACATGGAGCAGGGCGCCATCGGTGACCTGCAGATCCTGCTCACCTGGAGAAAGTCATCTGCGAAGTTGCTCCTTGCACGCGTGGAGGCAGCAGCGAGTCCGCGTCTCGCCGAGGCTGTCCAGCAAATACGCGACCTCCTGGCATACGTACCCGCAGTGCGTGACGCGCCCATGCGCCTGAGTGGTATCATGCTCACCGAGTACCTGGCTACCATGGAGCAACTCGTGCATCGGATCGTGCAGCACTACATATGGAGCGGGATTCGTAACGGGTATGCACTCGTCGGCTCGCTGGATATGCTCGGAGCGCCGCTCAATATCTGGGGCCACACCAGCGGTCGTGTGCAAGCCATTTCACAGGATATTTCGCATGGACGCCTGGGCAAAGCCGGCAAGCACATGGTAACGTTTATCGGTGGCACTGTAGGCGACGTCGGTCAGTCGTTTACTGGTGCGCTGTCGTCGTTTGGTGGTATGGCGTGGCGGCGGCTAAAGTGGCTGCAGCGCGCTCCGTCACATGCTATGAACCCGTCGTCGTCATCGTCGTTGTTGCCTACCGACTGGGGAGAAGGCGACGACAACGACAATGACGACGGTGCTGGTAGAGATGCAGTTGAGAATGCACGCCCCGGTGGTAGCTTACCGCTGCGTGCTGGTCAGGGCGGCTCGCGTGGTGCCAAGGGGCGGCAGCGGGCACCGTGGGCAGCACGTTTTGTCGCCCGCTGGTTGCCTGGCGGTGCTGGACGGCGACCGGCTCGTGCCACCACCGGAGCACCAGCACCAGCACCAGCACCAACAGCAGAGCTTAGCGTTCAGCCGACTGTACCTCCGTCGCCACTGGACTGGCGTCGAGCGCTTCTGGGGTATGCATCCGCGAGCGACGCTCGTTCGGGTAGCACCTGAGCCCCTGCACGGTGCAATCGATACCACACGATCCCTAGTGATGCACCAGAATCACAGGTGGACACAGGTACTTGCCTTGCGTTGTTCGGTTGCGACAGCAACCGCGCTCCGCATCTATGTCGATGCGAGCAGACTTTGTGGGTGTTTTGGTGATCCTATCACAAAACGGCTGGTGCAGTGCACAGGGAACGTTTACGGGACGTACCAGAAGCAATAAGGTCGAATCACCGTAGCAACAACAGCAGCAGCAGCAGCAGCAGCATACTACCGTATGCGCATGGAGCGCAACGCTTACTCAACCCAGCCAATGCGATTAAAGGGTGACTGCATGATACGCTCGTATCGTGGCATGTCCGTGGGTGACGGGAGAATCCATCGGATGTGGTCTTCGAGTAAGGTGCACGTCATACGCGCCCCGAGTGCCATCATCTCGAGCCCTGGCGCCAGTCGCTTGATCATTGCCGGATAGAGCAGGCGTGCACCGAGCACAATAGCGAGCGCTTTGTTGGCATCAGCGCTTCGACGTACTGGATAGCAGCGGAACGCATGCAAGCGGCTAAAATAGACTCCATAACATGTAAAGGTGCACTCGTGTGCGGCGCTGGAGGCGTCACCGCATGTCGATTCAGCGAACAGCGGGCGCACGAATCCATTCGTGATACGATCCGCGAGCACTTCTTCTACTTCTTCTTCTTCTGGTGCAAGGAACAACAACCGATACAGATAGCGCTGGATGTCGCGTTTCGACGATCCCGGCGATGCAGACGTATCGAATCGTGCGAGTCGTTCCAAACGAACGAGACCAAACTCGGATGCGGATGCCGGGCGTAGCCTTGGACCACGCTGTGCGGTATGCGCTGGTGCGTCTTCACTAGGCGTATCGACGCTCTGTGGATCGACGCAGAGCGGCGTCTTAAACGTAACTAGATCAGGGAATTGAGCTTCGGTGTGATAGCCGCACTGCCTCAGCACTGAATTCGCGAGTCGTCCGACCACAAGGGCAACTGCGCGTACCCCAGAGGCGGCCGATGTTCCAGGGACGCGCGCAAACGCCGCAGCGCTGGAAACCGCTGGCGCCTGCGCTGCGTTCGAGTGCCCAGTGCCGGCATCAGAGGCGACTGTGGCAGCCTCGGCGGGCATCGTTGCGTCGCCAAGTGGCGGCTTTTCGATAGGTGCGAGGTCGACGCTGTCGACTGGCGGCGGCTCGGAGCAGGCCAGCACCACCGCGTCGAAGCAGACGTCGCACGAGGGCGTTGCGTCAGCCGGGAACTCGAGGCGCCAACGCGGCAACTCGGATGCCGCCGCATCAGCAGGCACCGCGTGGATACGGATTACCCTGGCGTGGTGCATGACGCGTGCCCCGCTCTTCTCCACGAGTCGCTGACAGAGGCATTCGAGGCCCTCGAGAGCACCATACTCGTTTGCGTCGCAGAGATTGAGGCTCGCCATGGCCCGCAGCCCAGCGAAGCCATTCACTTGCAACAGCAGGCATGCGTCGCGGTCGTGCACTTGTCCAGGAGATGCGGTACCGAACACCTCGCGCAATGCGACCGGCTCCAGAATCTCCTCGGCGAACGCGAGTCGGATGTGGGCGTCGCGGCAGAGCTGAGCGACGTTGGTCACTGCCCACGACCACATATCAGCCGCTTGGAGAAACTGTGCAACCGACCAGCAGTACGCTACGCCTTGTCGATAGATTCGTCGCCATTGGTCCGCGAATCCGGCACCCAGCTGGGTCGCAAGCTGAGCAGATCGACCGAACCGTCGCCGATGCTGCAGACGCTGCCAGGTACGCATCAGAAACTTGTGCCCGTACGTGATGTACGGCATCTGGCTCAGCGACATCCACATCAGGCTGATTCCAATCAGTGCCCAGCCCAGGCGCAAGAGCCAGCGCGTGTAGCGCAGCGCCATCCGCAGCGCCAGCATTGCCAGCACAAAAGGCAACAACTGGGCAAGGCCGGTGTCCTCGAGACCGCTGGTAAGCGCGTTTAGCCACGGCAGACCGCCAAACGCGCTCAGACGAACCAACGTGCCAGTGTCTGTTTTCGTAGGCCAGTCCAGCACTGCTGTGGCGTATAGACCACCGTGTGCTGGACTCGCTGCGCGTCGGGGCTGAACGCGCATCCCGCACCGCTTGATTAACTCCAAGACGCGCAAGTCATCTGCCGTGAACGAGTCCCAGAGCCCGACTTCTACGTTGACCCCCTGTACGGAGACACTTCGAACAGAGCCACCCAGACGATCGTGCTGCTCGAAGAGGACAACTTCATGATCAGCCGGCGCTTGGTTCGGATCACACTCGCCGTTGTCTCTCAGGGTTTTCAGTGCACGAGCGACCTGGTACGCGGAAACGCAGCCACAGAAGCCGCCGCCAATGATCGCAACACGCATACCGCTCCACGACACGTTGCTGCGTCTGCGGTGCCGCACCAGGCTGCACAGCTTCGCCCTAGTACACAATCCGTACCGGTATCGTTTACACGGGATACGGAATCAGCAAGTGCCGCGAAAACCAGAGTGCTTCTGCGAAGCTCGTCAGGCGGCAGCGGTGCTGGTCTAGCGTCGGCGCATCGAATCGCATCGCATCTCCTGCGCGCATCTTCGACTGGCGCGCGCAGCGGCGGGATGCAGCATCGTTGCACGAATTAGCGACAAATAGGACATTGGTAGGTGCTGTGCTATCTCATCGAAGGAAAGCCCTTGTTCTCCATAGAGCGACTTCTTGCTTGTTTGATGGGGTTTCCCGGCACTGCACCATCATTATTTCTATGGGGAAATGAGCGTGTTCGTCTTGACTGCTGGCCTGGTCGCTGAGAATTCAAAGCGGAAAGCTGCCGTTCTGGGAAGCGCAGTGAATGTGGTACACGCTCAGGTCTTCTGATGACACCACTTGTGCCCGCGATAGGAGCGGCCAAATGCTTCGCACGAGACCTGTCGCATGCGCTGTGCGTCGAGCGTCGGACCTTGAGCGAGCACATGGAAGCGGGCAGCGCGAAACGCTCACCCGTTTTCAAACGACGCACGCGGCGAGCAGTGCGGTATCTGCAACGTGACTGTTTGGATCAAGCTCCAAAGTAACGGGAAGTTTTCAGATACGGTATGGTGCGATTTTAAAGCACTTGGGCTACTGGCAAGGAGTGCAGCATTCGCAGCGTGACTATTTGGATGAAACGCTCGTGTAGCGGTATGTTTTCGGATACGGTCTGGTGCTATGGAAAAAACCTGCATTCGGAGTGAGGTATCGCATCATCGCTCACTAAGCATCCGTGCATGTTTGAAGCTGGACACGGATTCGATGCATCGATCCTGGACATGAAGGAAACACGCAGCAGCAGCAGCAGCAGCAGCAGCACACGCACCACCCCGGGAATATTTTCCCGCGCTGCTGTTGTTGCTGCAACGTCGTCGAGCCCAAATTGGACACGCAGTACTGGGCACGTGTCCGCGACGCACGGCAGCTCCAGTGCGAATCGACAGCGGCACGCGACGCGACGCCACAATCACGGAGACGTGTCCGGGGCCGAACAGCACGGCGCTGGCCCTGACGTGTCCACGCACCGCAGGCACCGCACGGTAGGCCGTGCAGGGGGCGCGTCCCCCGGTAGAGCGCAGAGAAAAACTGTTTCATTTCTCCTGCGACGTGGTTTCTTTTTCAGAGGACTCTTCCGTACCGAACGCTGTCGCTATAGGCTGAATCGTGTTGATGCACGCCCCTATTGTCCAAGAAGCAGGAGATATTAACAGGTCTTCTAAAACGTTTCTGGTTGGTAACACCAAGTTTACCGTGCCTGCCCACTATGAGCTCGTGCGACCTCTAGGGCAAGGCGCGTACGGCCTTGTCGTCGCTGCGCGGGATACTCGCAACGGTGCTGGTGTCGCTATCAAAAAAATCAGTCGGGTGTTTGCGCACGTTACAGACTCGAGACGGACGCTGCGAGAAATCAAGTTATTGCGTCACTTCCACCACGAGAACATCATCGACCTGTTGGACTTGTTCACGGAACCAGGTGCGACAGCCGCGACTTTTGACGACGTGTATCTGGTTAGTACGCTTCTCGATACGGACTTGCACCAGATCATTGCCTCTGGACAGAAACTGACCGATGATCATTTTCAGTATTTTATTTACCAGGTTCTACGCGGTCTGAAGTATATCCACTCAGCGAACGTGCTCCATCGCGACTTGAAACCGAGCAACCTCTTGGTGCGTGCAAACTGCGACCTCGTGATTGCCGACTTTGGTCTCGCGCGCGCTGCACAGCCGCGTGTCGACGACACGAGTCATCAGATGCTGCTCACCGAGTATGTCGCTACCCGGTGGTACCGTGCACCAGAGATCATGCTATCGTGGCGACACTACACTTCAGCGGTGGACATTTGGTCTGTGGGATGTATCTTCGCCGAGCTTCTGGGTCGCAGGCCGATTTTCCCAGGTCGCGACTATCTCCACCAACTGCAGTTAATTACGCAGGTACTCGGGACGCCCAGCGAGGCCGATCTCATGGAAATCGCCAGCGAACGGGCGAAGCGTTTTATGCGCTCGCTACCCGTTCGAACACCGCTGAAGTGGAAGGATTTGTTTCCGAGGTGTGAGAATCCACTGGCCCTGGATCTTTTATCGCGTATGTTGTGCTTTTCACCGGATCAACGGATTACGGTGGAGGAGGCGCTTGCGCATCCCTATTTGGAAAAGTGCGCCGATGTCAACGATGAGCCTGTATGTGATCGTCCCTTTGACTTTTCGTTTGAAGAGCGCGCTGATCGAGGTGGTGCTCCCGAAATTCGCCAAATGCTCTGGGAAGAGATCAAGGAATTTCAATGCATTAGGCGGGAAAAGCAATGAGCAGCTCACGGCGACGCGGGGCGATACGCGTTGTGCTCGGGTCGCGCAGGTGCAGAGCGCCTTGACGGGCGTCTGTGTCATGCTGCAACGCTGCGCGGGTTCGTCCATGTTCATGGAGGGTTTCGCGATCTTTATAGCGCCGTGGCGGGTCTCGCTTGGATGCTGTGAAATAGCGAATCATGTGATGCCATGATCGTTCGGCGATCGCACAGGAGAGTCGTTCGCGGCATACGAGGATGGCGCTCCCGCCTCGCTGGATTGCTGCAACGTACCAAGCCCATGTGTTGTTTTTATTTGATCACCAACATGAGACGAGGACGCACATGGTGATGAAGGAAGCTTGAATACAGTTCTTGGATCCCATGCGCAGGTCGTAGTGCATCTCTTGTCCAGAGCATCGGGTGTGATGTAGCAAGCGAGTTTGAATGATGGATTCCGGGGGAATGTGGACAACCTGCAGCACTGCATGTGGACCGCTTACAAACAGTTGCTTGACGAGATGCGTCAAAGCGAGAGCACCCGACAGAGCCGAGCTCGAGTAACAGGAGACGCAATCCTTGATGGCACCTTGAATCAACCGTTTTTAGGTGATTCTCCCCGGACCATCCGTTTTACATTTCGGTTTCTCGTCATCCGCTTTTGGGGAGAGGTTTTGTCTCCTTTGTTCCATGATTTGCTCTCCTTCTCGTTTATTCGGCAGGGTAGCATACATGTAACCGCTATCATCCATACCCGTTTTCTCGCACCCAGACGCACTGGGTGGCCTGTGGAACTAAACCTCCATCTTCTCATGTATATATCTACGGTTTCTCAAGTATCTTCCCGTCAACCTCTCCGAAGGCGGGGCAGCATACATGGAACCGCTATCATCCATATCCGTTTTCTCGCACCCAGACGCACTGGGTGGCCTGTGGAACTAAACCTCCATCTTCTCATGTATATATCTACGGTTTCTCAAGCATCTTCCCGTCAACC
>Ga0080006_1132795_pt1 | contig 17720 bp, 17 predicted proteins | sample RS3BMetagenome_FD_69209 | JGI IMG/M metagenome (GOLD analysis project Ga0080006, IMG submission 69209) | Ferric oxide microbial mat and aquatic microbial communities from Rainbow Spring, Yellowstone National Park, USA - RS3B (SPADES... ... | reverse complement strand
GAAGGGCGCCCCCCCGCGGCGTCGACGGGTGTCGGGCTCGCGCTCGGCCGCCTCGAAGGCCATCAGAACCCGGCGACGGATCTCCAGAGCGTCCTCGATCGACTTCAATCCCGGCGCGTCGAGAGACCACTCATCATGTCCGAAATAGCTGCGGGTCGCACCCGTCGCCAGGGTCAGATAATCATAATGAAGCTCGCCGTCGGTCAGCTTGACCGTCCGGGTCGCCACGTCGATCGATTCCACATCTCCCAGCAACACCTCGATATTCGTCCGGCCCCGGAGAATCCGCCGGATCGGGCTGGCGATGTTCGCCGGATTCAAGGCCGCGGTCGCAACCTGGTAAAGCAAGGGCTGAAAAACATGGTGATTCCGCCGATCAATCAGCGTCACGCGGACTTTAGCCCCGCCCAGCACCTTGGCGGCCTCGATCCCTCCGAACCCACCGCCGACGATCACCACATGAGGCAAGACCGCCGGACTTTGCCGCTCCGCGTGCGAATGCTCCGCCATCACCGTCCCCCGCGTCTCTGATAAAAACTAACGACCGATCCACTTCGCCACTCGGCCTGACCGGATGGCTTACTTTACGACGGGATCGGTGCGAAGGCGAGTGGGTGAACGTGCGACCAGTTGGAAAAAGCCGTGTCGCGGAAAAGCGACTTCTCGCCGGAGGCCTGATCGCTGTTTTATGCTGACATGTTATACAAATGATATGATCTAATTTTATTAAAATATTGAAATTTTTTAATAATATTAAATTTATCGATGATGAAATGATGCCGCCGATCTCGGCCTGTTGGCTTTCTCGACCGGCCCCGCTTCCGATTCTCCGACCGAGAAACCCAGGCCGTCCGATCGGATCAGGATCGGACCGTCCTGGTCGGTCCTCAAGAACGGGATGTCTCGACGGCCCAGAAGCGCGACCGTCTCTCGGTGCGGGTGGCCGAACTCGTTACCGGCCGCCAGGCTGGCGACCGTCAGACTGGGTCGAGTCAGATCCAGCCAGGCGGCGTCGGTCCCGTCGCGAGCCCCGTGGTGCGCCAGCTTCAGGACGTCGACTCGCCGGCAAAGTTCCGGGACGTTGCGAGACCACCATCGACGTTCCTTGACCTCGGAGTCGCCGGTCAAGAGTGCCGAGAACGATCCGTACTCCACGCGGATCCCCACGCTGTTGTTGTTCTCGTTGTGCGCATCGCTCGGGGGCTGGGGAAAGACCCGGAGCCGGACCGAGCCCAGTTCGATCAATCGGGCCGAGGGTCCTGCGCGGGTCGCCTGGATCTGGGCTTCCTTGACCGTCTTGAGCAGCGTCAGGTAGTTGGGCGTGACGTGGGGCGAGTCGGCGTCGAGGAAGACCCGGGTCGGAAACGCCCGGATGACCGCCGCCATCCCGCCATAGTGGTCCTGATGATGATGGCTGATCACCGCCAGGTCGATCGACCGGATTCCTCGGTCGCGAAGCTGACCGACGATCTGGTTCGACGGCCCGGCATCCACCAGCGCGACTTTTCCCTCGGGCGACCGGATCAGGATGGCGTCCCCCTGGCCGACGTCGAGAAACTCGATCGTCGCGACACCCATCGAGCTGGGCGAGCCCGGCAAGGTCGGCGCGGGGCGTCGCGACCTCGAGAATCCCCAGAACGCCGCCAGGCAGACAATCGCAAGCACCAGGCATAGGCCGGCGACCAGAGGACGTCTCATAGCCGGATATCTCCCCCGGGGTCGGTCTTGTCGAGTTCTTCCCGGATCTGCCGGGCCTGTCGAGCGACCTCGGCCGACGCCTTCTGGTCCCGGGCCAGATCCATCGCCAGGACCTCTCCGGCCCTGGCCCCCCTCGGCAAGAGGTCGCGAGGGATCAGGATCGTTCGACCGTCTTCCAGGAGGAGCACGGCGATGGACCTTCGAGGCCCTTCGAATCGGTCGATGGAGAGTCGGATCGTCATGGTCGAAGCTCGGAGGAGGGGCCTGGGGTCCTCATGGCCAATGTAGTACAAAGGTGGGGCGGAGTCCCGCTCGACTTCTCTTATGACCGCGAGCCGCCCATCGATGATCGACAACGCGCCTCCTCTTGCCGACCGGGTCGTCGAGCCCTGTACCTGTCTCGCGTGCGGCTGCCTCTGCGACGATATCCGGGTGGTCGTCCAGGATCATCGGATTGTCGAGGCGGAGCACGCGTGCTCGATCGGCCGCCCCTGGTTCCTCGCCCCCCGGCCCGGCGAGGGGCATCCAGCCGCCACGATCCAGGGTCAGCCAATCGATCTGGAACCGGCAATCGTCCGAGCTTCGGCGATCCTCCGGGCCGCGAAGGCTCCGGTTTTCTGGGGCCTCTCGAATCTGACCATCCAGGCCACCCAGGCTGTTCTGGCGATCGCCGACCGGATCGGCGCGGTGGTCGACCACTCGGGATCGGTTGATCGCCAGGACCATCTCGCCGCGTTTCAGCGGGTCGGCCTGATCTCGGGATCGCTCGGCGAGGTCAAGGACCGCGCCGATGTCGTGGTCTTCTGGGGCGTCGACCCGGTTGTTACCCATCCCCGGCACTGGGAGCGGTACTCGGTCGAGCCCGTTGGGCGATTCATCCCCGGAGGTCGGTCGGATCGATTCGTGATCGTCGTGGGCGCGAAGCCCTGCGAGTCTAGCCGACGCGCCGACCTCTTCGTCCCAATCGATCCCGACCGCCAGCCGGAGGCCCTCGAAGTCCTTCGGTCGTTGGTCCGGGGCGTGGCGATCGACCCCGAACGCGCGTCGATCTTGGCCCGTGTTCCCTTCTCCACGCTCGAAGATCTGGCCCAACGGCTCAAGCTCGCGCGCTACGGCGCTCTTTTTTTCGAGGACGGCTCCGAGCCGCTCTTTCGACTGATTCAGGATCTGAACGACGGCCGACGCTTCATCGGAATTGAGATGGGGGAGTCGGGGAACGCGTCGGGGGCCTCGGCCGCGATGGCCTGGCAGGCGGGAGCCCCGTCGTCGGTCGACTTTGGCCAGGGCTATCCTCGTCACTTGCCAGTCGAGGCTACCCTGACCGAGCGCCTGGCTCGTCGCGAGGTCGATACCCTCGTCCTGCTCGATCACCCCGAAGTCTTTCGGATGGTTTATCCGAGAGAAGTGGTTGCCGGGATGCCCACCATCGTGATCGCCCCGGGCGCGACGGCCGTGAAGGACTGGCCCGATATCGCCTTCGACGCGGCCCGGCCGGGCCTGGAAACCGGAGGGACCGTCGCCCGGATCGACGGCCTGATGCTCCCGCTGCGACCGGCTCTCAGCGCCGGAGTTGCCTCACATCGCGAGATCCTCGACCGGATCTTTCACCACCTCAACCCAAATTCGTAGGGTGGGTCGAGCCTCGGGCGAGCCCCACCACGGAATTTCCGGAAAAATTCCGAAATAGTCTGATAGCCGAGGCTCCAAACTCCTGAATGTATTGTCGACCGGCGAAAAATCTCCGATCGAACAACCATCCGGGAGGAAGCCTCGATGATCATCTCCGAAGCCCGACTGGCCGCCAACCGTGCGAACTCGGCCCGCTCCAAAGGCCCCACCAGTCCCGAGGGAAAAGCGATCTCACGGCGGAACGCCTTCAAGCACGGCCTGACCGGACAGGGCATTGTCCGATCGGAAACCGACGCCGAGATCATTCAGGAGCGAGTCGAGGCTCTCGAAGCCGACATGAAGCCGATCTCCCCCGCCGGGTCGATCCTGATCGGCCAGATGGCGACTCTTTCGGTTCGGGCCGAGCGCGCCGTCGAGCACGAATCGGCCGCCATCGCCTACCAGGTCCGCCACGCCGCCGACGCCTTCGACGAAGAACGACTCGACCAGGCTGACGACCTTTTCGAGAAACTGAGCGAAGACCCCCGGAACACCTTGCGCAAGCTTCGCAAGTCGCCCGAAGGGGTCGACCGTCTGATCGAAGCCTGGCGCGACCTTCGATCGGATCTCGCCATCGACCCGACCCCGGAGTGGTCAGCCTCGCACCTCGAACGGGCGGCCAACCTTCTGGGCCTGAAAAGCAAGCACGCGCGAAGCTCGCGGATCGGCGCGCTCTCGCGAGCCTACTGGGGCGACTTCGCCGCGCTCGGCAATGACGAAGGAGCCGACCTCGACGACGCCTTCCGCCGGGACTGGGCGAAAGCGATGATTTTCGACTTCATCGATGCCGAGATCGCCGGTCTGGAAGCCCACTGCGAGACGCTCGACTTCGAGACGATCGCCCTCGACCGCGCCGAGGCCGGCGCCCGGGCCCTGTTCGATTCGTCGAAGGCCGCGACTCTGGCGCGTCGGTATGAAGCCGAGGCGCGTCGCAGTTTCTTCAAGGCTCTCAAGGAGTTCCGGCTCGTCGAGACCGAATCGGCGATCCTCGCCGAGGCCACGGCACCCCCGGCCCCTCCCGCCCCGACTCCGCCCCCGGTGGGTTCGTTTCGGCAAACCATCGCGCCGCGAGAGCCCGAACCCTCGCCCGACCTGCCGAAGGTCCCCTCGTCCCTTAATTCGACCCGGATGGACCGGATCAACGAGACTTCGCTGTCTCATCCGGGCCTCAAATCGACACGTTGATGTCCAGAAAACCCGATCCGGTGGTCCATCAAGCTCTCGCCAGGTCGAGAGGTCGTGGAAGCCGCGCCCGCGACTCACCATCGAGCCAGGACATCCCGGAGTCGGACATGGAACGGCCCGAGCTTGCCGCCATAGTTCCCGGCGGTGATCTGGACAATTCCGGGTTGAGCCCCGGCTCGAATACCGACCGCCGTGGCCTGCTCGACGACTTCGAGGGTCAAGCCGTCGATGACGATCTCATAAGCACACTCGACCCCGGGCGGCAGGTCGGTCGGGACCAGGCCGCGAAGGGTGGGAGAAAAGGCCGTGTTGGTGCTGGCTCGGAGGGCCTTGTACTTGCTGCCGACCTTCGACCCCGACCGCGCGATCCCGCCCGGAAACGGCAGGATCAGGCCGCTGATCTGTCGCATGGCCTCGACGGCGCGCTCGGTCGCCTGGAGCGTTGTTTTCGAGTCGGTACCCAGCAAGATAATGTTCCCTCCGGCGACCCCTTTGGTCGTGCCGAAGGTCTCCTCACAGGTAAATTCCCCATCCATCACGGGAATTCGCCAGAACCGCCGGCCGTCATCGAGCTTCTTGGAGATCTGCCAGCCATCGCCAAAATAACGGAGCCGACCGCCGACGTTGATCGTCTTCTCTCCGACGGGCAGGCCGTTGTAACAGGCGGTGGTCGGGCAGGTCATGACGCACTGGCCCACCCGGTTGCTCAGGGCTTTTTCGAGAGCATCGCGGCTGAACGCGAACAGGAGGACCGAGACCCCCGGTCGACCGTCGGGAGTCTCGTCGGGGCTCAAAACCCGCTCGATCGATGCCTCGGCATCGCACGAGATGACGCTCGTGGCATAGCCCGACATCGTTCGACCGGCGATCTCGGCCCAGCGGGACGAGTCGGCCGTGATGATCGCCCGCGTGGCGGTCATCGGGAAGGCCTCGGCGAAGGTGTCGGCAATGGGGATGCCGTGAACGGTCGAGGTGGACAACGTCAAAATTCCTCCAGCCTGACGCCTCTCAGAATCTTCATGCCGACCCTTCCTGAGCGACGGCCCGGGGGTTCGAGACCTCCTCATCCTGAACCGGGTAGTTGGCGAAGGCGATCGAACTCGACCTTTCGAACCATTCGGCGATTTCCGGATCGAGTTGCGAGTCGGTCTCAGGAGCCACATGCAGGGTCCGGCCCTCGCTCCAGATTCGAAGCTCGCCATCGTCGAGGATCACCTCTCCCGCCTTGATCAGATAACGAGGCAGAGCGAACATTCGCTCCTTGTTATCGTCGGGTGCGTAAATGGTCACGTCGCCGTCGGCCCCTTCGCCCAGGTGCCCTTTCTGCTTCAATCCCAGCATCCGGGCCGGGGCGGCCCGGGTGATGACAGCGATCTCGGCCAGGGTATATTCGCGGGTCAGGTCGCCCAGTCCCGACCGGGTCCGGACCTTCTCGGGCAGACGGTTGAGCGTGTCATTTCGGTGGCCCCGATCCATCAACAGGGCGATGATTTGCGGGTAGGCCAGGAACGAGCCGCCGTTGGGGTGGTCGGTGCTCATGGCGATCTGCCAGGGGTCGTTGACCCGGAGATACCACTCCAGGCCGATGGCCCATTGAAGGGCGTGGACGGCGTTGCGGTCGTCGTAGGTGATCGGCACGATCCCGCAGCCGGTCTCGAGTTCGAGGTCGTGGCTGACCCACTTTCGCCCCAGAACCTTGTGGAGGTACTGACCGACGGCGGCGTCGGCCGTCATGCTGGTCGTCTCGCCGAAGAGGACCTGACCGACGTCGACCGTGAGATTCGCGTGGTCGTTGATGTAATCGGCCAGTGGCCCCACCCGCGAGTCAAACTTGCCGAGGTCGCCGGGATTCCCGCCATAGCTATGAAACTGGATATGAGCCAGATGAGCCCGATGACCGTCGAGCGCCTGCAAGGTTTCCAGGGTGGTCGAGGCGTTGCCCGGCAGGCCGAGGTTCAGGCCGTGCAAGTGCATCGGATGCGGCAATCCCAGGTCGTCGACGGCCCGGGCGATCCCGGTCAGGATCTGTCGAGGGGTGACCTCGAAGTGCGGGACGACCTGATCGAGACTCGCGACGTTTCCCCCGCCTTGCTTCCAGGTCTCGACCCCGCCGGGGTTGACCACCTTGACGCCAAACCCTTTGGTTGCTCCCAGAAGCCAGGCGATGAACGCCTTGAGCCGGTCGGGCTCGCCGTCCTTGATCCGGTCCATCACGTAATGGTTATTGCCGACCAGAACCAGAAACGCCTTGTCGATGATCGGCGTGTCACCGAATTCAAGGTGGGTCGCGCGAGCTCCCAGCGGCGCGATGGCGGCATCGACCGCCGTGGCGTAGCCGAGTCCCGCGTACTTGGCCCCGGTGCTGAAGCTGGTCGGCACGCTCCCGAGTGTCCCCGATCGACTTGCGGGATCAAGGCTCCGAGGCATCGCCCCTCGACGGGCTTCCTCGGGCCGGAGCATCCTCGCGGCGTTGACCTTCGGCCCGGCGATGTGGCAATGGACGTCGACCCCCGCCGGCATCACGACATACCCTCGGGCATCGATGGTTCGATCGGCGCGGACGTTGGGGTCCGTTGGCGGCGGAATCACCTTCCCCGACTCGATCCAGACATCGGCCACGCCATCGACTCCATGAGTCGGGTCGACCACGTGCCCACCAGCGATCCGCAATCGGCCCGTCAAGACAGGACCTCCGCCAGTTGGACCTCGAAGCCAGGCAGGAGGGGCGATCGATAAACGTCGGTCGGCGTGAGGACGGCTTCGCTGTATCCGGCTTCGCCGAGGGTCAGGACGGTGACCTTTCCGTCGAAGCGGTCGATGATGACGTACTCGCGGACACCGATCTTCTCGTACTGGGCTCGCTTTTCGACGTAGTCGCGGCGACGGCTGGCCTTGCCGGGGCTGACAATCTCAAAGACGAGGTCGGGGACCTGCTCGGGGATATTCAGGTTGGAGAGAGGCCCGCCGAGATAGACGCCGATGTCGGCGATCCGTGTGTTGTCCTCGTCGATCCTGATCCAGGCCTGCGAGACAACCGACCGGACGATTTTCGGTCGGCTCAGGCGATAGGCTCCCAGTCGGTCTCGCCAGGGCTCGCTCTGCAAGACGTGTCCGGTCCCCTCGGGCGACATGACGACTAGCCTCCCGTCGACACGTTCGTAGGTCCAGGGTTCGTCGAACTCGGCGGCGGCGAACTCGTCGGCCGAGGTGGGCCGACCGTCGTCGCGCTGACCGAATCGGAGTTGGTCTTCGGTGACCGATTCTTGCGTGGCCATGGGCGATTGTTCCTCCCCGACAATCATGGACGATCTCTGATCTCTGATCGCTGGTCTCTTGATTCGATGATCCCGCGAGTCGGCTCACGGCAAGAGGACCTCCGCCAGATCGACCTCGAAACCCGGCAGGAGTGGCGATCGGTAGACGTCGGTCGGCGTGAAAACGGCTTCGGTGTATCCCGCCTCGCCGAGGGTCAGGACAGTCACTTTCCCGTCGAAGCGGTCGATGATGACGTATTCTCGGACATCGAGCTTTTCGTACTGGGCTCGCTTTTCGACGTAGTCGCGGCGACGGCTGGCCTTACCGGGGCTGACGATCTCGAAGACGAGGTCGGGGACCTGCTCGGGAATGTTGAGATCCCGGACGAGGTAGACCCCGATATCGGCGATCCTGGTGTTCTTTTCATCGACATGAACCCAGGCCTGCGAGACAATCCACATCGCCACTTCAGGATGCTGAGACGAATAGATGTAAAGTCCCTTCAGCCAGGGGTTGCTCTGGATCACATGGCCTGTTCCCTCGGGCGACATGACAACCAGCCTCCCATCGACACGCTCGTAGGTCCAGGGTTCGTCAAACTCGGCGGCGGCGAACTCGTCGGCAGAGGTGGGTCGGCCGTGGTCGCGCTGGCGCAGTCGGAGCCCGGCTTCGGTGTCGAGTTCTTCGGTCGCGAATTTCTGGGTGGCCATGAGTTTTTGACCCCGGTCAGTCGTCCGGATGATACGGCCCTCGCTCCACTCACGATACCCGGATCGACCGGGCCGGGCGAGGCGGTTCCGGGTCGGGTCGGAGGTTGCTTGTCCTCGGGGGCTCGGTCTGGTACGAGGGAGAGGCGTCGATTTTCGATCGATCCCTGGCCGATCCCGTGAGCACCTTTCGACCATGCCGCTGACCCTGACCTGGAAAGGCCCGATCGGTCGAGCCGTCGATGGCGATGAACTTCGCCCCGAGACCCTTGCCGGTCGCTCGGAGGTCGTGGCGCGAATCCCAGTTCCGGCGGGCAACTCGACGGTCGATCTGGGGGAATTGTTCCGGGTCGAGGGCGATGGCTCGGATGGTCTGATCGTCCTGGAAGGCGACCTCCGCCCGGTTCGAGGGCTGGGAAGTCGGATGGCGTCGGGCCGGATGGTAATCCGGGGTGATGTGGGGCCTCGCCTCGGTTCGGGGATGTCGGGCGGGTCGATCGAGGTCGAAGGGTCGGCCGGGATCTGGGCGGGTGCGGAGATCCGGGGCGGCCTGATCCGGATTCGAGGAGATGCCGGTGACTGGCTCGGCGCGAGCCTGCCCGGCAGCCGGATCGGAATGCGCGGCGGGATCATTCTTGTTGAGGGTCGAGCCGGCGATGATGTCGGCCTGGCGATGCGTCGAGGCTTGATCGCGGTTCAAGGCTCGCTGGGACGGGGAGCGGGTCGAGGGTTGGTTGCCGGATCAATCTTTGGTTTTGGCGAGGTCGGCCGGGGTGTGGGTCAAGGAATGAAGCGGGGGACGCTGGCCCTCTTCGGGACCGAGGGCCAAGCCGATTTTGAACTCTCGACCACCTTCGAGCCGAGCGGGACTTTCCGCCCTCACGTGCTCAACCTCTACCTGAACCAGCTTCGAGGTCTGGGCTTCCTCGTGCCGCCATCGGCTTTCGTCGGGACGATCCGACGATACAATGGGGACCGGCTCGAAGCGGGCCGGGGTGAGATCTGGCTCGGCTCGGTGGTTTGAACGGGAGCGCGACCGATGGATAAGAACGCGAGGGCGCTCCGGCTGGTCGACCGCCTCTCGGGGATGCTCGACGAGCGCCGGGTCGCCGAACATCGAGCCGAAGGGGGCGGTCGATGGCTGGATTACGGGATCGCCTGCCGGGGTGGTTTGCTGGCCGGGCTCGACCTGGCGAGAGTCTGCCTGGCCGATCTCGCCGAGGTCTCGATCGTTCCCGGCGCGGTCGGCGGTCGACCTTGCCCGATGGTCCAGGTCACGACCGACCACCCGGTCGAGGCCTGCCTGGGCAGTCAGTACGCGGGCTGGGCGGTTGCTGTGGGGAAGTTTTTCGCGATGGGCTCGGGACCGATCCGGGCGGCCTACGCTCACGAGCCCCTCTTTGAAGAACTCGGTCTGGCCGAGTCGGCGGCTCAGGTGGTCGGCGTCCTCGAAGGCCGGAAGCCGCCGACGCCCGAGGTCTTCGCCAGGATCGCCGAGGCCTGCCGGGTCGCCCCGTCCGAAGTCACGCTCCTGATCGCCCCCACGGCGAGCTTGGCGGGCGGGTTGCAGGTGGTCGCCCGGTCGGTCGAGACGGCCTTGCACAAGCTTCATGAGCTGAAGTTCGACCTGAAGCGGATCGTCGCGTCTCATGGGGTCGCGCCCTTGCCGCCGGTCGCGAAGAATGACCTGGCGGCTATCGGCCGGACCAATGACGCGATCCTTTACGGGGCCCGGGTCGTCCTTTATGTGACGGGGGACGACGCGAGCCTGGCCGAGGTCGGGCCGAAGGTCCCTTCGGGTGCCTCGAAGGATCACGGCGAGCCGTTCGCGACCATCTTCGCCCGATACAACCACGACTTCTACGCCGTCGACCCACACCTCTTCAGCCCGGCCGAGGTCAGCTTCCAGAACGTCGAGACCGGCCAGGTCCAGACCTTCGGCGCGACGGCCGAAGACGTTCTGGTCCGGTCGTTCTTCGATCGGCCAGAGGCATGAAACGGGTTGTCACGCTGGTGTCGGGGTCCGGCTGGCACGTTCAGGATCTGATCCGGGCCGCGAAGCCGGTCGGAGTCGACTTCTCGGCGATCCCGTTTCCCAGGCTGGTCGGCCGGGTCGGCGACGGATTCGCGCGAGTCCGGGCGGGCGGTCTCGACCTCGATCAGGCCGACGCCGTGCTCGTCCGGATGATGCCGCCGGGGTCGCTCGAACAGGTGATCTTCCGGATGGACGCCTTGCACCGGCTGGAGGCCAGAGGCGTCCCGGTGCTCAATCCGCCGAGGGCGGTCGAGGCGGCCGTGGACAAGTATCTGGCGCTGGCGATGCTCTCGGCGGACGGTCTGCCCGTCCCGGAAACCTGGGTGGGCGAATCGGCCGGTGAAGCGATGGAGGCTTTCACAAATCTTGGCGGCGACGTGGTTGTCAAACCCCTGTTCGGCTCGGAGGGTCGAGGATTGGTCCGGGTCTCGGACCCGGAACTCGCCCTGAGAGCTTTTCGCACGCTCGAACGTCTGGGCTGCGTGCTTTACGTTCAGAGATACGTCCCGAATCCCGGATACGACATCCGGGCCTTCGTGCTGGGTGGCCGGGTGCTGGGGTCGATTCGCCGGTTCGCCGCCTCGGGCGATTGGCGGACCAACGTGGCGGTCGGCGGTCGTCCCGAGGTCTGCGTTCTGGAATCCGAGGTCGAACGGCTGGCGATCCGGTCGAGCCAGGCCGTCGGCGCGGTGATGGCCGGGGTTGACCTCTTGCCCGACCGGGAAAAGGGAGGCTGGACCGTGCTCGAAGTGAACGCCGTGCCGGGCTGGAAGGCGCTTTCGAGCGAGTCGGGCGTTGATGTCGCCGCCGCGATCCTGGCTCATCTCCGGGATCTACGCCAATGACCCCCGAGATCGGCCTGCTGGCACAGTCCGCCTGCCTGCTCGAAGCGACCGCCCGAAAGCCAGGGAACGTCCATCGGTTCCGCGACTTCGACGACGTGACCTATCTCGACTTCGCCCTCTCGGCCGCGGCGATCGGCCCGGCGATGGATCAGGCTTCCGCGACACCGCTCGGCCTGACCATCTTGCGGGCAGTCGAGGCGACCCGCCGGGTGGTGGCGACCAACACGAATCTCGGGATCATCCTGCTGCTCGCCCCGATGGCCGCCGTGCCGGTCGGGCAAGACCTCCGCGAGGGGGTCGCGCGGGTTCTCGAAAGGACGACCGTCGAGGACGCGGTTTTGACCTATCGAGCCATCCGACTGGCGATGCCGGGCGGGCTCGGATCGTCGAGCGACCAGGACGTTGCCGACGACCCGACCATCAACCTTCGCGACGCCATGAGGCTCGCCGCCGATCGCGACCTCGTCGCCCGGCTGTATGCCCTGGATTTTGTCGATGTGTTCGACCGGGCCTTGCCACGACTCAGCGGGTCGATCGCCCGGGGCTGGTCGATCGAGACCTCGATCATCGATGCCTATCTCGACTTCCTCGCTCATCACCCGGATACCCTGATCGCCCGGAAGCGGGGCGAGGCAACGGCGGTGGAAACCTCCCGGCGGGCGGCCCAGGTCCTTGCAACCGGCTGGCCGGAGACGTCCGAGGGTCTTCAGGCCATCCGGGATTTCGACGACTGGCTCCGGCTCGACGGCCACGCCCGGAACCCTGGTGCGACGGCCGACCTGATCACGGCCGCCTTGTTCGCGGCCCTGCGAAGTGGGACAATCCAGCTTCCAGTGGTCGGTGGTCTCTGACATCGAGCCTCTTTCCGACGGACCACCGACCACCGAACACTCGCCGCAGTGAGGACCGAAGTGCCCGTCTCACGCTACAAGGTGCGCGTCACCAAGGATTATCTGGTCTTCTGCTCGGGCCACTTCATCACCTATGCCGGTGATCAGTGCGAGCGGATTCATGGGCACAATTACCGGGCCGCGGTCGAGGTGGAAGATGACCTGGACGTCAATCACTACGTCTTCGACTTCATCGCCCTCAAGGACCTGACCCGGGCGATCGTCGATGAACTCGACCACCGGATGCTCCTGCCGACCCGCTCCGACCTGATCCGGCTCGAAGCCGACGGCCCGAACTGGTTAGTCCGGTATCAGGATCGCTACTGGAGCTTTCCTCAGGACGAATGCGCGCTCGTGCCGATCGCCAACACCACGGCCGAACTCCTGGCCGACCACATCGCCGGCCGGCTCCGCCAGGAGTTCGCCTTGAAAGGCTTGCCGACGCCCCGAATCTTGCGGGTCGAGGTCGAGGAAAGCTTCGGCCAGGCCGCCGAGGTCGAGTGGCGGCGCGACGGTTGAACCACAACAGGGCGAACCTCTCAAACTCTCCGGAGACTCCATCGCCATGAAACGCTTGCTTCTTCTCTTGCTGGCGATCGTGTCGACCGTCGCGAAGGCTCAGGAACCGACCGCCAGCACCGACCCGGCCTTCGTCGCCAACCAGAAGCTTGGCCGGGGGATCAACCTGGGCAATGCCCTGGATGCTCCCAGCGAAGGAGCCTGGGGGATCACCCTGGAGGCCGACTATTTCGCCAAGATCAAGGCGGCTGGATTTCAGTCGGTCCGGATTCCGATCCGATGGGCTACCCGGACCGGCCCCGCCCCGGATTTTACGGTCGATAAGACCTTCTTCGAGCGGGTCGACTGGGCGATCGAACAGGCCCTGTCGCGTGGCCTGGTCGCGATCATCAACGACCACCACGATGATGAGCTGATCAAGGACCCAACCAGGCAAGAGCCCCGGCTCCAGGCCACCTGGCGGCAGATCGCGACCCGGTACAAGGATCGACCCGAGGGGCTTTACTTCGAGCTGCTCAACGAGCCCAACGGCAACCTGACCGACGAGGCCTGGCAGGAGATGTTTCCGAAGCTCCTGGCGATCGTCCGCGAGTCGAACCCGAAGCGGCCCGTCATGCTCGGCCCGGGTCACTGGAACAACGTCGATAATCTCAAGTCGTTCCGGCTTCCCGAGAACGACCGGATGCTGATCGGCACCTTCCACTATTACAACCCGTTCCACTTCACCCACCAGGGGGCGAGCTGGACCCCCGGCAGCGACGCCTGGAAAGGCCAGACCTGGACCGGGACCGCCGCGCAGGTCGAGACCCTGAAACGCGATTTCGCCAAGGCCGCGAAGTGGTCGAAGGACAACAATCGGCCGGTCTTCCTCGGCGAATTCGGAGCCTACGAGGCGGCCGACATGAACTCGCGGGCCATCTGGACCGCCGCGATCGCCCGCGAGGCCGAACGACATGGTTTCTCGTGGGCCTACTGGGAATTCGCCTCGGGCTTCGGTGCCTATGATAAGGACAAAGGCCAGTGGCGAGCCCCCTTGAAGGACGCTCTCGTCCCGGCCGACTCGAAAAAAGTCAGCCTGGTCAAGCCGTCCGAGTGAGCTTCTCATGAACCCGCCTCGCGAATTAAGCGGACTTCGCGCGATCGTGCTCGGCTCGACCTCCGGGATCGGCCGGGCCGTCGCGCTCAAGCTCGGCGAGGCGGGGGCCGACGTGATCGTCCACGGCCGGCGATCGAAAGAGCAGGCCGAGGAAGTCGCCGCCTCGATCCGCCAATCCGGGTCGAGATCGACCGTGATGATGGCCGATCTCGGCGACCGATCGGCCGGGGACCGTCTGGTTGATGAAGCCTGGAACCTCTGGGGCGGTCTCGACGCCTGGCTTCACCTCGCTGGAGCCGACACACTGACTGGCCCGGACGCCAAGCTTTCCTTCGATGCCAAGCTCGACCGGCTCTGGGAAGTCGACGTCGTCGCCACGATCCGGCTCTGTCGCGAGGTCGGCCGTCGAATGAAGGCGGTCGGCCAAGGATCAATTGTCACCATGGGCTGGGATCAGGCCGAGACCGGGATGGAAGGGGATTCGGGCGAACTCTTCGCCGCGACCAAGGGAGCCGTCCTGGCCTTCACGCGAAGCCTGGCCCTGACCGTCGCCCCGGAGGTCCGGGTCAACGCGGTCTCGCCCGGCTGGATCAAGACGGCCTGGGGTGAGTCAGCCTCGACCCCCTGGCAAGAGCGAGTCCTTCGCGAAACCCCGCTCGCCCGGTGGGGAACCCCTGAGGACGTCGCCGACGCCTGTCGGTTTCTGGTTGGCCCGGGGTCGCGATTCTTGACCGGTCAGATCGTCCGGGTCAATGGCGGGGCGGTCCGCTGAAAGGAGCCGGGGTTGACCAGCTCCGACGATCCGACCGGCACCTGGCCCCGAGTCCTCTTCGTCACCGGAAGGCTGGCCGAGCCCGCTCTCCGCCGGGTGCTCGATGACCTGGCCCCTCGCGCGGGGATCGTGGCCGAGGTCGCCGTCTTGCCGATCTCGGTCGCGGCTCTGATGACGCCGAAGTGGGTTGCCCGGCATCTGGAGATCCCTCCGGGCCTGGCCCGGGTCGTCCTGCCCGGCCATTGCCGGGGAGACCTTTCGGCGATCGAGGCCAAGGCGGGCGTACCAGTCTCGTTGGGACCGGAGGACCTCCGCGACCTCCCCCGGTCGCTCGGCCAGGCGGATGACCGGCTCGCGGGCTACGGCGGTTTCGATATCGAGATCCTCGCCGAGATCAACCACGCGCCTCGGCTCTCGATGCCCGAGTTTCTCGATCAGGCCGGGCGATTCATCGCGCAAGGGGCCGACCGGATCGACGTTGGTTGTGACCCGGGCGGACCCTGGATGGAAGTGGGAAGTTACGTCTCGGCGCTGGTCGAGCGCGGCTGGAAGGTCTCGGTCGATAGCTTCGACTCGGCCGAGGTCAGTCTTGCCACCCGGGCCGGGGCCGACCTCGTGCTGAGCGTCAACTCGACCAACCGCGAGCATGCCCCGGACTGGGGCGTGGAGGTCGTGGCGATCCCCGACGTTCCCGGGACGCTCGACGGCCTCGATGCGACGGTCGATTTTCTCGAAACCCAGGGGGTCCGTTACCGAGTCGACCCGATCCTGGAGCCGATCGGCTTCGGGTTCGCGAACAGCCTGGGGCGCTACCTCGAAACCCGCCGACGCTGGCCCGACGCCTCGATCCTGATGGGGATTGGCAACCTGACCGAATTGACCGACGTCGACTCGGCGGGCCTGAATACCCTGCTGATCGGCTTTTGCCAGGAGGTGGGAATCCGGAGTGTTTTGACGACGGCGGTGATCAACTGGGCGCGGTCGTCGGTGGTGGAGGTCGACCTCGCCCGACGCCTGGCGTATCATGCGGTGAAGCACAAGACCTTGCCCAAGCGGCTCGAGCCTCGGCTGGTGATGCTCCGGGGGGATCGGCCGCCTCGGTTTGGTCGCGAAGGTTTGCTCGAACTGGCCGCGCGGGTCAAGGACCCGAACTGGCGGATCTATGCCGAGGAGGGGCAGATCTATGCCTTTAATAACTCCCTCTTTCTCGAAGGGACCGACCCCTTCGACGTCTTCGAGCAGATGGGCGTCGATGACCCTTCGCACGCCTTTTACCTGGGCCATGAATTGATGAAGGCGAAGACCGCGATCACCTTGAACAAGAGCTATCGCCAGGACCAGGCGCTCGACTGGGGTTTCCTGACCGAGCCCGAGGTCAGCCACCGACCAACCCGGATCAAGCCCGAGGTGGACCGCCGTTGATCCTCGAAGGAATCGTCACCACCCTGGCCTCCGACGGCACCTTGAACGTCGCGCCGATGGGTCCTAAGGTCGGGCGCGACCCCGGACGGTACCTGCTCCGGCCTTATCAAACTTCGACGACTTACCAAAACCTCAAGGCGACCGGCGAAGGAGTCTTGCACGTCACCGACGACGTCTTCCTGATCGCCCGGGCCGCGATCGGAACCCTGCCCGAGCCGGAGACCTCGCCCGCCTCGAAGGTCCGGGGTCGAATCCTCAAGACAACCGGTCGATACGTCGAGTTCCGGGTCGTCGACCTCGATGACCGATCCGAGCGGACATCGATCACGATCGAGTCGGTTGCCGAAGGACTCCAGCCGAAGCCGCTCTTCGGCCTCAACCGCGCGAAACATGCGGTGGTCGAGGCCGCCATCCTCGCCACCCGACTCGAATTTTTGCCCACAACCGAAATAATGGCCGACTTCGCCCGCCTGGCGATTCCGATCGACAAGACCGGCGGTCCTGACGAACGTCTCGCCTTCGGGATCTTGCTCGATCGCGTCCTGGCCTTTTCCTCCCGGAAAGGTCCAAGTTCGGGATAGTATGATAGGCCGGGGCCTCGCGCAACGATCTTATTAACGAGGGGCGGAGAATCAGACCGGGTCTCCCTCGACAAGAAAAGCCGAACGCGAATCAGGTTGAACCCGATGCCCGAGCCGATCCCCATCACGCGACTGACCCTCCGGACGCCGAGCCGACTCCATTTCGGCCTGCTTTCGTGGGGCCCAAACGCCCCCCGGCAATTCGGCGGGCTCGGCCTGATGATCGATGCGCCCGGTTTGACGGTCTCGGCATGCCCCCGCGATCAATGGTCGGCGGACGGGCCGCTGTCAAGTCGCGTGCTCGAATTCGCTCGACGGGCGAGCGAAGGGCTTGAACGTCGTGGGTTCGTTTTTTCACCCGCCTCGTTCCGGGTCGATCAGGCGCCTGCTGAACACGTCGGTCTGGGAGTCGGCACTCAGCTCGGCCTGGGCGTCGCTCGCCTGATCTGCGAGCTGGCCGGGCTCCGCGAACCCTCCGTCGAGGAACTGGCCGAACTCTCGGGCCGAGGCTTGCGATCAGGGATCGGCCTGCATGGGTTTCAGTCGGGCGGCCTGATCGTCGACGGCGGTCGATCGAGTTCGACAGGCATCCCCCCCCTGCTGGCTCGATTGCCATTTCCGCCCGGGTGGTCGATCCTGGTCGTCCTGGCCGGTCGCGACTCCGGGATTCACGGCCCTCGCGAAATCCAGGCGTTCGCCGAGCTTCCCCCCTTCCCCGAAGCCCTCACCGATCGGCTCTGCCGGCTCGTCCTGCTCGGCCTGATGCCCGCCGTCGTCGAGCGCGACCTGCCTCAATTCGGTGAGGCGCTCGAAGCGATCCAGCAAAACGTCGGCCAGGGATTCGCCCCGGCGCAAGGCGGAACCTTTCACCCCGGGCTCGAGTCGATCGCCATCGAGATGAAAGCCGCCGGGCTTCAAGGCGTCGGCCAGAGTTCGTGGGGTCCGACGCTCTACGGTTTCTTCGAAGGCTCCGAGATCGAGAAAAAAGCGATCCTTGACCGGCTCGCGGTCTACTCCGAAAACGCCTTCTGGACCAAAGGCAGTGAA
>Ga0080006_1177084_pt1 | contig 17723 bp, 14 predicted proteins | sample RS3BMetagenome_FD_69209 | JGI IMG/M metagenome (GOLD analysis project Ga0080006, IMG submission 69209) | Ferric oxide microbial mat and aquatic microbial communities from Rainbow Spring, Yellowstone National Park, USA - RS3B (SPADES... ... | reverse complement strand
TAATCTATGTTGAGCCTTCAACAAGCATAGAAGCTGCTATTCCCGATTGGGAAGGTGAAGATATTCCTGTTTCGTTTGAGGTTGCTAATGCTGTAGGAAATCTTTTAGAAAAAGAAGAGATAGGCTTTGTAGAGAAGAATATAAGCAATGAACTAAGTAAAGAGATAAGCTTATTCTTTGAAAAGCAAAACAAGTATTATAGGTTAAAGAGAGGCGCCATACCTGTAGAGATAGGTGGAGATTATGTAATAATTTATTCGCCGCTAGGAAAGCTTGCTAATGACTTTTTAGGCAAGATAATAGGTAGCATTTTTACCGCCGATGCGGGTACTATTACAATAAAGACGACGCCTTATGCAATTATATTAGACACTAGCCTTGCAAAGAAAAGGCCAAATATCAAAAGAGATCTGGGTATACTAAAAGAATATAACATAGAAAACCTAATAAACAACAGCGCAATTATTGCACAATCAGAACTTTTCAGATATAAGTTTGTGCAAACCGCAAAGCTTTTCGGCATAATCGGAAAGGAGGCAACTGTTACAAGAAATATTGCTGATAGGCTTATCCAACTTTACAAAGGAAGTGAAATTTATAAGGAAGTTGTAAGGGACTTATACAAGAATTACTATGATATTGAACGTGTAAACGAATTTCTTAGCTCGCTTAGAGGAGGAAAGCTGCATTTTGAATTTTACGACTTCGGCGAACTGAGCCCTTTTGCAAATGAAGTGCTTAGATCAGCATATTATTACAAAGAGCTTCTTCTGCCAGTTACTCCTGGAAGCAGCGAACTTAAACAGTTTATAGAAGGTATGGAGGAGAAGAGGGTTGAGCTGCTATGCACCTTTTGCGGATTTAGGTTTTCCAAAATCTTAAGCGAGCTAAAAGAAGGCGAGAAGATAAAGTGCCCAGCATGTGGGAGCAATATGATAGCTATATATAAAGAGGAGTATATGGAGAGTATAGAAAAGGTGAAAAAAGGCGAAAAATTATCTGAAAAAGAAAAAGGGTGCTATTCTGAGAGCCTTACTTGCGCAGATCTAATAAATGAATATGGTAAAAGGGCGCTTGTCGCGCTTTCAACATATGGCATAGGTGTAAAAACAGCTGCAAGAATACTTAAAATGGTAAGAAGCGATTACAAGTACTTTCTCATAGATTTAATAGAAGCACAAAAAAATTATATAAGATACAGAAAGTTCTGGAAGGAGTGAAAACTTTATGTAAAGATCTGCGCATCTATCACTTTTGCACCTTCACCAAGCTTCATAAGCCTTACTCCGCTTGCATTTCTTCCTGTTATCCTTATACTTGCCGCATCAAACGAGATTGCTATTCCCTTTGAATTTATCAAAACCACATTTGCTTCACCGCTTAAGAATATGGATTTTGCAACATTGCCTGTTTTTTCGGTAACCCTGATGTTTAGAACGCCCATGCCACCCCTTTTTTGTAGCCTGTATCTGCTTACCTCAGTAAGCTTGCCGTATCCGTTTTCTGTAACTGTTAGTATATAACCAATATCACCAGCGGCTATTATGTTCCTGGCTTCGTCACCATTTGCAAGCTTTATACCCCTTACCCCCATTGCACCTCTACCCACATGTCTTAGCTCTGTTTCTTCAAACTTTATAGCTTTGCCTAATTTACTCATTATAAACAAGTATTTCTCGTTAATGTATGATATAGCATAAACAATGGAATCGTTCTCTCTAAGTGTAATTGCTGCTATGCCTGTTGATCTAGGTCTTGAAAAGAGCCTTGCGCTCATCTTCTTTACCAAGCCTTTCTTTGTTAGCAGCACTATGTTTGAATTTTCAAGATCACGCAGTGGGAATAAGACTATTATTTTCTCTTCTTTCAGATTAAGCAGATTTACTATGCTCTTTCCTTCGGAATAGCGGTTTCCCTCTGGTATTCTATAAGCCTTAAGCCAATATGCACGCCCTTTGTCTGATATGCAGAGCAGATAATCTTTTGTATTGCATGTCATTATCTGTTTAACATAGTCGCCTTCCTTTAGGTTTATAGCAATAATTCCTTTGCCACCTCTGGCTTGCTCCTTGTAGTAATCGAGACTCATCCTCTTTATATAACCAGTATTCGTGTATATTACAGTTGTTCTTTCGTTGCTTATCAAATCTTCTTCCTTCAAATCTATCTCCTCTTCTTCTACTTCGATTATCTCTGTTCTCCTGCTCCTTCCATATTTCTGCTTTATCTCTGCTGTTTCATTGGTTATTATTTTATCTACTTCTTTTGGATTTGATAAAACTTCATTGTAATACTTTATCTTTTCCAAAAGGCTCGAGCGCTCGCTGCTTATTGAATCGTATTCTAGATGTGTAAGTCTGCTAAGCTTCATTTCGAGTATTGCATTAGCCTGCCTCTCGCTGAGCGAAAAAGATTCCATTAGCCTCGCCCTTGCATCGCTTACCGAGGCGCTTTCCCGTATTAATTTAACAACCTCGTTTATTTTTGATATTGCTATTAAAAGGCCATCGAGTATATGCACTCTTTCACTTGCCTTGTTTAATTCGAACGTTGTTCTTCTCTTTATTATTTCTCTTCTGTAATTGATAAATGTCTGGACAAGCTGCAGAATATTGAAATTCTTAAGACTTTTGCCGACCACTGCAAGGTTTATTATAGGAAAAGTCACTTCAAGCTGTGTGTGCTTGTAGAGTGCGTTTAGCACACTTTCTCCGTTCTCGCCGTTTTTTAGCTCTATGACAATATGCACGCCATCTTTTCCGCTTTCGTCTCTTAAATTAGATATACCATTTATTTTCTTCTCTTTTACAAGCTCCACTATACTTTTGATAAGCTCCGATTTGTTTACATTGTATGGAATCTCATTTATTATTATTTCATTCTTTTTTTCATCAATTTTTGCCTTTGCCCTTACTGTTACCTGTCCCCTACCATATCTGTAGCCATTATAAGCATTGTTTGACATAAGCGCTATGCCACCTGTAGGGAAGTCTGGCCCTTTTATTATTTTAAGCAGATCATCTACTGTTGCATCTTCGTGCTCTATTGTATATATTATAGCGTCGCATACCTCTACCAGGTTGTGTGGAGGTATACTTGTTGCAACTCCAACGGCGATTCCAGATGCACCATTTACAAGAAGATTTGGAATCTTAGATGGTAATGTTACCGGCTCTTTCTCGGTGTTATCAAAGTTCGGTACAAACTCAACAGTATCTTTATCAAGGTCAGCAAGCATCTCTTCTGCAAAGCTTGTGAGCCTTACTTCAGTATAACGCATTGCTGCAGGTGGATCGCCATCTATAGAGCCAAAGTTTCCCTGGCCATCAACAAGGACATGATTCACGGCGAAATCCTGGGCAAGCCTTACCAAAGCATCATAAACAGCAGCATCACCATGTGGGTGATACTTGCCTATAACCTCTCCGACAACCCTTGCACTCTTTTTTGTTGGCTGATTATGTAGATTGTTAATATTATACATCGCATAAAGTATCCTTCTCTGTGCGGGTTTAAGGCCGTCTCTAGCATCAGGAATAGCCCTTCCTATTATTACACTCATTGCGTAGTCTATGTAGCTTGATTGCAATTCGTCTTCAAGTTGGGTTGGGATTATCTTCTCCATCTATACACCTTATACGTCTAGGAATGCAACCTCACTTGCATGCTCTTCTAAGAACTTTCTTCTCTCGCTTACGTCCATTCCCATCAATATTGAAAAGAGCCTATCTGCCCTTTCTGCATCTGCTATATACACTTTTTTAAGCATCCTCTTCCCAGGATCCATTGTTGTCTCCCATAGCTGCTCTGGATTCATCTCTCCAAGACCCTTATACCTTTGCACGTTTGCGTCGCTTCCCAACTCTTTTAGCTTTTCATTGAGCTCAGCATCCGAATAGCAATAATAAACATCTCTTCCTTTTGATACCTTATAAAGAGGTGGCTGTGCTATATAAACATAGCCCAACTCTATAATCTTTCTTAGATATCTGTAAAAGAAAGTCAGGAGCAATGTTCTTATATGGCTACCGTCTACATCTGCATCAGTCATTATTATTATCTTTTTATATCTTATATTTTCAACGTTGAATGTTTCTTTTATTCCTGTGCCAAAAGCAGCGACCATTGCGTGAAGTTCTGCATTTTCAAATATCTTCTCGTCGGTAGCTTTTTCAACATTAAGAATCTTTCCTCTTAAAGGTAATACGGCCTGTGTCATCTTATCTCTACCTTGTTTACTTGAACCACCTGCACTTTCACCCTCAACTATGAAGATCTCGCTCTTCTCAGGATCCGCACTTATACAATCAGCAAGCTTGCCAGGAAGTACAGCACCATCAAATATGCTCTTCTTTCTAACAAGCTCCCTAGCTTTTCTTGCACTTTCCCTAGCTACAGCAGCATTTATTGCTTTCTCCACTATTGCTCTTGCATCAATAGGATGCTCTTCGAGGTATTGGGAAAAAAGTGGATAGAATGCTGTTTCTACAATGCTTTTTATCTTAGTATTGCCAAGCTTTTCTTTTGTCTGGCCCTCAAATTCAGGATTTGGCATTCTTATGCTTACTATCGCAGTAAGACCTTCCCTTACATCGTCACCGTTTATCTTAATCTCTTTTTTTCCGTTCAGCATCTTATTCTTTTCTATATAATTTGTTATCGCCCTCGTAAGTGCTGCCCTAAAGCCCATTACGTGGGTTCCCCCTTCTCCTGTTTTTACGCTATTAACAAAAGATTCTAGTTTTTCATCATAGCTGCTGTTGTATTGTACTGCAAACTCCAATATATTCTGTTCAACTGCTTTTTTGAGATATATTGGGCTTGTTATTGTAGTTATTCCTTTGTTTAGTTCTTTCAGGAAGTCTAACAATCCATTCTCCGAATAATAGGTTTCTTCTTCGTGCGTGCCGAATCTGTCATCTATGAAGAAGATTTTGAGCCCAGGATTAAGAAAACTCGTGTATTTAAGTCTTTCCTTAAGTGCTGTAGAATCAAATGTTGGCGACGGAAAGATCTCCTTATCTGGCTTAAATTTTATCGCTGTGCCCGTATTTGTTGCAGGGCCTATCTCTTTAAGCTCGGATGTCGGCACACCCCTGCTAAAAGTTTGCATATACTCTTTGCCACCCCTTCTTATTCTAACCTCTACAAATTCAGAGAGTGCATTTACTACGGTAAGTCCAACACCATGCAATCCGCCTGCTGTTTTGTAAACCTCGTTTGAAAACTTTGCACCAGAGTGGAGCGACGTCATTACTACCTCTAGTGCGCTTTTGTTATACTTTGGAATAATATCAATAGGTATGCCCCTACCGTCGTCTATCACTTCGGCTATATCGCCTGTTTCATCTTGCATAAGGTGCACTGTAATGTCCTTACAATAGCCAGCCATTGCTTCATCAACCGCGTTGTCTATAAGCTCAAAAAGCAGATGTAGAACCCCACTTGAACCTGTAGAACCTATGTACATTGCTGGCCTTTTTCGAACTCCTTGCACGCCTTCTAACACCACTATCTTTGATGCATTATATTCCTCTTCAGCATTCGCCATAAAGATCAGCTAACTGGCTACACTGGCCGTTAGATTTATTTAGAATTCAAACCTTTTAAACCTTTTGAGGATACTTTATCGAGGAAAAATGGCTGATTGGGCGTTGTCAAACAATTAGGTATTAACAAACACAGTTTACACTAAGTTTGCGTTTTGGTTACACAATATATGTATTATAAACCAAGTCTTAACATCAACTCTTTTTCCTTCATTTCTTTTGTTTTTGAAAAATATAGTTCGCCAAACGTAAATTATATAAATTCCAATTTCGCTTTATAGTTTGCATGTTGGTCGCCAAAAACCAATACGCATCACTAGATTTTACACTTTTTGAAATAGTGGAACAAGGGATTTGCGATTTAGTTATTAGACAACACCGCTGTTTGATTAGATTATTATATTTTTAATTTTAAGTATTATTTGTGATGAAATGGATAAGGCAAACAGAAAGAAAATAATTATACTTGGCGCCGCAGGAAGAGACTTTCATGACTTCAATGTTCTCTTTAGAGGAAACGGAGCGTATGATGTTGTTGCATTCACAGCAAATCAGATACCGTTTATATCTAACAGGAAATATCCTCACGAGCTTGCTGGAAAGCAGTATAAGGAAGGGATAAAAATCTACGATGAATCGCTGCTTGGCGCACTTATTGATAAATATAAAGCAGATATTTGTGTGCAGGCATATAGTGATTTGCCATATCAAGAGGTTATGCACAAAGCGAGCATAGCTAATGCGCATGGTGCTGACTTTTGGTTGATTGCACCAGAGAGAACGATGCTCAAGTCAAAAAAGCCCGTAATAGCGGTGTGCGCCGTGAGAACAGGCTCTGGAAAGAGCCAAACATCGCGCTATATTGCTAGGCTAATTAAACGATATGGTAAGAAACCTGTGGTGATAAGGCACCCTATGCCATATGGTGATCTTGTCAAGCAGGCTGTGCAGCGATTTAAGAATTTAAAAGATCTTGACTTGCAGAAATGCACAATAGAAGAAAGGGAAGATTATGAACCGCACATAAGGGAAGGCACAGTTGTTTATTCTGGCGTAGATTATGAAAAAATACTAAGACGTGCAGAAAAAGAAGCAGATATTATCATATGGGATGGTGGAAATAATGATGCGCCGTTCATAAAGCCTGACTTGATGATAACTGTAGCAGATCCTCTTCGTGCTGGAAACGAATTAAGTTACTATCCTGGTGAGACCGTTGCCAGAATGGCAGACATACTACTCGTAAACAAAGTAAACTCTGCAACAAAGCCAGAAATAGAAAGATTGGTGGAGAATCTTAGAAAGATAAATAGCAGGGCAAAGATTGTTTTTGCTAACTCTGCCATAAGTGCCGATGAAGAAAAGATTAGGGGTAAAAGAGTGCTCGTTATAGAAGACGGACCCACAGCAACACATGGTAATATGAAGTTTGGAGCTGCGACAGTCGCTGCTAAGAATTATGGAGCAAAGGAGATTATAGATGCAGAAAAGTACGCGGTAGGTACAATAAAAGAAGCATACAAAAAATACAATATTAAGAAGATACTGCCTGCACTTGGCTATAGCAAAAAGCAGATAGATGAATTGAGGCAAGTCATTAACAACGCAAAATGTGATGTTGTAGTATCTGCCACGCCAACCGATTTGAACAGGATAATAAGGGTTAACAAGCCCATTGTGCATGTAAGTTATGAGCTTTCGCCAATAGGAAAGAAGTTTGACATTATGATTAAAAATTTCATAAAAAGTTGTGAGTAGGTAAAGTTGTGAGTAGGTGTTCATAAAAGATGCGATATTTGGTAATATAGAACTCACACCTATAGAGTCGATGCTTCTTGATACGCCAGAGATGCAAAGACTCAGATACGTGAAGCAAACAGGTCTGGCCTATCTCGTCTATCCCGGGGCTACGCATTCGAGATTTGAACACTCGCTCGGCACAATGCACATTACTAAAGAGATAGCTAAAGAAATGGATCTCGAAAAGGAAGAGGTTGAAATGCTTGCGGTTGCTGGCTTACTTCATGATATAGGCCACGGCCCTTTTTCGCACGCTTCTGATCCAATAATCAAAAAATATTTGCATACAAATCATGAGGAGATCGGTAAAAGGCTAACAACTAAAGGAGAGATAAAAGAAGTGCTAGAAGAGAACGGCTTAGATGTAGAAAATATAATTAAAAAACTCTCAGGTAAATTAAATGGCGAGATAGTAACCGCTTCGCTTGGCTCGGACAGGCTTGATTATCTTTTAAGAGATGCACATTATACAGGCGTAACCTATGGTATTGTAGATTACCAGCAGATAAAGAGCAAGGTGGTACTTTATAAAGATCGCCTAGCGGTATATGAACAAGGACTGCGTCCTGCAGAATCACTTCTTCTGGCAAGGTATTTCATGTCAACCACCGTTTATCACCACCATGCTGTTGTTATAGCAAACAGTATGCTTGAAAAGGCGGTGAGGCTTGCAATTGAAAATGCTGAGCTCGAAATTAAAGAGTATCCTTCTATGAGGGATTTTGAACTTATAACAAAGCTCACGAGTTCAAAGGCGTCAAAAAAACTTATTACCAGGTTGCTCGAGAGGAAGTTATTCAAAAGAGTATTTGTTGGAAGCATAGAGGCTGCACCAGAAATAAATGAGATCGAAAATGCAATAATTAAATATTCAGGCCTAAGGGAAGATGAATTTATTGTGTCTAAAGATAAGCTAAGGTTTGTAACAGAAAAGATACCGATTTTAAATAGAGATAAAAAGAAGCTGGGTAATGTTGAAGATCTGTCTCCTATTATAAAGAGCTTAGAGAAGGGTAGGAAAGAGTTAATAATTGCATCTGACAGAAGAAATAAGGAAAAGATACTTAAATCAATTAAAAAGTTAGGTATAAAAGTGAAAAGCAATTAATATAAGCCTAAGCAATAAAATAACACTCGGGCCCGTAACTCAGCTTGGTCAGAGTGACTGGCTCTTAACCAGTAAGTCAGGGGTTCAAATCCCCTCGGGCCCGTTTTGAACAAAAAGGGAATTAAGAAATGTTTTTTCTGTTTATTTTTCTTTATTTTACTCTGTAAATAGGAATATATTTATATTAAACCATGCATAATTTTAGTAATGGTGATGCTTATGGCTGGTTATTATAAGCAAGCTCCAAGAATGAAAATCCAAACAAAAAATAAGGGCAAGATAGGCAAAACCGATAAGCTTACCAGAAATACAAAAATAGCTAAGAAGAAGGTTGTGAAGGCAAAACCAGCTTCAAAAGCTAGACGCATGCACATTAAAAAAGCAAACAAAGGCACAAAAACCACAAAGAAGCTACAAAAAGTAAACAGGTTAAAGGAGCAGATTGCGAAAAACACCGTAGAGACTGTAAAGTTTATTGATGAGATGATAAATAATAAAGACTTCTCTGATTATATAATAAAGAATGTTGGAAGAAAAGCGATAGACATACTATCTACCCTCAACGAACCTTTGAGCGATGAAGAGCTTGCAAGTAAGCTGGATATAAAGATAAATGAAGTGAGAAGGATCCTAAATACCCTTAATACCTACGGCATAACAAAGTACGACACTTTGAAGGATAAAAACGGTTGGCTTACCTTCAAATGGTATATTAACACAAACAATATAGAGAAGATAAAGAAAACCATTTCAGAAAGCAACAGGTCGGTTAAATACAAATTGCCAGATGGCTGCAATGACTTTTTCGTTTGCGATACGTGCTTTGAAAAGAACAAAGTTCTCTTCCCGTTTGACACCGCCGTTGAGATGGAGTTTAAGTGCGACTGTGGTGGAAACCTGATAAGAATAAGTAAAGAAGATGCTCAACGGCTTATAGAAAAAGGAAATACTATTGCTCGTTGACCTTATAGCGAGGTAGGGTAGTCTGGAGTGCCCGCCGGGCTCATAACCCGGAGAACGATGGTTCAAATCCATCCCTCGCTAATTACGAGACCTTACTTCCGCTATTTCTAAGTTAAATTTGACATCATTTAATAACTGAGTTTTATTAACAAAACACCGCATAATAAAATTAAAACAGGAGATTAGTGGAAGTGTGGGGTCTATTAACTGGTTTTTATACTTTTTTATGAATAAAAATAATGAGGAAAATGGATGAGATAACAGCAGAAGTAATTTTCGGCAAACTTCAAGCCGAAAGGAAGACAGGCGAATTGCTATCATTACCTGTAGACTTCTACGAGCAGATAGATAGGGAAATAGAAAATCTAAAGAAAAATCCAAGCATGGAAAGCAAGCAGTATCTGGAAAACTTTACAAAACTAGTAAATCAGCTTAAGGAAAAACGTACACAAAAGGTTTTAATATATCTTGCTTATAATAAACAATTACCGCAACCTATACCAAGGTCTGAGGAAAATCTGTTTAAGAAAATAAAAGCAATAATGAACGAAGAAACAAAATCTGTGCAGGTAAAAAGAATAAAGATAAACTTAGACATACCAGAAATACTAACACCAGAGGGTAATAAGATAGGTCCTTTCTCAAAAGATCAAATAATAGAGATAGATGATAACAAAGAAATTGAATACATACTTCAAAACAAGATAGGAGAATTGGTTTAGCAAGCAAGAAGTGAGATTATGAAAATTCCAAAAGAAATAATGGCTTACTGCCCATATTGTAGAAAACACACAATGCATAATGTAAAGCTTTATTCAAAAAAGCAAGAAAGATGGCTTAATATAGGCAGAAGAAGACACGAAAGAGCAATAAGAGGACATGTAGGTAGTGTAGAGCCAAAGCCCCACACCAAAAAATTGGGCAAAAAGCAGAAGGTTATACTTACATGTACTGTATGCAATAAGTCCGTAGAGCGTGTGCTTGGTGGTGGCAGAACGAAAAAGAAGCTTGAAATAAAGCGTTGATCAAATGATATACCCCAAAAAGCTTCCTGAAAACGAAGAGCTTGTTATCGTTAGAATAAAGAAGATAATGCCTTTCGGAGCATACTGCGATTTAGTAGAATACAATTTAGATGCATACCTCCCTATAAAAGAAGTTGCGCCTGGTTGGATAAAAAATATACATGAATTCATAAAAGAAGGACAGCAACGTGTTGCAAAAGTTGTATTTGTCGATCCCGAGAAAAAAGCAGTTGATTTATCACTCAAAAAAGTGAGCAAAAAAGAGGAAAAGGATAAGATAAGCCAATACAATCTTGAGAAAAGGTCTGAAAAACTTTTTGAACAGGCTCTTAGCGAGTCAAAAAGGGAAGATAAAAAAGAAGAGATAAAGGCTGCGCTTGCGCAGAAGTTCCAGAATTATTCTGATGTTATAGAAGCGGTAATGAGCGGAGAGGACATAGGAACAATAGATCCAGAGTTCAAAAACAAGTTTGTTGAGATAGTAAGAAAGAATATTAGGCCAAAGAGGTATAAAGTCAATTACATTGCGGAGATAGAAGATTATGATACAGAGAGGGGTATAGATATTATCAAAACCGCATTGGGCAAAGTAAAGGCACTAGGGGTAGAGGTTTTATATCTTGGTGCACCTCATTATAAACTATCTGCGGAAGATATGGATTACCATTCCGCAGAGTCAAAGATAAAGAAGGCCGAAGAGATTTTGAGGGATACAATAACCCAGGGTTTTGTTGAACTTAAAAAAATGGAGGGCGAATCTCAATGAAAGGCTCAAAAATATACTACAAAAAAGTAAAGCTAAACAACCCTATTTTAGTGGTAGGGCTGCCTGGTATTGGTAGTGTCGGGAGCTTAGTCGCCGAACACCTTAAGAATAAGCTTAAGGCAAAGAGGTTTGCTACTTTATACGCCTCTTCTTTTCCGCATCAAGTGATAATGCTCCCTAACGGGAAAAGTAGAATGGTAAACAACAGGTTCTACTACTGGAAGAACGCAAGCAAAAAAGAAAGTGATATAGTAATACTTCTTGGTGACACGCAAGCCGTTACTCCGGAAGGCCAATACGAAGTTAATGAAAAAATAGTAAAGTTCTTCAAGTCGCTAGGTGGCAAAAAGATAATAACTGTTGGTGGATACAATATAGCTGATCATTATGTTCAGAATCCAAGGGTTTTCGGTGTTGCAACAACAAATGAACAAATAGATGATTTGAAAGAAAAGGGCATTATATTCGGTGTTGCAAGCGGTACTATATGGGGTTCTGCTGGTCTTATAATAGAATTTGCAAAGAAGCATAAAATAGATGCGGCATGCTTGATGGGAGAGACTGGTTTAGTAGAAGTAGATGCAAATGCCGCAAAGGCTGTTTTGGAGAAGCTTTCTTCTCTACTTGGAATAAGCATAGACCTTTCAGATTTAGAATCTGTTAAAAAAGAAACAGAGAAGCTGATGAAGACTATAGAGGAAGCGATGAAGGGCTCAGAGCCGCCAAAGGATAACATGACATATATAAGGTAAGCCTAATGCATAAAAATCCTTTTCCTATTTATTTTATTATAAGCGCTAGTGATCCAACCTGGTTACGATACGAGCTTCCCAAGCTTGGAATAAGCTCGCAATCCGGGTTCAAATCCCGGCTAGCGCAAGAAGGATAAAAGAAATAACGAAACCTGAGAGGGCACATGCTATGTTGGTTGTGAATTTGTTTCCAAAGCCTCTTTCTTCGTAATAGCCCAGAATAGAATCAATAATATTGCCCATATAGCCTGAGAAAAGAACTATTAGAAATGCAATGAGGTTTAAGCTTATAGTAAAACTGGTAAGCGCAATTAATAATGTGGCGACGAAGCTTGCTGCCAAGCCGAGTGCTGTTACGCCCCCAGAGGTGCCTTTCTTTATTCTCTTGAGTGTGAGCAACATAATGGGCGTGCCGTTGAGAACCCCTATCTCGCTTGCAAATTTGTCTGCGGTTATCGCTGCTATGCTGGCAATATAGCCAAAAACAAGGATTTCTTCAAAAGGTTTCTGAGCTAAGTGAAATAGCACCACGATAAAGAGTGGTACCAAGCCATTTGCAACAACGTTCTTCCAGCCCCTGGGCCTTTCATATAAGCCTTGTTCTCTTTTCTTCTTTTTGCCTGTGTTTGTTGCTATTGCAGAGAGAGCGAGAAATAAGACAAGAAGGGCGAGGAAGAACAATCTTTCGTTACCGCCAAAATAAAGTATAAGCACAGCGAGTATAAGTGCAGAGGCAATTCCTTTTTCATCAAGTGTTAGTAAGAGCAAGGTATCACTTTCCATATTTCTGAAAAATTCCACTAAATGAAAACATTTTTAAATCTGCATTGTTCTATAATAAATACGGGTTCTCTACTGTGGGAAGGGTAAAACTGGTCGCCTTGCCAGCGCATGCGAAACCGCGCTGGCCTCTTCCTTTTAATTTGAATTTAACTCAAAAGAAATAAAAACCTATGATATAAGATTACAGGTTACTATTAGGCTACTTATAACCATTCAAAAGAGTTTATATTTCTTATTTTTCAATATCTATATAGTTGGGGGTATGGCTAAAGAAAAAGAAAAGAGTATAAGAGATTTAGAAGACCTTCCTGGTATAGGCTCAGCAACAGCAGAGAAGCTTAGAGAAGCAGGCATAGATACTATAGAGAAGGTCGCAACCTCTTCGCCTCATGACCTTTCAGACTTGACAGGTATAAGCGTTGATGCAGCAAAGAAGGCGATAGATGCGGCGAAGCAGGCAACAACCATAGAGTATGAAACCGGTAAGCAGGTTTTTGAAAAGAGAAAGGCTCTTGGACGAATTACAACAGGCTCTAAGAGCTTCGACGAGCTTCTTGGGGGCGGTGTAGAGACAAACGGTATTACAGAGGTATATGGCAGATTTGCTTCTGGAAAAACACAGATAGGCTTTCAGCTCTCTGTCAATGTGCAACTTCCTGTTGAAAAAGGTGGGCTTGAAGGTAATGTTCTATTCGTTGATACCGAAGGCACTTTCAGACCAGAGAGGATAGCAGCAATGGCTAAGGCTGTTGGCCTTGATCCGGAGAAAGCACTTCAGAACATCTTTTCTGTTAGAACTTTTTCTACAGAACAGCAGATACTTACGATAGAGCGAGCAGATAAGTTGATTACAGAGAAGAACATTAAGCTTATTGTCATCGACTCGCTCATGGCACTTTTCAGATCTGAGTTTGTCGGAAGAGGCGCGTTGGGAGAAAGACAGCAGAAGCTAAACCAGCACCTGCATAAGCTTCAGAGCATAGCAGATAAATACAATCTTGCGGTATACGTAACCAACCAGGTTATGGACAACCCTGCAATACTCTTTGGTGACCCGACAACACCGGTAGGTGGCAATATAATAGCTCACGCAGCTACAACAAGGCTTTACATAAGAAAAGGTAAAGAGGATAAAAGGATCGTAAGGCTAGTCGATTCACCAAATATGCCAGAAGGTGAATGTGTAATAAAAATAACACCAGAAGGAATAAAAGATTAAAGGTGTGGGTTTGCTTTTTTTAATAGGTTTAGGTTTATGCGAAGGCGACATTTCGATGCGCGCTATCGAGGTGGCAAAGAAAGCGGATAAGCTCTTTCTTGATCCTTATACAAACAGAGTAAGCAGCAACTACGTTAATTACCTTGAAAAAATTCTAGGCAAAGATATGGCAAAGCTCAGCAGGTCTGATTTAGAAGAAAACGCAAAGGCAACAATAGAGTATGCAAAGAACGCAACGGTGGTAATCTTTGTCATGGGCGATCCACTTATAGCTACCACCCACAATACTGTAATTGACCTTGCGCAGAAAATGGGAATAGTTGTTAGGGTAATCCACGCCCCTTCAATATTTACAGCTGCGATTGGTGAGAGCGGCTTAGATATATATAGGTTTGGTCCAACCACAACAATACCTTTTTGGAGCGAGAAGTACAAGCCTGTTTCTTTTATAGATGTAATAAACAAAAATCTCCAAAACAATCAGCATACTCTTGTTCTTCTTGACTATAATTACAAGGAAGATAGGACTATGAGCCTTGGCGAAGCAATAGATCTGCTAAACAAAGCACAGGAAGAGAGGAAGATAAACATAATACAAAAGATACTTGTTCTTGCAGATGTCGGCAAGGAGAGCGAAGATATAGTTTATTCAGATATTAGCGCTCTTTCTAAAATGTCAGAAAGATTTAAGGGCAAGCTAATATCTTTAATAATTCCTTCCAATCCAAATTTTGCAGAAGCAGAATCGATTTCGAAATATACTATCTCCAGTATCTAAATGTGTATACAAGTGCAATTAACCCAAACAGCTCAACGAACCAGACTGTTGCGATTCGAAAGAATATTGTTATAACCGACGCGAGTCCAAAACTTATCCTGCTTCCGAAAAACGCAATAAGCTCACTAATCATCGCACCATCAGTTACAGCAAGATTTGCAGGTATACCTGTTATCATTCCGAAAATGAGCGACGAGGAGAAGATAAATAAGATTGTTGGTATATTTGCAACGCCGATATTTATTCCAAAGCTCAATATTACAAAATACATGCTTAAACCATTCAGAAGCATAGAAGGCACAGTATAAAGTATCGAGTACCAATACGCACGCCCTCCAAGCATCTTGTTATATTTAAAATACAATTCTCCAACTTCGAAAAAGCTTTTTAAGCTTTTGAATCTGCTTGCCTTAGATTTTAAGTATGTAAAAGGTTTTTCATGGTAAAGAAAGAGAAAGGGCAGAAGAAGTATTAATGTTATTATTAATGAGATGGCAATGTATCTATGAACAAAAAAAGCGAAAAAAACACATATAATTGCAAAGCCGAGGAAGTCGGTAAAAATATCCGCAACAACCGCAGGGAAAGTTTTGCTAAACCTTGCCTTTGCAAGCTTATTTATAGTATATGATACAACAGCCCTCCCCCACCTCCCTGGGGTTATATCCATCGAATACATGGAAAGGTAGATTGCAAAATTTTTTCTTCTTGGTATCTTTACTTTTAACTTTTTAAGATAATACTCCCATTTAGGAAACCTAAGTAGATAAGCAGAGAGTACCAGGAGCAGAGCTATGCCATAATAGAAAAGATTTATAGATTCAATTGTTTGTAAAAATTTCGAAATCCCTTCATTAAGTATTGCACTTACAGCAATTAATCCAAATACAACAGCGCTTCCAATGAGTATACTAACCAAAATGTACTCTATCCTCTTTATCCTCTTTTTGTAGTCAACTTCTGCTTCTATCTTTTCAATACTTTTCAGGTTTAGGGCACTTTCCTCTTTTTTCTTTTTATTTTTCAAACTGTATCAACCTCATTGAAGCTACCTCTTCATTTCTGGATAAGAGGGCAACATTGCTAGGTTCGTGGTAGTCTGTAAAAACATAGCCAGAGGCTTCAGCCATTTCTTTTGCAAAATTAACTATTTCTTCTTTATTAGGCATAAGCCCGTAGCTTAAGCCCCTAGACTGGTTCCTTGCCCCGCCAACAAAAACAAAACCCTTAACCTCTACATAATCGGGATTTCCTCTTTTTATTAGTTCAGCATAGCCCTTTGCATCGACAAGATTTAAGCCCTTGATAAGCGTGAGTCTAAATACACGCCTTGTATTTAGTTTTGAGAAGACATCAAGAAACTCAAGAAAGTTCTCCCACGCATGCGGTATCTTGGGCCTTGTAACCTTTTCATAAACCTCTTTGTTTGGTGCCTGCACTGAAACATAAAGCTGCGTTGGTAAAGTCTTCAATTTTTTAAGCGCTCCAGGTAAAGTACCATTTGTTACGAGGAAAGTGCTAATCTTCCTTTTATGAAACTCTTCGATGAGTTCACTCATTTTAGGATAAAAGAGTGGCTCTCCTGTAAGACTAAACGTAACATGTGCGGGGTCATTTGCTTCTTCGAGCCTCTTTTTGTCAACCTTCTCGTTGCCCTTATAGCCTGTAAGCATTTTCTTCTGTGCCTCAATAAGTCCGTCTGCAATATCCGCTGGATCATCCCATTCTGTAAAGTTCAATTCATTCCACTTTACTCCAACCTCCTCGGGTATTATCCTCCAGCAGAAGGTGCATGCAAGATCGCATCCAAGCGTAGGTGCACTTTGTATACAACGCCAGCTTCTTATCCCATAGAACTGGTTTTTGTAGCATGCTGTACCATTTTTTAAGCTGCTTATAGTGTAGCTACATAGCTTCGCCGCCGAGTGTTTTCCGACAAAATGGTAGCTCTGTCTTTTCATCATCAACTTTAACTTCTCCGGCATATTAGGTGTGCCTTCAATCATTTTCTCACCTTAAAATTTATAGTTTTGATAATTTATAAAAGCACATTATTATTTATTGCTATATTATATTTATTGGTTTATACAGATCTTTATGCTTAAACTTAAGTTTTTAAATAAAAAAGAGATAATTGCAGCAGATCAGTCTACAAAAGACGTTTTGAAGAGCGGATTTTTTGGCTATGAGAAAGACGGTAATCTTTTTCTGCTTCCAGAAGAGGCCCTATATTTAATGGATCTAAGAAATGCAGAATGCGAGTACAAAGGCAAACTCCTAGGCTTTGATGAGGCTGCTGAGATCTTCAGAAAGAAGAAGAAACTGATGGCAAGCTACTTTACATACAAAGACTGGCGTGAGCGCGGATTGGTTGCAAAGCCTTCTAATACATTATACAGAAAGCCAGATATAACACCTATCAAAAGGTATCCTTCTTCCTCTATAGAGCTGCCAAAATGGATTGTAGAAGGGATTTTCTTTCCTGACGATCTTGTTACAATAGTGAAAGAGCCTGATAAGGGAAGAGAACTTTATGAAAAATTCTGGCTCGGCCAATTTGGCTCATATAAAGCACCCGAGAAAGGTAAGCTAAATAAATTAGATATATATGAGACAGTATTCCTTATGGAGCACAAGAAACTTATAGTAAAAGGTTATGATACAAAAGAAATTGTTAATTACGCAAAGAAGAGGAGAAAAGAATTCCTTATGCTATACCAAGTGTATAAGGATTGGCGGGAAAATGGCTATATAGTTAAGACAGGATTTAAGTTTGGTACACATTTCAGGATTTATTTTCCTGGAGCAAAGCCAGGGCCAAATACAGCAAAGAGCGAATGGGCGCATTCTAAGCATGTACTGCACGTTTTTCCAAAGAATTCTAAACTTCTAATCTCTGAGTGGGCCAGGGCGATAAGGGTAGCACATTCTGTAAGAAAAACATTCATATTGGCAATACCTGGCGAGGTGGAAGAGAAAG
>Ga0080006_1088838_pt1 | contig 17724 bp, 17 predicted proteins | sample RS3BMetagenome_FD_69209 | JGI IMG/M metagenome (GOLD analysis project Ga0080006, IMG submission 69209) | Ferric oxide microbial mat and aquatic microbial communities from Rainbow Spring, Yellowstone National Park, USA - RS3B (SPADES... ... | reverse complement strand
GGTTTATTCTCTGCGTTATCAGGGACATTTCCTGTTTCTTCTCTAAAATCGATTAGGAGTGTCTGTCCTAGCATGGAATTAACAGGTGAACTTTGAGGTTTATTCTCTGTCTTATCGAGAATATCTCCCGTTTTATCCTCGCCCATGCTGGAATTAACGGGTGAACTTTCAGGTTTATTCTCCGCCTTATCGAGAATATCTCCCGTTTCTTCCCTGAAATCAACGGGTGAAATCTCGTCCTCCTCTCCAAAATCCATGTCGATAATAAAGTCCTGTCTTATATTATTCAAGATAACATCTGATTCCAACTTAATAAATTCTGTGAATTCAGAAAGGATTTCTATTTTAGTCCCAGCAGGGATCGTAATTTCCGTGCCTTTTAAGTTACTCTCTCCTACGATCTTTGCCAATGTTGGATATATCACCGTTTGAATATTGTTCGGAGATAAGTCAGGACTCATGATGGTACCTATCGGGAAAGCAACGAGAGATCCGTTGTTCAATGAAAAATCTTTGATGTCTTCGATTAAAAACCCGTTGCTTGGTTTGGTTAACATCAACCCCGAGACTAATGTAACGGTCATTTCCTGGACTTTTTGCTTCGTTCTCCGATCAAACACAAAAATATCTTTGTCATTGATCGTTAGCGAGTTTGTGGTCGACTTTCCTGATGTGTTTAACGTGACGGGAATACCTTGGTTCACAAAAACTAATTCACCTGCTGTCGCTGCTGTCGCTGCTGTCGCTGCTGTCGCTGCTATGGCTGCTATATTTGAAGATAACAGGCATGACGAGGAAACATTTGGGTCTGATATTTTGTCCGCTGGTATTTTCGTTCCAGCAGGTAAATAAATAGGTCCGTTATTCATCGTTACCACCGGAGAAGAGAGGATTTTTTGGTAAATCTCATTGGATTCCTCATGAGAATCTAATACCGTTACATGAACATTTTCGTTTATTTTGTGATTGCTTATGGTGACATGAATCAAGGTAGGGTAGATTATAGTGTTTCCATCGATAACGGTGGAAGCAGGAATATTAACAGGAATACCACGGAGATCTAGTGATGGATTGTTAAGTAATCGATAGTCTCTCCCGTGAATGTTTAGGATCAAACCAGAAGGCATCGATACCGAGAGATTTTCCATGGTCACCGTGAATGGAGTTGTTGTTAAAGCACCTGTTGGTAATGTCGCGGTGGTATCGGAGAAAAGGTCAGCCTCAACAAAATCCTCTAAAATAACTTCGGTGACGGTTGTGTTTTTATATGTCCACTGGATTACCGTTAGCTTGGGAAGAATAACGGAAGTCCCTAACTCTAACTCAATTAATTTCGGATTAATAACATTAAACTTGGTATTCTTCTGTAATCCCGCTAAGGCCCCATAAATTAATTTCACCGGGAGCTCACCAAAACTGTGAATGATAACCTGAGTTTCTGGGGGCAACACTACAGCGATACTCGCAGGTAAATGGTTCATTTTTATGCCATCGCAAAATATTTAATGCTTAATGCCTATATGCCTATCTCAATACCACCAGCCATAGTTGTTATAAAACATGTACTGCTGTGGAGGTTTTTGCTGCTGCTGTGGAGGTTTTTGCTGCTGTGGTGGTGTCTGCTGAACTTTCGATGTTCCAACAGGGAGAATAAGTTTTGTACCCGTTGGAATGGTGGTCATCATCCCTCCAGGCATAGTCGCTTGAAAGTCTGAAGCTGTAGTAACGGATTGAGGAATTAAGAACTTTTCGTTCTGCACTAAGGCACCAACGGGTACATTTACCGCGAGCGATTTTGGTAAGGTCACCTCAACACCCGTTAATAAATGGTCCTGAACAGGAGATAACAAGGACACCGTTGTTGGATTCGTAGTTAATATACCAGAAATTAAATTCGCATGGGCCGGCGAGATCATCGCAGATATTTCGGAGGCCAGTGTCACAAAAACATCTTCGGGAGTTCCTCGAATTAACGGAGTGTTGCTTGCGAGAATAACGTTTTGTGCCGGAACATTAAGAGATTTTGTTGTTGCTACTCCGATGGCATTCATCGTAACGGGAGATCCTTGGGGAATAAAAGCCAAAGAACCAAAGGCCAACAACATATCTTCGCTGTTATTCACGTTTAGCTTTTTCCCAAGGTTATTCACGAGTGTAGTGTTTCTCTCTACCGTTACATGGATACGAGCAGGTAATGATACCACGACACTCGAGGGGAGATTGTGAATGGATGCCGTAAGTTGCGAATTTAATTTGTTGATAGCAAGATCCGTACCTGCAGGCAAATAAACGGGAAGATTTTCGGGATCCACTAAATTCGCGTTGATCGTAGAGGAATTTGAGTTCTCCGGGAGCGCAACGAGAGGATTGTTAGAAACATAAATTTCTCCGTTATTAGTCAGGATCCCCCCGACATCGCTTGTGGCAAATGTTGCGAGCGTAGGATATACCAAAGTTATTTTATTGTTTACCCCCATAGACACCACCGTGCCAGGATTCAGAATAAATGGTAAACCACCAACATTTAATGACGGGTTGCTTAACAGATACTGATTCCCGTTGGACTTTATAGCTGTACCTGAGAGTAACGGAATCGCTAAATGGCCTGCCGTGACGGTTGCCTTATTCGTTAATGCTACTCCCGTTGGTATCTTCGCGACCGTGTTTTTATACAGAGTGGCCCTAACAAAGTTTTCGGGGTTTGTGATGGTTGCCGTTAATGTAAACGGTTTGTTATTGAATCCGACGGGTAACTGGACAACAGTGAGATTAGGAAGCATAACCCTTGTACCACCATTGATAATCACGGAGTGACTTTGGATCTTTGCGTCAGTGTCCTGAGCTAATCCCGCTAAGGCCCCATAAATTAAAGTTACCTGGACCGAACTATAAGTCAAAAACTGTTCATTAAAGTTTGTAACAGTAACTAGTGTATTACTGGGCAATATCACCACCGTTCCTGGAGGCAATAAAACGGGTAAACTGGTGCTTAATTTCGAGGAGGAAGAAGACATTTTTTTAATCACCGCAAAAGTATTTTTGACCTTTTGCTTCGAGGGCCTTAGCCTTTCCTAGCCTATTCTTATGGATCCTTTCCATAAGAATATTTATCTTTTTCACCACCACCACGGATGAAACCCGTTTCTTTTACATCTTCTTCGGAAACACTTGTTTTTTCTATAAAATCTCCGGAACAGGCTCATTTGTTGTTGCTGTTGCATCTGTGCCTGAGCATTAGTGTCCCGAACAATGTTATGATTCACGTTCGTAATCGGGAGATTAATGGTGATTGGAGGTGGAGGTGGAGGCGGTGGAGGTGGAGTTGGAGCTCCTGTTAAAGCCTGTAACAGCTGAGAGTAAAGCAATAACAGCTGCTGTGTCGTGGCATCAATGTTTACATCATTGAAATTCGTAGGATCATTGAAAATAGCAGTGATCTGAGCGAGTATCGTTATGACTTGATTGATGTTCGGGGGATCACCTGGAGGATAACTAGGAGGATCGCCTGATTTTTTGCTGATGGCTGCAGGACGAAGAGCGGAACTAAAAGATATATTAGGACAAACTTTACCAGCAAGATTAGAAGTCAAGATTATCTCAAGAATGGCAATAAAAGCGTCAATAGTTTTTCTGATAGAACTATCAGATGTATCAGCTTGATTAGGGAGAACATCTAGCGTTCCCTGAATAGAGGCAAAAAGTGAATAGATAGGAGCACAATCAATAACTTTTTCTTCAATGGAAACAAAAGTTTTATTAATTTCGTCTAGTCCATTTCTGAGTGAACTAGCACCCGTTATTCCAGCGAGAATACTAATCAACTCGTTCAATAGCTGATCCAGACTCATCTTTTTATATAACCTTTAAAATATTTTCTCTGAATTTACTTTTTCGCGACACCCAACAGGTTTCTCAGCTGCTGAAATCCCGTCTCATAACAGGGTTTCTCGATAAACAGAATATCTCTCTCAGGGAACTTTATTTTCTCTCCAATCTCGATATATTTTAATGCTTCTTCCCGTTTCCCCTGCTCCAACATGATCGTGGCGAGAACGAATAACGGTTCTGATCTATTCTTGTTGTACTGATAGGCCTTCCACAGATAAATTTCAGCACTCTTGAAATCTCTCAAAATCGCATAACATTTCCCTATCATGTACAGAGAGCAAAAAACTTCTTCGTACCATCCTTTCTCCTCCACTCTCTTTTTGTAGTACTCAATAGCTTCGGAATATCTCTTCGTGTCCCGATAAGTCTGTGCGAGATAGAAGTGGTAACGGGAGATCAACCGTTTCGGTAGTTTACTTTCGTTACTTTCGTTACTTTCGAGGGCTTTTTTCAACAGGGCCTCATCACGACTAAATTTATTCTCCTTGCATCCTCCGTCTTCTAAGTCATGTATTCGCAGTTCGGAAAGCCTGTTTGTCCCGTAATTAGGGACATCCCTGTTATACCAGTATTCATGGGTAACACCTTCACAAACCCAAGAATATTTTGAGGCGATGATTCTAATGTTCCAGTAACTTAAAACGGAGTTATATTGCTCCACATAGTAAAACGGTTGACAGAGTTTATTTTTATCGAACCCGTTATCTTCCCAGATAAAGTCTGCATCGGAAAGTAAGAAGTATGGACATTCGGGGAAAGACTTTTTGGCCATCTCGAAACTATGTGTCCTGTTGTAACCAAAATCTCGAAACGGTTCATGGTGTATTTTACATGGAATACCGTTTCTCTTTGCCCACTCCGCCATAACCTCTTCTGTGTTATCAGTGGACCCTGTATCAACAACGGAAATACAATCGATGATATCTTTTAATGTCTCGAGTAATCGGGGGATATTTTTGGATTCGTTCTTGACTATCATGACGAGACATAGTTTTATCGGGTGTTTTTCTCGAAGTTTCCTTAAAAGTCTTTCTTTAATTTCTGATTTCCTGTTTGAAGCTTTCATGGTTGTTGTCTTTAATGCCTTTAATGCCTTTATTGCCTTTTTATTTCTGCTCGCTACTTTTTATGTTTGCGCTTATGAAATTTTTTTTGTTTTTTCCGTTGTTCCTCTTCCATTAAATCTTCCATTAATTGCCGTTGTAACGGGGGTGATTCCTCGATACCACTTTGATTCATAAGTTGTTTTTGTTGTGTTTCCTGTTTTTGAAGTCCCAGCTTGATGCTCTCCATGAGGCTATTCAAAACTCCGCTGCTAGCTTTTTTTATTGGGATGGATTCCAGATTCTTATAAGCCATAAACAGCTTTTCATAGACATCCTTGATAACAAACTTGTCGGGTTCTGAGAATATCGCATCGATGTATCCGAAAATGTTGATGATCTGTTTTGATGTCCCGTTATCAGGATGATTGCAGACTAGATCCACGATAGTTTCAGGGCTCTTCTCGAGAACGACGAAAATAAAACCACGAATCAGTCTCACCGTGTAATCGATGACTAACGGGTTTGTATCCGGTTTACTGTTGAAATAGATCAGGACGCCAAACATCGAGGAAAAGACGGACGAAAATACCTCACAGGTATTAAGTTCGATGTTTACGATATATTCCTGAATTGCGTTAATGTTGTTAGACAACTGCTCGTTGTTCGTGATAAGGGAGAGGATTTTATCCAGAACGGTGATTGTCTCCGTTAAGGCCATTTGTTGATTTTGTTAATTTAATATTTTTTTTCTCGCGCTTTTTTTTGCCTTCTGGCTTTCTGGTCTTCTGGCTTTCTGGTCTTCTGGCTTTCTGGTCTTCTGGCTTTCTGGTCTTCTGGCCTTTTAAATTCTTGGAAATATCCTCGGACTAACCCACAGAGATTCCTGGGACACCACATTAAAATATTTTATCTTCTTCACCTTCCACCCGTTCCTCCATCGAAATTTCATGTATTCATTGCTCGGGTCACAGTCTTTGCAATGAAGGGCCCAACTGATCTCACCCCTTTTCATGTTGTATCTCCGATGACAACGGAGGCAACTCAAACTCAGAGAGCTCAAGACCCAAACTTTTTGGTGCAACGCGTAACGGAAGATCTTGTCTTCCCTGTTGGGATCACAACGGAAACACTGTAATCTCAACGGGTTACAGGAGGACACATACGTGAAGAACTCAAAGTATTTCCCGTTGTCGAGATAAGATAGGGCCTGTTTTTCATCGAGGAATGTGGGATTCAAAAAAGCTTCCCCGAGATCGACCCCCACCATCTTCTTGCATCCCCAACAGGAGAACGAGAGAGACATATGAATCTTCTCGAATCTGGAAAAGGGGAGCTCTGAGAAGTCTCGCGGAATATAGACGATTTTCGTGGTGCTATGGATGGATATTAAATTCCCGTTGTGATTCTCGAGACTCTGCTTGAATTGCTTGATGAGCTTCGAAAACCCTGGGATCTTCTTCGATTCGATCTTAATGATCCCCAGATTCCCCTTGACTTTCATCGGGATGTTCTCCATCACATCATTAACCACCACCACATAGCCACACTCTTTACATTTCGGTATCTCCATTTCCAGCATTTTCTTCGATTTATCTTTGAGGTAATCGTAACGAGTCACGAATCCATGGTAATACCATCGTAAAACCTTTTGGCACCCCTTACATTTCGGATACACCGTTGTATTTCCGTAATACATGATGGTGAGAAATCTCTTACAGACCTGTGTCACCGTTCCTTGGTCTCTGATCGGGAGACTCTTAAATATCTTCAGAAGGATCTCGTTAGGAATATTTTCCATTTTTATCCCTAGCCCCAGGCATTCATTAAACATCATATCACAAAAATAAAAAAACCCCTACTATAAAATGTGGTCTTCTTGGATTGATCCCTGTTGTAAACCTAAACCCATTCAAGTTCCTAACCATGAAACGGGATTAGCTAAAAATCTCCCGTTTTATGAGGAGTCAGAGAAGGATGATAGCTCCTGCTGTGTCCCCCCGTATTGGCCAAAAAACAAGAATATGGAGAGTTTAGATCTGTGTGAGACGAAGATACCCTGCAAAGACAGGAAACATTTTAAGAGTGACGGGTGTTTCAGGAATATAACCTGTTATAATGTGGACACATGCCTCATCAAGTATCGCCCCCGCATGATCGTTGTTCCATCAGAAGGTATTCCTGATATCGATTGTGCCGTTCGATTCCTCGAACAACGGAAAGGAGGATTCGTGATAAAACTCAGGAAAGGAACCCATGTACTCACGAAAGCGATATATATGAAAACGGATGATTTAGTGATTCTGGGGGATCCTTGCCCGTTTATCGGGATGGCTTATGTGGAGGGACTCATGAAGGACCCCTCGACTCCAGCAATAGATATGAGCTACGGAGAAACTCTCTCGGAGATGTTGGGGAAAGGGCCCTTTGATATACTCATAGCAGGTAACAAAGTCACCGTTAAGGGCGAGAAAAACCCCGACTTCTCCTGTATCAAAGACCAAAACAGGTTAGTAACTTTTATCAACCGCGATGGTACCTTGAGGGATGCTCATGTTATCGATGCCGACAAAAACACACTCACCTTCGATAAACTCGACATGACGAGTGGTCATATGTTACCTGGTCAAGGTTTCTTTTTTAATCCCAATGTCACCCTGAAACTAAGGGGTAATATCACGGCTATCCTCCCCACAAACAGGTTACAAATCGAGGGAGTGATGCTGGATGGCAAACAGTTTATCATTGGATCCGTTGGTGCCTTTGCGACCATCACCCGTTGCTTATTATCCCCCGAGAGTTTCATGATGATACACGGGAGATATTACAGCACAGGTCCCAACACATTTACAGGTAAAGTCTATGCGGGCAACGGGACGATTGGAGAGTCAAGAAATCAAAGTTTTGTAGGGAAAGTGGCAAGACTGATAACGGATGCTGGTGCTGAAGGGGCTTGGTCTTATGGATACTTCGTGTCCTGTGCTAACGGTTGCAGTATCGTCAATGGGAGTCGTGTGAATATCGGAGAAAACCAATTTATTAATAACGGGATTGGAGCATTCGTGGGGTTTGGTTCAACAGCCGTTGTTCATGGATGTGTTTTTCTGGCTAACAAGTGGGGTCTGATGGTCAACTACAACTCCGTGGCAACGGATGTTACGAATCAAGAGCTCAAAGATATTTACCCTCCACCCGTTTTCAAGAAGAATGTTTATGCTATCTCAGCCTCTTATATAGGTATCGTTGTGGTACCCAAAGCACTTTTCTTGAAGAACGATGCGGCCGCTGTTCTGGATGGCAAGATATACTCGACATCGGGAGATGTGCCCCTGGGTAAATTTGGTGACTACCATTCTCTCATCGTGAATACCATTAATCCGTTTGACATTAATCCTAGTGACACAGGAATCGTGAGAGGAGATGATGTGCCTCCATATGTCGTTTCTTCTTTCCAAGGAGTTCAAGGATTGGTGGGTTATGCAACAAAAGACGTTATCGCAGGTAACTTGATCCCGGGCAATGTTCTCAACGGATTAATTAAGAATAAACCGTTATGTCCAGAGTGTATCGGAAATCCCGACATTAATTTCTCGGAGTTAGTCATGACTTCCGTTTCATCATCGTGTACTGGCACAAATGTCTCTGGAGTCTCCGTTCATGGACTCTCAACGGTCTCTGATAGCGGGAGTGTTAGTACGGTGGAGTATTCGACAACAGGATATGTGCCATGAGAGGCTCAGAGTTTATTCGCCAGAATCTATGATATGTTCATGAACATATCATATCGTTCAACAGGATGACATTTAGAGTCATCCCCGAAATTTTCTCGCTCGTTTATCAACAAAAACCGTTAATCGGTCCTGATAGATTTCCTCAGAGTACTTAACGGAGTTCTCTTCACACCACTTTTTAAATTCGTTTCGATTCATGTTTATAATCCTTTTAATTTCCCCCTCGTCCTCGTCTCTCATCTTTTCAATGATACTCACCAACCTGTCCACTAATATCTCCCATGCCTGATAGTAGTCATCGACCCCCACATAAATTCCCCACCTCGACCCTATGGCTCTGATGGATTCCTCACTCTCCCAGAATTTATGAATCAGGACAATAAGTTCTTCGAGGGGATGGGGGACACTCTGAATAAAGTTATCGTAGGAGGAATAAAGGAGCATAAGCACCTGTTTGCATATCGGGTTCAACTTCAGAAATATCTCCACCCGTTTCAAGGAGTAATCCGGGGTTGGTTCGTCAGGATCTAAGATGGCTTCAATGACCTTTTCATCAAACTCTCTCCCTTTGATCTCCCGTTCCTTTCTCTCCACACACTGTGTTGGTTTCAGCTTATACAGGGTCTCTTCCGGAATAAAACAGTATTTCGAGGACTCGATATCGATATCATCTTCGTATGGCTTAAACATATTTTTAGTAACATTAGAAAAATAACACTCGGACAGCATATGTCATGCTAGCAAAAACAACAGCATGTTTTTTGATTTTTTAATAACGGAAGAACAACGAAAAAATGGGTATTAAAAACCTCATAAGACACATTCGGAAGGCTGGCATCGTCAAGAAAGCTCTGTTAAATTCCTTTCAGGGTAAGAAGATCGCTGTAGATACCTCCTATTACATTCATAGCTACTGGTATATTGCTCTTCTCGAGGAAGTCAAAAACTATGACCTCAAAAAACAGGAACCCGAGGAGAACAAACTAATCAACAGGTTCATTCAGAGGTTCTTACACATGGTTCTGCGATTAATTTCACGTGAGATTCAACCGATATTCGTGATTGACGGGGAACCACCTCAAGAGAAAATGAATACCGTTATACAAAGAAAGGAGTCGAAACAGGTTTACTTGGAGAAGCTCAACGAGATGGACACAGCGGAGAAACTGAAGAAGGCTTATATCTACTCGAGGTCTCCTCCCGTTTATACCATCACCCGATCCATCAAGCTGTTGCTGGAATCCATCGGGGTGTCCTACATTGAGGCAAAGGGAGAAGCGGAGAGGCTATGTTCCATGTTAGCAACGGAAGGAAAAGTTGATGCGGTCTTGTCTCCCGACTCTGACAACTTAGTCTTTGGTTGTCCCGTTCTCATCCTCGATATCAAAGATGACATGATGGAAACGGTTTATTTGAAGGATGTTCTCGAGCACTTCCAGATCGATTTTTCGCAGTTTGTCACCGTTTGCATATTATCGGGTTGTGACTATAACAAGAGCATTCCATACTTAGGTTTTAAACGGATTTTAAACTTGATCAAACAGTTCCCCGATACCACGAATCTCTTGAGTTATCTTCGAGAGAAATACAAGGAGCACTACGAGTCCTTAAATTTCGAGAAGTGTTTGGACTTGTTCTCAAAAAAGTTTAGTGATGAGATTGTATCCCGTTGCTGTATGAACAGGTTCACAAAAGAGAATAACTCGGAAAAGATATCGAAACTCATTGAAGCGTTTGACATAAAGATATTAAACAAAGATCTTCTGCTGGAAATCCTCGAGGGGCGAATTAAATGAAAAATAGATATGTTTTTCACATATCTATCTGCGCATTTTCATGACTTTACTTTTCCTTTTTCTGGTTTTTCAATATCCTTTCTATAAGATCTATTTTGTTACCCGTCATCGGAAGTTTCATTCTTCTCAAAATCTCTTTCAGCTCGACAACTTTCTTCTTTTCGAGCTCGTCTTTCGTGTAACTCTTTTTCTCATTGAGCTCCTGAGAGATCTTTTCGATACTCTCGGGGGATATTTTTCTCGATCTCTTTTCACTCTCCTCCGTTTTTCTTGGTCTTCCACGCTTTCTCGTTTCGGAGGAGACAAGCTTTTCTTTTCTTTGGCTCTTTTCTTCGTCTGATTCCTGTTTTTCCTGACTTTCCTGACTTTTTTCTATCTCCTTTCCTTTTTTCTCTTTGCCTTTTTCTTGGCTTTCCTTTTCCTCGCTTTCTTTTTCCTCGCTTTCTTTTTCCTCGCTTTGCTTTTCTTGGCTCAATTCTTGTTTCTCCTGTTGTTTTTCCTGTTTCTCCCGTTTTTCTTTTCCTTCCTTCTCTTTGCTTTTTTCTTCGCTTTTTTCTTCGCTCTTTTCTTCGCTAGATTCCTGTTTCTCTTGGCTTTTTTCTTTTGCTTTTCTTGTTAATTCTTGGCTTTCTTTTTCCTCGCCCTCTTTTTCCTCGTTTTGCTTTTCTTGGCTCAATTCTTGCTTCGCTTGTTGTTTTTCCTGTTGTTTTTCCTGTTTCTCCCGTTTTTCTTTTTCTTTGCTTTTTTCTTCGCTCTTTTCTTCGCTAGATTCCTGTTTCTCTTGGCTTTTTTCTTTTGCTTTTCTTGTTAATCTCTTTTTCCCTTCTTGTTTTTTCTCAACACGTTTAGTTACCTTCGTCCTTTTCTTTTCAACAGGTTTATTTTCTTCAGATTCTTGGCTTTTTTCGCTTGTTGCACTGCCTACAGTGCTTTCGCTTCCTTCGGTGCTTTCGGTGCTTTCAGTACCTCGTTTCGGTTCCTTTTCCTCCGGTTTCTTTAACGCTTTAACGATATTTTTCTCTTCTTCCGTTATTGCTAGTTCGGGAGTATGAACGAGATTAGCCTTGTTCAATTGGAGTTCCTTGTTATGCTCAAAAGTCTCCTTAATGTTAGACTTGATGATTCCTCGAATGGAAGCCATGATTTACAAAAAGTTGCTATTTATATTTTTTTTTTCATTTTTTTAAATCTTTATTCTCATAAACTACGAACATGTACTCAATATCTCTCTCCTTCTTAATTTCCGATTCATAGATGATTCGGAATCGACCGTCGATAACGGGAAAAAACCTATCACACACGAAATCTCCCAGCACTCTCGTGTAATAGATACGCTCCGCAACAGGATAAGCTTCTTGAAAAAGTCTTTCTCCTCCGATAACAAACGGGTAAACTTGATATTTTCTGGCCAAGTCTAGCGCTTCCGAGAGAGACTTCACCACATGCATGCCTTTCACAATGCTCGCACGGCTACTCACAACAATATTTAACCTGCCAGGCAACTCTCTCCCCATAGAAACCCATGTATTTCTTCCCATAATAACGGCGTTATATAAAGTTAATCTCTTAAAGTTTTTGAGGTCTCCGGGAATGTGCCAAGGAATTCTGCCTTGGTAACCTATTCCTCGTTTGTTCTCTGCTGCAACAACCATGAACAGCATGCGTTTTCAACTTGAAATCGGGGGAAGGATATATAAGTTTTCTCATAAACTTATATATTTTTTGTGGTTTCCCCATTTAGCTTATGGTCCATCGGAAGTTACAGTCAATACAGGTCACGATCGTGGTCATGGGCTCATCGGCCCTTCTCAGTTGAAGTTCCATGGACACTGTTCTCTTGGATTTACACTTGCCACACACATAAATTCCACTTTTAACTTCCATCTTCTCCTTGTTCGCTTTCAAACGGTAAATATTCTCCTGAAGGTTCTTCTTGAGAGCTTCCTGTGTGAAAACAGCCTCTATCTTGTTTTTTCCCGTTATAAACTCAACGGTTTTTTGAAACCCATAAGTCTTCACCATCCCCAAAATCTCATAGAGATAGAAAGGATCTTCCGTTATTTTCAACAGGTGTTCTGCTTCTTGTTCGGAAACAACACCCGTTAGAACGAGACGTTCTTTGATGGTTTTTTCCTTCTCCGCCTCTTTCGATTCCGAAGACTCAAAAACCTTTTCCTTCAATATTTTCTTGATAACGGGTTTCGCAACAACAACACCAGGAGCCTTTTTGGGTGCCATTCTTTTGATTCGGTAGCAAATTTTTCTATCAAACTTTTTCAGATTTTTAATAAATTAACATGCCAAAGCCGAGAAAGTCAAAGTTTACCTACGATTCTTCGGAATCATCCGTTTCCTTGAAACAGAAGAGTATTCGATATAGTCTCCAATCCCTCGAAAATATCCTTCAGAGTCTCTACCAATACAAAGACACTTTGATTAGGGACTTAGGGAGAGAACAGAAAGAACAGTTTTACAACCTGGTGAATTTCGTGCAGATACTTTATGGGACACAATATTATCAGAAGTTATCGGATATGGTCGAGAAAATATTCTCTGATGTAACGGCGATAAAACCGGGAACTGTAGGAACCTACATTATGGGCTGTGTTCTCTCCAAGAGATTCTCGGAAAATACAACGGCACAAGATGTTTGGTATTGTAGCCCGTTTTGCCTCGACGCTATCCCCGTGAATAACCAACCTGAATGTAATTACACCGTTATCACGTTGATCCCCAGCCAAGAAAGCGGATATCAGTTTGAGCTCAATAAATTTACAACCAAAGACAACAACGATAAAGCGGTGATATTTACGGAACACCCGTTTTTAGGGTTCACTCCGAGCGAAAAGAACAAACTAAAAGATTTTGGGATCACGCAGATACGAGTTTATTATATCACTCCCCAAGGATTCTCCGATATCATTACGGAATGGACAAACATCGACAAGATTCCAACGGTGACACCCGAGGAGATAAGAAAAGCGAATAGCACTAATGGCCAAGATAAAGGATATAGCCAAGATAAAGGATACAGCCAAAATAACGGACATGTTATGCCTCAGGGGCATAGCATGGTGCGTGGAGAAAGCAATGAAAACAACGGGCAAGAGATGCACACAAACGTCGATCCACCACTATTCCCACTGCCCTCATTCCCGTTTGGTATTACCGGATCTGTTATTGGAATAGATCTTATTGTGGGCATTGTTATAGCGGTATTGTTATTAGCCATCATCATTCTCTCCATGTTCTTTATCCACCGTTCTATGAGACCAGCGAAACCCAAAAGTAACGGGATAATAACAAGATTTTATTCTATGAATTTATGAGGAAGGGGAAAGGAAATTAAAGGAAAGATTCGACAGGACTCAGGCAAAGTTCGAGGATGTCGACTCCTTACTCTCCTGTTTATTCGTGAATTTCATCCATTCGTAATATAAATTAGGCCGTTTCACTTCCAGGAAAGTAAAGTTTGGTTCGAGAATGATACTGCCGTTGTCTTGAGATCTCTTTTGTTCCATTTTGGTTTCGATCGTGTATTCCCGTTTGCTCTCATCGTATATCAGGCCTTCGATCCACGAAACCTTTTCCTTATCATCGAATTTCATTCCTGTGAAGACATCGAGAAGAATACCCATATTGACGATACCTTTTAGTTGGGACTTTTCGGTGTTGTTCAGGTTTCTTTTCTTTGCCTCGTTTTCAATGAACTCGAAAATCAAAATCTCTTGGAGTCTCTTGTTCTTCTTGATCGTTTTCCAGGGGGTCTTGGAGATGGACACGATATTGTTGTTTTCTTTTGATAACGAGCTTTCGTTCTCAAGGTCTTTTTTCGATCTCATCCCGCTGCAATCCTTCATGAAATGGATGCACAAACGGGCAATATCTTTGGGCGGAGTTTTTTCTGTAAAGGTTATTTTTTTCTCTTTATGACTTCCTTTTCTGAATATCAGAGAATTCTGATTTACAGTAAAGTTTTTAGGAACTTTACCGTAGGACATTTTGATTAGAACATCTCTCCAGAACTCATCTTCGGTTGTTTTAGAAGCCTCGAATATGTGCTGGAAGATCACTTTTTTGGTGAGGAACTTTTTACGGTTCGTCGTCATCTTTTTTCTTTTTCTCCTGTTTTTATTTCGCTTCATTTATAGCTTCCAGTCAATGTCCAGATAAGATTTTATGATGTTGAAATGACCGCACCCTAAAAAGTTGCTCATAACGGGATGAGGGCTTGTAAGAACAATATGATTCCCGACGATGAGCCGTTCCAAACTTTTTGCATAACTTCCCCACAAGGCAAAGACCATCGGAGACTCCGTTTGAACAATACTGGTCACCACTTTGCTGATAAACCCCTCCCATAAAACCATGTGGTTCGCAGATTCCCCCTCATACACCGTTAAGGCGCGATTCAACAGGAGAACACCCTGTTTCGCCCAAGGCATTAAATTTCCGTGCTTGGGTATCTTGAAATCCGGGAAACTACTTTGGATCTCCTTGTAGATATTCCCCAGCGACTTGGGGACAAGATCAGGAATATCGGTGCTGAAAGCTATCCCGTTGGCCACAGGAACCCCGTGATAAACGGAAGAATATGGATCTTGCCCGATGATCACGAGCTTCACTTTGTCTTTCGGTGTAACCTCGAACGCTCGAAAAACTTTTTCCGCAGGAGGAAGAATCCTTTTTCCGTTAGACTTTCTATTCAATATCTTTTCGATATGTTCTAACTCCGGACTAACCTCCGGCAGATTCCACGGGAATTTAGGGAAGGAATACATGATTTCATTTTTTGCCCCATGTCAAATCTTTAATTCAATTTTCCATCAACTGTCATTAAATTTTAATGGCTTTATTAAATTCTTTAGTCTTCTTCTGAAATGACAACGGAGAAGTATAAGATTGTTTTGGTAACCTCCGATAGATGTGGGCACTGTACAGTGTTCAAGAAAAATATCCTCAGTGACCTCCAGAAAAAAGTCTTTGAAGACAAGAGATTGGAATGGATTCACATTAATCTTCCCGATTTTAAGTTTCCAGAACAAGGATATCCCGATGGAATGAAAAGTATCATCCTGTGGTTTCCGATCCTCCTTCTGATTCCCAAAGATGTCTGGGATAGCAGGAATCTAAAGAACAGCTTCGACAGGATTAATATCTTCAATGCAGTTTATGACAACAGGTCAAAACGGTTTGACATTGCTCCCCCGGAGAAGAGAAATAGCACATCATTAGACGGAATCATGACATGGATCAACTCCTGTTTGGGGCCGAAAAAGACGATAGTCGTCGAGAAACCCGCAGAAAAGAAGATAAAATTTAGGGATCGCATCTTTAGTTGAAAAAATTACCTCGCTTTTACCATAAGATATGTAAGAAAACATATCTTATTCTGCTTTTATCCTTTACATGCTTTCCTCTTCCTCCTCTTCCTCTTTCTTTTCCATTCTCTTCCGTTTTCGACTAGCAGCACGACGTGATTTCTTTGACATCGGGATTTCACCTTGAGCCTTCATCTGATAATATTCCTGTTTATATTTATGACCAATTTCCGCAGCATTGAGAGATTTCCCCGTTTTCTCTAAGATCTCAGCACGTTTCTTGCGAATAAATTCGACCCAAGAGTTGCTTACCGGATTTTTAGCACAGGTCTCACTCACATCAGCGCCGGCACGATGAATCGTACCAAAAACACTGCTCTCTACAACGGAAGGACGACGATGATAACCGCTTCGCAGGTGAGTGCCAGGAGGACAAGTTCCCTCCATGGCCTCCTTCATACCTTCTGTCAAACGGTGAGATTTATGTTTACGGCTCTTTTCTGGCATAGCTTCTTTTTATGGATGCGACAAATTTTTTTCGAAATTTTTTTCGATCAATCCGTTAAAGTTTTAAAAGTAAAACCAGTTTCGCTTTAAATGTCTTTTACTAGCTCGACCGGAGAGTAACGGAGTAACGAAGTAACGGAGTAAACACATGAAAAGCCTTTTATGCAACGGAGCAAGCTTATGCCAAAAAGGGCTTGTTCGCGATTGTTTGGGATCTACTCAAAAACAGGATGAAAACAAACCCGTTAATCTCAGCACCGAGTCAGAGACTGGCTCAAAACTCTCTCGAAAAAGTCTTTGGAATCGCAAAGCTATAACGGAGAGATTAATGAATTAGACCCATTAAATTCTCGCATGAGGCGAGGATAGTTCAAAAATAAACTCGAAAAATTCTTTGTGGTGCTCTTCAATAACGGGGTGATTCTAAGATTAAACCCGTTAAATTCGAGCACCAGGCAGAAACTGGCTCAAAATAAACTCAAAAAGTTTTTTGTGATTCCTCTCCTCTTTCGAAAAATGATGTCTTTTTCAGGACTTTTTTCACAAAAACTCGTCAACATGTTTAACTTGATTCCTTCACGCCAAGGAGTCATTGATTTCCTTGTTAACGAGTGCAATCTCTCCGTTAACAAGAAATGCTTGACCTATTATAAAACGACGGCAAACAAGAATCCTCAATGCGATGCGTTCGAAAAATTCTCCGATTTCGATGGTCCTGAGGCTCTGACCACGATCGAGTATCAGGTGTCTTTTGATAACCCGACACGAGAGCAGATCAGAACTCTCAGAAGTAAAATCATCGAAAAGTACAGATCCTTGAACGAATTGGGCCTGATGGTAAAGTGCGATAACAGGTTCTTATGGACCTTGGCAAAAAGAAACCCAACATATGGTTTCGAAATCCCCGAGGAAGCAGGAATAAATAACCTTTATTTCGGTGACCCCCAGATTTTCCTTAGCTTCTCGACCCCAAAAATCCCCACATTGACCGGCTTCCGATACTTCTTGAAACAGCTGGGGATAGAAACGGGAAATCATGCCGTTATGAAACGTTTTCTCGAGGAGAACGGGTATATTAACGGAGTGACATTCGAAATCCACCTTCCGTTACTTTACGTAAGCACCAACATCGGACGATTGGCTTTTGAGAACTCAGACATGTTCGATTGGGAAGAAGTTAAAGTCCGTGCAGGTTTAGAGTGCGGAGTGATTGGAGCTGTTGAGTACGACATTGACACGGAGAAATGGCGTAACATCGATTATGAAATAGAGCCCGACTGTTTGGAATTTACTTTCAAAGCATAGAAACGGAGGAGAGAATAAAAACTCGCAAAAAAAAAAAAAAAAAAAAAAAAAAAAAAAAAAAAAAAAAAAAAAAAAAAAAAAAAAAAAAAAACAAACACCACCACTTCCCCCCCCCCCTGTATGTTTTTTTTTT
>Ga0080006_1151767_pt1 | contig 17733 bp, 12 predicted proteins | sample RS3BMetagenome_FD_69209 | JGI IMG/M metagenome (GOLD analysis project Ga0080006, IMG submission 69209) | Ferric oxide microbial mat and aquatic microbial communities from Rainbow Spring, Yellowstone National Park, USA - RS3B (SPADES... ... | reverse complement strand
GAACCCTTGCCGCATATTCTCTTTGATGGCCCGCCTGGCCTCGGCAAGACGACCTTCGCCAGCGTCCTGCACAATGAGCTGGGCGTCGAGCTGAACATGACCAGCGGCCCGGCGCTCGACAAGAAGATGGACGTCATGCCCTATCTGACCAACGCGTCGGAAGGCTCGATCCTTTTCATCGACGAGATCCATCGCCTGCCCAAGCCGGTGGAGGAATTCATCTATCCGGTGATGGAGGACTTCCGCGTCGACGTCGTGCTCGGCGAGGGGATGTCGGCCCGGACGATCAACCTGCCGCTCAAGAAGTTCACGATCATCGGCGCGACGACCCGGAGCGGGATGCTCTCGGGACCGCTCCGCGACCGCTTCCACATGCACGAGCACCTCGAATATTACGACGTCGACGACCTCGCCCGGATCGTCCAGGTCAATGCCGCCAAGCTCAAGACGACCATCACCGAGGAAGCCGCCTGGGAGCTGGCCCGTCGGAGCCGAGGGACCCCGCGACTGGCCAACTCCCGCCTCCGGTGGGTCCGCGACTTCGCGACGGCTCGCGCCGACGGGCAGATCGACCTGGCGATTGCCCACGCCGCCCTGGCGATGCAGGATATCGACGTCGACGGCATGGACCGTCAGGACCGCCGTTACCTGGAAACCCTGATCCAGGTATTCAAGGGCGGGCCGACCGGCTCGGAAGCACTGGCCGCGACGATGAGCATCGACGTCGACACCATCAAGGACGAGGTCGAGCCCTACCTCCTCCGCCGCCATCTGATCATCCGGACCCCTCGGGGCCGCAAGGCCACCAACCTCGCCTATCGACACCTCGGCCTGAACGAACCCGAACCGGAGCCGGAGATCAACCTGATGGATCAGCGAAGGCTGTTTGAATGATCAACCGCCCATGAACTGGATCAGGTGCCGCCGACTGATGATGAGCGACTCCTTGCGCCTGGCGAGCGAGCCTTCAAAGGCCCGGTCCTCGACCTCGACGGCGACGTGGCCGTCGTAGCCCGCCTCCGCGAGAGCTCCCAAAAAAGCTCCCCAGCGGACGTCGCCCATTCCGGGAAGCTTGGGGGTGTGCCAGAGTTTCGGATACGACAGGACGCCGTATTCGGCGAGCGGTTTCGGGTCGATCCGGGCGTCCTTGGCGTGGACGTGAAAGATCCGATCGCGGAACTCGAGCAGCGGGGCGAGGTAATCCATCCGCTGCCAGATGAAGTGCGAGGGGTCGAAGTTCAGGCCGAAGCAGGGGCTCGGGATGGCCTCGAACATCCGCCGCCAGATCGGCGGAGTCGTCGCCAGGTTCTTGCCGCCCGGCCATTCGTCGAGCGTGAAGAGCATCGGGCAATTCTCGATCCCGATCCGGACTCCTTCATGCTCGGCGTGCTCGATGATCGGCTTCCAGGTTTCGAGGAACCTCGGCCAGTTGGCCTCGATCGAGAGCCTGGGGTCGCGGCCGACGAACGTGTTGACCAGGCCGATGTGGAGCTCGGCCGCTGCGTCGATCAGTCGGCGCAGGTGAGCGACGGCCATCTCAGCCTCGGCCTGGTCGGCGGCGAGCGGGTTGGGATAATACCCCAGGCCCGAGATCCCGACGCCGTGCTTGCTGATCAGTTCGCGGATCTCTGACGGTTCGAAGTTCTCGACGTCGAGGTGGGTGACGCCGGCGTAGCGCCGCTCGACCTTGCCGGGGGGCCAGCACATGACCTCGACGCTGGAATAACCGGCCTCGGCGGCGAAGCCAAGGACTTCATCGAGCGTCAATTCCGGCAGGATCGCCGAGACGAATCCGAGCTTCATGACTGCCTCTCTTCCTGGCTGAATTCACTAGAAGCGGAGGAGCCCGAAGACCATCCCCACGCCCAGGCCGACACCGTGGGCGACGTTCGCCATGTTGTAAGGAAAACCGAGCGAGGCCGGGTTCTCGCTGACAACCGTCAGTGGGGCGATGATCCCGAGGAGGAACCAGCCCAGCATCCACTGCACGCTCCGCTCGCTCAGGCGAAGGCCGTCCGCCGGGTCGGTGTGTCCCTTGACCCAGAGATAGCCCGCCAGCGAGTAGACCACGCCCGACATCCCGCCGAAGGCCCCGCCCGACTTGTAAAACTCGCCGATGTTGCCGCCAATCGCCGCGACCAGGCAGATCAGGGCCAACCGCCAGGTCCCTTTCCGCATCTCGACCTGCTCGCCGAGATAGCGCATGGCCGTCATGTTGAAAAAGAGGTGGAAGATCCCGAAATGGAGGAAGATCGGCGTGATGATCCGCCAGACCTGACCGTCCTGGATCGCCGCGAAACCGGTGTCGATGATCGATCCCGACTCGTCGCGGACCCGGACCGAGAACGCCAGCCAGTACCGGGTCGGCGGATAAAACTTCATCAAAAGCGTGACGGCCACGCTGAGGATGATCAGCCAGAAGGCGAGGGGGGCGCGAAGATACATCGCGCCTTCCCAGCGGTCGCGGAGATCCCTGGCCCGCTTCTGGTAAGCCTTCTCGGTCTGCTCGGCCTGCTTGCGGATTTCCCTGGCGGTCTTCGCCGACGCCTGGAACCGGGGGTCATTCGGGTTCCGCTCGAAGTCGTCGAGGAGCGCGCGAGCCTCGGCCACTCGATCTTCGCGGTGGACCCAGACCGCCCAGGCGCCCGCCCGGGGTTCGAGTTTGGTGGTGATGTTCAGCGTCAGGAGATGGTCCGCCAGCATTCTGGCATCCCGCTCCCGGGCGATGGTCCCGATCTCGCGCAAGGGTCCGGTCCCCGATGAGGACGACGGGTCCGTTCCCGTCTGATCTTGGTCCTCAGGGTACCAGAAGCCCGACCGCGATCCAATCCTCCGGATCAGGCCACGCTCGGCTCGCAGAAGCCCGCCATCCGTTCGCGGTCGATCGTGGCGATCTCTTCGCGGTGAACGGTGACGTCGTCGGGGGCCTCGATGCCGATCCGGACCGAGTTGCGGTCGATCTTGACGATCGTCACCTTGATGTCGGCACCAATCTGAAACCGTTGACCGAGCTTCCTGCTCAGGACTAACATGATTCACTCCTCCTTGAGTGGGGCGACCCGTTCCAGGTCCGGCCTTGTCCGCCGGACGAGGGGCATGGAGGAGCACCCACCGTGCCAACTCGCGAGTTCCGGACCATCCGGCGATCCGAGAATCCGCCCAAGTTGCTACTGGAGATCGGTTTGCAATAATGCCGATTTTTGCTCAAGTCGGCTCGGCCTGGTGGCCGGATGGCCAAATTTTCCAGGCTTTGTAAGTTTTGCCTGAAGTTCTCGGTGCGATTGGCCGAAGTCGGCAAGGATTCAGACGTGGTTCAAGGTCAGGTAGGGGGGCTCGGAAATCGTTGGGTCCCTCGCCTCGCAATGCTTGGGGCGGTTCTGGCCTGGCTCTGGCCCATCGGTCTGGGCGGGCAGATGCCGGTTGGGGGCGACGCGACCCAGTTTTCCATGGGCCTGATGGCCTTCTTGAAGGCGTCGATCCGGGCGGGTCGGCTGCCGATCTGGAACGACCTCTGGGGCTTCGGCTTTCCCGGCCTCGCCGAGAGCCAGATGGGTGTTTTCTATCCACCGCACTGGCTGCTTTTTGGCTGCTTCTCGACGGAAACGGCGACGGTCGCGAGTCTTGTGTTGCACTCGCTCTGGGGAGCGCTGGGGGCGAACTGGGCCGCTCGACGGTTCGGTTGCTCCGAGATCGCCGCGGCTCTGGCCGGATTCACCTGGGCGACCTGCGGATTTTACGAGATCCACCTGCCGCATCAGTGGGCGGGATCGGTGGGAAGCTGGATGCCCTGGGCCTGGTGCCTGGCCTGGCAGATCAGCCGGGGCGAGGGGTCGAGGCGAACCCCCTGGCTCCTCGCGGCGGTCCTGGCCTTGCAAGTTTTACCAGGCCACTTTCAGCTCGCCTTCGTGACCGAGGTTGGTTGCCTGGCGCTGGCGATGGTCGCGAGCGAGCGGTCGGTCAGTCGTCGCCTGGCCCTGGTCCTGGCGATCCTGGGAATGATCCCGCTGGCGGCGGCGCAGCTCTGGCCGACCCTCCGGCTGGCGAGCCTTTCCGACTCGCGACGCGACTTTGAATATCTTTCCGGGTTCGCAGCCTCGCCGATCCACTTCATCAGCTACGTGGCTCCCGGCCTGTTCCACCGGTCGCCGCTCTGGAGGCCGGTGGTCTGGGATCCGTTTCACACCTCGCCCGAGGAGCTTCTCCACTATGTCGGCCTGATCCCGCTTTTTCTGGCGATCGGCGCGATGATTCGAGGGTTCCGGGCTGATCCGGCGGTCCGAGCCCTGGCGGTCCTGGTCGGGCTCACGGTCTTTTTGAGCCTGGGACCTTACGCGCCCGGATTCGAATGGTTGATCAAGCTTCCCGGCTTCTCGTTCTTCCGGGCGGCCGGACGATGGGGTCTGGCGACGAGTCTGGCGATGGCGATCCTGGCGGGTCGAGGGTTCGACCTGCTGGCAACCTGGCCGCGAGTCGGCCGGTCGGTTCGTCGCTTCGTTCTGACCTGCTTCGTCAGTCTCGGGCTGGTGGTCCTGGGTCTGGAACTGGCCCTGGCCGGGTCGAGCGGCGAGTCGTGGAAGCCGGTTGCCTCGGCCTTCGAGCAGGTGGGCCGGCTTTCGCCCTGGGCGGGCCGGCCCGGCGAGCGAACGTTTCGGGACGTGATGGCGACGGCCCGACAGCATCGATCCGACGTCCGGTTTCAGATCGGCTACGCCCGGACCGACGGCCGGCTCCCGCCATCGAGAGGGATCTCGCTCGACCTCCAGCGATTCCGGCTCTACGCTCGCGAGCTGGGCGAGGCAGTTGCCTTGCTCGTGACGCTCCTGGTCGTCAGTCGGTGGGCCTCGCGGCCTCGAACATTCGCGGCGGCGCTCTTGATGATCAGCTTCGCCGACTCCTTGATTCTGGCGAGGCATCGCCATTACGACCTCGGCCCGGCTCGCCCCCTGATCGAGCAAAGTCCGATGCTCAGGCGGCTGAGTCAGGAGCCCCGAGGAACCCGGTCGCTCGATCCGGGTCAAAATCTCCTCATGATGGTGGGAGTCGACGGCGTTCTGGCCTACCGGACGCTCGACCTTCCCTCCCCTTTTGGCCTGGTTCAGATGATTCAGGGCCGGGTCGCCGGCGCCCAGGCGACCGAGCCGATGCGAGTCGCCGGCGTCGACCTCCGGCTCCTCGATCCTCTCGAAAATCAGAACCTCCCCGACGATGTTCTTCATCCTTACTGGGATCAGGTCGAGACCATTCGAGACCCTGCGCTCGCCGGCTGGGTGACGGGGACCGAATTCGTCCGGGCCTCGGGTCTGACCGACTTTCGCCTCGTGCGTCTGAAGGTCCCGGCGACGAGGGCCTGGCTCTTGCCTTCGTCGGAGCTGGAAAAAGTCGATGGGATGGTGAACCCTCGTTTGCTGATCGAAAAATTCCGGGGAGCGAAGCCCCTGGCCTTCCGGTCCGACGTCCCCGAGCGTGCCGAGGTCGACCTGTCGATCGCCGATCGAACGTCGTCGATGGTGGTTCTTTCCGTCACATTTGACCCGGAGTGGCAAGCCTGGTGGACTTCGCCCGAGGGCGACCGTCGACCGGCTCGGGTTGAGAAGGTGCTGGGAGGCTGGCAAGGGGTGACGGCTCCCGAACCCGGTCGATGGACCTTGCATCTGGATTATCCAGGGCAAGCCGTCCGGGTCGGGATCGGGGTTTCGGTCGTCGCCTGGGTGTTGTGGGCCTTGATTTACTGGCGAGTCGGTCGCGAGTCGTCGCGGCCGGGACGGGAGAATGATCGTGAAGACGGGGCTGGCGATCGTGGGGGCTTCGGGATACGGCTCCCGGGAACTGATCCGGATCTTGCTCAACCACCCGGGGGCGAGGATCGCGATGGCGACCTCGAGGTCGGATGAGTCACCCAGCGTCGCCGAGCTTCATCCGAGCCTCCGGGGGCGGATCGACCTGGCCTGCGAACCCTTCGACGCCGACAAGCTGGCGAGCCTGGCAAAGGTCGCGTTTCTCGGCCTGCCGCACACCGCGAGCCTCGAAGTGACGCCCGCCCTCCGAGCCCGGGGGGTCCGCGTCATCGACCTGAGCGCCGATTATCGGCTCAAGGACGCCGCCACCTACGCCGACTGGTACGGCCACACCCACACCGATCCCGAGGGGCTCGCCTCGGCCGTCTACGGCTTGCCCGAGCTGTTCCGGTCGAGCATCCCGCGAGCCGACCTGATCGCCAACCCCGGCTGTTACACGTCGACCGCGATCCTGGCTCTGGCCCCTTTGATTGCCCACGACCGGATCGAGCGGACCGGGATCATCGTCGACGCCTACAGCGGGATCTCGGGGGCGGGCCGTTCTCCCAAGCCGGCTTTTCACTTTCCCGAGGCCAATGAGAACCTCGTCGCCTACAATGTCGGGCGACATCGCCACACGCCCGAGATCGACCAGGTCCTGACCGAGGTCGGCCGATCGTCGGGAGATGACCCGGTCGAGGTGATCTTCACGCCGCACCTCGCCCCGATCGACCGGGGCATCCACGCCTCGATCTACGCCGAGCCGAAAGGCCCGGCGGTCGAGCATGACCTGCTCGACCTCTATCGGTCATACTATGCCGAGAGCCCGTTCGTCCGGGTCGTCAACCACCCGCCAGGCACCAAGGACTCGGTGAACTCGAACTTCGTCGACATGACGATCCGGGTCGTCCGAGGGAAGATCCTGATCCTGGCCTGTCTGGACAACCTGGTCAAAGGAGCGGCCGGCGTGGCGGTGCAGAACTTCAACCTGATGTTTGGCCATCCCGAGACGACGGGGCTGCTCTGATCGATGGGCGGGTCCGCCTGAAGTCAGGCGCTCCGCCCGTAGATCCACTGGAAGGGTGCCATCGACTGCCCGGCGACTTCGGGCTCGATCATCTCGGCCAGGTATTCGTAGCGCTCGGGTTGCTTGCAGATGTAGTCCTGGGCTTTCGCCGCCTTGCCGCTGACGGAGAGGTCGCCGATCTTCCAGGTCTCGACCAGGTGCTTGAGGATCGAGGCGTAATCCTTGACCGAGTAGGTTCCCACTTTTTGCGAGACCGTCGCGAAGTGGTCGAAGAGGTCGGGATTCTTGCCGTCGTTCATCCGGCTCCCGGGCATCGCGATCAGCCCTTTGAGAACCGACCGGATCGAGAGCACGATCGTGTCGGGCTCGAGCTCGATCATCTTGGAGACGGTCCGGGTGTAGAAGTTCTCGTGACGCGATTCGTCGCCGGCGATCCTCCGGCAGATCCGGGCGAGATTCTTGTCGCCGTGCTGGGTCGCGAGTCGGCCGACATTGAAGTGGGTGATCCGGGTCGCCCGTTCCTGAAACGCCGCGTAGATCAGGCCGGCGGGCTTGTCGCCGTGGGTCCGGGGGTTGAATCCGTCGCGGATCAGGCGGTGAATGGTCTGCTCGATCGACTTCATGTCGACCCGGCCGGTGAGCCTCAAGTAAGCGTTGAGCAGGTCGCCGTGGCGGTTCTCCTCGGCGGTCCAGCCCCGGAGCCAGCGGGCCCAGGGGTGGTCGTCGCTTCCGGTGCTGTCCTGGGCGACCTGATCGAGCCGGATCGCGTAACTCGGCAGGGCTTCCTCGGTGACCATGTTGCCGACCAGGACGACGAGCAGCTCGTCGGGCAGGGTCTCGGACCCGGCCCGGAACTCGGCGAGGTTCTCCGACCAGTTCGGGCCTGAGAGGTCCGGCAGGAAATCGCTTGGCTGCCAGGCCTGGTCGACGTCGGCCAGAAGCGAGAGGTTCTCGTCGACGAAACCCTGCATGCGCTCGAAGATGTCCAATTCGGCGGCTCCCGAGTCGAAAGTGGAGCGCGATCCCGACTCGAGGGCCGGTGATGGCCGCCAGCCGTCTCGAAAAGGATCGCTGATAAGATCGTCATCGGTTGGTTGGGCGGGGGATCTGAAGATTTCTCGGCGACTCGCCTGGTCGTTGCATGAGCCTTCACGGCCCGGTAGCCTCGATACCCGGATCTTCCTGCCGGAACCGCTCGCCGGCTGGCCTCTCGATGGAGAATCGAATGACGCGATCGATGGCCCTGGCCTTCTTCCTTCCCGCCCTGTTCCTGACCACCTCCCTGGCTCAAAACCCCGCTCCCCAGAAGGAGCCGTCGCGGTTCCTGATCCGGGCCGGCCGACTGATTGACCCCAAGGGGGGTCGCGTGCTCCAGGATCAAGGGGTCAAGGTCGTCGGCAACCGGATCGAGGCGATTGGCCCTTACAACCAGGTCGCCAATCCCGCCGACAAATCCTTTTCCCTGATCGACCTCTCGAAGGCCACGGTCCTTCCCGGCCTGATCGACGCTCATACCCACGTCCTGCTTCAAGGGGACATCACCCAGGAAGAGTATGACGAGCAGATCCTCAAGGAGTCGACCCCGTTCCGGACGATCCGGGCGACCGTCGCGGCCCGGATCGCCGTCAATAACGGCTTCACGGCGATCCGCGACCTCGAGACCGAAGGCGCGATGTACGCCGACGTCGACGTCAAGCGGGCCATCAATCGCGGGATCATCCCCGGCCCGAGGATGTTCTGCGCGACCCGGGCCTTCGCACCCACCGGGATGTATCCCGTCATGGGCTACTCGTGGGAACTCAAGATGCCCGAAGGAGTCCAGATCGTCGATGGACCCGACAACATCCGCAAGGCGGTCCGAGAACAGGTCAAGTACGGAGCTGACTGGATCAAGTTCTATTCCGACCGCCGCTATTACATCAAGGACGGCGCGCTGCACTCCAAGGTGAACTTCACTCCCGAGGAGCTTCAAGCGATGGTCGGTGAGTCGCACCGGCTCGACCGCAAGGTCGCCGCCCACGCGATGGGCAAGGAAGGCATCACCGCCGCGCTCGACGCCGGGGCCGATACGATCGAGCACGGCGACGGCCTCGACGAGGAATTGATGGACCGGATGATCAAGAAGGGGGTCTACTGGTGCCCGACCATCTACGTCGGCGTCTGGGTCGCCGACGGCCGGGGCAAGCTCTGGCAAGACATGCGCGACCTCGAAGCAAAGGCGTTCGGCCTGGCCGTCAAGAAGGGGGTCAAGATCGCCTACGGGACCGACGCCGGTGGCTATCCCTGGACCGAGAACCAGGCCAAGGAATTCGCCTACATGGTCAAGTATGGAATGACCACGATGCAGGCGATCCAGTCGGCCACCACCGTCGCCGCCGAACTTCTCGACGCCCAGGCTGATATCGGGACGATCGAGGCCGGCAAGTTCGCCGACATCGTCGCCGTCGCCGGTGACCCCCTCGCCGACATCACCGAACTCGAAAAGGTCAAGTTCGTGATGAAAAACGGCGAGATCATCAAGAATGAGATGAAATAAACACGTAGGGTGGGTCGAGCTTCAAGCGAGCCCCACCATCCTTGATGCGTTGGTGGGGCTCGCTCAAGGCTCGACCCACCCTTTACGAGACCGACAGGGCTAAAGTCGTGGGTGGCCGGGGCCAAGCGCAGTGTGCCCCGGGACGTCGCAAGTCCAACCACCGGGGCACTCTGCGCTTGGACCCGGCCAACCCGGCCGCTTGGAACGTCGTCGAGGATTGCCGCGTCGAGCGTGACCTTGCGAAAGAAGTTGATCTGGCTTTCAAAACTCTGCCGCCCCCAATTTAGCCGATCCCGATCGAGCTTCAAAGCCTTCCGAAGCACCACCGGATGGTTGCCCTGGCTCGCGATCTGAGACAGGATGGTGATTCGTCGAGGACGAACCCGCCCCTCATCAGTCCCTTGAGTGACCTCGCATGACCGAGCCTCTTTCCTCTCTCAAGCTCCGATCCCTCGGACTCCTGGTCGGACTCTCCATCGGCCTGTTCGCGGATCGACCTTCCGAAGCCCAGGCGCCCTCGAAGGCCGCGACCTCGACCGAAGGCTCGCTCCGGGTCGGCGAGAATGGCCCGGCCGTCGAGGGGCTCCAGCGACTCCTCAACGCCCGGTTGAACCCCTCGCCCCAGCTCGACGTCGATGGCGACTTCGGCGCGGCCACCCGGGCCGCCGTCACTCGATTTCAGCGCGAAAACGGCCTGAGCCCGACCGGCGTTGCCGACCCCGCGACCCGCAAGGCGCTCGGCCCGCCCCCGGTCGGCGACCCTCCCGTCCCCTCGCCCGAGTCGGTCAACGGCAAGGCCCCGCCCAGGAAGCCCGCCGACTCGCTCGACGGCCCGCCGTTCACCCTCTCGGCGAGCTGGGCCATCGCCGACGGCAAGACCGGAGAGACGCTCTGGGGTCAGCTCGAAAACAAGCGGCTTGAAATGGCCAGCACCACCAAGATCATGACCGCCCTGGTCGTCCTCCGACTCGCCAGGTCCGACCCCAAGGTTCTCGACGAGATCGTGACCTTCTCCGAGCGGGCCGACCGGACCGTGGGTTCTACCTCCGGCGTCAAGGCAGGCGAGAAAGTCTCCGTCCGAGAGCTGCTCTACGGCCTGCTCCTGCCCTCAGGCAATGACGCGGCCGAGGCCTTCGCCGAGCACTTCAACGCCCGACTGGCCCCCGCCGACGGCCCCGGCCCGGCCCCCGAATCCACCGCCCGGTTCGTCGCCGAGATGAACCGCGTCGCCGGAGGACTCGGCCTCCGAGAGACCCACTTCGACAACCCTCATGGGCTCCCCTCGCCTGGCCACCACTCCAGCGCCCGGGACCTGGCCAAACTCGCGCAGGTCGCGAGGCTCGACCCCACCTTCGCCTCGGTCGTCGCGACCTTGCGACGGGGCGCATCGCTCGTCGATGCCTCGGGTCAGTCACGCAACGTCGTCTGGTCGAACACGAACCGGCTGCTCGAATTCGAAGGCTACGACGGCGTCAAGACCGGCACGACCGACGCCGCCGGGGCTTGCCTGGTCGCCAGCGGCGGGCTCGGCAACGACCGCCTGATCGTCGTGATCCTCGGGGCTCCCTCGACCGACGCCCGATACGCCGACGCCCGGAACCTCTTCCGATGGGCCTGGCGGCAGCGAGGCCACAAGTTCCCTTGAATCCTTATTTCCAGATGACCAGCGGGGCCCTCGCTCCTTCGATCGTCTTCGAACCGGCAAACTGGAAGTTCCGGAATCGACCAGCCACGATCTCGAGCCGGCCGTCCTGGTCGATGTCGCCCAGGACGACGGACGGATAGTCGCAGGTCAGGCGTTCGAGGGCGTGCCGACGGAACTGACCGGGTGCCGTCTGCTCGAAGAGGATCAGTGCATCGGCCCCGACGGCCTGGCGCTTCGCTCCATAATAAGACTCGCCCAGGAAACTGCTCGCGACAACGTCGAGGTCGCCATCGCCGTCGATGTCGCCGGCCATCGCGCGATGACACCCGTAGACGGCGCCGATCTCATGACGCTCGAACGGGCGGTCGAGCCCCTTGTTTTCCAGCCAGGAAACCCCGTGATACGGCTTCAGGAGCGGGGAATCGTAAACATCGCCGTTCGACGTGACCGCGTCGAGGTCGCCGTCTTCATCCATGTCCACCATCTGAATCCCGCTGCTTCCGTAGGCCGGATGGGGCGCGGTGAAGAGCGGAACCTTGGTGAACCGGCCCTGACCCTGGTTGAGAAACGCGACGACCGACTCGTGTTCCTGGGCGATCAGGGCCACGAAATCGGGCCGACCATCCTGGTTGAGATCGACGACCGGAACCTGGAGCGTCCCGTGCCGGTCGTCGAGCGGCTTCCGGGCGAACTCGACCGCGCCATTCGCCCCCGTCCGCTGTTCGAGCCAGAGGATCTCTCCCGCGACATGCCAGCCGAAGACCGCCACGACGAGGTCGAGGTCGCCATCGCCGTCGAAGTCGGCCGCCTGGACGTCGCAGACCCGCCCGACCCTCGAAAGGAGAACCCGGGTCTCGTACGAGCCGTCCGTGTTTCCTCTGAGCCAGAGAACCCGACCCACCCGCTCATCCGAAGGGATCGGTGTGCCCAGGTCGGCGACCAGGAGATCTTTGACCCCGTCGCGATCGAGGTCAACGACCTCGACATGCGCCGGGTGGCCCAGCTCGGTAGCCAGGATTGTCATGGGACTGTCGGGGCGATCGGCTCGACGGATCAGGAGCTCTCCACTGGCGAGGTCGGTCGCCAGGATGTCGGGTCGATCCGGGCTGGAGAGACGGGCGAGCGAGACCGACGAGATCGCCGGCGTCTCCGAGGAATCAGGCCCGGGCACCTCGATCCGGGTCAATGACCGCGATGGCCCCGGCCCGTCGGGAGTGGCCGGGATGGTCGGGAGGTCCTCGGGCGCCGCGTTCTGATAATACGCAATCACATCCTGGATCGGCGGCGGTTCCAGTTCCCGCCCCGACTTCCGATGGAAATCATAACCGCGACGGACCTCATGATCCCAGTTCGCCCGGGGGAAGGTCGAGGGAGGTGGGGTCGGGTGGCATCCACCGCAAAACGAGGCAACCTGCTCGGCCAGAGGGGGCCTGACCGGCGCGTCCTCAACCTTCGGAACCGAAACCGGCGGGCCGGTCGAATGATTGCATCCAGCCACCAGCCCCAGCACCATTGCCGACATGGCCGCGAGGTTGCGGACAACCAAACAGGATTGATCTTGCGGTCCGATCACGTCAGGACACTCCAAGATTGGGGTCAGGTCCTGGGCGGTCTCAATTTTTATAAAGCGGAAACGGGGTGGAAATTCCTGAACAATCAAGCCAGATTCGACATTGAAGCGTGCTAAAGAAGAGGGTCGAACCGACTTGTGACCAGATCAGGCAGTTCTAGAAGCCTTCAACATCGATTGAACCAAATAATCATTATGCGGTCAACTGGTTGGAATGACGTCAATCCCATGGCGCATTTAATATCACGGATGCTTGTCACCGCCCGTGATGGACGATGTCTCCTCATTTCTTCTTGAATTCCCCTCTTGACAAATCATTCGAGCGCGTCGGATGATATCGTCGATTGAGGATTGAAGCGACATCGGTTCTCCTCCGATCTCGGAACGCCCGAACACTCTCCCTGTCAGGGTGTTCCGAAACTGCCGCTTCAGCCCTGTCTGATTTTCGCCGCGCGACCTTCCGCCCACATTCTTTCTGGAATGGGATCGCGCAGAGTCTTCTTACATTACCATCTCCTATCTGGTTGGTGAAAATTAGTCTCTTCTGAGCCGATGTCCGCCCTTCTTGCTTGCCCAATGCGGGACATCGCGCCAGTTCAATCGGTTACTCATGAGAAAGGGAGACGCTTGAGCGCTTTTCACTTCAAGTTCTTGTTCTCGAGAATCCTTGCTCTCGGCAGTCTGCTTTCGCTGATTGTCGGTTGCGACTCGACGCCCCAGCCTCCCACCGATGTGGCTCCCTCCGTCTCCAAGGATGCTCCGCCGGCGGCCGGTCCCGGCGTCGGCTCCGGCAAGAGGTCGATCAAGAATCGTCCTCCTGCCGAGGGAACCACGCCCACGCCCCCGCCCAAATGAACGGGCCTCTCGCCTTCTGCCCGGTACGTTTGCGATCGTCGGATCTCGACTTTCCATCACATCCTTTTTTTTGTGTAGGAGTTCGCACATGATCAAATTGCCTCATCGTACCCATCGACGCGGATTTACCTTGATTGAGCTGCTGGTGGTGATCGCCATCATCGCGGTCCTGATCGCGCTCTTGCTGCCGGCGGTGCAGGCGGCCCGAGAAGCGGCCCGTCGTGCTCAGTGCGTCAACAACCTGAAGCAGCTGGCCCTCGCCGTGAACAACTACGAGAGCTCGAATAACTGCTATCCGATGGGTCTGCTCGACCAGATCTCCTGCGCCGCGCCGTCCTCGGGCCTCTGGACCGACTTCGGCCCGATGCTCCCCTTGACGCTTTACACCGAGCAGCTCTCGCTCTACAACGCGATGAATTTTTCCTGCAATGTCTACGATTTTTGCAACACGACGATCAACGCCGTCGGCCTGAACACCATCTGGTGCCCGTCCGACGCCGGCGTCCAGGATCCTCAGCAGCAGGGCTATGTCTTGCCGTCGGGCTCGCCGTCGATGGTCATGCGTTATAGCAGCTATGCCGGCATGGCCGGGCCGATGTTCTTCAGCCAGTTCAATTCCCCCGGCCCCCAGAACCAGCAGGGCGTGTTCGCCGCCTACGTCACCATCAAGATCGCCGGTATCACGGATGGGACGAGCAACACGATCATGTTCAACGAGCATACCCGACAGGTCGAGAGCCAGGCCAACGGCGACCAGGTCAGCTGGCACTGGTGGACCTCGGGCAACTACGGCGACACGATCAGCACCAGCTTCTGGCCGATCAACCCCCAGAAGAAGCTGCCGTACACCTGCAACGGCCAGGCCGGCTCGAACACGATCGAGGCGATCTCGTCCATGCATCCCGGCGGTGCGAACGTCGCCTTCTGCGATGGCTCGGTCAAGTTCCTCAAGGAAACGATCGACACCTGGGTCGTGAGCCCCGCGAATAAGCCCGGTGGCTACTACAACTGCGGTCCTCCGGGACTCACAGCCACAACGACGTCCTTGACGCTCGTCGTCGGTGCCAAGATGGGTGTCCTCCAGGCTCTCTCCACCCGTAACGGTGGCGAAGTGGTCAGCGCTGACGCCTATTGATCCGCCGGTATCGAGAAAACTCGATCGGAAAGGGTCCCGGCCGCAAGGTCGGGACTCTTCCGTTCGAAGGACCGCCTCCGATCAGACACGGATCGTTCCATGACCGCGAATCCCAGAGTCGACCCCGATCCGCCGTCTCGGCCTCGATCACGGAGTCTTCTGCCGATCGCCCTGGCGATCGCCGGGGTCTTGCTCGGCCTTGGCCTCTTTTTCGGACCCCGGTCGACGCCGGATAGCGAGACCCTCCGCCAGGAAGCCTCGAAGGCCGCCAGGGACGGGCGATGGCTCGAAGCCGAGTCGGCCCTGAGTCGGATCAGCGACCCGACCGACGCCGATCGTCTGCTCCGGGCCGTGGTCGCGACCAGTCTCGACCGGCCCGACGCCGCGCTCGAATTCCTCGCCAGGATTCCCGCCGACGGCCCGCTCTCGGCCCGGATCGCGCTGGTCACCAGTCGGGCGGAACTCGGCCGGTTCCGGGCTCGACCGATGGAGGCTGCGCTTCGTCGGGCCCTCCAGCTCGACCCGAAGCTCGCCGAGGCCCGCCGGTCGCTCGTCTATCTCTACGGGGTCCAGGGAAGACGCGTCGAGCTCCTCGAACAATTTCAGGCTCTGGCCGATCAAGGACCTCTGACCTTCACTCTTGTCCATCACTGGTGCATCGCGCACCAGGAACAGATCAAGGAACCCGCCGACCTGAAACCGACTCTCGAACGGTTCCTGGCCAATGATCCCGACGACCGATGGTCGAGGATCGGGCTGGCCCGGGTCTACCGGCGACTCGGTCTCTTCGACCGCTCGAAGGAATGCCTCTCTCCCTTGCCGGAGACCGACCCGGACGCCCGGGCCGCCCGGGCCGAGGTCGAGTTCGATCGCGGCGATATCGACGCGGTGACAGCCCTGGTGGCCGAAGGGCCGACCGACCACCCTCGACTGGCCCGACTCCGGGGACAGGTCGCCCTGAGCCGGAACGAGGGACCGTCGGCGGTACGATTTTTCCGGATCTCCGATGCCGCCGAACCCAACCACGGCGAGACGCTCTACGGTCTGGCGCAGGCCCTGAGAATGGTCGGCGACAAGGCCGCCGCCGAGCCCTACGCCCGGCAAGTCGCCGCCCAGCGGGCGTTCCGCGACCATCTGATGAAGCTGACCGACACCCAGGATTCGAAGGCGGCCCAGTGCTTTCGGCTCGGCTCGGAATGCGAGACCTCCGGCTATCTTCCCGAGGCCCGATCCTGGTATCGCCTGGCCATCGTCGCCGACCCGTTCCAGGTCCAGGCCCAGGAGGCGCTCCACCGGCTCACGCCCGCCGGTTCTTCTCCCGCGACGGCCACCCCGGGCGATCGTCCCTCCGCGACCTCTTGAGCAAGTCTGGCGGTTCGTTCGTCATTTCCGTTGGTGCGAAGACCCCCGACCCTGGCCCTTCCCCGCAGGGCGGGCGGGAGGCAGACGCAGGCGTCTTTTTCTCTTCTCTGCCGCCGTTTCCGGTCCCCTCCCCCTTGCGGGCGGGGGTTTTTGTTCAGACCAGGCGTGAACGCCTGGTCTGAACAAAGACTTACGGGGGGAGGGTCAGCGTGGGCGGCCTCGCGCCATCAGAGACCTTTGGAATGCCCCTGTCGATCGAGTGGCTTGACCATTGGTTAACAATCCTCTAGCATGAATATGGGAGGGCGTTGATTGATGGTTCTGGAACGTGACTGTATGAGCGACCGGATTTGCCGGGCGCTGACCGAGCGGATCATTGGCGGCTTGCTGGCTCCTGGCGAGCGGCTGGTGGAGATGCGAATCGCCGAGGAATTTCGGACGAGCCAGGCGCCGGTTCGCGAGGCCCTCCGCGAGCTGGAAACGCTCCGACTGGTCCATTCCGAGCCCTATCGGGGAACCCGGGTGCGCCTGGTCGGCGAGCGGGAGATGGCCGAGGCCTACGCGGTTCGCGCCGTGCTCGAACAGGCGGCGGCCGAGGCGGCGGCTCCTTTGTTGAAAGGGAGCACCGCGCGGCTTCGCGAGTGCCTGGAATTGCTCCGGGCCTCGGCCCTGGCCCAGGATCGCGAAGGTTATGCCCGGCACGACCTCGACTTTCACCGGGGGATCGTCGAGGCCGCGGGGAACCGGATCTTGCTTCAGACCTGGGATTCACTTGGCTTCGAGGTCCGGCTCCGGATCATGCTCGCCCGGAAAGAGCCCGACCTGCCGCGATTCGCCGCCTGCCACGACCCGATCCTCGACGCTCTTGAAGCCGGGGATGGACCCACCGCCGGTCGCCTGCTTCGTGAACATGCCGAGTCGTTCATGGGGCCGGGAATTGCCTTGCCCTGCGAATAAATCGACGCCCCGGCCTCGGTTCAGTGCTCGCCCCGCATCCATTTCTCGGCCGATTCGAGCGCCTTCTTTTGCGACGGGTGGCGGAAGGCCCGCCAGTGGGGCACGGCCCCTTCGGGCGCGGTGATCGACTCGATCCACTCGCGGATCACCGACGGCGACTGGCTGACCATGTAGTGGCGGCGGACCGCGACCGGCCCCACCTGCTGCTCGAAGATCACCGCGTAATGCGGCAAGGCGTCGCCCGCCTTGAATTTCTTGAGGTGTCGGGCCACCTTGCCGTCGAGCTGGGCGAGGTCGGAGCCGAACGCCTGGCGGAACGCGGCGAGCTGGTCGTCGGGAGACTGCTCCTCGTCGGGCCGGAGTCGGCTCATCTTCTGGATGTAGGCGACGAACTCCTCCGGGCGCTGGGTGAACAGGTAATGCGTCAAGGCCCACGAAAAGGCATAGTCGGTCGGCGTCAGATTCTTGCGGGTCACGAGATACTCGACCAGCGGCATCTGCCGGTTCCTGGCGCCGACCGCCTCGCGACGATCTCCCTGAAACTGGTCGGGCAGGGGATCTTCGAGGTCGCGGATCGTGGCCAGGTGGATCGGGTTGGCCTGGCCGATCCCCGCCCAGTCCGCCCCTCGTCGGGTGAACCGCGACGACGAGCAGTATTCCGCCAGCCCCTCGACCAGCCAGATCGGCCAGTCCGACAGCCGGGGCTGAATCCCCACGTTGTTGAGAATCTGATGCGCCCCCTCATGCGCGACCGTCTGCGGCTTGCGGAGGGCCGAGACCTCGGGCGCGTCCTGATCCCGCCTCGACTTCTCGTAAAAGAAGATCCGGTTCGAGTGGAACTCATAATACGCCTGAACTTCGAGCGGGATTCG
>Ga0080006_1140985_pt1 | contig 17741 bp, 14 predicted proteins | sample RS3BMetagenome_FD_69209 | JGI IMG/M metagenome (GOLD analysis project Ga0080006, IMG submission 69209) | Ferric oxide microbial mat and aquatic microbial communities from Rainbow Spring, Yellowstone National Park, USA - RS3B (SPADES... ... | reverse complement strand
GGCGATGCGGCAGCACCGGGGTGCCTCTCTGTGGAGGCCGAGTCAGGGCGCACCGTCCCAAGTGGCGGTCGTCGAGTGGACGTGCCAGTGCTCCGCGGTGCCGTGGATCGGTCAGGGATTCGGAAATCGCTGGTGGCAGATCGATTGGCGAACACAATGTTCGTGGCGATGCATTTCTTCAAATATCTGAAGAAAGTATTTAAGACACTTGAGCTCGAATTCACGCAGCATGCGTTCCTAGTTTCCAGTCGTTTCATGCAGATACTCATGAATGCGCTGAGCCAACTTCTCTCCGATCCGAGGAATCGCTGCCAATTGCTGGTAACCAGCTCCGAAAATTCCCTCGAACGAACCAAAATGATTCAGTAAGATTTGAATACGCACAGGTCCTAAACCAGGAATGCGTTCCAGGACGGAAGCCATAGTGCCCCTGTTTCGCAGTTGGCGGTGGTATTGCAGGGCAAAGTTGTGCGCCTCGTCACGAATATGGCGAAGCAGGCGCAACGCCATCGAGTCCACGGATCCATCCCGAAAATGCTGTAGAGGGCTCGTTGAATGCAGGGTGTAGACCTCTTCATCTCGCTTCGCCAGGGCGATGAGATTAGGCGCTCCTGTCCGTGGACTGAGTCCGCATGCTTCGAGGGCGCTGCATGCAGCTTTCAGTTGCTCAATGCCACCATCGATCAGCACGAGATCCGGCAAGTCGACAGGCGCCGATTCCGCGGCACGTCGAAAACGACGTCGCAGAACCTGTTGCATATTCAGGAGATCGTTCGCGCCCTTCGCAGGGTCAGAATCGTTTTGATTCAGGCGATAGCGACGATAGGCATGCGGTGCAGGTACACCATCTAAAAAGACGGACTGCGAAGCGACTACGCACGTCCCACTGAGATGACTGATATCGAAGCATTCGATTCGAAATGGACGTTGCGCAAGGCCAAGGCGCATGGCCAGATCTTCGAGCGGACCCACCGCGTTCGTGATCTGGTTGTAGGCATCCTTTAGATGCGCCTCCGCGTTCTCTTTCGCCAGTTGTACGAGCTCTGCCCGTAATCCTGTTCGAGGTGTTTCGACACGTACTCGACGGGAGCGCCACCGCTCCTGAAATAACTTTTCCAAGATCGAATGATCCTGTAAAGCAGGATAAACCAGAATCCCATCCGGATTCTCATTAGCATCCGTAAGGTTTGCATAATGCTCAATCAGCGTTTGCTGTAATACGGCAGCTGCGATGTGATCCAACTGCTCCCGCGAACCCTGCGTGTGGGTCATTTCGGTGTCCCGTACCAGAGGTGAAACGCGAAGGCTGAAGTGTAATCGATTCATCACCATACCATCCCGCATTTGGATAAGTTCAATCGATACAATCTTTCCATCTTGCGTGATGGCCGCTGCGGCGACATCGGCAGAAAAATCGGCATTCATGAGCAGAACCCGTTGTGTCAGGTTCGAAACGACGCCGACCGTTGACTCGACGGCTATCCGCTGCAGCGCCCGCATCGCGTCGCGTAGACTTGCAGCGCGTTCGTAATCCTCTTTCTTAACTGCGTGCTGCATATCTGCTTGTAATTCGCTCAAGACCTGTGTTACGCGGCCTTGCAAACAGAGCTCGGCCCTGCGAACAGCCTCTCGATATGTCGTTGTGTCTACCTGTTTCTGGCAGACTCCCGGACATACACCAATGTCATAATTCAGACAAGGTCGATCCCGAAAAAGAGGCTGCGCCCGCTGTCGCATCGGAAAAGTGCGCTGAATAAAGCGAAGCACATGGTTGAGGAGCTTTGAATCGACGAAAGGCCCATAGACGCGATCTCGACCGCGAGTGTTCTGATTGACGCGGGGCCTCTGGCGAGTCACCACCAAGCGCGGATACATTTCGCTCCAAGTGACGCGCACAAAAGGAAAACGTTTGTCATCTTTGCGTAGTGTATTGTAGGGGGGCTGGTGCTCACGGATGAAGTTGGACTCGACGGCGAGCGCCTCCACTTCGTTCCCCGTCACGAAGTATTCCACTCGATCAACGCTGTCTAGAGCAGCGATTACTTGTCTACCTCGTTGTTCGACGGAAGAGGTTCGGAAATATGAGGCCACACGCTCCTGAATGCATAGCGACTTGCCAACGTACAGGAGACGACCTTTGCGGTCCCGAAAAAAGTAGACACCGCACGAACGAGGCAGCGCAAGTATTTGCGGCCGCAGTCGCTGCCAGCGATCCGAACTTGCCCCAGTTTCACCTTTTTCCGGTAAACTCGGGACCTGTGGGCCGGGCGTTGTCCCCGACGCCTGAAACGCACGGCTTTTGTAGGTACTTTGCGGTAGCTGCTGCTGCGGACACAGCTGCTGGCTCGCTTTTTTCACGAGGTGCGGCCTGAGGAACGCACGCGTTTCACGCCGCGTATGAAACGGCGCTATAAAGTAGACGTAATGTCTACAGAAGGTCATAGCCACAACCAGCCCTGCTTGGTGGCGACTTCCCCGCCAGCGACGCGTTCGCAGCCCCAGAACTCGAGCTCTACAAGGCCTGGCCTCAGCGGTGCTCGAAATGAAGATGCGCTCGCTTGCCGGATTCGGTTAGCGATGCGGTGAATCTCGCGCGTACCCGACACAGGTGTGACAGGCTTTTCGCGGGTCATTGCAGATGCATTCGAAGTGCGTTCGTTTGAAGAAATGGAAAACCCAAGTGAAAGGCATGGATCTAAAACTCAAGCATCCTGGAGGGCCTCCATCGCCGGCGGCAGGAATAAGACGAGAGATTCCTCCTCTCGTCGAGCATCGAGCGAAGAGGAGCAAATGAAGAAGAAGAAGAGTCAGAGGCGAGGTTGGGGAGAAAAGGACTATAGACCGATCAAGACGTGTCGACTTGTTCTCCAGTCTGGACTGGATTTCCGATCACCTCTTTGATCATGGACAATATCGCAGTACACGAATTGTCTATCGAATCGAACACCGTGCGCTTGCACCTGTAGCGGATAGAGTACGCACGTAGCAGATCGCCCAGAGGAGGCCTGTACTTGTAGTGTGTGCAGCTCTGGGCGCTGCTATCGAGGTGTGTATCGAGCTGAGCATTCTACACTCGTGAACGGCGTGTGCCGAGCGACGAAGCGAGCGTTCACGCGCCACAGGGTGGTCTTCGACGCAGGTCGACGTGCAGAGAACGAATGAGTGCAGGGAACCACAGCGCGGTGTCGGCGCTGTGAAGCGCGTACCGAGGCTGTATGCAACCAAGCTGGAAATGACACGGCTAGCGTAGATCTCCGTATTTGTGTGTGTATGCGATGTGCCGGAAGCAGCGGTGAACGGCGAAATCGGAACGCGGACGCTGTTTTCAGCATCCTTCGACTGTTGAGAATAGAGGCGGGCGGACTGGCGCGACCGGCGTCGTCAAAGCCGGTGATGCGCAATACAGGAACAGGAAGCAGTCGCGGACATAGTTTCCAGATGCTGGTGTTCATGGCAGTGAAAATAGACACAAACTTGAGCGTCTATACACGAGTTAGCTCAGTGGACCTGTTCCATTTTACTCTGAGCTGGGGCTTGCTCATGATCCGTGTACGCACACCACGGACTGCTCGTCGCGACGTCAGTGAGTGAAGGCAGTTTCGCGCACGACACACCACAGCGGGGTACAAGTTATGCTCAGGCTGTGTTGCATTCCGCGTGAAGCGTGATGCATGACTCACCATCGCTTTGGAGACGACGAAACTGCTGCATGCGAGGCGCGTGGGCGCTGCGTAAACGGCACGCGATTCCGTTCTTGAAAGAGAAACGAGTTTCACGCGATTGCACTCATTTCCGACGGTGTCACCACAACAGGTGACGCACACGGGAGATCACGGTTTGGCAACGATTTCGTTTCGGTGCATGGCTTGCGCCAGAGCATCTGCTCTCGATAACAAATGTATCTGGATGCTGGCACGACGCGCCTAACCAGCAACCTTGCATCGACTCAGCGCAAAGCATAAACTTGTATGCATGCCCTCCTTTCTGCAGCACAATCATTGCACGCTGCACCGAGAGTGCCTTGGCGACTGACCCGCACACGTTGTAGCTGCTGTCTTTTTCTGTGAGGTTGGTTTTAGCGCTTTTGGCGTCCAAGTTCCCGCTGAGGCGTCCGGTTTCTGGCGTGGCGGCGAAAAAGCACGCATCGCTGGGTCTTTTGCATACCGCTCGCCTGCGACAGGGCCGGTCTGAGTCCGATGCGCTGCAGAGCGGTTCGCTGCTGAGGCGCTTTCGAGAGCGTCTGGCATGCATCGTGCTGCATTCGCCGGCTCCCAGTTCTCATCGACAAACACCGTATCCCCATCCAGGTCATCGAATCGTTCCCAAAACACCCCTCGAGTCATGGCCAGGCCCTCGTCGGTCACGAGCACGTAGAGGACACCGTCGTGCTTCGTTATGGTGGAAAAGTGATTGTTTCGGAAGAACACTGCATACTCGCCCTCGCGCAGAATTTCATGCAGGCGAATCAACCCCCGATACGTAAGCTGCGTCGGCGAGTTCTCTATGAAGCGGCGTATATGAGCTGCTTCCGCTCCTCGTTCGGATTCTTCAGCTTCTTGAGCCTCCTTAGTTGGAGACATCGTTGCGGCAGTGCGCCTCGTCTGGCAAGAGGGATTGCTCTCGACCGTTGAACGTGTTCCCGCGGCACGATCTGTGGATATTGCGGCGCGAGCAGTTTTCGCGAAGATCTCGGTTCGCACTCGCGCCGAAGCAATTTCTGGCGACGAGCGAAGCACATCCAGGTTTGCCGATGCTCCCGGCTCCGATTCCGGGCACATCTGCGATAACGCGTCTGTCGGGTGCTCCAAGAGCACTTCCAGCGCTGCGTTATAGCGCCGTCGTGACACCGCTTCGTAGGCGTCTTGGTCCGAGGGGTCAGCGAGCCATCCGTGAAGCAGAAGGACCCCAAAAACGTCAAAAAGGGTCGTCTCTGCAGTTAGCTCGTAATCCGTGCAGTCCCTGAACCCGACATTCACATCCATGCCGTGCTGAAGCACCGGGAGAAGCTGGACAACGTCCGCAACGCCATATTCAAGGTCAGCGACCCGGTCAGCGTTCGCGCTCAAAGCCGGTATTTGCTTTTCGAAAAGGTATTCAGCGAGAACGTTGCAGAGCCAGTCGCTCGAAACGTACTCCATGTCCGCAGGAAAAGGGGCCAGGCTTCCCCGTAAAAGGAGGGTGTTCGTCAGTGCTACCAGCGGACACGGCCCGTTCTTATCCTGGAGCACGACGCAACATCGACGGCTGCCACGAGAAAAGTGTTTTATCCGGTGGATTGTGTCACTCATAGAAAACGGAGCGTAAACTGTGACACTGCGCTCATTCGACAAGGGGTGAAATATAACGCAGCTTTTGCAATCGTTGTGGACGTTTTCGCTCGGTGCCAGTACACGTTGAATGGCTCACGCTGCGAGTGCTAGTTGTTGACCAAACAAACAGCAGCTTCTCGCTGCGCAGGCCGTGGACACGCCTCCTGAAACGCAGTGCTATTGCGACTGGTCTTCAACGAGTGCATAAGCCGTCCCCGCGCCAACGCTTGTACAAAAACGTTCAGAGCGTGCGGAAATGTTAGAAAGCGCTCATTCATTGGTGCATAGCGATCGTGCGCGCCTGGACGGATGGCTCTGCACGGAACGCTAGCGCATACGTGTCCGCGTGCTATAGGCGCGATCAGTAGCTGGCTGGCGCATCGGAAGATCGCGTGCACACACTGCCGCATGTCCGGAGTGTCCAGTATGCATGATTCCTGCAGCGACATTCATGCACGCGTTCCTCCGATCCAGCGTTGCAGCGCATCGAGTCGCCGAAGCCTTCAAGTGCAACACGAAGCTGCCGATCTGCGCACGAATGAACAGGCAATAGCGAGTGCGTGCTCACTACAGCGCTGGATGCTTGACGCACCGCTGATCCCACAGGCCGATTATTTCAACAGCGGAATGCATGAAGAGTATAGGTAAGGAGCTTGCGGGCGTGCGATATTGATCAGCAGTCAGGGAAGCGACCACCACTCCGTTCCAGAGCGCTAATCTATTACCCATATACCGAACTTTTCTTCAACACGACCGGTACGTTCACGCGACCCGGTGCGTGCCGAGTCTTCCGTTCGCGCCTGCAACGGCGCTGCGCACGCGACAGTGCCGACTGCGCAGGGCCCAGCGTGGGGCGTTCCCGTGGGTTTCGCGTCTATGTGGCGCTATATGCGGCATGCGCTTCTCTGAGAGCGCTTCATCGGGGGACGGCTTCGTCGCTCATCACAGCGGAGAAACGACGCTGCTGACCGAGGGAACGAACCTCTGAGCCGCACACGAGTTTCCGTGCTTTCCGAGTCTCACCCGAACGGGTGCGCGCAGCGGCGGCAGCGATATTTGGAACTTGCCGACTTGCATGGGTGCTTGGTTTCCGCAGACGTACGCCGATTGTGACATGCGTTCGGGGACACGCAACATTGACTCATTCTGCGTTTTACGGACGAGGCAACAGCTCGAGAAGCTGGGCAGAGGAGCGGAACTCATTTTTGGAAACAGTCGCTAGCTCGAGAACTGCACCTATCATGGGGTACAAGCGTGTCGCTTGGATGTCGATTCTATCTGAGTAGCACAGAAGATGCAGATGTTTGCAGATGGACGCATAAATCCGAAATCTCGTACATGATACGCACCATTCAGAAGGGCTCTGGGTGCGAAGGAGCGTTCGCCGCCCGTTTCTACAACAACGAACGTCGAGTATAGAACCAGACCAAAGTCGAATGGTTCGCCCTCGAGTGTCGTACCGTTCGAAGCCTCGATCGCAGGCTCGTAGGTGAGTCAATGCTCGATAGATCGGTTCACGGGCGCTTCCTCTAGAATGTGGTACCAGTGGGGCTCAAAATTCTATGTCGAGCGCGAAGACGTTGTCTGTTGCGCTGGTGGTAACGTTGGCCTTCTGGTACTCACCGACTCTCTTTTCGAAAAAGTTGGTCTTTCCCTGGAGCGAGATAAGCTCCATCCAGTCGAATGGGTTGGGTGTGTTCCACAAACGATCGTATCCGAGCTCTACCAGCAGGCGGTCTGCGACAAACTCAATGTATGCGCTCATCAGTTGCTGATTCATGCCGATTAGGCTCACTGGCAGTGCGTCGCAGACGAATTCCTTCTCGCATTCGACCGCGTCTCGAATCATAGAGTGGATACGCTCCGCTGGGACGCGCTCTTCTGCAGGCAGCATACTGTAGAGGTGGCAAGCAAAATCACAGTGCAGACCCTCGTCGCGACTGATGAGTTCGTTACTAAAAGTAAGACCCGGCATCAGTCCACGTTTCTTCAACCAAAAGATGGCGCAGAACGAACCGCTGAAGAAGATACCCTCCACCGCCGCGAAGGCGACCAGGCGCTCCTGGAAGCTAGCATCGCTGCCGATCCACCGAATTGCCCAGTATGCTTTGCGCCGTACGCAAGGCATCGTCTCCATCGCACGAAAGAGGTGCGTTCGCTCCTCTGGGTCCTTCACGTAGGCATCGATGAGCAGACTATACGTCTCCGAGTGGATGTTTTCCATAGCGATTTGAAATCCATAAAAGCAGCGAGCTTCAGGAATTTCAACATCGCGCATGAAACGCTCCGCGAGGTTTTCAAGGACGATTCCATCTGAAGCTGCAAAGAACGCCAGCACGTGTGAAACGAAATAGCGCTCAGCCTCCGTGAGACGGTTCCGCCAGTGATCCATATCCGCCGCTAGATCAATCTCTTCTGCTGTCCAAAACGATGCCACGTGCCTCTTATAAAATTCGAAAATCTTCGGATGCTTGATGGGGAAGAGCGTATAACGGTCAGCTTCCTCCGCTTTAAAAATAGCAGGTACGTGAGAACGCACCCTAGTGTCGCCACGCTCGCTGCCGTCAAGCCCGACGATCACTGCGCTCGTGCCGCCTTTCTCTTTGATTTCAGGAGAGAAAGTTTCTCCGAATGCAATATCTTCGAACCCGTTTTCGTGAGGAGCTCCAACTCTTTTCGTACCGTGCATTACTTGTGAGTTCATGGACGTCAATTCTCGATCACGCTGCGGAAAGCGCCAAGAAAAAGCCGCAGACATCGTCTTTCGAATTCCTGATCGCATCTGCGCGCGCGCGCCATGCCGCTGCAGACTCGCATCTCGCTCGACTTCCGGTTCGGATTGTCCCATTTGTCGCCTCCATCTCCATCATCGATTTGAGGCGCAGGCCGCTGTCGACACCTGTTGGCGCTGGTGCCCATCGCTGCGCAGCATGTGCTGAACGACGTGACGCGGAAAGCGTGGATGAGCGGGGTATCTGGAGTTCCAACCCGAAGCACGCTTGCGTCGAGGCGGGACCTGATGTGGAAATTTGGCTGCTTGCCCAGATGCCAATGGCAACCACACTCTCGGGGATACGTGGATAGCATATCTGCCTCTACAGAATAAAGAAAGCATCGCTGTATCGGTTCACGCCGCCGCAGCGGGCGGTGGTCGTGCATCCTGCAGCATCCGGTTCGAATCGCCTTCCCAGGGTCACGATGGGCGAGCTTCTTGTGAAGGTACAGATTTCGTTCAGGACAGCCCGAACCTGAGGACAGTATGCATGCACCGCGGCTACGCTTTGGATGCCGGCGGTTCAAGAGATAGTGCAGCCACGAGCGGCTGGTAAGTATCGTGGCGTCAGTCTGCGTCTACACCGTCGCTGCGCTACCCGAGATGTTCGATACGATTTCGTGTACCTGTTTTCACGGAGAAGGATTGGTCATTCGAACCAGAATCAACCAGGCTGCACGAATGTTGCAAACAAACAAAGTTGAACCTCGACTGTTCTAAATATACTGTCATGTGCACACACATTTGGTATTGGGTTTCGGAAAGGGAAAGAAGGTCGATCGATCCGGGAATCCTCCAGATGCGCAGCATAGCTGGTTCTGCCTGATCAGCACAAGCTTCACGGTGTTTCGACAGCGCTTTTAAGCATCGACTTATGGAGAGCGAGAAACTTTCTTCCGGGACACGCTGGGCAGCGCTGCAGCGCACCGCGGGTCGCGAGCGTCGCACGGAATCCAGGCTGCGATGCGCTGAAAATGCTCGTCTCCCCGGATTTTACCGAACACGTTGCAACTGTTACGAGCACCGGAGAGCCGGTCCATAGGGTAGGCCCATATCCCTGAGCCGTAGCACAGCAACACACATGATAGGCAACCGTCCAATGAACGCGCTCTGTCTCTTGAATAGGCGAATGCGGCTCGCATGGTGCTCTGATTCGAATTCGCAGCGTTGCTTTCTCTCTCGCGCGCGGGTTAGCCAGGCCACTCGCGGATGCACGCAGCACATCGATGAACATGAGCGTGTGTTGCCCCCATACGAGAATATTGCGTATGCACCGTGTGCTGAAAATACGTCTATCTCCACATCCAGAACAGAGCCTTGTTTAAGACTTCTTCGAAATATTTGAGGAAAATTTCATCCGTAGCGTACGTTTTCTGGATTGAAACTAATTTCGCCGTAAACAAATTCTCGGTTTGAGCCACGTTTTTACGATTACTAAGAAATTTACGGGAAAATTCCAGAGGTAGCATACTGATTCCGGGTTGCAATCATCCGTTCCCACATTGGTTAGTTTTGTTCTGTGCACTTGGCTTGACTGCCACCAGCTCCTAAGCTGCCGATCGCTTTGAAACATCTGCGGGGCACAGCAGAGGAGCCGCGTTCTCCACCAACTTACATCTAAAGCGATCTTGCGTATGGCATTGCAGTACGCTGCGAGTCGCAGATCGCAGTTCATTTCTCTTGCCGTATTCCAAGTCTCTTCGACAGCAGCACATATGGTGTCTTCGAGCCCACTTCGAACAAGTGTAGCCTCGTCGGCACCAGCCTCGAGCTCCTTGAGGTCGCGCTCTTCCAGCTTCATGCCATGCCGTTCCAACACGTTCGCGATCGCTCGCATGGATTTTTCCTCTACGCGGCGCGTCATTCTCCCGAAACGAAGATGACCAAGATTTTTCACCCACTCAAAGTAGGAGACTGTTACGCCTCCGGCGTTCAGAAGCAAATCGGGAATGATGAGCGGGCAGTCGACACCCAGTTTGCGACTCGTTTTGAAATAGCGATCTGCTGCATAGGTGACAGGACCGTTGGCCGCTTCCGCAATGACGGCCGCCTGGATCCGCGATGCATTTCCGCCATGGATGACGCTTTCCAATGCCGCGGGAATGAGAATATCGCATTCGAGTTCAAGCGCCTGGCAAGGATCCCCCGGAACGTACTCCACCTGGCCCTGGCCAACGTTCAGAGGACCCTCGTAGCCGCGCAAGTGGCCGTGCATCGCGAAATGTCGCTTCACGTCAGTCGGATCGAGGCCATTCGGCGATCGGGAGACGAGGAATCCGTCACGCTCTGCGATCGCCACGATTCGGGCACGGCCTAGCTCGCACATGAAACGCGAGCTCCAGTACCCGACGTTTCCCAGACCCTGGACCACGACATCTTTTCCCTCAATTCCTGGTCCTTTCCGGATACCGTATCGTTCGACCACATCTGTGCGGGCGAGGAACTCACGGATTCCGAAGAAAACACCGAGGCCCGTGGCGTTATCGCGGCCGCGGATTCCGCCCAAGTTTATTGGCTTCCCGGTGACGCAGGCAATACGATCAATATCATTCGGATTGAATGCCTCGTAGGTGTCCTTCATCCAGCCCATTTCCCTCGGTCCGGTTCCATAGTCGGGCGCTGGAACGTCGACCGCGGGCCCAATTGCGTTGCGCTTGATAAGTTCCACTGTGAAGCGACGCGTGATGCGCTCCAGTTCCATGTCATCGTATTTGGTTCGATCGATGACGACGCCGCCTTTGGCGCCACCGAACGGAACATCTACCGTTGCGCACTTGAAAGTCATTAACGCAGCCAGCGCCTTCACCTCATCTTCCGACACGCGCACGTCATACCGAATTCCGCCTTTTGTAGTCAAACGATGATGCGAGTGCTGGGCTCGATACCCTCTGATCAGTTCAATCTGTCCGTTTGTGCGTAGAATAGGAAACGTGAACTCAAGCAGGTTGTTGCATTCCTTGATATGTCCCAAGAGGGCCGGCGATACCGTGGTAAGCTTCGCGGCTTCATCGAAAAACAAGTCCACAGACTCCAGAAAAGTCAACTCGCGCGTCGGTGTCTTTGGCAGTGGAGCCGCCGCTGTCTCGCTCAGCAGTGCATCCAGAGCAGCGGCGGCTGCTTTCGCTGCCGAAGCCGGCGGGTCGTTCGCTACCGACAGCGGCTGTTTCGTTGGAGACGGCGGCGCGTTCAACGCGTCATAGTGTACGTTGAGGGCGTGCGGAAACTCTAGCGATGTTTCGTCGTCACTTGGTTGTTTGACTCCCGTTTCTTTGTCAGTATCACTACTAAAGCGACGAATTGTACCGCGTGAACCTTCGCGAGAGATCTGCGGCGCTGCAGCGCTCGACTTGGCGAGGTATGCCCCGGCCGGAAACCTGGTACCCGTTGTAGACAGCACCCCAAACAAACGGTTTCCGGTCACGATGGACCACATCGTTCGGCGATGCTCAGGGAAACGCTTCCAGTCTACTGTATAAAGGAAAGCGAATTTCGGAATACCTGTATCAGGAAGACCTTTTTGTTTTCGTTTTGTTTGTCTCGCAGGTATCCAGTATCAGAAATGTGTGCGTTGTATTGGACAGCCGTGGAGGAGAGGCTTTCAGCTGCCACTGGGAGCTTGAACAATACGGTCTAAAGTGTACAAGTCAGTTCTGCTACCGGAAGCAGGTGGATGAACCACGCCTGTCGAATACTACATCTTGAGCGTCTTGCATCGGAAACAGAACGTATCTATCTATATCAACAAGAATTTCTTCTTGCCCATGAATTCCATTGCATACATTCTATTAGAAACGCTAGCAAAAAATCACAGGATGTGAAAATTCTGCACCTTTGATACGAATGGTAATGAGGAGCGGCGGATAGACAAAGAACCCACGATTCTCTTGGAGGCCTTCGATGTTCACGAACATCCCATCAGTTTTGTTGTGAACCAGGAACGTGCATCGTAGGAGGAATGAGTTTCCGTCCCACTCAATAAGACTTCTTTTGGGTGAATCGTAAACCTGCATGTATGCTTTCATGCATGGTTAACCATAAGTCGAAGGTAGGAGTAATCGAAAAGGATGACAAGATCAGACCAGGAAATGATTCAGCTGTGCGGCGGCCCGGAAAAATCGCGAGACGGACGAGGTCGCTCGACGATTCATCCTTTGCTGTAATGATTGATGACTTCCCCTTCCCATGTTTCTCTATCCTCTTGCAGCACAAGGTTACTGCCCATCATTGATAAGCGGTCAAGGGGTTCGCCGCTGTGATTGGTGTTAAGCTGCGCTTCGAGCCAACCTATGGTGCATGGTCAAGTCGTGCGGAAGACGTCTTCGTTGTCGTCAAAAGCGACTTTTTCGCGGGCTGATCAATAGATAGCTGGTTCAAATCATTTGCGCCGAAGCTATTTGACAGATCGGTTCTCAACAAGTAGTTCTCTAACTTCACTAGACAATGATAGTTGCGCTGCTCCTCTGCTCGTGCGCGGGATCGAGCAGAAAAGCGCATTCCATCCGTGGGCGTGCTCGCCACGGAGGAGGAGACGAAAAGTACTTTCGCAATAGATGACTGTTCCATACGCAGCAAAGGCGACCTCTAATCTTACCGTCTACCCAGTGCCTGTGCATCCCCTGGAAAAAACTGATATAGAGCCTAGCGACAAAAAGCATGCGACGCCAAGGGTAAACAAGAAAGCGAACCAAAGGGAAGGAGAAGGAATCACCACAAAATAGAGAGAAGCATCGTCCTGCAAATAGCCCGGACTGGGACAGAAGAGAGTAATCTTCGTCCACGAGAGACTAGTTTGAATACACTTTAATGGTCATCTGAAAAAATTCATCAACGGGGAGCATATTCGACAGTATACAATGGAGGCCACCATTCGGAATCGGGTAAATTCTCATTCTATAACGGATCACATAGCTTCCTTCGCCCTGACGTATCCAGGAAAGCAACTGTTCGAAAGCGCTGTGTACACAGGGCGGGCAATGTCCAGATTCTCCCGATACTTTTCGAATAAAAATTCATTCGACAGCACAAGTGATACTCCGTCCAGCAGATGCATTACAGCCTGAGCGCAGGATTCGGGACTTGTACATCCGCGTCCCCGACTTCTCTGACACGCTGGCGACCGGACCACCTTCATCGCAGGTGCCGAAAGGTATCAGACCAACCGCAAACATCAAATGCGAGTCAGTATCAAGCGCTCCGCGAGAAATACCTTGAGGCTGTTCTAGCCTCGCTTGCCCCGAAAATTGGGGACTGTATTAAAATATTCGTGGTGTGTCCATGATGGCAAATGGAGAGCTTGAGGCGGATGCGCTTGTGTCGGTATCGAGTCCGGAAGCGATGTCGCACCGAGAACGAGACGGGCTGTAGAGCGTCCAAGCTCATGGAGTTGCTCTCGGCCTGGGAACAATGGACGTCACATCCAATGCATGGACGGAACGTGATGAGTTCCTCGCTTTCAGTTTACGCCACGTGGTTTCCCTGACCAGAACTCTCCAATGCAAAGCAGAATTTCTCCTCGGATCTGAGCACGCCCTCTGCCTCCAAAAGCTCCTACTGGATGTGACCCCTGTGTGTCAAGCCATATTCCGTAATCGTAGCTACCTGTTTACTCTGTGTTACCACCTACTCAGTGGTCTGCGGGCAGTCGTTGCGAGCAACCACGAAACATTCGTACGAATTCGCCAGCATCACTGGCGGAGCTCGTTCAATGTTCCACATTTGAAGCGAAGCAATGAACAGAAGTGAACAGATACCATGAAGAGTGTCGAGATATCAATATGCATGCACTTTCTGACACCCAGGGCTGAGTCGCGCATCGATTTCCATTTTCAACAGTTCAAGTTTCGTGACGCGAAGGGCTATGTGGTGCGCGTGGATCCACGTTTGAAGAATCTCACTTCTGTGCCCGCATATGCGAGTCAAGAAGACAGAGTCAATGACCTGAATGGGAAATACATGAGGTTACCCAGTTTCTCAAAGGCTCAGTATCATTGAGAATCGGGTACGATGGACGCCAGGCGGCACACAGGCAGATGGAGTGACGGCATCATGATGCATTGCGACGCTGTGTGCAATGTATCGAGCGGCGTGGGATACTTTTGAGGTCCCACGGAGAGAGAATATGAACCTCCAAATAGCTCACGGGAATGATCGTCGATAGGCGTGCATGACTCCGCACCTGACTCGCCAACAGTTTCGATTCCACGGACGCAAAATCGTGCATTCACGAACTAGCTCAGTGAGTTGGAATATGTGGGAAATGACCGATAAGCTGCGTTGTTTGGTTGTAGCCGACAACTGTTAATGTGCGTGAATGCTTCGATCAACATTCGGCAATGTTTTTTGTACATGGAGAATCCAGCGGCTTTCCGTCGATCGAGCTTTCGAGGAAATCGTTCCATAGTCAAGTTGGGCTCTGCGCTAAAATCCCGAGGATTTCCGATGAGTACAAACTGCTAGCCATGAGAAGAGGTCGTGTATCCTTGGTTGCGTCTATGCACGATTGCGGCGCAGAGATCCAGCAAGGCTGCAACGCCCTATGCAAATGCCTAGAAGATTTTCCTGAAGATTTCATGAACAATAACAGTATTCCATTGTTCGAAACTACTGAGCATATCTTTACGTCTGTGAACACTATCTACCAACTAGTTTTCGATCTCGTGCGTCGCTGGCAGGAGCACACCCGCGTCGTCGTTTCCAAATGTGCGCACACCGCCTTGGTGGCGGCATCGTACCAGCCAGAGCTCACGGAATCGAGTACTTTCCAGACCCGAAGACCGCTTTATTTAAAAGCACCATAATCTCCCTCTTGCGTGTCTAATTCTCATCTTCAGCGTTTCCCGCCATCTGGTCATTCGCACCAGCATGCCTTGTGGTTCGCACAAACTTGTGCAATGTGCATGCACCTCGACGGATCCGATGGAACACAGAGCGAATGGTACGCATGGCGAACAAAGCAGATGCGCGAACGGTCCCGAACTCCAGCCAGCGTTGGCAGTTCCAGTTGGAGCCCTTGATGCGTGCGGCTTTGGGGCTTGCCGAGACACACACACACACACACGATGTGGATCACACCTGCATTCTCGGTCGTCGCTAAGAATGCAATGAGTCCACGAACAACGTTGCCTCCGTAGAATACGCAGTCTTCGGCGTCCTTCATTGGAAAGATAATCTTGCCGGTTTGGGAGCGTGCATACGATGCATGAGTAAGCGCGGTGCTCGTTGTTTCCATCATGAGATTGCTGTGTCGACTACAAGCCTCGCATAGATCGGTGCAACGCATCTTTTCGCGTGTGCCGCCGGATTCGCGGATCTCATACGGCTCGGTGACCCCGGTGAATTACATGTCATAGATATTTGGATACGGCAGCCGCCTCGCACGAAATCCTCGTCTGCCCGGAATCATGCCGCTTCGCTTAGAATTCCTTTTCTAAAACCCCATTAGGGTCTTCGCCCTTACTTCGCTGCGGCCGCTTTCGCAGCTGCTCCCACACTGCGCGCGATTCGATCATCGTTGGTTAAATCGACGCGACGCTCGTGCAGTCCGAGTTCAAGATACTCCTCGTACATTTCCTGCAGATCATTTTGCAGCGTGCGGTCGTGACGCGGCTGCCAAGCGAGCAAACGCATCGCTTTGCCAGGATCTGCGATAAATGGATACGAAACCCGGAACGGTAGACCTGTTGCCTCCTTGGGGTCAATGCCAAGCTTCACCGGATCGTAATAGATGATCTCCGGTTTCGACTTGTCGCCGTGAACGACGCGGTGACACATCTCTGCGAGTCCCTTGAGCGTCACATACCGCGGCGACACTGCGTTGAATACTTGGCCAGACACCTCGTCCGGTCGCGCTAGTACAGCACAAGCAAGCATGCTGGCAACATCCTCAGCATGCGTCAGACTGACAAATGCATTGCCTTTTCCGGGTAAAGGTATGGGTCGTTTCCTCGTGATTCGGTCGAGGAAGAAATTTGTATAGTCAAGTTTCGCCGCGTGTTTGCCAATGATATACATCGGACGAAAGGCTGCAAATGGGATCACACTGTCCCGCAAAAAACGTGATTCCACCTGCGCCTGACCCGCGCTTTGCCTCACCTGGTCTGTCTCGATGAATGGCGCGTAGTCACCCGGCTCGTAGATGCCGCAGGAGCTCACGTAGAGATACCGTTCCGCGTTGAGTCCCAGGGCAAATTTATGCAGCAGAAGGGCCTCATCCAACGTCTGCGATCGATTATCTATGAAGGCTGCGATTGGTCCCGCCGATGGGCGGCGTGTCTGGACCATATTCATGAGTATCGAGGGATCGTCGGCGTCACCGAACGAGATATGGAAAGACGCTGCGTGGGGTTCCGCTTCGCGAAGACCCAAGAGGGCGCTGTTCGGCTGCTTGGAGCGGTATTTGTCTTCTTGGCCCGCCACAAGCAGATACACTTCTAAATCAAGAGATAACAGCTGCCGCGCGAGGTAGAGACCGATGGAGGCGTGTCCGCCCGACGGAGGATTCACGATTATCGCTGCGCTCCGGCACTGGAGGCCCTGGATTCCATGACGCTGCCCCATGCTCCTCAGCGCTTGCCGTCGACCGAGTGGATGTGCCCCCGAGAACTCAGATGCACGAGCTCCAACAAGCGGAAACCCGGCGAACGCGTGCAAGCGCCGGGTTCGCAGCGAGCTCGCCCGTGAATTAACCACCGAGCTGCGCTGCATCTTGGTGCCGGAGAAGCCGATCGAAATTGCGAAAGCCATGTCAAGTTTGCGTATCACTCGGTGCTAAGTTTCTACAAAAAGTCTCTTTTCAAGCTCAGGTTTCTTCGAACCTGTTTGTTCAAGCAAACGATGCACGGCTCACAGCACCTGAGCTGCAAACTCGGAATCCGCAATATTGCGTTGGCACGCGACGAGCGTTCATGGCGACGGCTCGGCACGCCGGCATCGGCGCCACCTGGGCAGTGGACAACGTTCCGGCCTCAGCGGATGTATCGCATGCCGCAGGCGGTATGCCGTTCTCGATGCACCTGCATCGATGCGAATGACTAGATTCCATTCGATGCGGGATTGCAGTTGCCATCTACGCCGATATTGGAATGAGACAGATGTAGCGCTTTCCCTGAAATCGGGCATCCACGTGCTAAAGTTTGGGTATCTTCCGATTGACATGAACCGTAGCCCTTGCACGCATGCGCTGCAAGTGCTTCCGTTTCTCCTCACTTGCCTGGAACTTTATGGACACCGTTCTTTCCTTTCACTCCAGCTCTGTTGGCAGCAGTCCATGGACGCTGAGCGCGGGTTCAAGTGCTGGTTACGATGTTTTTGGCTGTTGTCGACGCATGTCACGCACAGGAGGGAAATGAGGGTCTATGCTTTGCTTGTCATGTCGATCTTGGATGGCGATTGCCCAGGTGCGCCCTTCGCTGTGGTGATGCGTGACTGTAAGCGAATCTTCTCAAATGTCCGCCTGACAGTATCCCTAGAGCGTCGCGCTGTGGCGTATGAACGCTTCACTCACCGCCAAGTATATGCGTTTAAGGGCCACAAGGGTCTCGTCTCGACGCCATGCCGTTTTCCACGCCCGTTGCTGTGCCCTTTGATCGCGAGCTCGTTCTCGGCGGTGCGTTAATCCATCCCGCGCCACAGCGCGGCGCTCTAGGGATACTGTCAGGCGG
>Ga0080006_1141501_pt1 | contig 17746 bp, 15 predicted proteins | sample RS3BMetagenome_FD_69209 | JGI IMG/M metagenome (GOLD analysis project Ga0080006, IMG submission 69209) | Ferric oxide microbial mat and aquatic microbial communities from Rainbow Spring, Yellowstone National Park, USA - RS3B (SPADES... ... | reverse complement strand
CAGTACAACCTATATCACATATAGGTTATGGAACTTGAGCGTATGGCACAGCATGATGGACAATTCCATGAACCCTACTATCCATCCCATGTCTGGGTTCCGTGGTCAATGGAAACATTTCGTCAAACAAGAAAATCAGACTGATATCTCGTACAATGAAGTACCTCAGTGGCGCGCGCTGCTTCGTTTCAGACTTGGCAGGCAGGTTCTGCACACGGACGCTCATTGGCTCGATTTCGCGCCCACTGCGGACAGAAAGACTGGTGTGGATCTTGCGGAACGTGGAGGCGTCCTCCGGTCAACTGTCGTCTCTTGGTTGGTCTCTGTGAGCCGTTGTGCACCTAGGAGGCTCTGGTCCGACGCAACAATCTTCAAGGGTAAAGGCCAACTACAGATGCAACCGCGGCTTCCAAGGCCTGCTCGGGCCGTTTTAGACACTTTTGCCAAGTGCGACTTCGCAGACTGGCTCTGCTTGCAACAACACTGGTCTGAACAGAGCACCACCGACAGAGGGCTTGTAGTGCGCTGGCTGGTCGCCGTGGGCGTACTGCTCGCCAGCGTCTTGGTAGTGCTCTACAATAGTCGCCGGCGGCGGCGTCGACTTCCACTGGTCGTGCTCTTGTCGTGTCCAAGCGCTGAAACCGTCGCGAGCGGTGCTGGGAAAACGACACTCTTTTGGCGGCTTTGGAAAGGGCAACTGCCACGATACGCGCCAGTGCCGTCGCAGCAGCCGAACGAGGCAGTGGTAACGCTGGACGACGGTGTGCGCTTTCTTCTGGTCGACCTGCCGAGTGATGCACGGGCGCGGGGAACCTGGGGACGGTTCACTTCGTTGGACAAGTTGAACGCTGCCGCCGTCGTCGTCGTTTTCGTCGTGGACGCGAAAACTGACTCTTTGACCCGAGAAGCGGAATATCTCTTTAGAGATATCGACGTGCGGGCGCTCCTCCAACGTGGTACCACCTGCGTCGTTCTTGCAAACAAAGCGGACCTCCGCACAGCCATGCCAGCCAAGGTGTTTCTAGCACGATGGATGCGGGAAGTAGAACGACTGGGGCATTCGAGGACGAATTCGCTGACCCCAGTGCTGGTCGATGAGTCGACCATCGCGCAGATTCCATCGCTCCGACGAGAGCAGCGCCTTATGCTGGTTCATGGAAGTGCCAAAACTGGCGACTGTTTACCGAAACTGTACACTGTTATCCGAAGCGCCGTGCGTCACCGCTAGCGGCACTCGATAACGACACCTGCGGCAAATGCACCCGAGACCTCTAGCATGCGCCTGGGAGGCGTATTTGGCCACTTGTTTCGTAGAAGATGGAGACTGAAAATCTAATTGGAGATTCATCGAACAGGGATGGAAGCAAGTGTAGGCGTTTCGAGGACGCTAGCCTGTTGCGCACATCGATAGCGGTGGCACGAATGAGCGCTGCTCGGTAAGATGCTGCACGAGGCCTGCGTACTCCATGAGAATATGCATGTAGTAGTTTACATCGGAACCGTTTGGTTTGCTCCATGCCAGAGCTGCTTCTTGAAACAACTTGCATAGTCTAAGGCATGTATAACCGCTCCAAATGAAACTAGTGCGTGATGTCTGGTATGCAAACGCCATTTTCTGCACATCTAACGGAAGCAACGGTGGAGGAATTGTTGGCAAGTTTCGCGCCTGTGAAGCTAAGCACGACGTGGCGGTCGGATACCTGTGAAAGTTGCGGGTTGCGCATCGTGACAATCGGCAATGCCAGCCGCTTCTACGGGCCAGTCGCATGTTCTCACTGGCTTCAGCGCTGCTGCAGTCAATGGGCGAACACGAGTCGACGACAACCATATCTGAGCAACGTGGACGCCGCCGCACAAGCTGAGTGCCATGTCTTCCCGATTCTGGGCTCAACGGAGCGAACACGTTCCGCGACCATTACGTAAATGAATACCGACGTACAGACGCCTCCTGGCCTGTTTTGACCGGCTGACTGCTATCGGTTTCAGTTTATACAGGCACACTTCGAGTCGGAGAGGCAACGCCGCAAAGTCGGCTTGCGTCAGCTCCGCGAGTTCCGTCTTCAGCACCACATATCGTCTGCTATGGATGGCGGCGTTAAAGTCTCGGTTCACGAACTCCGTGCGTCAATTGTCGCTAGTTGAACTCACCAATGAAAGGATTCCTCGAATTTGTGCCTCCTGTGCAACTACAGTCTCGTCGCGGTCCCGTAGGGCAAACGCTTTTTCTGGCCTGCCTCCCCTCGTCTTCTTCGTCACTCGCTCTTCATCGCTCCATGATTGGCGAAAAGGATATGTTTTTGATTTTTCTCCGGCAGCCGGCGGCACCGGCCCTCGAGGATCCCCGGATTCCGTGTCCATACCTTTTCCTTGGATTTTTTAAAATTGAAAATGAACGCACTTGTTTATGCCGTTAGTTAAGAACCCCCCAGCGTGGACAAGAACTTGCAGATGAAAGCGGTCATGTGCCCCGGTGTATCATCGTGTGCCGAACGCTTCAGCGATTCGCCCAGAGCAGTGATCATTCGTTTCAGGATAGAAAGCGCTCGTTCCATGGTGATGAATCCTGATGGCTATGGAGATACGATAAAAAGATCTATCCCGATAGGATCCGCAAAAGCTCGAATGCAAGGGGAATGGTGAAATACCGCGTTATCCAGTAGAGGGACGTCGCCAAAGGTCATGGAAAAGTCTCCAATGATTCGGCAGAGTGGTTGGTACTGTTGAATGAACCTCATGTAGGTGCAAAACTGAGGCCCCCAAACGAATCCACTCCATCTAGAACAGATGATCTAGTCGTCCTCTTCGAGTTTGATCGTACATGCAACGGGCGCCCTGCACCGAGAATATCCACATACGCTCGGACCGTATCATCCGAAGCACGTCTCATCGACTGAAAAAACAAACCAAAGTCCTTGTGCTTCGTATTGATCGCTGAGTCCCAGGAACGCTGTCGTTCCGATTTCCGTGGAAGATGGCGTGCGCGAACTAGAACTTTAGCGACTGTATCGCAGCGGCTTCAGGATTCCACGAAAAAGCTGTTGAGAAACAGAGACGCCCATGCAGACTACCATCTTCACCTTTGCCTCCCGTACAGTGTGATCAACGGGTCATTTTCTACCATTGAACGCAAACTGTCATTGAGAATACCATGTTTTTGGTACAAAGCGCGCATACTTGTCTCTTTTAGGGCTCCTCAACCATTAGAGAACTCTGATATGACTGACATGCAAGAGGAATGCGGTCCTCCTTGCACCGTTCAGTAAAGAATTGATCCCACAGGCAATTCCTCTACGATCTATAAAATACATTGCATCGTGATCTCGATCTCATGCTTTATAATGCGAAAAAGCAATCGATTCCACGCTGCGGGAGTGGAACGGAATTGAGTTGAACGACTGCAATACATGCCATGCGATGTAAACCTGAAAGAGAAAACATCGCCTGTCTATGGTATATATAGAAGAACACATATCCCAAGATATTTACAGGGAGCATGAAGCTTGGCAAGTCAAACACGAGCGCGCAGTCGCTACAGGCAGAGCGGACACGCGCACACATGCACCCGTCCGCCAGACGTGAGCTGTAGTTGCCGTCCCAGACGCTCTCTGGCCGCCTCTTACACGCACCTACAGTCTTGTTCGCTGCAAGTGAACTAGACGCGCTGCCAGCACTACCGTAGAAGGCAGGATTCACCACCGCTTCACTTGGATGATGCGACGAAACGTCTCCACCGCGCGCCGTCACGCTTACGCAAGCTCCTCCTCAGCTGACCCGGTTTCCTTGGTTCCGCCGGACGACCTCTTTCAGGCCTTCACGAAAGTCCTGCATCCACCTTGACCAGTGTACCGTTCTTTCTCGAACGCGCTCTAGGAGCTCCGTCGAAGTCTCCGCCCGGAGCGGCAGTGAGCGCGAACGTTCCGCCAGCTCTCGAAACGTGGTATGCGTCCGCAGCGCAAACCGCTGGAACAGCGCGCTATTTGCAAGGCCTTTGACCACGACTTCGTTCGCTAGCCAGTGGGCAATCCGTGCAATGATATCACCGCGCATCTGGCCCAGTGCTTTCCCTTCTGGTCAGTACGAGTCGTTTTTCGAACGGGACGCAGCACAGTACTGCACAACGCCAAGCATGCCACGCGTGTCGATTCGCTTCGGTGCGCGCACCATCGCACACGCAGCTGTCGCCGGAGCTGTCCGTCGCGTGGCGCGCTACAATGAGCGCAGTGTGGCGGTAACGACTGCGTCGCAGGGAGCACCCTCCTCAAGGGGCCACGGCACTGCTGCGTTCGCTGACTCTGCCCATGATTGCCAGCGGGATGACTCGTTTCGGGGTCAGCAGAGGCTGCAGGTATCCGGAGTTGACTGGTGGTCGCTTTTCTGGTTTTTGGGGAGCGATTGCGTATCCCGAGGGGATTTTGTTTGGAGATGTCGATCTGACGTTGGAAAAAGTAAAGTGTTCATTTTAGACTCGGTATCACGACTATCACTGGACCAATGAAGCGCCATTTGGAAGAAAAGCATCATCTTGGGAATCGTACGACGTGATAGCGGCTCCTGGGCGCGTTGCGATGTGTTTTCTGGTCACTGGTGGCGCTGGCGCTTTCGATTCGTTTTGGGAAGGTTGTCTGAAACTGGACAAACAGGACAGAATACTTGCTGGAACGAATACGTGTCTACGCGCGACTGGAAGACTGATCCGGAGCTTTTCGAACCTTGTTGTGTCTACACGGGTGCACGAGTCGCTTTCCTGGTTGCCGGCAATATTTCGTACCCAGGTCAGTCTGGGTCGATCCACCAGCGATGCACTTGTGCGATTGCGAGCGCTGTTGCCGGCGATAGGGGATCCGACTCGCGGCACAGGGCGCTCGGTCGGATATCCTAGATTCCTGAAAAAAAATCGTCAAAGTAAGAAAGGATGCATCCGGCAGGCGTTGCGCGCCACGTGGCATACACGCAGATCGACGAGTTCCGGATACTACACGAGACGTACAGCGCCAAGTACGGCGTTCCGATTGGCAAACACGACATCGGGCAGGCGTAGTGATGGTGATCCTGTTGTGGTTGTTGTTGTCGGCGAAAATGGAGGTGTTACGAATGGTAGATGTAATGATAGCGGAACCCTGAAACTTTTACCGGCGGGGTAGCGTCCTTTGCGTCTCGCGGGCCGATAACGACATCGAGCTGGTGTGGTGCTGATGATTGCCCATGTTGGCGATGATGTTCATCATGGTTAGGCCCGTAAGCTTCTACCAGCGGTTGGACGTCGTGTGTAATTGTCACAGGCAGCGTTCACCATTCCTTGTGGAAAGCGAGCAAGCTCTTTTTAGACTCACCGACGCTGTACCAGGATACGAAACAGCGTGCGGTGCAGGTGCGGCATAAACCGCGGAAGACGCATCCCGCCCGTGACTGGACGCATACGTGACGGCGGCTGAAAAGGTACAGGAGCTCGGGTTGGAGGAACGCCTCCCTCGCACACTCATAGAACATCGTGCAACTGGCCGTGTTCATTATAAGAATTGCGTGCACTGCAGTGCAAATGCGAGCGACGTTGTTTGCAGTGTCAAGTGCAGATGCCGACGCTGCCGTCTTTTAGGGCACAAGCTCGATGAGTCGTACGAGGTGTCAGGAGCTGTGCCATTACTGCCTTCAACAAGGTTGACCCTGGGATGCGCCCAATTGGAGGACGCTGCTGTCGACCTGGATTCCACACGCGTGTCGGAAGAGAATGGAACGCGTGCACTTTGCTCATTCAGATGTAGCAACCAGAATCTGGCTGGCGTCCGACCGTCATCGAAACCAGCCATCATGCGTCCTTCCCGCAGCTTCTTCTTTTTCCTTTCGTTGATCACCGGCATTAAATATACCGGTCACGCTTGTCCTTCCATCACCGCTGTCGACAGTTTACGAATTTGATAGCAACATCAAAGTTCTGGTTTAGCCGCTTACGGCTGTTTTCTATGCGTTTGATCGGCAGGCGGCACTAGCAATCGACACTTCGCATGCCAGTGTCATCTGCTTTGCACAAGGCCAAGGAATACCTTTTTTAGCAGAGACATTTGTTTGTGACCAGCTGTTACCACGTATCCACCAGATTCCTCCTTTGAGATCAGAACCGTGGATTCATGGCCGGCTGCATGCCCTGGACGGGTGCAGAGGACTCCCCTCGATGACCTTTTCTGTCCCCACATTCATCGCCATACCCGAAGATCACCGGCTCCTTCAGAGCGGTGCCCTCGACGACTATTCTGTCTGCTGCGTACGCAAGCGTATGCGGTTCCTTTCGACAGAGGGTCTGTGGAACGCGATCTTGTGCATGATGAAGCAGGTACCAGGAGCGGAATCGAGGCTGGATGACAAGTCGAGAAATTTTGGATCCGTCAACGCTCGCTTCGGGCACAACGGTGAAGCGCGCCTCACCAGAAAATTGATCCCTGCAATGGCTCGAGTCCGAGTCTAGGACCTGTTTCTGTGAAAGCAGAAGAGACGGCAGCCTATGCGAGCATATCCTGAGAGTGCTCGCTCCCTGCCGCTGTTGAACGTCGGTTCTTCGATCCTCACAGAGAAAGGATTATTTGACTTGCGAAAGGATTCTGTTGTATGAGATGGAGCGTGCAGTGAACTTCGGACATGAGCCTGTGATCAAGTGATCAAGGAACGACGTCGTTTTATTGTCCTCGTTCATCCAATCCTGCGAATGGCTGCGCGTGTACGAGTTGCCTCGAAACAACAGTATCGAAAACACAAAGCGTGTGTGATTTGTGCACGCCACACGTTGGAAAAAAAAGCTTGGGGCTCTGACGTTTCAGTAAGATCATGATATCGTTTATTTTCCAAACCCTGATTCCAATGCCGTAACGCATTCCAGATGCAACGCGTCGTAGAAACCACCCAGAAAAGGCAAGCGAACACCATAAACGACGTGTGAATCCGTACATCCAATTGCTGCACTAGGAATACCGAAGCTGTTCGTCTACAACGAGTTCGAGGAAAATTCGAAAAACGCGAACAGAGCGAGGAGTCTAGTGATGTGTTTTATCTGTCAGGCGTAGAGCATTAGTGTCTCCAGCGAGCCGCAGCGATCCAGAGCGCAGACTAGGCTATAGCGGGTCGCCTCAAAGGCTTTTGACGACAACGAGGACAATGCTTTGTGTGCCCGAGCGCCCAACATGACTCGCCATTCCGAACCGGGATCCCATTCTACCCCAGCCAAAAACATCGTGTCGTCGGGCGCGGTCCCGTAGTGTCGCATTGGCGAGAGCGGGTGACTCGACTTACGAGTCCGCCAGTTTGCCATTGTGCAGCAAGTGCATACTGAGGTTCAGCGACGCAACTTTTCCGGTGACGCTTGCCTCCACTGATGTCATTGCCGCAGTGACCGCTGCCTTCAGGGTTCTCGACGCAGTCGCGGTGTCGACGGTCCGCTGTGCACCCAGTGCACCCTGACTCTCACCGTCCTGTCTGCGAGTTCGGGCTCCAATACCCATCGAAGGGTTTGTACCAGCAGCAGCAGCAGCAGCATAGGTCAATACGTAGATATACCGTTCGGTGTGGAAGGCGACAGCGGCCGCTCCGATACCACACCCAGCGTACGTTTCCAGTTGGCAATGGTCTCGTCCAGTTCTTTCACCGCGCGCTGAAGCGCTGTCACCAAACGATATTCCCCACAGATTAGGAGGCACTCTGCGATTTCCTGGACAGTCTCCCGGAGAGCTGGTGTTGGCTCCAGCCGCCGCAGATACTCGACCAAGAACAATTCTTCGTGGGGATCACCCGGTTTGATTTTCCGTTTGGTTTTCTTGCGGGTCTTGGCGGTTGCTTTGCCTGCGGCAGACCGCTCAGAGGCCGCCATACCCGAATGTATGTTGCTGCTATTGCTGCTGCTGCTGCTGCTTTTGCTCCGAGCTGAATGCGTGCCAAAAGTGAATGTCGACATGCTCGCAATCTCCGAAGCGATCGCATCGACTTCGCTGTCCGTATCAGCACCCGTTACCACGTTCGGATTCTTGAAATCGCCTGTGGAACGCAACTGTAGCTGTTGACGGTGTTCGCGGACTAGCTGCAAACGCACAGCTCGCTCGTGGTATTTCGCAGCACTCGTGCGTATTTCGGTCGTACGCTCTTCCGCAGCGCTTATCACCGCCGGACGGAGTCGTTCTCGCAGCCAGTCGCCCCGGCCTTGGGTTGTGAGTAGGCGCAACGCAGCCTGGAAGCGATGAGCATCTAAAAGAAGCTGCAGCGCTTCTTCGGGTTGCGCGAGCGGCGATCCGGCGAGAATTTGAGCAGCGACCTCCCACTGACACTGATTGCACAATGTCTCCACGAGGCGCCGCAAAAACGATACAAAATCATGCTCATTCCCTATGAGGTGATCCTTCTGAAGGTATGCGGCGATAGCCAACGGGGCCTGCCCGCCTGCGAGGTAGGCTTCAGCCGCCTGCTCCAGAGCGCCATGCATAGCGTAGAGGTGTGCGGCTTGGAGATGCGCGCCCTTGCTCTCTAGTCGAGTGGCCCAGCGCAAAGCCAGCTCATGCCACAAGCCTTGCGTCAGAGACTCGTGTTCGATTTTCTCCACCTCAATATATGCCTCGTGATGCAGGTCGAACTGTTCCACCAAACGACAAATTTTTTCATCAACCTGCGGACCCAACACCTTTCGAGCTTCCAGCAAGTGACCCAGTGCCGCTCGTGGTCGCGTCAGAAACATGTCGATCTCGTAGCGTCGGAGCGCCTCGGGTGTCACTTGCCGCAGCGATTCCAAGAACGGCTCGTGCAGAGCGCGGTCCATGCGCCCTGCGACAGCTATCTTTGCTGCCAAGTCCAAATCGTAGATACCGAGTGCTGCTCGGTATAACTCCTGAATTGGCTTGCGCGCAATCGTGCTTATGTACCGCAAGGATTCCGCCGAGAATCGCTTGCTTACAAGTTTCAGGGCAGCGTCGATATCCGCCTGTGGCCGCTGCGTAATATATGCCGTCAAAATAGCCTGGAAAAATCGTTCGGGATCCACGGCATGCATCTGGGCAACGAAGCCGGCAACCAGGTGCCGATAGACGTCCTCCTTTTCATTCAGAGACACAATGAGCTGCGTCAGGATCTCCGCAACATGTGCCTCGCTCCATGCATTCAGGATCTGTTGCAGAAACCAGTCCGTATCATTTGCCAATCGCTTCGGGCCGTAAGCCTCTACAACGAATCGCGGCTCTATGCAGTGTTTGCGAGCGAGCTGCAGCAGAGCGATCATGTCCGGCTTCTGGTTTGCGTCCAGCGCGCTACGCAGCACCCGACGGATCTTCCGCTCCACACATATCTTCGGGGTGATCGTCTCCAGATTGCCGCGTGGTGCTTCGATCACGAGCCGCAAGGCGTCTCCGAGTGCCGCAACCAGGATCGCTCCTCGATCCACAACACGCTCGGACTCGGTGCGGTATCGCCGTTCGGCAGCAGCGTCAAGTTCGATACCCAGCTCGTGATAGCGAAGCGAGCCGGACGGTGTCGTCCAGAATATCAGATTCTCTGAAGACACCACCGCAACAGACAAACAATCAGTGCTGATCGTCCGTGCTGGCTCAGTGGAAGACTCGTTGCTCGGTTGCCACTGGAGCAGCCGCGACCGCCTCCGGTACAGCAGCCGGCCTCCAGCAAGCGAAATCGATCGAATCGGATGAATCATGAACATACCGAGTTCAGGATTCCACACGAGCTCGTCCCTCGCGGGTACCTGCTTCGCGGCGGCATCCGCAACGGCGGGTATCGGAGCCTGCACCGCGACCAATGCGCCATCCCTGCGGAGCCAGTACCACCGGCCCAAACTGCTGATGGCGAAAAGACTGTCCTTTTCCCAGAGTACGTATTGAATCGTGTCGTCCGCCTCGTTCGCAGGGATGCATGCATCAAACGCATAAAGAGGTGGCGGTAGCACACAGCGCCGTAGAGGCGTCAGTAGCACACGATGACCATCGATGACTGCGAGGGTGTCGTCGCGCTCAGCGTTCAACGAAATGGTCCACTGCAGCCTGTACAAGCGAAGCATTCGTTCACGCGGGGATGCCCATGTGCCACTGTACACGTAGAGTAGCAGTGGATCCGTAAAATCAAACGCCATCCATACATGGTCGTTGTCGGCGAAATCCGAGGACCCCAGCTCCAACCTATATTTGAGGTACCAATGATAGTTCCGGAAGCTGTACAGATCAATGCGTTTCCGGGAGCACGAGTCTGGTGCGTCGGTAGCCAAGTTCGTATATCCAATGGCGAGCAGCAGGTCGTTGGCATTCCAGCTGAGGCCCCAGATGCGGCGCTTGCTCGTCAGCTTACGGTGCATGTCCATACGGGTATGGCGCAAACCGTTCCTTTCGAAGAAGACCACGTCGCCATCTCGCGTTGCGACTGTGAGCATGCCACCCGGCCTTTGCTGCCAACAGAGCACCAAGTCGAGTGCCGGCGGCGTCCGTTGTGCATCGGTAGGTTTCGCAACCAGGGGCTCGGTATGTGCTGTGGCCTCTCGTCGGAGTGATGGGGAGCGAAAGATATCCACATGAACTCTCTGATCTTGTCCAGGATAACTAACTGCGAACAAGTTGCCATCAGATCGCCATGCAACTCGGATGATGTGCGAATCCTCCGCCGTCGGCCACGACAAACCAGGCGATAGAGGTTCAGACAGCGTGCCCCGCTCTATGACATTCAATTCTGCGTCCATAAGAAGCAGCTCTCCTCGCGTGGAGACCAGCACAACGACGTCCTGGGAAGGTGACGCCTCAACGGCGAGGAGGCCTTCGGGTACGAGCCCGACCGGCTCGTTCTCGGCGATCAGGTGCCCTGAAGTCAGCGCCGCGACGAACTGGGCCAGAGCGGTGCTCCAGAAAATACCCAATAATGACGCGTTCTGCACATCAGTACTCAGAGGGAGATCTCGTGAAGATCTCGTGCCCGACAGTACGTGGAGCTCGCAGAGCGCAACACGCAGTCGCTCAGCGTCAAGTACCGCAGCAGTCACGCAGGGCTCGGAGGCTCGTCGCAACAGTCGCCAACACTGGTTCTGGTGCTTACCTCGTGCAGAGCATTGAATCGAGTCTCGCAACTCTATGAGATCGACCTCCTCCACGCCAAGGTTCTCCATTGCCTCGGATGCATTTCAGAACAGCGCAAAACGGAGCAGAGCGAAGCGTCTGTGCTTCGACACATGGCCATCATGAATATGAGACATAAATAATTTTTTTGGTAAAATATTATCCTAGAGGGCCAATCGGCTCGCGTCTTTCCTGGCACGTTGTCCTCGCTGGCGTTCCGCACTGCGCTGGCCCGTTTCCATGTGCGGGTGTTTCGTTCGTCGACACCAAACCGGGGGGCACTAGCGGACACGGGCGCCCGCTCAAAAGCTTGCTTCAATATGCCGAGCAAACGAAAGCAACCGACAGCGAAGCAAACGGTGAAAACCGAACCAGCAGGTAGCTCGCAGGTCTCTGCAAGCTTTAAGGCTGAGCCCGAGTCGAAGACCCCTCCGCCCGAAGAAGAAGAAGAGGATTTTCGAGTGGAGCCCTCGTGTGAGGTTCCACGTGCGCGGAACCCCATCCAACCCGACTATCCCGGTGCGTACACCATGTCGTCAGAGGACATCATCGGAACCGACTCCCATCTTGCGTACGTTTCACGCTGGCATCGCATGCGCGAGGAAGAGCGCCGTGGCTCAGTTTGCTTTCGAGTCGTGACAAACGACGGCTCCCGACCGGCGCTTGTACAGTTACTAGGTCTTAAGAATGTGTTCGTTCGGCAGCTGCCGAATATGCCGCGACCCTACGTCGTGCGCCTTGTTTTCGATCGGAAGCACGAGTCGCTGATCATGATCAAAAAACTGCCCTCCGGCGAGGAGGTGGTCATGGGTGGCTGTTGCTACCGTCCGTTCTCCGAGCAGCGTTTTGCTGAGATCGCATTTCTTGCCATCTCCCACAGCGAGCAGGTCCGCGGTTACGGCACACGGCTCATGGCACATACAAAGGAACGCGCAAAGGCGCTCCAACTCACGCATTTGCTCACCTGTGCAGATAACAACGCCGTGGCTTATTTTAAGAAGCAGGGCTTTAGTAAGATCATAACACTACCGCCTGAACGTTGGCAAGGCTATATCAAGGACTACGAAGGCATCGTGCTGATGGAGTGCGCTCTGAACTACAAGGTCGATTACTTGAACATTCCGCCCTTGTTGAAAGCACAAAAACTATGCCTCTTGGAGAAGCTGCGCGAGGTATCCCGCTCGCATATCGTCTACCCAGGGATTGATGTGAAAAAGATGAAAGGCATTCGAATCGAGGATATACCCGGGCTGCAGCACGTCGACCTGGATCGAGTACCACCGCCAACCGCAGCCCACGGGACCCGCTCTGGCGTTAGCAGCGCGAAACCGCTCACGGCTGCTGCAGCAATCGCTCGGGAACGCGACCCAGTGCAGTTAGCGGCACTGCAGAAGGAATTGCAACAGGTTTTGAACCAGATCAAATCGCACTCGAGTGCGTGGCCGTTTCTGGAGCCGGTGGATCCCCAGGAAACCGGTGCGTACAACTACTACGAAATCATTAAGAACCCAATGGATTTGCGTACGATTCAAGAGCGCCTGGACTCTGGCTGGTATTATGTGAATCGCGATATTTTTCTCGCTGACCTGAATCGAATGGTGAAAAACGCTATTGACTACAATGGGCCTGGTCATTATATCAGCGAATTGGCTCTTTCGCTCAAGCGCTTCTATTCGAGCAAACTTTAAACAGTCTGTTCTGCACGGCGGTGCGCTGGCGTTCGCTATGGTATGGTTCAGGTCGGAAACGCTGCACAGTTCAGCGCAGAACGTTGATAACGGGTGCTGCACTGGCGGAGGCGCATGCCCGATGACATTGGCATGAGCCTTGGTAGCGTGATGCCGCAGGTGCGGTGCAACAGGTTATCAATGTGCAGGTAGGAAACGTGGGAAAACGCGCACCTCTTTCGAAGCGATTGAAACATCGGCAAGTGGACTCCAGTGCATGATACGCGCTCGCAACTGCGTTGGCGACTTTCGATACCCAGCGCAGAGTTTCCTCTTTGATCTGACCGCATCTCTACTGCACCGTAAACGCCTTTCCTTTTGCTGCGCTATCGGTTGCGAGAAACTGGCTACACAAGCGTTCGGCTAGGATCCGTCATTCACACACACACACACACACACCGTATGGTCTTCAGGCGGTCTTCTTAGTGTTGTCGCTGCGCCTCACTGGGCGGTCTCGCGACAGGCGATCGCGTTTATCCCGGGTGGAAACGTATCACAACAGACTTCGGCTCGAAGCCTGATCCTGAAGAGCGCCGGTCGACTCAGTGTTTCCACGATGTTGCGGCTCTGTCAGGCGCTACCCAAGACTCTTTGGGGCCATTCACGGCGCTGGGGGATTTTGCCGCCAGGAATGCTCACCGGGGCCCCAGTAGCGGCAGTTGCATGACTTGCATTCAAAAACAGTAGTAGTAGCAGCGGCATCATCGGCTTGCGCTCCGCCATCGGCACAATGGCTGAAAGCGGCTGAACACGATCACCGTACCCAAAGAGCTATCATAGAACCACCCGAATACTCACGGACAACTTTGCGCGCGTGAGACTCGAGTGCAGACCTGACGCTGAGCTTTAAGCTTTACAAAACAGACCTAGCAGTAGGCATGCGCGAACCTGGCCGCGGATGATCCCATCGGACGCTTGACCAGCAGAAACGGCGCCTCAGAGGAGCAATAGGAGTTGTTGATGCAGTGCAAGCACACGTGCTGGCAGGAACTGGAATGCCCAATATCGTTCCCTTCACGGTAACGCCACAACAAGGCACTGTACCAAGGATACTAGTCCCAATTGACGGTGTCTATATCCTCAATGCAATCGAAGAGTAGCGCGCGCTCACCATAACATCGAGTGTCGCTTCCCAGTGTATCTCTCCGCGGCTGTGTAGCATTACGCGGATCCATGATCCTCGCTTTTCGAGTTTTGCACGGTTTCTGTGTCATCCATCCGCGGAACCGCTTCTGGCGATGCGATCTTTCCGATCCAGCAGGCACCCTTGCCACCAGTGACGCGTCGATACTCCGCGTGACGGATCACAAACTCCGCAAAACTGCTCACCGAAGCGATGCTATTCGCCTCGGACATGCCAAAGAGAACACAGGCGAGGTTGGCCATGTCCAGGGGCCCCCGCATCTGCATCGGTGACTCTGCACCGGATACCAAAACACAACGCGACCCACGGTTCGTTCTTTGACACACCGTACGGCTGTTCTGAAGCGCATATCGTCGCGCAACCTGGTCGCGCGTCAGCAGCGACGCTAGACTTAACTCGAATAGAATACCGCGCTTGGCACATGCATGCACTTGCGTGCGTTTCAGTTGAAAACTAGCTCGCGTGGCTGATGGGAAACTGATCAGATCAATACAATCCAGTAACATAGCCTGCTGTAGCAACTTCTCTTCCGATACCTCTACAGCGAGGATATCATAGCTCAGCAGCGACTCGTTCGCTGCGTTGAACACATAGAGATCCGCTGCCTCCTGGACGCGCACGGTCAGGCGGTGAAGCACCCGAAACGCAGGTCGAAACGACGGCGTCAAGACCGTGTTCACTGGTGACGTTGCGTCAAGTGGAGCTTGCGTTCCTGCTAGCTCCGGGTCCACGACGACCAGCGCCCGAGTGCTGCAGGCGTGCCCGGGTTCCAAACGACCCGAGACTGTCGTGTTCAGGGCAATGCCTCGATAGCCACTTTCCTTCGCAGCGGTTATGAGGGCTCGAACATCGCCTACTGTTGTGTGCCCGTGCCGTACATTCACAGCCAGGTCCCAGAAGGCGCCACGAACCATCAGCAAAGCGCTATCTACATGGGCATGGTGCGTATGCTAGCAGGACGCTTGTGAGCGCACTTGCAAAAAGCTGCTTGTGGGAACTATTTTTTTTGATACATATATTGACATAGATGCAGCGATGCGCTCGCGCGTGTGCAAGGCGTCCCGCTTCATACGCTCGTTTCTGGTACCGGTTGTTGCTGCTGGACTCGACAGAGCACACGTTTCTGTCGGGTCGGGCGACAGCCTGGTCGCCAACACGAGTCTCCAAGCTTTGTTCGCTAATCCCGATAGGGTTCCGGTGTGCATTAGAGGCTGGTGTAAGAGAGCAAAACTGCGGAAACAAACCCGGAGCGTATGCGAGTCTTGGAGCGATTATTTTGGCGGTCTGAGCGAGCGGGGCGACCGCAGGGTTCGTCCCTGGACCAAGTGCCCGGAAACGAGTCTCAAGCGTTAGGGGACCTGTCTGGGGAACTGGAACACCCCAGGTCAGGGTTTCGAGACGAGCTCGCGGTTCGAGATTCCACACATGCCCACAGCGACAACAGTGGCGGCACCGGCACCGATCGTGCTATACCAGCGTTGTCGAAAAGACTCAGTGGTGGTGGTGGTGGTGCTTCCGGCGAAAGCACCACCATGGTGCGTGCTTTTCCTGAGCACCAACGTCTGAAAGCATTCCAGGAGCTCGAGTGCCTTGCCTTTGACGAGAAAGGCAACTTTGAGAGGCGAGCGGTCTCCCGACTGGAGCTCCTTCGAGCAGCGCGCTCTGTCCAGTCTGCCCTGATCGACTATCCGCCGTTGCTCAGCGATTCGGGCGATGACCTCAGCCAGGAACAAATAGCGAAACTGATGAAACGTCGCCAAAAGCGGATACATGAATATAGACAGAACTTTCTGCAGATTCGGGATCTGCGTCAGATTGATCCGAGTTTCGCCTCGAAGACAGCGCTTTGGGTACGTCAGAACGTACTGATTATCAGCTTGTTGCATATTCGGGCACTAATTTTTGCAGATCGTCTTCTGCTTTTCGACCCGGACGCACCGGAAGTGCAAGAGACCGCGTTGGTGATTCGAGAACGGCTGCGCTCGGTGCCGGTCGATCGTGATGTCTACGCGCCGTTCGAGTTCCGTGCGCTGGAGGCTTGCTTCATATGCGTTTGTAACGCCCTGGAGCGAGAGCTCGGTGCGTTTGAGCCTTACTTGATGCAGCTTTTGGAAGATCTCTCTCGAGAGTCTACCATGCAGAAGATTGAATCACTGCGAATGCTCAAACTACGCTTGAACGGATTTCTAGCGAAAGCACAGGATATTCGTCAGACGCTCAAGTCGGTACTGGATGAAGATGAAGATATGGCCCGACTCTATTTGACTGAGCTCCGAAAGCAGCATGGCAAACCGCGTACGACTGAGGATCACGAAGCTGCCGAGCAACTACTCGAGTCGTATTTGCAGTTGGTGGACCACGTTCACAACCGAGCTGAGCTCCTCGACGCAGCCACAAGCGATACGGAGGATCTCCTGAGTATCCAGTTGGACGCGATGCGGAATCGACTGCTTGTTCTCGATATGTCGATTAGTGTGGTCACGGGCGCCTTCAGCTGGGCGGATGTCGTCATTGGGCTTTTTCACATGAATTTGCAGCTTCCAATCTATGGGGAGAACGGCGGTAGTGTCGGCTGGTTTATCGGTGTAGTTTTTGTGATGCTCGCCTGGGCACTCCTGCTTGTGGCCATCATGTTCACTTGGATTCGACGCTCAGGTCTTTGGCATGCGTAGCGTTTGGAGTGTTCGAACAAAACTGCGGATCCTGCACAAGCCGGAACGCTGGCTAGCATGTTGCGTGAACGCCGCGAGAGAGATGGACGGTATCCGTGCGCTTTGGACCATACGCATGGACATGGGTCAGACTGCTTCGCCCGAGGAACATTGAAACCGATGAGGCCTGACCAGCTGCGCATTTCAGCGGCAACTCAGCGAGTCTGTCGAGACACAACGGAGACCAGGTTCGGAGACCGCTTTCGATCTTGAATGGATCATCGTCTTGGCGATACGCTTTCCACCCAGATGGCGTTGACCAAAGCACTGATAAACCTTTGTCTTTCGAGAGCGAATCACGCGGAACTTTGTTCCTTCATAATATCCCCCGAATGAGCAAACGTGAATAGGCTTGCAGAGGCTGAGGAGCACTCGTTCATGCACAACATGGATCCGTCAACTGATAGACCGATCTGATCCTTTTGAGGAAAAACATGTTCAGCGCACGGAAGATACCCGGCGAACGTTTACGGCGGCTATTGCCTGCTTCTATATGATGGTAAGCAGTCAATAGCCGTAAATATATTTTTCTGACAATCATATGTTTTGTATTGTCTTCTTCATACTACACTGGCATTGAAACTCACGCCGTGCTTTCCCCGGGCGCTGCTGGAGAGCACTTTCGGAATCATGAAGCCGGCTTCGGCCAGCGCACCAGTCTGGGACATAGTGGATGAAGTGGCTTGCTCAGAAACACTCCGTCGTCGTCCTCCATTGCTGGTCACAGACGTCGCCAATGAGGAGCAGGTTCTGCAGCGCCGAAACAACGCCCAAAGCGCCGCTCTATTCTAAACACCTCTGCCCTGAGCGAGGCGACAATTGCTTTCCATAGATGCGAATTATAGATAGAAGTACCGAGTAACGGAATGTTCTTATCCATCGAATAGCCAGGAAAAACTGTACATGGTGAATTGGTGTGGTGCTCGGGTCTTGCAGTATTGCTGAACCGTTCTGTATCAGCGAGTGAGCAGAGGCGGGAATCCGATTCTCCCTCTTGAACAGTGATGTTTCTCCATTGCATATAGATTCCGTTTCCAGCACCAGGGCCTCACTGGGTGCCAGAGGATTCCCTCAGAACTTCGCTCGACACCAAGC
>Ga0080006_1095533_pt1 | contig 17754 bp, 18 predicted proteins | sample RS3BMetagenome_FD_69209 | JGI IMG/M metagenome (GOLD analysis project Ga0080006, IMG submission 69209) | Ferric oxide microbial mat and aquatic microbial communities from Rainbow Spring, Yellowstone National Park, USA - RS3B (SPADES... ... | reverse complement strand
CAAGTATCTTGTCTAATTTTAAAATAGCATAAGAAGCAAAAATGCAAACAAAAGAAGTAAAGTAGATAATTAACTTGTTTATATCCCAGCTAGCTAAGTTTGTAATACCATAGATATTAAAAAATATAAAAATTAAAAAGTTCAATAAAAGAAATTCTTTAGTTGTGCTTTCAATTTTCTTATCCTTAATGTAAAGGAATAAACCAACTAATGAAAAAATTAAAATAGGTCCAAAAGCTCTAATCCAAAAGATTGTATGATCTAAAAAAGCACCGTAATTGTTATCAGTAATCCAAAATCCTGAATCAAAATAAAAACCAAATGGTTTATGTGAACAGCCATAATCAAGATAAGAAAAAGTAATCTGTGGAAGGGAAATAAAAAGCAGAAGAAAAATTGGTGCGTAGATTTTTCTTTTTATTGAATAGAAAACAAAGAAGAAAAAAGTCAAAACAAACATATAATAATTTAAAAAAACAGAGAAACCAAGAAGCAAGGATGAAAGAAAAAATTCTTTACGAGAGCCTTTCCACAAGGATAAAAGTATAAAAATTGCAATTGGAAAGCCTAAAAGCATTGCTCTCTCTCCAGCAAAAATATTGATAAACAGCTGAGAAAAATAATAGAGAGACAAAGTACTTATATCGAAAAAGTTGATTATAGGATTTGTTGAATTTATTTTATATCCAAGTTTTATATAAGGGTTTGTAAATCCAAATGCAAAAAGTAGCGGGTTAAGAAGTGCTGGTGAGAAGAATAAGAAAAGGAGAGTAGCAAGACTTGCTACTTTTTCATCACTTAAATATTTAAAAAGCAGAAAAATTGAAAAAACTAAGGAAAAAAGTAGAATCATGGTTGGAAGTTTTATGCAATTTACTATATTACTTCCATTTGCCAAAAGAATCGCAGAATAAAAATCAGAGATAAAGTGATAAAGAAGAGTTGAATTTGTTAAAAAAATTGAAGTTGGTGGGAATTTTTGATTTAAAAAAGCATTAATTAAAATAATGTGAGAAGACATATCCAAATAAAACATACTATAAGCAAGTATATCACCTTTTTCATCAAACCTGAATGCAAAAAAGTAATAGAGTTCAAGGTAAATCAAGGTAAAAGAAAGAATAAAAAGTGTTGTTTTTTCAAATTTGTAAGAGTCTTTGCCTTCCTTTATTTTATATTTTTTAAAAAGTAGAAATAAAGCCAACAAAAATACAACAAGAGTAATTAAGGAAGCGGTTTTAACCCCAAAAAGAAAGGAAAGCAAAAAGCAAACTCCTGAGAATACAAATACTCCAAGAGGAAAAGCGAAGGTTACTTTTTCAATTTTTGTTTTTGGCCAATTAAATAGAAATGTAAAGAAGTAACCAAATAGGAATGAAACAAGCAGTATTACTAAATCTATCATATTCTTTTTTTCTTCTTCTGTAAATAAAAATTTTTCAATCCTTTCTTTAAGCTAACAAAAAAATATTTAAATACGCTCAATTAAATATCTTATTCCTTTGTGGTAGTATGGATAATGCTCCAGCTCAAAATTCAGCTTTTGAAATAAACGACAACTATAAACTTTTAATGCTAGCTAGAACTACCTCAAATAAGGAAATTTTATCAAAGCTCGCAAGCTCAAGCTTAGAGCTAATAAGAATAGAAGTAGCTAAAAACGAAAATTTCAAAGAGCTGGAAAAACTTGCTAAGGATAAAAGCTTAAGTGTTAGAATTGAAGTAGCTAAAAGAGCTAAGGAAAAAGTTTTAAAAATTCTTGTAAAAGACCCTTTTGCTGAAGTAAGAAGGATAGTTGCAAGAAGAACAAAAAACCCAGAGCTTTTGGCCCAACTTGCTAAGGATGAAAATTGGAGAGTTAGGCTTGAGGTTGCTTGGAACGAAAACAAAGATTTTTATACTTCTATCATACTTGCCAAGGATAAAAATCCATTTGTTAGAGAAGGTGTTGCATTTACAACAAAGAGCAAAAGAGTAATAACAATGCTTTCAAAAGATAAAGAAGAAATTGTTAAGCTTGCTGTTTGTGAAAATCCAAATACCCCTATTGAAGTTATTGAGAAAATAGCCACTTCTAGTAGTAAAATTGCTGAAAAAGCAATACTTCTTCCAAACATTAAACCTTCAACAATTCTAAGGATATGGAACAAAAGTGAGCTTACAAAATATTATGCAACACTTAACCCAAATACCCCTGCAGAGGTTATTGAAAAAATTTACATGCAAAATAAAGAAAACTATAAAATTATTAAGAATATCTGCAAGCACATAAACACAAACCAAAGAATACTTTATGAACTTTCTTTTTCAAACGATGCTGAGATAAGAAGAGAAATTGCAAAGCATAAGAACGCAAACTATCAAATTCTTTTAAAGCTTGCAGCAGATATGGATGACTTAACAAGAATTAATGCATTAAACAACCCAAATTTTAAAGAAGAAAAAGAATTAGATAAAACAAGTCAGAAGCAATTAAAAAGTAATTTCTTTCAAAAGTTCTTTAGGTAATAGCAATTTATTCTGTTATTTTATAAACCGTATCTTTTTCTCTTACTCTTTCATCAACTTTTAGTCCAATTTCATCCCCAGCTCTTGCGACTTCCACATCTTTGTTTTGAATTTGCATACTATTTACAACTTGCTGGAAGTTTGTTGTTTTTCCCCTTATCACTATTCTATCCCCTTTTCTTAGCTCCCCATTCTTTATTCTTATAACAGCAACTCCAATCTTTGTAAAATAATGGGTTACTTCACCAATCTCTTCTTCTGGCATAATTTTATTTCAACAAAGCCGTTTATAAATTTTATTCAACCTTTCAAAAGTATTAAAAAATTTACTTTTTAAATAAAATTGTGATAGTTATGGCAAAGGAAGAGATAAAGATAAAGTATAAGATTGAGAACATTGTAGCAAGTGCAGAATTAAACATACAAATCGACCTTTTTAGAATTGCTCGCGAGCAAAGAAACGTCGAATATGAACCAGAGCAATTCCCAGGAGCAATACTTAAGCTAAAAGAACCAAGAGCTTCTTTGCTACTTTTCAAAAATGGAAAGCTAATATGTACAGGAACGAAAAGCGAAGCAGATGTTAAAAAAGCATTGGAAGCTGCTGTAAAGATCCTTTCAAAATACAGAATACCAGAGAAGAAGAAATAAAATGAAAAGAAAGTTTTCGCAATTAGCAAAAGGGTTCATTAAGCTTACAAGGGCAGAGCACTCTTTAATGCTTGTTTTTGCAGTTTTGATAGGTGAGCTTTTATCTTTTGGTTCTATTAAAAACTTTAATCTCGATGCAATAACTTTTATTTCTAGCTTAATAGTTCCAAGCTTTCTTAGCATGAGTGCTTTTGCAATAAACGATTACTTTGATTATGAAAGTGATAAGCTAAATAAAAGAATTGATAGACCTCTTGTTTCAAAGATTATAAGAAAGGATGAAGCGCTAATGATATCGATTGTTCTTTTTGTTCTTTCACTTTATCTTTCATTCTTCTTAAATCAAATAGCTTTTGAGATTGCATTTATTTTTGGTGCCTTTTCATTTCTTTATAGCTTTAAGCTAAAAGATGTTGCTGTAGTAGGAAACCTTTATGTCGCATTGTGCATGGCAGTTCCAATAATCTTTGGTGGAGTTGTTGCAGGAAGCTTAAATCAAGAGCACATTTTCATTTTCTTTATTATACTTTTTGCTGGGATTGCAAGAGAGATAGCTCAAAGTATAAGAGATTATAAAGGGGATGCAATTGCAAGAGGAAGCAAAAATATAGTTCATTTAATTGGAAAAAGAAAAAGCGCAATGCTTTCTTCTTTTCTTTATGCTCTTGCAATATCTTTGAGCTTTGCTATCTTCTTTTTCTTCGAACCTTATAAGCTTAACATTACCTATGCAATTTTTGTTGGAGCTTGCGACATTCTTCTTTTTTATGTTGCAATATTTTCTTTATCAAACTATAATAAAGTAGATTTTATAAGAAAAACAAGGAATACAACACTAATCGCTATGCTCTTGGCTTTACTCGGCTTTTTCTTGCCCTTACTTTTCTCTTAGCTTCTTTCTTGTTTTGAGTTAAAAGTAAGATTAAAGTGATTAAGAATAAACAAAGGAATATTGGAGCTAGAATGTTGTTGATCTCTGGTTTTTCAACAAAAGAAGTTTTTATTTCAAAGAATCCATTTCCAACAAGCATTGAAAGATAAGCAAACTCTGTTGAATTAGTAAGTTGAGCTTCAAGAGCATATTCTTTTGCTACTCCACCATAGAGCTTTGCAATCGAAATAGCAATTGAAGAATTTGGTTTTGGTATTGATGAGAAAGCTATCGCCCATTTCGCATCCATTAAAGCTTCAGCATATCTTGCTTTTGAAAAAGAATCTTGAGCAGAAGTTAAGTAAAATTCTGCTTGTTGTGTTGGGAATCTTGCTACAATCTTTGAAGCGTTTTCAAGTTGAGTTTCAGCTATTTTCATCATTCTTGTTTGGTTTAGAACAAAATTTTGATTTGTTGAAGTATTAAAGAAGAACTTTGAACTTTCACACCAAGCTCTTGCAGTTTCAACATCAATAAGAGCAGGGATCGCATCATCGTAGCTTGTTATATTTTGCTGAAGCACCCCCTTTGCTTCAATTTCACCCCAAGTTTTTCTTTGCATTCCGGAAACGATTAATTCATAGTTATCTATTCCAATGCTAGGTTCTTCTATTTTATTGCATTCTTCAAAAACTTTTGAAGCGATTGAGTAAACTGAAGAAGGTGTGAAGCTTGAGTTTACATCAAGCAAAACATTTGCATAGATAATTTTTGAGAAAAGGTCATTTGCACCAGCATATGAATAACCATTTTTTATAAGCTCAAGGTCTTGTGAAAGAACTTTATCCAAATCAAAGGAATAGTTAAGCTTATAGAATGTTTTGTTTGCTTCCGAATAAGTCTTAAGAGCAACATTTTGAAAACTTGTTGGAGTTTCTTTTTCTGTAAACGAAATATTTGAGAAGAATGAAAGATTTGAAGGGGTTTTGTTCAAAAATGCATAATCAAAAGCTTCGCTAATGTTACTTGCTTGAGCAATTTTTACTTTAAAAATTTTTGAAGCAATAAAATAAGTTAAATCATAGCTTTTTGGAAGTATTATAAGCTTAAGGTTTTTTGAAGCATTTATTTTTTCAAAAATTCCACCAACACTTCCAATATTGCAGTTTTCATCTATTGTTCCTGTTATCGTAAAGTTGTTGAATGTTTTGTTTAGGTAAGAAGCAATAAAAGAAATTGCAAATCCAGCACCACCACTTGGACCAGCGTATGAGCCACCTTCTTTAAATTTTACATAAAAATTATACTTGCTTCTATTTATTCCAAGAAATTTGCTAGCGCATCTTGAAGCATCTACAATTGAAGAAAAAGTAGTATAATCTATGCTTCCATTTGTAGAAACAAAAACACTTCCAATACCAGGAGTAACGTTTGCTTCTATTTTTACAAGTTCTCCGGAATTTCCAACAACAGCTGGCAAATTCAAAGAATAGCAAAAACCTATTCCAAGAAGTAAAACAAATAAAATTTTTTTCATTCTATCACTTTGCGCCAGCCGGGATTTGAACCCGGGTCGCAGACTTGGAAGGCCTACGTCCTGCCAGGCTAGACTACTGGCGCAATAGTTTTATATTCATGTTTTTTGAATTTATAATTTATGCTGAGCAAACTAAGAGATTTTTCAAATTCAATATTTTCAAAATTTTCATTTATTGGAAATTTTCTTTCTCCAAACTCTATTACATTACTTGGGTTTTTATCTTCATTAATCGGTGCTTATTTTCTAATTGAAAAAAGCTTTTTAATTTCAGCATTTTTCTTTCTTCTTAGCGGTTTTTTTGATTTAATCGATGGAGTAGTTGCAAGAAAGTTTAAAAAAGCAACAACTTTTGGTGGAGTTTTAGATGCTGTTGCTGATAGATATGAAGAATTTGTGATGGTTTTTTCTTCTCTTCTTTCTAGTTTAGTAAATGGTGATCTTGCACTTATAACTTTTCTAAGCATGATAATGCCGAGCTATGTTAGAGCAAGAGCAGAAAGCACTGGGAAGATGAAAAGTTGTGCTGTTGGAGTACTTGAAAGACAAGAAAAGCTTCTCTTTTTTGTTGTTTTTCTAATTCTTCAAAATTTCTTTGAAAGTTCTTTATTCTATTGTTTTATACTAATTTCTATTCTTGGGCAAATAACAGTTATTCAAAGACTTTTAGCAGCAAAAAGAGCAAACAGAAAGATTTAAATTCTTTGCTATTTAAATAAAATCAATGCAAAAGAGAGAAAAAGGGAGAATAAGTAAAGAAACTATTTTTATTCTAAGCTACTGGTTAATCTTTGTAATGGTTCTAACATCTTATTTATTTTTATCTTCAAAAGGTTTTGCTAAAAGTTTTTGCAGTTTAAACTCAAACCTTTCTTGTAGCGCTCAAGCATTTTTTGTTCAAAACAACAAACTAGTTCTTTACTTTACATTAAAAAATAATCTAAGCAATAAAATAACACTAAACAACTTCTCTGCAACAATAAGCAATGGAGAAGAAGAAATTGGTGAATGCTACCCAAAAATATTGAAAAGCAATTCAACAGCAAATTGCAAAGTAGAGTTTCAATCAAAACCAACAAAAAGCTATGAAGAAGCAAGCATTGCAATAAATTATAAGCTTGACCCGCCAAACTTTTTTGTATTTTTCGTAACAACTGGAACAATAATTGCACCTGTTGTCCAAGGTGCTGGAATTTATATGGTTACTTTCTACGACAATCCTCCTTATGGAGTAATAAGTGTAAACGGGAATATTGTTGAGAATGGTCAAAGCATTGCTTTGAGAACAGGAAGTTATTCAATTCAAGCAATTCCAAAAACAAATTGGAGTTTTGTTCAATGGAGCTTGAGTAATACTAAAAATGCAAGCATTCAAAGCTCAACTCAAAACCCAACAACTTTATTTGTAAATGGAACGATAATAGTAAATGCAACCTATGCTTATACCCCCTTCACAACTTCTACAACTAGTACATCTACATCAACCAGCACTTCTACTTCAACATCTACATCTACTTCAACTTCTACAACTAGTACATCTACATCAACCAGCACTTCTACTTCAACATCTACATCAACAAGTACTTCAACCTCAACTTCAACTACATCCACTTCAACATCTACATCTACTTCAACTTCTACAACTTCTACCACCTCTGTTTATTGTTTCTATAACTTTGTTTGTGATGCTGGCCCGATAAGCTATGTTCCCAGTTGCCCAAGCGGTACCACTGAGGAACCAGTAGGCTGCAATTTAGCACAAAAAGCATCCGGATGCTCAGCTTGTTATGCTTGCTATAGTTGTATTAGTTGTTCCAGCTGTAGCGGCGGTTATGTAACATCATGTTCATCTTGTTCTGGTTATCCTGTTCAGCAGCAGGTATCTTGTTCGACAGATCAATCAGCATGTGGTGCATGCTATAATTGTATTTCAACTACAACTACAACTTCAACTTCAACTACATCCACTTCAACATCTACATCTACTTCAACTTCTACATCAAAAAGTACCACAAAAAGTACCACAAGTGTTGCAACTACCGGCGGTTATGGTTAAATATAGTATTTGATAACTTTTTCATGCTTGAAAGCTACTATTCATATGAATCAAATACTAGTATTGAAAACCTTTCTTTGAATTTAACTGGAGTAAAATTTTTTTTAAGATTACAACTTTTATTTCAAAGAATATCTTTACAAATTATGGTTTTGCATTAGTTGAAAAAAGTAATCTTTTTGGGAACTGTTGAAAACGATTCTTTAGCGATAAAAATGGCAACCCTTATTTTAGATGAACTAAAAAACAAATAAGGTATAGCAAAAACATAGTAGACCAAATTTGAGTGATAATGATTTATTAAACAAAAGAAAAAAATAACTATGGAAAAAATAGGCTTTAATCTTGAAAGAGTAGAAAGCTTAGAAGATTTATTGCTCGAGCTAAAAAGAGTTGGCTTTTCAGCTACAGCTCTAAGCAAAGGCTACGAAATAATACAAAGAATGAAAGAAGAGAAAGCTTTAACAATTCTTACATTTACTTCAAACATGGTAAGCTCAGGTCTTCGTGAGCTTTTTGCTGAAGTTGTAAAAGAAAAATTTGTTGATTTAATAATAACTGGTGCTGGTTCAATCGAAGAAGACATAATGAAAACTCACAAACCTTTTCTTCTCGGAAGCTTTAACTTAAGCGATTCAGAGCTTCATAAAAGAGGAATAAATAGAATAGGTGATATTCTAGTTCCAAACGAGCGTTATATTTGGTTTGAAAAATTCTTTACTAGATTTTTAGAAAAAATTTATAAGAGAACAAAAATCATTTCACCAAGCGATCTTATCTTTGAGCTTGGAAAAGAAGTTAAGGATGAAAAATCAATTCTTTATTGGGCAACAAAAAACAACATTCCAATATTTTGTCCAGCAATAACAGATGGAGCAATTGGATTAAACCTTTTTATTTTTAAGCAAGACCATAGAGATTTTTCAATAGATGTCACTGGAGATATGAAGAAGCTTGCAAACATTGTTTTAACTGCTGAGAAAACTGGAGCAATAATCCTTGGTGGAGGTTTTGCAAAACATCATGCTCTTGGAATAAATCTTCCAAGAGGAGGCTTGGATTATACTGTTTATGTTTCAACAGCAATTGAAGAGGATGGTTCTCTTTCTGGAGCTAGACCAAGAGAAGCAGTTTCTTGGGGAAAAATAAATCAAAAAGCAAAGTTTGTTAGCATATTTGGTGATGCGACAATAATATTTCCATTGCTTATAATTCCTTTTTTGAAAAAGAAAAAATAAAGTAAGAGAATGCAAATAATTTTGATCCTTTTGAGTTTTGTTTTCGGATTTTTGATTTCTCTTATCGATTATTGGGAAGATGAGAAAAAGCAAACTCCACAAATTCTTTTTATTTTTTTAGCTTCGTTCATTTTTCTTTTTCTTCTTTTTTCCAAAATTTTTTCAATCGTTGCTGGTGTTTTTATTTCATTAATCTTTGCAAAAAAGTTTGATGCAAAATCTTGGAAAATTTTTTTGATTGCTACAGCCTTTTTCTTTCCAATCTTTTTAATTTCTTCTTTTCAAAAAATAAACCTTTCAATCTCCTCAATCTTTTTAATTTTCTATTTCTTCTTATTTTCTTTTTTTGATGAATTAGCAAGCGATTATGCAGATAAACAAAAAGCAAAAAAGAAAAATCTTATTTTAAGATTCTTAGAGCTAAGACCTTTTTTGGAAATTTCAACTTTTGCTTATTCGTTATTAATTTTTGATTTTGATTTTTTTGCTTGCGTTTTTTTCTTTGATTTTGCTTATAACTTAGAAAAGAGGTTGCTGCTTATTTAATCTTGGCTTAAGCTTAAATGAATTTTCAAAACCTTCTATTTCGATCTTTCCATAAACTCCATCATAGCCTGGAGTAATTTTTACTCTTTTTTCTCTTACATTTTTTACAGCAATTGCAACATTTTCATTTATTTCTCTTATTTCTTCAATTGGAGTTTTTGAAAGAAGCTCAATTTCTTTAAATCTTTGTGTTAGCTTATTGTATTCTTCTTCAACCTCTTTAGAATAAATATCTTTTTTTGTTACTTTTGAAATGATTTCGATCAATGGAATTAAATGAATCGATTTTTGAGCATTTTTTGGAATATAGCCAAGTTGCCTATCTCCAAGTTCAAATACTCTATGTAGAACTCCGATTGTTAAAGGCTTTCTGCAAACTGGGCAAATACCATTAAATTTTTTTGTTTCTTCTGGTGAGAAAGAAACTCCACAATTGCGATGTCCATCGTAATGATACTTCCCTTCTTGTGGAAAGTATTCAATCGTTGAAACCTTCTTTTCTTTTATAGCCTTTATTATTTCTTTGTAGCTTTTTTCTTTTGCTTCTATTATATTTGCTTCTCTTCCAATTTTTTCAAGAGAATGAGCATCACTATTTGAAATTAAAGTAAAGCTATCGAGAGCTGAAACACAAAAGTTCATTTCCAAATCAGAAGAAAGCCCTGTTTCTATAGCAAGCAATTCCTTTTCCTTTCCTTCATAAGCATCCTTTAATGAATCGAAGCCAGATTTTGAGCCAAAAACCCCAAACCAAGGAGTCCAAGCATGTGCAGCAAAAACTTCAATATCTTTGCTTATTTCTTTTAATCTTTCTAACATTTCAGCATTACTCATTGCTATTGTTGGCCTTCCATCAACATCAAGCTTTGAAAATTTTGAAAGAAGCTCATTTATTTGCTTACTAACTTCAATGCTTGGAGAAAGAATAACATTGTGAACCTTTCTTTCTTTTCCTTCAAAATTAAAAGAATTGTTTACTTCTACACTTAAAATAAAAGCTACATTTTTTTTATTTTTTAGATAAAGCAAACCATTATCTTCTTCAAGTTTTTGTTTTATTTCTTCAAACCAAATTGGGTGTGTAAAATCTCCAGTTGCAACTACATCTATTCCCTTTCTTTCACAAATTTCAGCAATGTTCTCAAGATTCATTTTTTGGCTTGTTGCTCTTGAGAATTTTGAGTGAATATGAAAGTCGCAAACAAGGTTCATAAGATTTTTTGATTTTGAGTAAATATATAAATTTCCAAAAATAAATAAAAAGGTGATTTAATGGAAAAGGGAGATTTTGTAAAAATAGACTTTGTAGCAAAAAGAAAATCTGATGGAAAAATAATAGATACAACAATAGAAAGCGTTGCAAAAGAAGCTGGTATATATAGCAAAGATTATTCTTTTAAACCAATGCTCGTTATACTTGGAAGAAATGAAGTTATAGAAGGTCTTGAAGAAGAAATTCTTAAAATGAATGTTGGGGAAGAAAAAGAGTTTGATGTTGGACCAGAGAAAGCATTTGGTGAAAGAGACAAAACAAAGATAGTTACAATTCCACAAAAAAATTTTGAAAAGCAAAAGATTACTCCGGAAGAAGGAAAATTGGTAGAGGTTGATGGGAATAGAGGGGTTATAAAAAGTATAAACTCTGGAAGGGTTGTTGTTGATTTTAATCACCCCCTTGCGGGTGAAACGATTCATTATAAGCTAAAAATTGTTGAAGTTCTAAAAACAAATGAAGATAAAGTTAAAGCTTTGCTTGAAAGATATTCTATAAATGGAAAAGCAAAGATCGAAGGAAAAGAGCTAAGCGTTGATGTTCCAAAAGAAGCTGATAAAGGATGGAATTTTATCCAATCAAAAGTTTACTTTATCTATGAAGCTTTCTCAATTTTTGATTTCGAATCAATAAAGTTTATTGAAGAATATGCAAAACCTTCTGGAGGAGCTTGAAAAAAGCCAAAAATATAAAAGCTTTTTTGAAAGATTGAAAAAGGATTATTCGATTTATTTAGAAAATGGGATAAAAGAGAATAGAGAGTATTTTGCAAATTTTGATTTCTTTTCTTCTTTTGGTTTTTTTGTTGAAGCAGTTCAAGCATTTCCAACAATTAATTCTTATTATCAATATTTCTACATAAACAATGCAAAGCAGCCAATAAATTGGGCAAAAGGAATCGCTGGCTTGTTTTTTTCAAAAGGTTTTATAGCTTTCTTCTTTTCAAGAATAATTTTAAGCGAAGGAAAAACTAGCTTTTCAAATTTCTATGCAGCTAAGCTACAAAAAATAAATATAAAAACAAAAGAAAATGAGCTTTGTGTAGCTTTTGATTCAAAGATAAAGCTAAAGAGTATTAAAAATGAAGAAGAAGTTGAAAAGAGCTTAAGGTTTTCTTTTGTTGATTCAACTTCTGAGAATACCTATTTAAGCTTAAGAGAAGCAAAAAACGATTCATTGCTAAGAAAGATTGGAAGGTATGAAACAAAATCTTTTCTTTTAAGCTTAGAATTTGAATACGCTCCAACAAAACCTTTCTTTAAACCTTATTGGATTTCAGAAAACTTCAAAGAATTTGGTTTTTCTTCAAGAATAGAACTTCAAAAAAGCTTTAAGCAAATACTTTTAGAAACAATAAAAAGCATCAATATTGATTGATTTATTTTATATGAACAGCATACTTTCCAGGAATTTTTGCATTCAATATTTTTCCAATTTTTGATTTTTCTGGAGAAATAACTATAACATAACCACTCCATTTTTCAGTAAGCTCTTTGCTACCACAAACTGGGCATTCATTTCCTTGTGCAATTATATAAAAACATTTTTTACAAGCTTTCTCCACTTAACCACTCCTCCTTTCCAAGTCCAGTTGGACGCATCGTCATTGCAATTTTTGTATCAGCAACAGTATTCTTAAGAGCAACCGTCGAAATTTTTGCATAAACAACATCACCCTTCTTTAAAGTTTTTTTACTTTCTTTTGCTACGAAAACTGGAACCTTTCTATCAAAAGACACAAAGTCGTTTAGCATTTGGGAAACATGGACTAAGCCTTCAAAAGGGCCAAACCTAACAAAAGCTCCAAATTCAACAAGTTCAGAGACTTCACCAACAACAACTTCCCCAATCTTTGGAGAATAGCAAAGAGCATCAAAGGTTACTTCATGATATGTTGAAGGGCTTCCAGAAAAAATCTTTCCATCGCTTATTTCTCTTATATTGGTAATAGCAACTATTAAGCCAAGGTCCTTATCTATTCTTCTTTCATATTTTTCTCTTAGCTGTTTTTTAGCAACTTCCTCTAAAGGCTTTCCAAAGTCTTTTGGCATAACTTCAAATGAATCTTTTATTGTATAGAGGTAATACATCTATTCACCTACAAAACCGTTTGATTTAACTGTTAAGATTTCCAAACCAAGCTTTTTAATTCTTTTTTTCATTTCTTTATCATTTGTGCAAACTCTTATTTTTTTCTTTTTTGCAATTCTTTCTATTGCTTCATCAGCATTTCCTTTAGTTTTTATTATTCTAATTCTTTTTCCTTTTTTTCTTTCTTCTATAACTCTTAAAGCATACCTAGCAGCAACAGCATATTTACTATTTCTTTTAGAAATTTCCTTTAGTTCTTCTATAACTGAAGAAACAACCACGGGAGTAAAGCCCAGGTTTTCGATATTTGCAAATATATCCTTTTTTAAGCAAAAAGAATAAATAATTGAGCTTGTATCTACTAAAACCTCCATTTTATTATTTCGTAAAGATTTTATTAATCATTTTTGTAAATAAAATAATGGAGAAGAAATTATTAATAAGCATAGCGATTGCAGTAATTTTTCTTGGTTCATCATTAGTTGGTTTGCTAGAAGTTTTTTTCTTTCCACAACCAACCACAACAACAATTCAAAATTTTATAATTTCAAATGCAACAACTTTTGCTGATGTGTCATTTACTGGAAACTTTTTAATTAAAAATGCAAACTCTTCTTTGCTTAAATTTGTTGAAGAGCTTCAAAAAAATGGAAGCGTAGAATACTATAATTTTGTTAATGGGCAAATTATTGGAAAAGCAAAAAATATAGAAGCTCTAAAAGCAACGAATGCTTCAGTTGAAGCAATTTTGAGCTTTTCTAAGCCTATACAATTTTTTTGGTATGAAGGCAATTTAAGTATTGCTCCAAGTAGTTTTAAAGAAGCAACAACATTTATTCCAATAAGCCTAATCAATTTTTCACAACAAAAGCCGGAAGTAAAGGTTTCAATACTTGCACAGATTTCAAAAAACTTAAGCGTAATTTCTTATTCGATTTCTCTTTTCCAAACATAAAAAATTTTGTTGCTTTACCTTTGCTTGCTTTAAATAAAAATTAAATAAACAAAAAACAAAATAATTATGCTGTGATGAATACCGCTAAGATGAAAGGTGATTAATGTAGTAGTTGCTGAGCGAAAAATTTGGGCTTATGCTCTTAAAAATTCTATTGATTATGGTAGTGCTAATGCTAATGTTGTTTTTTCTAAGATTGCTAGGCTCTTAGAAGATAAAAGCTCAGAAGCTATAGAAGAAGCTAAGGTTAAGGTAGCTAATATTTGCTCGGAAGTAAATAAACTAAGCTTAGAAGAGCGAAAAAAGCTTTTCGAAGAGCTAAAGAACGAAATAGAAGCGAAAGAAGAAAAAAAGGAAAAAAAGCTTTTAGAGGCTAAGAATGCTGTTACAAGGTTTCTTCCAGAGCCAAATGGTTATTTGCATATTGGTCATGCGAAAGCTCTTTTCTTAAGCTATTATGTTGCTAAGCAAAATAATGGAAGTTTTTTTCTTCGCTTCGATGATACTAATCCTGAGGCTGAAAGCTTAGAATTTGTTGAAGCTATAAAAAAAGATATTGAATGGCTTGGAATTAATTATGATAAAGAATTTTATACAAGCGATTTTATTCCTTTACTTTATGAATATGCAGAGAAGTTAATAAAACAAAAAAATGCTTATGTTTGTACTTGTTCTTTGGAGGAGATTAGAGAAAATAGGAGGAATAAAAAAGAGTGCAAATGCAGAGAAAGAAGCATAGAAGAGAATCTTAAACTTTTTGAATTGATGAAAAATTGCAAGCTTAATGAGAATGAAGCAATTCTTAGGCTGAAAGGAAATATGAAAAGCGAGAATACTGTAATGAGAGACCCAACGATCTTTAGAATTAAAAAATTGAAGCATTTTAGGCAAGGTAACAAATTTTGTTTATATCCAACTTATGACTTTGCAGCACCAATAGTTGATTCATTAACAAATATAACTCATGCGATTAGAAGTAAAGAGTATGAGCTAAGGGATGAGCTTTATTATTATATTCTTGATCTACTCAATCTAAGAAAACCAAAAGTAATTGGAATTTCTAGGCTTGAGATTAAAGGTTTTCTAACTAGCAAAAGAAAGATTAAACAACTAATAAAAGAAAAAAAGCTAAGCTCTTGGGATGATCCTAGGCTATTAACATTAATTGCATTAAGAAAAAGAGGAATACTTCCAAAAGCAATCGAAGAATTTGTTTTAAGTTTTGGAATAAGTAAAACAGAATCTGTTTCTGAGATTGAAAAACTTCTAGCGATAAACAGAAAGCTTGTTGATGATAAAGCAAAAAGAATGTTTTTTGTTCCTGAGCCGTTTAAGTTTGTAACAGATCTTGAGAAAGGGAAGGTTGTTTTAAAGAATCATCCGAGCGTTAACCTAGGAGAAAGAGAAATAAACTTTTCTAATGTTTTATTCATTCAAAAAAGTGATGCATTAAGCTTAAATGAAGGAGAATTTGTTAGGTTAAAGCAACTTGGAGACTTTCAAATTTTAAAGAAAAAAGAAAATGAAATAGAAGCAAAAAAAGTAGTTTTAAGCGAAGAGCAAAAAAGAAAAGCAAAAGTAATTCAATGGGTAAGCGAAGATAATGTTGAAGTTAAAGTTCTTATTCCAAAGAACTTTATAGATGAGAATGGAAAATTTATCGAGAACTCTTTAGAAGAAGTAAGAGGTTTAGGTGAAAAGAACATTTTAAGCATAAAAGAAAATGAAATTGTTCAATTCGAAAGATTCGGATTCTGCAATTATATTGGAAACAAGACTTTCGTTTTTTCTTGTTAAATTTCATTAATTTTTGATGTTTATTTTTGCGGACAAATTTAACCCCCTTTATAAACTTTAACTTCAGTCGAGAATTTTTTACTTTTTCGTCGTAAATTCCTGCACCATTTATACCCTTCTCCGCTTTTACCATCTAATTTTTCTCTCGTAATTTTTTGAAAATTTTTGATTTAGATGGTAGTTAGATGGTATATTTTCTAAAATGTTTTTAGAATTTTGAAAGGGGCTTCCGAGAGAAACTACCATCTAAATTGTTTTTCTACCATCTAACTTATTGCTTAAAACTAATTAGATGGTAGTTAGTGTTAACCTTATTCAAAAGCCTTTAAAACAAGGATTTTGTAGGTAGTCAGCGATTTTTGTTAAATTTTTTCAAAATCTTCAATATCAAAGATTTTATAGCCTTCTTTTCTTAGCTCTTCTTTATTCTCAACTTTCTTAGCGATTATTCCAAAATTTTTGTTTTTTTGAATAGAAGCTGTTTTTTCTTCCATTTCTTTTAATATTTTATTTGCTTCTTCTTTTCTTAGCTCTTTCCATTTTACTTCAAAAAAGCTTATTTCGTTTTTTATTTCATCTGAGCAAGAAATATCTATTTCAAACCTCTTCCTTTCGTTATTTTCTCTATAGTAACCAATGAATTTTTCAATTTTTGTAAAGGAAATTTGACCCTTTTTTGAAAGCTCTACTAAAAATTCTCTTGCAAAATCTTCAAAAACTAAGCCAAAGTAGTTGTTGATATCATTTTTTACATCTTCAAAAACTTTTTCCCAATTGATTTCGAGCATATTCCAGTTTTTATAAACATACCTAAACCAGAATTTGAAAAAGTTATCCTTTAAAGCATAATACTTTTTTGTTTTTCCAAAATACTTTCTTTCTTCTGTAACTTCTAGCAAATCTCTTAAATCATATATATAAGGCATGATTGAAGTTTGTTTTATTGAGGAAAAAGAAGAAATTTCTTCTAGCTTTGTTTTTCCAATTCCAATAGCAAAGAGTATTGAAAAATGGGTTTTGTAATCCTTTCCAAAAGATTCTTTAAAAATTTCTTCAACTTCATTTTTTAAAGGAGCATTTGGTTGTAAGATTAAAGTTTTTATTGCTTCTTCAAAATTTTTTATTTTATAAGTTAAAAGCAAATTATAGTAATGAGGAACTCCTCCAAAGACCATATAAAACTTAAGCTTTTCTTCAATCTTTTTTATTCCAATATCATTTAAAATCTTAAAAGTTGTGTTATAATCAAAAGGCTCAAGCTTTATAATAACGTTTGCTCTTTTGAAAAGTGGAGATCCTTCTTCTAAAAATAGCTTTTTCATCATCCCAATAACTGAGCCAAGAATTATTATGTTAAGGTCTTTTTTTGTATCAAGATGTTTTTGAATTATGAAAGGAACTTCTTGATTAATGTTAAGAAACCATTGAAATTCATCAAAAACAACAATGCCTTTATATTTTTCAAAAAGAATTTTAAAAAATTCTTCCCAGTTTTTTGGCCTTATATATTCTTCTAAGCTTATCTTATTTTTCAAAAGATCAAAATATTCTTCAATAAGCAAAGTTTGTGTTTTCTTTGGGTTTACAAAGAAATACAAAAAATCCTTGTTTTCACAGAATTTCAAAGCCAATGTTGTTTTTCCAACCCTTCTTCTTCCATAAATTATTGCAACTAAGGGTTTTGGTTTTTGGAGAAGCTCTAATTCTTTTTCTCTATTATAAAATTTTATTATATTCATAATAATTATATTCATAATAAAAATATAAATTTTTCGCTTTATTTAACTTAATATTTTTAAAAACAAAAAAGAAATAAAAAAAGGGAAGATGAAGGAAGAAATAAATTTTGATGGTTATTTTGTTGCAACAGAAATAAACATTGCAAAATACTATTTAGAGAAGTTTAGAAGCGCTTGGAAAAAAAGATGGGAAGAACCATTAGTTTTAGAATTTGAGAATTCTAAAGCATATGTATTTTCTTTTGGTAGTATTGTGTTTCAAAACGCAGACCAGAAAGTTAAAGAAGAGGTTTTTAAAGAATTTAGAAGATATCTTGTTGGAAAAAAAGAAAAACAAAATTATGAAAGTTTTACACTTTTCGTTTATGATTCAAAAAAAGAAATTGAAGAATTATTAAAAGAAGAAATTGGAAAAGATTTCTTTTTCGTTATAGAAGACGGAGGAGTTGTTCTTAAAGAAAAACTTAACAATGACCTTCTTGAAATGATTGC
>Ga0080006_1181690_pt1 | contig 17761 bp, 13 predicted proteins | sample RS3BMetagenome_FD_69209 | JGI IMG/M metagenome (GOLD analysis project Ga0080006, IMG submission 69209) | Ferric oxide microbial mat and aquatic microbial communities from Rainbow Spring, Yellowstone National Park, USA - RS3B (SPADES... ... | reverse complement strand
CGAGACTGAAAAGCATCGTATCCGTCTTCTTCGCGACCCCAAACATGAGGGGCGGGCGACCGAAAGCTACATATTTGCCAGCCGGGCGAATGGTCTCAATATGCCGTTCGGTATGGCCTTCGTTGGCGGCCACTTTTACGTTGCCAATACGGATGGAATATTGCGGTTCTCGTACGTCCCGGGACAAACCCACCTTTCGGGTCAGGGCGAGAAGATCGCTTCTTTGCCCGGTTATGGTGGTCACTGGACCCGCAACCTCCTACTCGCGCCGGATGGCAAGCACCTTTACGTAGCGGTCGGCTCCCGCACCAACGTTGGTATCGAGAAGCTGCCGCGCGCTTCGGTGCAGATGGTGAGCCTGGACGGCTCGGAGATGAAAACTGTCGCCTTCGGATTGCGCAATCCGGTGGGTATGGATCTTCACCCCCAGACCAATGAACTTTACGTCGTGGTCAATGAACGCGACGGGATGGGTGATGATCTGGTCCCCGATTACTGCACGAGAGTTGAAGCGGGCGCTTTCTACGGGTGGCCTTACACTTATCTTGCACCGACGCTGATCGATCCGCGCATGGCCAAAGATGGGGTGAGCTTACGCCCGGAGCTGGCAGGCAAGACCGTCACGCCGGACGTATTGTTTCAGGCTCACTCGGCGACGCTTGGTCTGACGTTTTATAGGGGCGGCACTTTCCCCAAGGAATACCGCAACGGCGCTTTCGTGACCATGCATGGAAGTTGGAATCGCAGCGTCGGCACAGGGTACAAGATTGTTTTCGTCCCCTTCGGGGCCGACAATCGGCCGTTGGGTTACTACCAGGATTTTCTGACCGGGTTTGTAGTTGATCCTAAAGAGCCGTCGGTATGGGGCCGGCCTACCGGAATTCTTTCGATGCCGGACGGAAGCCTCCTTTTTAGCGACGACGGCAATCACCGGATATATCGGGTTCAATATCGACCCGCGGCAACCTGAGCGCATCTCCGTGCTAGTTCGGGCTGGTTTTCGGGTCGATAGCGCTTAAGCCACTTCTTGACGAGGTGTCAGGTTGACGTCAACTTGGTCAAGGTGATTGGCCGCAGCGCGCGGCAGGAACGAGCGGGCAAGCGACCCTGGGCATTGCGAGGGGTTTCCATGAACAGCATGGCGATTAGAGTCCACGAAAACGGCGGGCCGGAAGTACTCAAATGGGAGGAGGTGTCGGTTCCCGATCCTGGAGCTGGGGAAGTGCTTGTTCGCCATCGCGCGATCGGCCTTAATTTCGTCGAGATTTACTTCAGGATGGGACTCTATCCGCCGCCGCATCTGCCTTACGTGCCGGGCACCGAAGCCGCGGGAGTCGTCGAGGCCGTCGGGCCAGGGGTCAGCGAATTTCGTGTTGGCGACCGCGTCGCCTATTGTACCGGACCGTTCGGGGCGTATAGCGAAGTTCGCGTGATTCCGGCGAAGTTTTTGGTTCCGTTGCCGGAGGGAATCGATGAGTTTACGGCGGCGGCATCAATGCTTAAGGGCCTAACCGCGCATTACTTGCTGCACTCCACGTATCAAGTGAAACCCGGTGACTCTATCCTGGTTCACGCTGCTGCCGGTGGTGTGGGCCTGCTCCTTTGCCAATGGGCTAAACATTTGGGGGCCACAGTTATCGGTACCGTGGGCAGCGAAGAAAAGGCACGCCTAGCCGCGCAATACGGCTGTGACCACATTATCCTTTATCACAAGCAAGACTTTGTGTCTCGGGTACGTGAACTGACCGGTGGCAAGGGTGTGCCCGTGGTTTATGATTCGGTGGGTCGTGCAACCTTTATGGGCTCACTGGATTGCCTTCGCCCGCGCGGCCTGATGGTTAGCTTTGGCCAAGCGTCAGGCGCGGTCGAGCCGTTCAACGTCGGTCTTTTAAGCGCTAAGGGCTCGCTCTATCTCACTCGCCCGACCCTTGCCACCTACGCGGCTGAACGCGAGGAGTTGCTTGGCCGCGCTCGCGCGCTATTTGACGCTTTAAGCCGCGGAATCGTGCGATGTGAAGTGCGTCAGCGTTTCCCGCTTCGTGACGCAGCCGAGGCGCACCGCGCGCTTGCTAGTCGCAGGACCACCGGCTCGAGCCTTCTGATCCCCTAACGCACACAGACATCATCCGGTTGCCGATAGCCGGTCGGATAGCTCTAAGCCAAACAGCGCTAGCAGCCAATAGGCCGGCAAACGAGCGGTTCTCAGCTCCTCGGCAAGAGGTGCTGTCAGGCGCGCATGTTCTAAGCGTACCCCGAGAGAGGGTTCAAGTTCACTCCATGCGCCTCGCGAAGGCCCCCAGCACGGAGGACCGCTTGGACCAGCAAAGTGAAAACCAAAGTAACGCAAGTAAGATGGCGAAAAGGATTGCGATAAGAGTGTCAGTCTGCTTAAATAGTTTCGCAAATTTTCGGCCGAAAGGGGGAGGATACTACCTATGACAGGCGAAACAGGCACTGTGCGCTTTTGTTTTCGCGTCGTGCTGGGGTTCCTGCTGCTGACGTCTTTAGGGGCGGCAGCGCGAGCTGAGGACTCGCTTGAAAGCATGGCGCAAGACCCGAACCAGTGGGTGATGCCTGGTCGGGACTATGCGTTGACGCGCTTCAGTCCGCTCAAGCAGATCAACACGGAGAACGCGAAAGACCTCAAGGTCGCGTGGACGATGTCTACTGGGACATTGCGTGGCCATGAAGGGCAACCGCTTGTGATAGGCGACATGATGTACTTCGAAAGCGCCTATCCCAACTATGTTTACGCAATCAACCTCAGCGATCCCGGCCGAATCGTATGGAAGTTCACTCCCCATCAAGACTCGTTCGCGCCCTCGGTTGCTTGCTGCGACGTTGTGAACCGCGGTCCGGCATATGGCGACGGCAAGGTGATCGCTAACACCTTAGACGGCCATGTCTACGCCCTAGACGCCAAAGATGGGCGAGTTGTCTGGGTGGCGCAGAATGCGGAGCCTAAGCTTGGACAGACGATGACCAACGCGCCGCTGGTTGTGCGCGATAAGGTAATCGTCGGCGTGTCCGGTGGTGAGTACGGCGTGCGTGGCTACGTGACGGCTTATGACCTCGGCTCGGGCAAACGCATCTGGCGCGCCTATAGCGAAGGTCCGGATTCCGATCTGCTTTTCGATCCGGAGAAAACTATAGATGGCGCGACTCAGAAGCCCGTTGGCAGAAACTCCAGCCTTAAGACCTGGAAGGGCGACGCGTGGAAGCTGGGTGGAGGAACAACCTGGGGCTGGTACTCGTATGATCCCAAGTTGAATCTCTTCTACTACGGCTCGGGCAACCCCGGCACTTGGAACCCCACGCAACGGCCGGGCGACAACAAGTGGTCGATGACCATCTTCGCCCGCGACCCGGACACTGGTCGGGCGCGTTGGGTGTACCAGATGACGCCGCACGACGGCTGGGACTACGACGGGGTCAACGAGATGATCCTTGCTGACCTCGACGTCAATGGCAGCACCGTCCCCGCGCTGGTGCATTTCGACCGCAACGGGTTCGCATACGTTGTGAACCGCGAGAATGGCAAGCTTGTCGCAGCTCACAAATACGATCCGACGGTCAACTGGGCCACCGAGGTCAATCTCGAGACCGGACGCCCTCAGGTTAACCCAGCTTACATGACCAAGCAGGACGTCAACGTCAAGGGCATCTGCCCGTCAGCTCAAGGAGACAAAGACCAGCAGCCCGTCTCGTACGATCCCGAGACCAAACTGTTTTACGCTCCGTTGAATCATCTGTGCATGGACTACCAGGGCTTCGCGGTGAAGTATAAGGCGGGATTCCCGTTCGTCGGCGCGATCGTAAACATGTTCCCTGCCGAGGGCGGCAATCGCGGGCGCTTCATCGCTTTCGATCCGATTTCTGGCCAGGCGAAATGGGAAATCAAGGATATGTTCCAGGATTGGGGCGGCGCTCTGACTACAGCTGGCGGCTTGGCCTTTTACGGCACGCTTGACGGCTGGTTCAGGGCCGTGGACAAAAATACCGGCAAGGTGCTCTATCAGTTCCATTGCCCCTCCGGGATTATCGGCAACCCGATCACGTTCATGCACAACGGCAAGCAATACGTCGCTATTTTGAGTGGCGTGGGCGGTTGGTCGGCAATCGGTCTGGCGGAAGGACTGGCCGAGCCTACTGCGGGTCTGGGCGCAGTCGGTCTGACCGCCTCGCTCAAGGACTACACCAACCTGGGAGGCGTTCTATTGGTGTTTTCGCTGTGAGCACGACTGCATAAAGCCTGTATCGGCCAGGCGTCGTGGCTTTTCGGCCGCGACGCCTGGCCGTTTAGTTCAACCGGCAGCGATGATTTGAAACGATTTCCCGCTGGCCGATTGCATCCGGATCGTGCGCGACGGCCACGGGAATTCTAGCTCGTGTGCCGCTGCGTGCGAGGCTGCATCAGAGTGAGGATCGCCCAGATTTGGACCGCGCGATTCGACCACCGTGATGGCCCCTGGCTGAACAGAAGAAACCTGAAAGTCATGACCAACGCGGGCGTTTGAGCGGCGTCGCTTGAAAGTTTCCCCGTTTGGCGTCGCCAAGACCCAAAGGGTCTTGGTCGCTCGGCAGTCGCGGCTATAATCTAATAAATAAGCGAAATGCTAGGGAGACTGCCTATGGACCGTGTAGCGAGCAAGATTCTTCTCGGGTTGGCCGCGCTTGGGATTATTTGCGCAACGTTGGGCGTGCCGGAAGTCAAGGCGCAGGCGTTGCGCGTGTGCGCAGATCCGGACTATTTACCTTTCTCTAATCAGGCCGGTCAGGGACTGGAAAACAAGTTGGCCGACGTCGCGGCCAAGGCCCTGGGAGAAAAGCTAGAGTACACCTGGGCAAGTTATCGTGGCCCTGGGGGATTTGACGGTTTCCTGTATCAAACGCTCAATGCCAAGAAGTGCGACGTAGTTATGCAAATCCCATACGGCTACGCGCAGGTGCTCAGCACCAACCCTTACTACGTCTCTTCGTACGTTTTCGTATACAAGAAGAGCAGGGACTACGACATTCACAGCATGGACTCGCCGATTCTACGCAAGCTCAAGATAGGATTTGAGAGCGAAACGCCGCCAGAGATGGGCTTGAAGCTTCGCGGCCTGGTGCAGACAGCAACACCGTTCGAAATCGGTGAGCGAGCCGGAGAGTCCCCGTCGGTGATGTTAGCTCAGGTGCAAAGCGGTGCGCTGGACGTTGTGATTACTTGGGAACCAGCGATTGGCTATTTTTTGCCTAAATATCCGGACTTGGAGGTCGTTGCGGTGCCCAACGAACGCGCGCTAGGCGCACCTGAGCAGTACGCCTTTCCGGTGGCGATGGGCGTGCGCAACGGCGATGAGTCGTTGAAAAAACGTCTAGATGGCGCAATATCGACGCATCAAGACCAGATCGCCGCAATCCTGGCGGAATATGGGGTAAAGCTCTACAAGCCGAACGTCCCTGGCTTGGGAAGCTACTAGCCGCGGTGGGGGGAGAACTTGAACGGGGCAGCTTTTGCTTGGGCCAGAGGCAAGATTGGACGGATCATCAATGGGGCTGCGTGGCTGGCTTTGCTACTCGGCAGCGGACTTTTGATCGCTCGATCATTGGTCAGAGCGGCGCAGGCGCAGGATGCTCAGAGCGGCGCCGACGCGCCCAGGATGATGCATGAGAGCGACTGCTTTTCGTGTCATCGGGTCAATCAAAAAGTTGTTGGACCAGCGTTCGCCGAGGTTGCCAAACGATACGCGGGCAAGCCTGACGCTGTCTCGCAACTTGTCAATAAGGTGAAAAACGGCGGCGCCGGCAACTGGGGTGACCTGCCAATGCCGCCGCACCCGCAGCTAACCGATGCGCAGTTGCGGACTATCGTTGAGTGGGTGCTCGCGCAAAAGGCCGAGGCCGCTTCCGCCCCCAAGCCTGCTACAAGTGAAAAACAGTATAGTTACAAGCTGCCCGACGGACGCACGGTCGCGCTGAGTTTTCCGGTTTTCTCTACTGACCGGCACGTCACGGTAAGCGTTTTCCACGGTTGGGAGAAATTTAACTCTTACTGCTTTCGCTGCCATGGTACCGATGCCGTGGGCAGCGAGTATGCCCCCGACCTGCGCCATTCGCTCGAATCGGGCATGTCCAGGAGCGAATTCATCGCTATCATGATGGAGGGCCGGCCTGACAAGGGTATGCCAAAATGGTCGGGGTTTTTTGATCCGGACGACGCTGAGCAGATTTATCAGTACGTCAAGGCCCGCAGCGTTGGTCTGGTTGGAATTGGACGACCGAGCGATTAAGGCTTTGGCAACGATAGCGCGACGTCAAAGCTGCTTATAATATTCCGCTTCGCGGGTTGACAAGGGGTCAAACAAAGCATAAAAAAGATTCAGCGTGCGCCGCTGGGCTTAACTGTTGAGCGCGCCAGTTCAATTCTTTACGGAGGGGAAATGAGTATGGAGTGGACAAAACCCGCCTTCGAAGATCTTCGGCTTGGTTTCGAGCTGACGCTCTACATCTACAATCGTTAGAGGAGACCGAGCTAGGGAGCGCAATGGCTCTCTAGCTCTCCTCTTTCCTGAGATTTTGCGGTTTGCCTTTGCCCTGAGCTAAAGGGCAAAGCGAAGTTGAAGCAACTGCGGTTGGTGCGACGAGCGCGAATCGAGGCGCTCTGGAAGCGTGATAGTTCGCGTACTCGGTTCTGCGGCCGGGGGTGGTTTTCCGCAGTGGAACTGTAACTGTGTCAATTGCTCGGGTCTGCGCAAGGGGTTGATCAAGGCACAGTCCCGAACGCAGTCTTCAGTCGCCGTTAGCGATACGGGCAAAAGCTGGGTTCTTTTTAACGCCTCGCCAGATATTCGCGCGCAGATACAAAATTTCAGTCCCCTTCAGCCAGCGCGAGCGGTCAGAGACACGGGCATCGTAGCGGTGGTGCTCGTCGACAGTCAGATTGATCACGCGACGGGTCTTTTGTTCCTGCGTGAAGGGGGTCCTCTTCACGTTTATTGCACCGACATGGTTTACCAGGACCTGACCGGCGGGTTCCCGGTCCTAAACTTGCTTATGCATTATTGCGGAGTCGAGCGCCACCGAATCGAACTAGACGGCGGCGGAGAGTTTTTGATTCCCGAACTGCACGGCTTGCGTTTTGTCGCCGTGCCGTTGGAGAGCAAGGCGCCGCCGTATTCTGCCCACCGCCGCGATCCGCATCCGGGCGACACTATTGGCGTGTTGCTTGAGGACCAGCGCAGCGGCAGACGACTGTTCTACGCTCCTGCGCTGGGCAGGATTGAGCCACACGTGCTTTCTCTAATGGAGCAGGCCGACTGCGTGCTGGTCGACGGAACTTTCTGGCGCGAGGACGAGCTGACGCTCGCGGGAATCTCAAATAAACGCGCAGCCGAAATGGGCCATTTGCCGCAGTCAGGTCGGGGTGGAATGATAGAGGTGATGCGCGGGCTAAAAAAACCGCGCAAAATATTGATCCATATCAATAACACCAACCCCATCCTTAGAGAGGACTCGCCCGAGCGCGCTGAGCTTGATCGGGAGCGAATCGAGGTTGCTTTCGACGGGATGGAGATCGCCCTGTAACTCTAGACCGTACGCAAAGGGTCTTTGCTCATGGCCGCGACGCCTGCTTGGAGTAGAGAAGAGTTCGAGAAGAAGTTGCGGGAACGCGGCGCCGCCTACCATATTCATCATCCGTATCACGTCATGATGAACGAAGGGCGCCTCAACCGCGAACAGGTTCAGGGTTGGGTCGCCAACCGCTTTTACTACCAGATAAACATCCCGCGCAAGGATGCCGCGATTTTGGCGCAATGTCCTGACCGGGAGGTTCGCCGGCGCTGGATCAAGCGCATCATTGATCACGACGGTCGAGAAGGGGAACCGGGCGGGATCGAAGCCTGGATTAGGCTTGGCGAAGCGTGCGGCCTTGATCGTGAGGAGATAGTATCGCTGCGCCACGTGTTGCCCGGGGTGCGCTTCGCGGTTGACGCGTACGTCAATTTCGCGCGCACCGCGCCGTGGCAAGAAGGGGTGTGTGCTTCATTGACCGAGCTGTTTGCAACCAACATCCATCGCGTGCGTCTGGAGAACTGGCCGCGTCATTATCCGTGGATCGACGCCAGCGGTTACGATTATTTTCGCCGCCGCATAGTCGAGGCCTCCCAGGACGTCAGCTACGGTCTTGAGCTGACGCTGACGCACTTTAACACGCGCGAGCTGCAGCAACGCGCGCTAGAGATCTTGCAGTTCAAACTGGACATTCTGTGGTCGATGCTCGACGCCATGTACGTTGCTTACGTGGACAAGCTCGCCCCTTCTCGCCGCGTGCTCGAGTGATAAGCAAATGACCCGCCCGCAGCTCGACGCGGTCTATGTGGTCTCAAACAAGTTCCGTTTCCAATGGGAGCCGGCGCAGCAGGCTCATGTTCTGCTTTACGCCGAGGGCATGATAAAACTTAATTCGAGCGCTGCAGAGGTGCTTAAACGACTCGACGGGACGCGAACTTTGGCGGCTGTTATCGAGGATTTGCAGCGCAAATTCCCAAATGCCGCCCTCGAAGACGATGTCAAGGAGTTCGTCACTGTAGCCCATGAGCAGGGATGGATCAGCGTCAAAGAACCTGCCTAAGCCGCTGTGGCTTTGTGCTGAGCTGACCTACGCCTGCCCGCTTCAGTGCCCCTACTGCTCCAATCCGGTTGATTTTTCGCGCCAGCGCGACACGCTTAAGACCGAAGATTGGATCCGTGTGCTGCAGCAGGCCAGACTCCTAGGGGCGGTACAGCTAGGCTTTTCCGGCGGCGAGCCTCTGCTGCGCCGCGACCTTGAAACGCTGGTCGCTGAGGGTCGCCGACTCGGTTACTACACCAACCTAATCACCTCAGCCTCTGGCCTTGGGGAGGAGCGGCTTAAGGCCCTCAAGCAAGCGGGTCTCGACCACATCCAGATAAGCTTCCAGGCCGGCGCTCGCGAGCTTAGCGATTTCATGGCCGCAACCGAGATATTCGAGCACAAGCTGGCGGCAGCGAAACTCGTCAAGCAATACGGCTACGACATCGTGCTCAACTTTGTTGTCTATCGCGACAATATCGAGCAGATCGAGCAGATGCTCGAGATGGCCGCAGAAGTCGGCGCTGACCATGTCGAGCTTGCAAATGTCCAGTATTACGGCTGGGCGTTTTTGAATCGCGACCGTCTGCTCCCCACCCGCGACCAGCTGCAGCGCGCTGAAGCTGTCGCTCACGACTACCAGCGGCGCTGGAAGGGGCGCATGCGCATACTTTGGGTTGTTCCCGACTACTACGAAGAGCGCCCTAAAGCGTGCATGAACGGATGGGGCAGCATCTTTTTGACCGTGGCTCCGGATGGGGTCGCGTTGCCTTGTCAGGCTGCCCGTCAGCTTCCCGGTTTGGAGTTCCCCAACGTCCGCGAGCACAGCGTGGATTGGATCTGGAACGAATCGCCTGCCTTCAATAGGTTTCGCGGTTTCGACTGGATGAAGGAACCTTGCCGCAGTTGTCCGGAGAGGTTCAAGGACTTCGGCGGCTGTCGCTGCCAGGCCTACATGCTTACCGGCGACCCGGCAAACACAGATCCGGTCTGCAGCCTCTCCCTGCATCATGATGTCATCCTGTCGGCGGTCGCTTCGGCCAACTCCGCGGCCAGAGCTGCCAAGGGCAATCATATCTTTGCCCGCGGGGAGCCTCCTGTGATCTTTCGTAACGCGCGCAACTCAATTAAGTTGAGCGGCTAGAGGCGTTGCGATGGGCGTCCCTGCGCTGCTGAGAACCGCCAGAGCCCGGTTGACCTCAGCACCTACCGTGGGGCTTCACGCGCGGGCGGATTCCGCCGACAACGGACTGGCGGTGAGTGCCTCCCGCCTGTCTAAGCATTTCGGAAAGCTCAAGGCCGTGGATCAGATCGACCTTCAGATTCGGGAAGGGGAATTTTTCGGCCTTTTGGGACCTAACGGCTCGGGCAAGACAACGACCATCCATATGCTGACCACGCTTACGCGGCCGACCCACGGTGGCGCTACAGTCGCCGGCTGCGACGTTCGTGCGGAGCCGGTGCGAGTCAGACGCCAAATCGGACTGGTCTTCCAAGAGTCAGCGCTTGACCGCAACTTGACGGTCGAAGAGAACCTTCGCTTCGCCGCTGCGCTGTACAATATGCCAGCAGTTTTGGCGCGCGCGCGAATTGGCGAGCTTTTGCGGCTATTCAATCTTGAAGAGAAGCGGCGCACACCGGTTGCAAAACTCTCCGGTGGGATGCGGCGGGCGGTTGATGTAGCGCGCGGAGTGCTACATCGTCCACGCGTGCTTTTTCTTGACGAGCCGACCCTTGGCCTCGACCCGGTGAACCGGCGGGCACTTTGGCAGTTTATTGCGCAGCTTCGGCGCGAAGAGCGGGTTACGGTAATTGTTACCACCCATTACCTGGAGGAAGCTGCCGCCTGCGACCAAGTTGCCTTTCTTAACGAGGGTAAAATAATCGGTCGCGGCGCCCCGCATCAGCTCATTCAGCAGTTGGGAGCCTACGTGCTGGAAATCGAGACCGCCGAGCCTGACGCGATTCTCGCGCGCTTTCGCTCTTGCCTGGGTGGCGGGCTCAAGACAAACGCTGGCGCATGCTTTCGCGTCGCGGACGAGCACTTTACTATCGGGCGGCTGGAGACCGAGATCGATTCGCGCGTAAAAGCGATGCATCTGCGTCGCCCGGACCTCAACGACGTCTACTTGTGGCTGATTAGGAGTGCATTTGGCGGATGGGAGCGATAGGGCTGATGTGGCGTCCGCTCTGGGCCATCGTCGAACGCGAGCTTAAGTGGACCGTGCGCCAGCGCAGCCGGCTTCTAAGCGCCATGGTGCGTCCGCTACTGTGGTTGCTCACGGTCGGCGTGGGCTTCGAGGCGATGCTGCGCGAAACCGGCGCGGACAACTATCGCGCCTTCCTGGTCCCGGGGCTGCTGGCGATGGTGTTGCTGTTCGGTGCCATGCTTGCGTCACTATCGATGGTTTACGACCGGGAATCCGGCGTGTTGCGGATGCTGATCGTCGCGCCGTTTGCTCATAGCTGGATCGTGGTCGCACGATGGGTCAGTGCCACGCTCGTCGGGCTGGTGCAAGCGGCGATGCTGCTGGCGGTGCTGAGCGCGATGGGATATCTGGGCGCCGGTGTTTCCCTTCCTCTGCTCGCCGTGGGTTTGATCGCAACGTCGATGGCGTGCGCGGCGATTGGGATTCTGATCGCTGTTTCGACTCGGGCGCTCGACAATTTCGCGGTGGTAATGAATTTTGTTATCTTCCCCGTATTTTTCTTAAGCGGCGCGCTCTACCCGGTGCGCCATCTTCCCGGTTGGCTCAAGTTCGTCGCTTCGGCAAACCCGTTCAGCTACGGCGTGGACCTGCTTAAGCACGCGACGATTCGCGCTTCGGTGCCGCCGTTTGGCGCCGACTTTGCTGTCAGCTCCGACATCCTCGTACTAATCGCGTTCACCGCGGCGGCGGTCGGTGCCGCGGCCATCAGGTTTTCGCAAGATTCGGTCGCCGAGGCGCTTGCGCGATGGCTTAGTGACGGGCGGTGGAGCTAGCGCGCCAGGTCGCTAGCCCATTCGGCGCCTGGCGGCAATGTCGCGGGCAAGAGCTCCGTCGTGGAGGGACAAGCCTCGAATCCGCAAGTATTTCGCACTGCCTAACCGCAAGCGACCCAGCAAAAGCCCTTGACCGGCGGGCGCAAAGTTGCGCTACATTCCAGGCATGAAGACTCAGCAACTGTCGTGTTCGACGCCATAGCGGATTTAACTTCCGTCGTGCGGATATGCCGCGGTTTCAGCGCCTTAAGTAGCGAAAAATATCGTCCGTGAGCGAAGCCTCCAGCAAGCTTGAGCCGTGCCTGCGTTCTATCGAGCTGCCGCACACGCGCTTTTCTCTTGCCAATGGGCTGCGCGTCATCGTGTGCCGGCGCGATGGCTGTGCCCAAGTCGGGGTGAACGTCTGCTATCACGCAGGATCGAGCGCTGAGGAGCCCGGCAAGGCGGGTCTCGCCCATCTTGTCGAACACTTGATGTATACCGGTACGCAGCATCATCCGCAGGGCTACGCGTTAGCGCTAGAACAACTGGGCGCCACCACCGTCAATGCGAACGCCACCGAGGATTACAGTACGTATTTCGAAACGGTGCCCAGCGGCGCGCTGGACTTGGTGCTCTGGATGGAGGCCGAGCGCATGGGGTGCCTGCTTGGCGCTCTCGACCAAGAAAAGCTTAAGCGTGAGCGAGAGGTCGTACGCAACGAAATACGCCAGCGTGATAGCGAGCCCTTCGGCACTGTCAAACGAATTATTCGCCAACGCGCGTATCCTGCCGATCATCCGTATAGAAGCGTCGCGCTGGGCTCAGCGCAGGAACTGGATACGCTGAGCTTGGCCGACGTCGAACGATGGCTAACCCGTTTTCACTGCGCGGCTAACGCACTGCTCGTGATCGCTGGAGACGTTGACCCGGATTCGGTAGCGACGCGCGCAGAGCGCTTCTTTGCCCATATCGCCAACGGTCACGCCTCAGATCGCCGGTCGCCGCGGGTCGCACCGCCGGTCGAGCGTGCGAGGCGGGTGGTTCCCCATTCAGGCAGCAAAACGCGCGTATACAAGGTTTGGAATGTTCCCGAGTGGAGTCGGCGCGACCACGCCATGCTCGAGGTCGCGGCGCATACGTTGGCTGCGGGTACAATCTCGATTCTTTGGCAGCGTTTGGTCGAAGAACGGGAGTTAGCCACGGAAATCGGTTTCGAGCTCAGCGAAGGCGAGCTGGGCTCTCAGCTTCTGATCTACGCAGATTGCGAGTCTGCTGCGGGAGGTGCTGACCTCAGCGCGGCGATTGACCAGGAAACCGACCGGTTCTTGCGCGGCGGACCGCCGCTGGCTCGATTCGATGCAACCCGTATGACGCTGGTCAGCCGCTGGCTCAAAGACCTTGAGCATCTGACGGGTCCAAGAAGCCTAACGCACGCGTTGGCCATGGGTGAGCTCCTAGCGGCCAATCCGCTCTTTTTTCGCGAACGCCTCAAACTTATCGCGAGCGCGGCCCCTGAAGAGATTCTCGACAGCGCCGAGCGCTGGCTCGGTGCCGGAGCTCTCACGTTGGAAGCGCGGCCCTCGTCCGAACACGAGCCAGCGCCTGAACAGGCGCGATACTTTTCCGCACAGGTTGCAAAACGGTCTCGGGTCGCGCGCGAATCACCCGCCAGGACCTCGCGATGTATCGGTCCGCCTACGACCGCACCTGAGACCGAGCATCGAGCGGTATTATCAAATTTGAGGGTGGCCAAGTTAAAAAATGGCCTCACGCTGTTCTTAATTGAGCGCAAGTCGGCGCCGATCGTTAACCTTCGTTTGGTCGTGCGCGCAGCAGCGCGCGCACAATGGGCCCAGCACCCCAGACGCCGGGGGCTCGCCGGCATGGCCGCGGCGATGCTCGGGCGCGGCACTGTGGTGCGCAACCGCGCGCAGATCGGGTGCAGACTTGCGCAATTGGGCGCTGAATTCAAAAGCCGCTTGGGTCTCGACGCGGCCACACTTGAGTTGTCAGTGCTTGGCTTCAATCTTGAGGCCGCACTGGATTTGCTAGGCGAGATCGCGTTGAGACCGGCTTTCTTTAAAGAAGAGTTCTCTCGTCTTAAGCGTCGGCGCCTTCGCGAAATCGAGGGCGAAAAGGCACGTCCGTACGATCTCGCGCTGCGGGTAATTCCGCGTTTGGTCTACGGCGATGCCCACCCGTTTGCGCAACCCTTGTCAGGTTTGGGTGAGCCGTCCGACGTTGAGACGCTTGAGCCGGAGCAAGTCGCTGACTTTTATCGACGATGGGCGCAGCCCGACCTGGCGGCCCTCATAGTGGTAGGCGAATTTGACTCGTCAGCGGCTGCGTCAGCGATCGAGAATAGCTTCGATGGTTGGACTGACCAGGGCGGTGAGGGGCAAGAGATCATTCTGCACGACGGTGCGCAGCCGAGAAGGGCGGGGCTTGGCTGCGTCTTCGCTGTGCACCGGCCTGGCTGGATACAGTCCGCGGTCTCCATCGGATGGGCGATTCCGCTGTTAGAAGTGGCCGACGAGGCGGCATGGCTTATGGCCCGCGCACTTGCGGCCGACATGTTCAGCTCGCGCCTTAACTCGCTGCTGCGCGAGAGGATGAGCTGCAGCTATGGCCCGCGCTGCTTTGCGGCGCAAGCGCAAGACGGTGGGCTTTACCTGATACATTCTTTGATCGCGGTCGATGCGACTGGCGCGGCTGTGCGCGCGATCAGATGCGAACTGGAAAAGCTGTGCGCTCCCGACGCAATAACGGCAGCGGAGTTGGCGAGGGCGCGAACGTATCTGCGCGCAAGGTTGGCGGCGCTTAACGAGACCGGCGCCCAAGTCGCCGATGCCGCTGAGAAAATCGCTTCCCGAAAGCTCGCCCCGGACTACTACGATCGGCTCGTGGCAGAACTGGACCGCGTCAAACCACCGGACATAGCTCGTGCCGCGCAAAACCTGCTTCACCCCGATACGGCGGCATGGCTCGTGGCCGGCGATATGAACGTGGTCGGCAAGCAGCTACGCGAGCTGGAGTGTGAGATTAAGTTTCTGGATGCCGGCGGCGAGCTGATCGGTTCCTGATCGCGCGGTAAAGCTCGCAAGCACTCGCGAAGCTTAATGTGGCAAGGCCCGAGAAGGCCAGCCGCACACGACCGGGCAAGCCTTGAGCTCGACGCGCCTAGCCTCGTGGATAGTGGGCTTTGCTCGGGATGACGTGTCGCACCCCGCCCCTTGGTTCGGGATGATCACCGCGGTAGCGGGGAATGAGATGGATGTGCACGTGAAAGATGCTTTGCCCCGCTGCCCGCCCAACGTTGACACCGACGTTGTAGCCGTCGGGCTTGAGTTTTTGAGCGAGACTGTTGCGCTGGGCTACGACAAGTTCCATACAGGCGGCGATTTCATCGGACGAGAGCTCGAAAAAATCCGCGCAATGCCTAAACGGGATAATTAGCGTATGTCCCGGGCTTACCGGGTAGGTGTCTGGCGTTGCGTACGCCAGTTCATTGCGTGCGCAAATCGTGCGCGGCGCGCAAAACAAGCACGGCTCGTTCGGGTTCCTCACTTCGCTATATTTGACGCGCTGGCAACCAGGCGTCGGGCCTCAAGCGCAGATTGCGTGTAAAGCATCGCGGCTGTGCGGTAAACTACGTGCCCAAACTTGGAATAAGGGAAGTAGACCAGGAGAAAAAACACCAACGTTAGATGGGCGAAGTATGTGGGATACGCCAGCGCAGCAAGTCCGCCTAATCGTAGAAGTTCACATGCAAATCCGCTGGCCACGGCGAGCAATAGAACGATCAAGAACAGCCAGTCTGTATACGTGCTTTTACCCGCGCGTGCCTGTACACCGATCCGATGCCAGAGGAAAACCGCGAGCCCTATAACTAATGTGGTACCGCTGACGTTGCCGAGAATTTTAACCGGATGCCACAGCGGCCATGGCGTCAGATAATCGAAGAAGTGAATTCCAATACCGACCGACGTGGTGGTTACTACCAGACCCAAAAAGCCATAAAACACCGCGAGATGCGTTTTATAAAGATGGCTTTGATAGGTTGGGCGCGTTCCTGGCGAATCCTCGTTGCACCGTTTGAACTTGCCATGCTTCAGGATGTCAGTTATGACATGCGCGAACGCGACGGCGAAATTAGTGTCGCCGGCTCCGTTAGCGGCTCCGTGCAGCATCGCTGACCAGTAGCGCGCACCGCCGGCTAGCGCCCCCAGGATGGCGAGGCCAACGCTGATATCAAACAGCGCTTCAACGTAAAAATCCGGAAAGAGTTTCGCAAAGACGATTCTGCCTTCCGGCAGCGCGCCGAGATTCCCGATCCCGGCTAAGATAGCGAGAAGAATCGCCACCGGAAGCGCGAACAAAAGCGGCAGATATTTCGGTTCGCTCAGCGCAGCCCCAAAAAAGCGGGGTACCGCGTAATGAGTTATGCTATAGTCACGCAGTGCCGCCATTACGCTGGCCGGCTTGGCGTCGCGCGGGCAATAAGCGCTACACTCGCCGCACTGATGGCACATCCAGATGGAGGGGTTGGCAAGCGCGCGCTCTTTGAGCCCCCACTGCACCCATATCATCTCTTTACGAGGAAAGGGGTTGTCCTCGGTCGATATCGGGCACACGGCCGAACACGTGCCGCACTGGTAGCAGAACGAGAGGTCGCGCGCGTCCAGGCCGATGATGCGGCGTTTAAAATCGAGGTCGGGCTCGAGCTTCTCGGTCATCTAGAACCCTTTCATCGGGTTGGGGCCGACTTGTTTTATTGTCTCGGTGAACTCGGCCAGTATCGAAGGCAGCTTATCGTAGTCCGAAATCGCGACTTCTACCACGCGCACGCGTTCCGGCTCGAGCATGAGCCGGCCCAGCGTCTCGCGCATGTTCGCCATCCGCTTTTCTAGCAACTCGCTGCCCTGGATGAAGTGGCACTGGTAGTCCTCGCCGGACTTACAACCCAACAGCGCCACGCCGTCGAAGCCGCGCGAAACCGCGTCGGTAACCAACACGCTGTTGACTGAGCCGATACAGCGTACCGGCACTACGCGTATTGAGGCGGGATATTCCAATCTGTTGATGCCGGCCATGTCGAGAGCGGGATAAGCGTCGTTTTCGCAGGCTAGGGCGAGGATTCTAGGCTTGTCGGGGTCTCCCTCGGGTATCTCGACTGACTTTATCATGGCGGAGAGGATATCAACCGAGTAATCGGCAAATGAGATTATCTGCACCGGGCATGCTCCCATGCAGATTCCGCAGCGCCGACAGCGATTTGGATTGAGCACCGGGTTGCGTTTCTCGTTGACCTCCAGTGCGCCGAACGGGCATTCCTGTGTGCAGCGCCCGCAGGATGTGCATTTCTGCATGAAGAACACCGGATAAGACATGTCGCCGACGCGTGGATGCACGGCTTGCCCCGCCGAGCTCTTCTCAATCGACTGCATCGCCTTCAACGCCGCAGCGCGTCCGTCGCGGACCGCCGCCGCCATGTCCATCACCTGACGCGCCGCGCCGGCCGAATATATTCCCGTGCGCCGGGTCTCGTAAGGGAAACAGATAAAATTGGAGTCTGCGAAGCCGAATTTTGTCGTCGGCAGCCCTTCACCCTGCAGGTAGTGCAAGCCGAGCGCGCCCCCATCGCCGCTCGCCGCGGGCGCCATACCGGTAGCGAGAACGATAAGGTCGACTTCCAGCGCCGCGCCTGGTCCCAAAGCGGTGTCGCTAAGCTCGACCAACAAATTGTGCTCGTCGTCCTCGATGACGCGTTCCACTTGGCCTGGGGAAAGAAGGACGCCAGGATCAGCTTGAACGCTGCGATAGAAGTATTCGTACTGGCCCGGCGTCTGCATATCGCCGTAAAACAGGTAGGCGAGCGCATCGGGTCTAAGTTCTCGCACGTAAAGCGCTTGCTTGAGCGCGACCAAGCTCGACACGCTGCCTCCGTATGGCAGATGTGCATCGTCGCCGCGTCCGTCGCACAGAAGAAAGAGCACGCGGCGGGCCGGTCGTTTGTCGGACAAGCGAACAAGCTCGCCTCGCTTGGCCATCTCCTCGAACTCAAGACTGGTCGTGACGTTGGGGTGGACGCCGAGCCCATATCGCGCGTACTTTTCGGTGGGCTCGGGCTGCCAACCAATGGCGAGCACGATCGCGCCCACGGGCTCTTCAACCGTGCCTTCGGCGCTGCGCAACACGGC